>Ga0209200_1004297_pt1 | contig 11694 bp, 8 predicted proteins | sample AD_UKC033_MetaG_FD_184406 | JGI IMG/M metagenome (GOLD analysis project Ga0209200, IMG submission 184406) | Active sludge microbial communities of municipal wastewater-treating anaerobic digesters from USA - AD_UKC033_MetaG (SPAdes) (version 2) | ecosystem: Engineered > Bioreactor > Anaerobic >...
ATCAGCACGCGCAGGAGGACCGCCGCCTCGACAAGATAGGCGAGGTGTCGCAGGAGGCCGCGCTCGCTGCGCCGATGCATGGACAGGGTCATGGTCAGTGCCCGCGCCGCGGCGATTGGCCGTGAAATCAGCGACAAGGCCGCCGCGAAGAGCAACGTCGCCGGCGGCTGCGCGAGACAACAGAACGTCCGGCCCGCTTCCGCCTGGTCCGCCGGGTCCGCCACTGCCGCGCCGGGCCGGATGGACAAGCGAAGGATGCGGTACCCGAGTGCCTCGAGGGCCGCAATTTCGCGGCGGATGAACGTGTGGCTTACACTCGGATATTGCGTGGTGAGATAGGCGAGCCGGGGCCGCGCCGCGGCCGCAATGTCCGGTGTATTCGTCGTCGCCATGTCGCCGTTGTCCCCAGTAGCGGCAGTGCCGCCGCTAACTATCGTGGAAATCCGCCCGTGCGCGCAACACCGCGAGCGGCGTAAAGGATTCGCGCCACGCGCGGCGCACCTCGCGCAATCGGGCGGCTGCCTCGCCGCCGGGCCCGCGCAGCCGTTGCCGCGTCGCCGAGCACACCAGCACTGCGCGGTCCAGCCGATACGCGCGCCGCGCCGCCCGCCGCCCATAGTGCTTGCGGAAACAGTAGTACTTGCTTCGGTACAGGTGCCGCGTGGCGAAGGCGCTCAACCCCGATGCCGCGACGGATGCGCCCCCATGATGGACCACCACCGCCTCGGGGCAATACACGGTCTTCAGACCGCGCCGCCGCGCGGGCAACATCAGGTCCGTTTCCTCCTCGTACAGGAACAATTCCTCATCGAAACCGTCCACCTCTTCAAGATACGCGCGCCGCGCAAGGAAACACGCGCCCGAGACCATATCCACGCTCGCGCCGGGGACGTGCTCGCGCTCGGTCAACCAGTTGCGCAGGCGGGCGCAACGGTTTGGAAACCGCCTCTCCATCCCGGTCAACGACCAGCAAGCGCGCAGCGGCGTCGGGAAGCGGCGGCACGACGGCTGGAATTGCCCATCAGGATAGACTAATTTCGGGCCCGCGATTGCGCCGTCTGACCGCGATGCGAGACACGCCTGCAACGCCGTCAGCGCGCCGTCGGTCAGTTCCGTGTCAGGGTTCAGAAACAGCACGCTTTCCGCCGCGCTTTCGCGCAAGGCGCGGTTGTTCGCCGCGCCGAAACCGAGATTTTCATCAAGGGCAATCACACGGACCATCGGATACACCCCGCGAACCATCCCAACGGAGTCATCGGTCCCAGCGTTGTCCACCACGAACACTTGGCCGAGGGACGAGCCGCCGAAGCGCAGCACGGACGCGAGGCAGGCGCGCAGCAACTCGCGCGTGTTGAAGCTGACGATGATCGCGTCGGTGGTCATGTCGCGCTCCGGTCCGCGCGGATACGATCAAGGATGCGTGCGGCGGCGGCGGCCCACGTGTAATGTTCGCGGACGAAAGCGTGAGCGGCCCGGCCCATTTCCTCGAGCAACCGCGGTTGAGTCAGCAATTCGATAAGCGCGGCAGCGAGCATTTCCGGGTCGTACTCCGTGACCAGACGCCCTGTCACACCGTCGATGACCATCTCGGGAAAGGCGAAACGCGCGGGCAAGACACAGGGGACGAGACAGTTCTGCGCCTCGATGACGACGATGCCGAAGGGCTCGAACGCACTCATGATACAGAAGACCGAGGCCTCGCTGAAATGGCGGAGCAGTTGTTCCAGCCCGCCGGGCGCGTCCTTGCTGATGCGCCCGAGTATCTCGACGCCCGGCGCCGCTATCTGCGGTTCGCAGCCGATGATGCGCAGGCGCGCCTCGGGAATGCGCAGCCGCACGCGGCGAAACGCCTCGATAAGCAGCGGGCCGCCTTTGCGCTCGAATTCGCTGCCGATAAAGAGGATGGTCCGCGTATTGTAAGGCCCGTGGGGCAGCGGCTGCGCGTAGTAGTTAGGCCCGGCGCTCGCGACGATGATCTTCTCGCGCGGGACACGGTAATCCCGCTCGACGGACTCGGCGGTCCACTCCGTGCGAGGGAAGACGCAGGCGCATTGCTCGAAAACCAGGCGCTGGCGCTCGATGACGCGCCGGGCGTGCGCCTCCGAAAGGCGAGCGAACTCCCAGGCGCGGGCGGCATGGACCTGCGCGGCTGTGGCGTCGAGGTAGCAATAGAGGGGCGCGTCAATGCGCGGCAGGAGGCTCGTGCCATACAGCAGGCAAGCATTGAAGCCGGGGTGGGCGGCGGCGATGCGTTCCGCGCGGCGCGTGGCGCGCGCAAAAGCCACGCTGCTCCAGCGATAGCGGTCCTCGATCCCGAAGCGGTCCAACCGAGCGAGTTGCCGCGCCAGCGGCCCGCGTCGAGCGAACGGGTCGGTGAACCCCGCGACATTGGCCTTGTGGTGTACACAGCCCCGGCGTTCGAGGGCGCGAAAGAGACTGCGCGCCGATCCCGAGAAGGGGCGCTCGTCGTCCGGGTCGCCCATGCACAAGAGGAGCAGACGGATGTCCCCCGCCTCGGATACTGCGCCGTGCTCGGGCATCGCCGCGGCTCAGCCGGGTTGTTGCGCCGGCAGCAGCGCCGTGGCCGACTCGTTCGGCAGGCGCGGCTCCATGCGCACCCAGGTATAGATGCTGACCATGGCGGCCCCTGTCACCAGCAGATGCATATCGAAGGCAGCGTCGATGGTCACCATGGCGATCGCTATCGAGCTGAGCATGGCCACTGCGGCGGCGCGCCGGGCAAAGACACGCCCCTGCATGTGCGTCATCACGCGCAATGCCGCATACATAGCGTAGAACCACCAGCCGAAATAGAAGACCGTGCCGACAAGGCCCCGGTCGAGCAGGCTGATCAAGAGCTGCGAGTCCGTCGCCCGGCCCTCGATACGTCCGCCGCCCCAGCCGCCGTAACCGAACACAGGGCGGTATTGCACGACGCTCTTGTACTCTTGCCACGCATCGAGGCGGTACTGCAACGAGGCGGCGCGCTCGGCGCTCACCGCGGCGATATCCTCGACGAACCCGTGGCCGGGCCGCATCCCGATGAACACGATGGTCAACCATAGCAACGCGGCCACGGGCAGCACGTAGGCCAGCAGCCACTGCCGTTGAATCAGAAAATACCCCGCGACCAAAAGGCCGAACACGAGATACGGACTGAAGGACATGGACAGCAGGAGCCCGACAAGCGGCGCGAGAAACACGAAATGTCCCGCGCGGCCCAGTAATGCCACGAGGTCTTTGCGCAGTGGAAACAAAGCGAGGAACGCGGTGAAGGCGAAGAAGCGCCCCAGCGCGAGGGCGTGCGAGAAACACACGATGGGCCGCCAGTACCCGCCGCGGAAGTGCTGCTGAAACACGTGCTGAAAATAGCCGTAAAGGTTCGCGTGGAGTTGCGGGCTCATGCGGAATTCCCACAGCGCGAAGGGGGCGTATACGACGGCGGCCGCCACGGTCCAGAGCAGGAACGTGCGAACGCCGTTCGGGGTCCCGATGTGTATGCGCGCGAGCAGCACGGGCAGAATAAACCCGAAAAAGAGCGTGAACGTGCGCGAGATGCAATACGTTATCGAGCCATCGTTGAGATAGGCGCTCAGAAAGGCCACGAACAGGCACGCGAGCAGCAGAAAGTCGCCGACAATCAACGTAAATCGATCAAAAGCGCGCGGATGAAAGACGATCGTGCCAAGCAGAATGCCGATAAAGATGACGTTGAGCTTGTTGAGATCGGGAACGCCCGGCAATTCGATTTCCAGGGCTTCCGGGAGAATAAGCAAGCCGAGCAGCGTCGCCAGCGAGAACCCGCGCGCGCGGTTTTCGTCCATCATGAGCAGCGCCGCCACCGGAATCCAGGCAAGCAGTGCGACTTGATATGGGATCATGGCCTGTTTCTCTCAGACGCCGCGTCCCAGGCGCTTCTTCTTGAAGTCGCGCCAGAACAGTTTGAAGACGTACAAGTCTTCGACCAGGTAACGGCGCCAGAGGCGACGCGGTTCTTGGCACAGCCGCCACAACCACTCGAGGCCGGCGGCTTGAATCCAGCGCGGGGCGCGTCGAATGCGGCCCGACACAAAATCAAACGCGGCGCCGACGCCAATCATCACTGGCACCCCGGCTTCAGTGAAATGGCGCCGCATCCAGATTTCTTGCTTCGGAGACCCGAGCGCGATAAAACAGAAGTCGGTTCGCGCCTCTTTCAATTGTCGCACTACTTCCGTGTTGCGCTCCGGGTTGAGGTGGAAGCCGTATTCGGGACAATCCACGCCCGCCACGCGGAGCCCGGGATGCCGGCTCTGCAGTATGCGTGCGGTCTTTTCGGCCGTGCCCGGATGGCCGCCGAGAAAGTATACGGAGTAGCCCCGTTGCGCGGCGAAATCCGCCAATTGCGGTACAAGGTCGGATCCACTCAGCTTCTGCCGTAAGGGCGTGCCGAAGAACCGCGACGCCCAGAGAATCGGCACGCCGTCCGGTAGTATGAGGAATGCGTCCGTATAGGACTGCTGAAATTCCGGGTTGCGATGATACTGACAGACATGGTCCGTATTCGGCGTAATGATGTACCCGGGTTGGCGGTCAGCAATACGCCGCTCGACCCGCTCGCACAGGCCTTCGTAGTCCAGGTTATCAAAGTTGACGCCCAGGACTTCCACTCTCTCTGAATCAGTACTCATCCTTCTTCCCGCAAGCCTGTCGCCGCGCCGAAGTCCGCCGCGTCCGGGCGCTCCCCGATGGGCCGCGCAGGCGCGCCCGCCACGATGGCGTTGCCAGCGACGTCCCGCGTGACGACGCTGTTCGCGCCTACCACGGCGCCCGCCCCAATCGCCACGCCCCGCAGTACGATAGAGCCCCTTCCAATCCAGGCGTCCGCGCCGATTTGGACAGGCGCGCTCGCGTGCTCCTGAAGGCGCACCGGCACGCCTAGGCGGACGCCATGGTTTGCGTCCCGCACGCCTGCATATTCGCCAATCATAGCGCCATCGCCGATGTGGATACCCGCATATGCCACGAGGACAACACCATCGTTGATGGTGGCGTCCGACCCAATTTCGATGGCGGCCGCGCCATAGGTTTCAAAGAACACATGCCTGCCAACGCGCGTGCGTGGGCCAATATGCACGTTGCCGGTACCTTCAACAATGACCGGGCCCACGAATTGGACGCCCGACGCCACACGGCCGCGCAAGCGGCTGCGCGCCAGCACCTCGTATCCGAAACGCCGCGCCCGCGACAAGATGGGTTCCGCCACGCGAAGCACAAGGGCCAAACCTTGGGCCGCGGCCGACCGAACCCTCACCAGCGGCGCCGGCAGCTTCATCTCAAATACCCCTTATTGAAGCGCGTCGTGGCAAATTCCTATTCCACTGCTACGGACCCGCTCGCGCCGCCTTGTTCCCTCCGCCTGTCTTGATCGGCGGACCCTGTCTTCAAGTGTCGGCCACGCCCCGGGGCGACTACGCCTCGCGGTCTTTATCCGCCGTTTCCCGTACAAGGACGATGGACTGCTCCCGGCGGTAACGCCGCCCCTCGGGGCCCGGCACTACGGTGTGGCGGGGATGCCCGCGTCGTTCGTCATAGTACAGCGTCAGATTGCGCCGCAGGTAGCCAAAGGGCGACTGACGCAGTCCGTTGAGCACAATACCCAACACCCGCCCGCCGGTGTCCTCGATAGTGTGCAGACACCGCCGCAACATGCCGAACGAGGTAATCCCGGCGCCCACGACCACCACCGAGCCGTCCACCATCGGCGCAAGTAGTCGCGCCTCGGACATGAGGAGGGCGGCGGGCGCGTCGATAATGACATGATCAAAGACCTCTTCCGCGCCCGCCAGGAAATCGGCCATCGCGCGTGAAGCCAGCCGGGAAAGCAGTTCACGACTGTTCAGCCCCGGCCCAAGGACATACAAGTTCTCGATGTCCGTCGCTTGATCGGGATCATGGTGCAGCGGTTCGCCCGCCAGGAGTTCCGCCAGTCCGGCGGAGGGGCGCAGACCAAAAAGCTGCTCGATGCTTGGGTTGTGCCAATCCAGATCGACCAGCAACACGCGCCGCCCGGCGCGGGCGAGCACGGTCGCGAGGTTGCAGGCCACGATGGTCTTGCCGTCGCCTCGGGAGGCGCTGGACACCATACAACTCTTGATGCCCGCTTCTCCGCCCGGGGCAAGCATTCGCGCGGCCGCGCGTCGGAATTCGTCCGCCGTATAGGAGTCGGGGAATTCCCGCGCGACGGCGCCCACGCGCACCTGGTCCGGGAGTCGATCCTCGACCGCGTGCGGTACATTGGCGATGACCGGCAGTTTCGTAACAAAGGCGACGTCCTCGCCGGAACGGATACTCTGGTCCGTCATCTCGAGGAAGACGCCGAGTCCAAGACTGAAGATAACAGCCGCGAAAAGCGCGATGGCGGCGTACTTGACGCGACGGGTGTAGTCGGGCCGGTTGGCGGCCCAGGCGGACCGCTCGGGCGTGACTTGAGCGGGCGCGTTGCTTTCGAGGTCGATGCGGAACAGTTCGTTGCGCATCTGCTGAATGCGGGCCCGCTTTTCGTCGGCCTGACGTTCCATTTCTAGGATGACGGCCAAACCCTGGGAGCGTTCCACCGACTTGGCTTCATATTCCTCCAAAGCGGCAAGGAAGCGGTCGCGACGGGTTTGCGCTTCCTGAATCTGGGCAGTGACTAGCTCGTTTTCGTAACGACGTTGTTCCACCACGGACCGGAGCGCTTCGCCGCGCGCCTGTGCCCGCGCGGCTTCGACTTTTCGTTCGAGCGCCTCCAGTTCGCGCCGCTTGACCGCCACCTGCGGCGCACCCTCGATGTAGCGGTCCTCGAGCACCGGGAAGACCACGGTGGGATGTTGCGAGACCCTTTCCTCGACGCCGAAGGCGTAGATGGGTTTCGAGGGATTCGCATCATGCTGCGCAACAAAGCGGTCCAACTCTTCCAGCAGTTTCTGGCCCTGTTCCGCCGCGATCTCGGCGCGCGTCAGATCCGCTTCCGCCTGGGCGAGGTTCATACGGATGGACTCGGTCTCGACCGGCGCCTGCCCGGGCACGCCGCCCGTGGGGATACCGCGCGCCTGGCGTTCCTCCGCGATCCGCCGCTGGTCCGCTTCGAGGGCCTGCGTCAGGGCGTCAAGGCGCTCTTCAAGCGTCTTGCGCGCATAGCCGCCGCGGTCCACCACTTCGCGCCGTAGCTGCTCCTCGTATGTGGCAAGAATGCGATTCATCACGAGGACCGCCGCGTCTCGGTCGAAGTCGCGGTACGTAAGCGTCACCACTTCGGTGCGCGGCACGACGTCGGCGGAGAGGTGTTCCATGATGTGGGCGCGCGCATTGGGGAGCCGAGCAATGCGCGGCAGTTTCTGCTGCAACTCAGCGTCTTTGAGCAATTCATCGACGAAAGAAGGGCCGGTAAGGTACTCGATTTGGGTGTTGACGAAGAGTTCGTAAGAGGTTCCGGTGAGGGCGCGGCCCTCGCCGCCGAGAATCTGCGGCGAGGTCGCCTTGAATTTCACGTTACCGGACGCGAGGTATTCCTTTGGCACGATGAGCCAGACGGCGGCAAGCGCGGGGGCGAGGGAGGCGAGCAGCGCGAGCATCATGAGCCGGCCTCGCAGTTTGAGCAGGCGGCGCACGTTGATGCCGATGCCCTGGCGCGGCGCGATCGCCTTCTCGGGCATCAATTCAGCCAATTCAAACGCATATTCGGACATCAGGGTCTCCCGAACAACTCGACGAGATTGCGCGTCGAGGCGCCGAATCCCTCCAACTGATTGAGGATGCGCAGCGTGTTGCTTTGTCGGTCCGCCTCGAGGATGCGCCGGTTTATGTCGTTGATGTAATAGGCGTCGACCGCCCGGAGATACATGTCGATGACGGGCGTAATGGAACCCGTGATGCGCGACACGAATTCCTCGAGGCGCACCAACTGCCTGCGCGGTATGTATACGATGTCGCCCGGCTGCAGCGGAAAATCGCGGCCGGTCTTAAGCATCTCCCGCACATTCATGTGCAGCACTTCGGTGTTTTCTTTGTCAGTCTGGCGTAGAAGCACGACGCTGCGCAGGCGCGCGGTGCTCGTGTTGAATCCGCCCGACAGCGCCAGGAGTTGGAGCAGCGTCATGCCTTCGGTCAATTCGACAATGACCGGATTGCGGCTCTCGCCGAGCAGATACACGAGGTTCACGCCTTCCGGCACGTACACGATGTCGCCGTAGTACACCTGCGCTTCGGAAGCATGCGAGCCGGGCTGTCCCATGTGCCGGAGATCATAGTCGTAGACTTGCCGTTCGCCGTTCACCTCGCGGACCACGAACGCTTTGGTCAACTGGCCCGTGACGCCGATGAAACCGCCCGTGCTGCTCGTGGTGTTGCGCTGCCGCAACCCGCCCGCCAAGGTGACGGCCTCGACGAGCGTCGTGGCCCGCGTGTACGGGTATCGGCCCGGACTGGCCACGTCGCCCATCACCAGAAACGTCTTGCTCAAAGGATCACGCACGATCAGCGACAACTGGGGGGAGCGGAAGACACGCTCATAGGCCGTGCGCAGTCGCAATTCAGCTTCAGCCCGTGTCATATCCGCGACGCGCTGATCCGCGATAAGGGGGAGAGAAATGTGCCCGTCGTATCGGACTGTCACCTCGCGGTTTAGCGTCTCATCGTCGAAGGAGTAGAATTCAAGCAGGTCGCCGGCGCCGATAAGGTAGTCGGCGTCCGCGGCATTCGCGACGTGGGTATCGACCCATCGCGGCGGCGCTGCGGGAACATGCGCGGCGCCTTCGATTTCGGCGAGGCGCCCCTCGAGTTCGAGGAAGCGGCTCTCGACGTTTTCCGGGGTAATCTCGATGACTTGCGGTGGGCGGCCCTCGATCTCGGCGATTTTCGCTTCCATCTCGCGGATGCGCGATTGTAGTTGTTGCTGCGTCATGTCCGCGGGAGATTGCGCGGACGCCGGCTGCGCCTCGGCGGGGGCGATATCCGGGCCGCGGCTCAAGTCCGCGTTCAGGCCCGGAAATGCGTCGCCGTACAATTCCGCGTTATTGACAGTGGCGCGCTCGGGAATAGCCGGGTCTTGTGTTTGTCGCGTTACGGCGGTGGTCGGAGCGGCGGTGGTGCGGGCGACTCGAGGCAGTGCGCCAGCCCCGTTGCCGCGCAGAGGCATTTCCATTTCCTCGGCCATAGGGGCTGCGTCGAGCCGCTTCGCGGGTGATTCATCGAACGCGCTTTGTCGGGCAGCGCAACCGATTACGAACAGCACGGGCACGAGAAGCATGCTCTGAAACGTCTTGTGGCCGTTCACGTATCTGCGTCTTCCTTCCACCGCTGCTTACTTATTTGTCCGCGATATCGCCACACACCGCGCGGCCGGTCTCGAAGACAGGCTAAGGCCGCACTCAGAACGCATCCCTCCGCAGGGGAATCAGTACGCGTTCCCGGCCTCGGCCTGTTTGTTTCGGATAACCTGCGCGCGGGATGCGCACGCCACGGCCTCCTTTGCCCGGCCGGTTGCATGATACAATGCCGACGTGCCGTGGAGCCGCACCGCCACGTCGGGATGGTCCGCGCGCAGTACTTGGTCCTGGATATAGGCCGCCCGATCGAACAACGGCCCCGCCTCCTCGTAACGCCCTTGGTTCGTGTACAGGATGCCGAGGTTCACCAGGACGGTCGCCAGGAAGGGGTGTTCGCGCCGCTGGGCCTTCTCGTGGGCCTCGATGGCGCGTTTCAGCAGTTCCTCCGCTTCCACAAACTCGCCCCGCGCGTTGTGAATCAGCGCGAGGCCGTTAAGGGCGCGGCAGACTTCGACGTTCAACTGGTCGCGACGGTGGATGTCCAGCGCGTCGCGATAGAGGGATTCCGGCTTATCTTCCTTTCCCCATACATAGTACAGATCAGCAAGGTTGTTCAGCGAGACTGCCACTTCCCTGTGGCGCCCGCCGAGGGACTTCCGCTTGAGGCACAGCGCTTCCTGAAACGCCTTTTCGGCGTCGTCGTAGCGCCCTTGCGAGGTATAGACGCGGCCCAGCGCGTCCAGCGTCTCCCCTTGGCGGTACGCGGTCTTAGTCTCCGACAGGCCGTTTACAAGCAGCGTCTCCGCTTCCTTGAAATCGCCCGCGCCAAAGCGGTCTTCGCCCGCGAAGTAGTACGAAACCCACAGGTTCAACTCGGCGCCTGCGTCCAGACAAAGCCCCCCCGAAACGAGCGCCAGCACTGCCCAACACACGTGTTTGCCGAATCGCATGGTCTCATTCCCTTCTCTTGGGAGCGCTCCTTATTTCTCCCTACGCATTAGGATGACGAAATAATGAACACCCACTCACTCGCTGACGCACATGAGAATAGCGCAAATAGTCGCTCCAGTCAATAATTTTTGAACACCCGTTCCAAATATGGACGGAATGTGGTACCGCCCCCTTAGGATACGGCGAAAGGCGATGATCCGGGCCGCCAACCGCTCCCAAGGCGCCTCTCCCCCACGCCAGTTGTCTCGAACTGGCCCGGCGCGCTAAGCTGGCTTCCGCCCAGCCCGATGCGGGGCGGCGCGCAAAGGCAGGAGGTCTTGCCCATGTTCGACGCACTGATTCGAAACGGCGTGGTAGTGGACGGATCGGGGCGGCCCGGATTCATGGCGGACGTGGGCGTCGTGGGGGACCGCATCACCCTGCTCGGCCCGGCGAACGGCGCATCAGCAAACAAGGAAATTGACGCGACGGGCAAGGTCGTCTGCCCCGGATTTGTCGATCCGCATTCCCACGCGGACTTGACGATTTTTCGCAGCGACCACGTCGCGCTGCTCGAGCCGCTGGTGCGGCAGGGGATCACCACCTTTGTCGGCGGGAATTGCGGCATGGCGCTTGCCCCGATCCAGGAGAAGAATCGCCCGGCCATCGAGACTTATCTCGAAATCTTCACGCAGATCAACTTCGCGAGCGCGCCCTGGCGCACCATGGGCGAATTCTTCAACCTTGTCGAGTCACAGGGGCTGCTCCTCAACAGTGCCGTGCTGGCGCCGCACGGCTTGCTCCGCCTGAACGAGACCGGCGCCGACACGCGCGGGGCCACAGACGACGAAATCGCGCGTATGGAGAGCGCGCTTGAACAGGCGCTTGACGAGGGGGCCGTCGGACTCAGCACCGGTCTCCAATATTGGCCAGGCAGCCAGAGCGACACGCGTGAACTGGTCCGGTTGGGGCGCGCGCTCAAGAAGTACGGCGGCGTGTTCACGAGTCATTTGCGCAGTTACTCGAACACGCTGGACAAGGCGATCGACGAGGTGGTCGAAGTCGCGCGGACCAGCGACATTCCCGGTCAGATTTCGCACATATTCTGGGTGCCTGATTACGGGCGTCTCGGACCACTGATCCGCAAGGGCATCCGCGCCCTCGCGAAGCTGTCGAAGTACTGGACCGTGCCGTTGCCATTGCACGTACCGCAGCAACAACGCATCGACCAGATGATGCGCGCCCGCGAGCAGGGGGTGCGCGTGGGCATGGACATCATGCCGACGACCACCGGCTTCACCCACATGTTGGCGTTCTTTCCGCCGTGGTCGCTTGAAGGCGGCCGCGAGGCCGTCCTCGCGCGTCTGCGCGAGCCGGAGCAGCGGCGCCGCATCCTGCACAGCATCGAGCATGGCCGGATGGCGTGGCCCCACACCGGGCCGGACGCCTGGACACTCAACCTGTTCCGTCTCATGGG
>Ga0209200_1004303_pt1 | contig 11686 bp, 6 predicted proteins | sample AD_UKC033_MetaG_FD_184406 | JGI IMG/M metagenome (GOLD analysis project Ga0209200, IMG submission 184406) | Active sludge microbial communities of municipal wastewater-treating anaerobic digesters from USA - AD_UKC033_MetaG (SPAdes) (version 2) | ecosystem: Engineered > Bioreactor > Anaerobic >...
ACCGGACATTATTTGATCTCGGCCGCCTCAATGGAGTCACCCCAACACTCGGGTGACCGCCGGGCACTCCCCGGCTCTTCCTGCTTGACATAAGGTGGGAAGTCCAAAGCGCTTCGCGCCATCCAGAGCGCTTCGCGCGCGGACCAGAGTGCCGAATCCGTGATGAAATTCGAAAAAGATTTTGGGTTATTTGCCTACTCGCCGGTTCGCCCATCCACCTATTTACCTATTCACCCTCATACGGCTTGTCCGGCGGGTACTTCTTCTCCAGCGCCTTGAACCGGGGGTGCGGCAGGAGCGCTTTGAATTCCGGCTGGAGTTTGATCATGTTGATGTTCTCAAACGGCGCGGGATGGCTGAAATAGTACTCCAGCTGGTCCAGGGCCAGGTCGTTTTCCCCGAACCGGGCGAAAATTACCGCCAGATCGTATACGCTTTGTAAGTGGTTCTCGGCGTCCCTCTCCAACGGGACCATCTCCACGACTTCTCGGGCCAACCGGATGGCCTCCTCTTTTCGGCCCAAGCCGCGCATGATTTCCCTGCGGGTGCCCAGCAGGCGCGCTTCCTGGCCCTTGCCCCGCCGCTCCTGCTCCAGCTTCTCCAACTGGCGCAGCGCCTCGGCGTACGCCGCCCGCGCCTCTTCCTTCCGGCCCATCCCGTCCAGTCCACGGCCTACCCACACGGCCTTTAAGGGAATCTCAAACTCAAAGCTAGTCTCATCTATAATATCCTCGAGAGTGCGGACATGCTCCAGAAATCGCTCGTACCGAGCGGTCCAGTATAGATAGCGAACATAAAAATAGCGTTTTTGCGCCTTCCGCCGCAGAGTGGGCGGCAGGCTGTCCAGGTATCTCACCGCCTTCGCCGGGTCGCCGTCCCGCCGGACGTAGATCCACGCCATCTGCATGTAAGGAACTTCGGTATTCTTCGACTCCTGGTCCACGGCCATGGCCCGCTTCAGAGTCCGTTCGGCGTCGGCGTAGCGCTGGCACCGGACATAGTTGAGGGTCAGCATATTGTGAGCATACCAATCTGTTGGGCGGAGTTCAACAAGCCGTGCCATGTACCGGAGCCCTTCATTGAATTTTCCCTGACCCACGGCCCATGTGCCGAGATTGTGCAAGATGGCCGGTTCACCCGGCCGGCCCCGCTCGGCCAGGAGGGTTTCCTTCTCGGCCAGCTGGCAGTCGCCTTTGAAGCGGGCATACCACGCGCCTAACGCCATGTGATAATACGGGTTGTCCGGCTCCAGCTCACCCCACTTCTGCAAGGCCCCCCAGGCCAGCGCCGCCCGCCGCTCGCTGCGGTCACCAAAAAAATATTGGATGCTGTCGTGAACAATATACTGGCCAGCAAAAGCATTCCAGAACCCCGGATCCATCGCGGTTGCCTTTTCGTAAAACTTCAACGCCTCGTCGAGGTTCAAGGCGGTAGTCTTTTCCATCTTTTCGTCGCCCTTCATATAGCTATCGTACGCCGCGGTGTTCCGGGTGTAGACCGGCTGGCCGGATTTGTCCCTGAAACCCTGCCACTCCCCGTCCACCAGCTTCACCACCATCGCCGCGCCCACCTTCTCCGCGATGAGCGACTGCTTCCCCAGGAGGTCCGCCGCCGTCTCGTCGTACTGCTCGTTCCACAGGTGCGTCCCGTCGACCGCCCGGATCAGCTGCGCCGTCACCCGGATCACCTCCGCCCCCGCCGCGCCGCCCTGCCAACGCACCGACCCCTCCAGCAGGTAGTCGACGCCCAACTCCTCGGCGATCTGCGGGACCGTGGCGGCGCTTTTCTTGTACTTGAGCACGCTCGTCCGCGCCACCACCGCCAATCCGTACACCTCGGCCAGCCGCCCGGTGATCTCCTCCGTCACCCCGTCCGCCACGTACTCCTTGTCGGGGCTCCCCAGGTTCTCGAACGGCAGCACCGCCAGCTTCAGCCGCACCGGCCGCCACGGCTTCTCCGTTGGACGCCACGGCGCCCAGAGGTAAATGCCGGCTCCAATCGCGGCCAGGAGCAGGACCGCGGCGACCCCGGCGGGCCAGCGCTTCCAGAGCGGCCGCCTCATCGGCACCGCCGTCGCCTGCGCCACCGGCGTCGGGCCCGTCACCGGCGACGGCGTCACCGGCCCGCCCGCCACGACTCGCGCCACCCCCCGCAGGTCCACCGCCAGGTCCGCCAGCGTCTGGTATCGGTCCGACGGATCCTTCGCCAGCGCCTTGCCGATGATCCCATCCAGCTGGATCGGCACCCCCGTCCGCAGCCCCGTCAGCGGCTCCGGCGCCTCATTGAGGATCCCGTACATCACCGCCTGCGGGTACTCGCCGGCAAACGGCGGCCGCCCCGCCACCATCTCGTACAGCACCACCCCCAGCGACCACACGTCCGTCCGGGCGTCGGTGCTCTCCCCCCGCGCCTGCTCCGGCGACATGTACCCGGCCGTCCCCAGCGTCGTCCCCGTCTTCGTCACCGCCGACCCCGCCGCCAGCTTCGCCAGTCCGAAGTCCAGCACCTTCACCAGCCCGTCCGCCGTCAGGAACAGGTTGGCCGGCTTCACGTCCCGGTGCACGATCCCCCGAGCGTGGGCGTGGGCCAGCCCCGCCGCCGCCTCCCGGGCGATCTGCAGCGCCTCTTCCAGCGGCAGCGGCCCCTTCGCAATACGCTCCCGCAGCGTCTCGCCGGCGTAGCACGCCATGGCGATGTAGATCTGCCCGTCGGCCGTCTCGGCCACTTCATGAATGTTGCAGATGTTCGGATGGTCCAGCGCCGCGGCCGCCTGCGCCTCGTGCAGGAACCGCCGCTTCGCCGCCTCGTCCCGGCTCAGCTCCGGCGGCAGGAACTTGAGCGCCACGGCGCGCCGGAGCCGGGTGTCCTCGGCCCGGTACACCACGCCCATGCCCCCCGCGCCCAGCTCCTCGACGATGTGGTAATGCCCCACGGTCTGGCCGATCATGGACACCCCCCGCCCGCCGCCCACGCCATCGTTCAACCGGTAATCGTTGCCATTATTTTAGCACAGGGCGCGATGCTAGAGGCTCGAGGCTCGTTCCCGTCTCCGCGTGCTCGTGATCGGAATCGGAATTCGTAATCGTACTCCTAAGCAGGCGTAGCTGGAACCCAGCGGTTGTCGGGGCGGCGGATGGGCCTGAGACCGGGCATCCGGCACGCGTTTGCTCTAGCCCCGCTCGGCGGGGCTTGTGCCTCCCGTAGCCCGTCCGTTCACGGACGGGTGCACCGCCGGTTGAACTGTTGTTCAGCCCGGTTCACCGGGCTTGACGGTTCCCCCGGCCCCCGTTGGAACGGGGGCCGGCCGATCCAAGCCCCCTCAAAGGGGGCTGCCGATCCGATAAAAGACAACTGCTTCCCCGTCGCTGGAAGCGACGGGCTAGTTTAATCCAAGGCCGGTGAACCGGCCTGGGAGAAGGTGCTGGCAATACGAGGGGCCCGATGAACCGAATAATATTTCGCCAAACTTCGGCAAGATTTCAGGAGTAACCGAGTAATCGTGATTCGTCATCGTGCTCGGAATCGGACGTCGGACATCGGAAATCGGACATCGGGGGGAGCCGGACATTCACCACGAAGGCACAAAGGGACGTTCCATTCGTCATGGAAGAGCGGGGAATGGGTGAATGGGTGAATGGGTGAATCGGTGAATCGGTGAATAGGTGAATGAGTGAATCGGGAGACGGGAGAGGAGAGACGGTAGACGGTTCTCGGTTAGGATTTAGAACACAAAAGCCTCTGTGTCTTCGGCGGCTTCTGTGGCGATCGTCTGGCTCCCCCGATGTCCGAAGTCCGAGGTCCGGACGACAGGAACGAGCCGCGAGTCTCGATTACGAGTACGATTACGAGCACGATTACGAGTACGATTACGAGCTCGATTACGAGCACGATTACGAGCACGATTACGAATTACGATTACGAGTACGAGTAGGAGAGCTACAGCGAGGGGCGGCCGAGGGCGGTGACGATTTCGGCGGCGCCGGGCATGATCATGGTCTCGCCCCGCTCGGGGCCGGTGGACACCATGCCGATCTCCACCCCCAAATAATCCTGAATGAAATCGAGATAAGCGCGAGCCTTGGGAGGCAGGTCCTCGAACCGGTTCATGCCGGCGGTCGTGCTCTGCCACCCCGGCATGACGTGCCAGACCGGCTCCACCCGCTGGAGGTCCTCGACGGCGTAAGGGACGCTGTCCAGCGGCTCGCCGTCCAGGTTGTAGCCGATGCAGACCCGGATTTCGGCGAGCGCGTCCAGCACGTCCAGCTTCGTCATGAGCAGTGAGTGAAAGCCGTTCACGCGGTGGGCGTAGCGCATCTGGAACAGGTCCAGCCAGCCGCACCGCCGGGGCCTCCCGGTGCTGGCGCCGTACTCGCCGCCCCGATGCCGGAGCTCGGCGCCGGTGTCATCGAGCAACTCGGTGGGGAACGGCCCGGCGCCCACCCGGGTGGTGTACGCCTTCATCACCCCCACGATCTGGCCGAGGCGGTGGGGCGGCACCCCCGCGCCGGCCGCGGCGCCGGCGGCCACCGCGCTGGATGAGGTCACGAACGGGTAGGTACCGTGGTCCACGTCCAGCATGGTCCCCTGCGCGCCTTCGAACAGGACGCGCCGGTCCGCCGCCAGGCACTCCTCCAGGAGCGCCGAGGTGTCCGCCACGTAGCCGGAGAGGCGCGCGCACGCCGCGAAGAAGGCCGCCCACTCCGCCGCCGGCTCGGCGGGCCGGAGCTCGGCGCCCATCAGGCGCGCCTTGAGCGCCTGGTACTCGGCGCACTCCCGCCGGAGCCGCGCGTCGTCGCGGAGGGCGCCGGCGCGGACGCCGCAGCGGAAATACTTGTCGCCGTACGCCGGCCCGATGCCGCGCAGGGTGGTCCCGATGGCCTGGCCCGCGCGGGCGGTCTCGTCGATCTTCTCGATGACGCGGTGGAACGGCAGGATCAGGTGGGCCCGGTCGCTGATGTACAGCCGGCCGTCCACCTCGACGCCCTGGCCGCGGAGCAGGTCGATCTCCGCCACCAGCGCCACGGGATCCACCACCAGGCCGTTGCCGATGACGCAGAGCTTCCCCGGTCGCAGGATCCCCGACGGAATCAGGTGCAGGACGTACTTGGCGTCGCCGATGATGACGGTGTGGCCGGCATTGTGCCCGCCCTGGTAGCGGACCACCACGTCGAACGAGTCGGTGAAGATGTCGACGAATTTCCCCTTCCCCTCGTCCCCCCATTGGGAGCCCAGGATCACCATGTTGCTCATCGGCGGTTCCTCGTTGTGTTCGGTTCGCATCCGGCCCGGTCCGTTCCGCTCGGACGGGCGGCATCGGCCGCACCCGTCGCGGCTCAGGGCGCGCCGGTCATGCGCCGAGGCGCGGCGCGCCCCGCCAGCCATCCCGTCCGGGACCGACGCGGCCGATTACAGGTGCTTGTCCAGCAAGCGGCTGATGTTGTCCTTGGAAGACGCGCCCACCATCTGGTCGGCGACTTTTCCGTCCTTGAAGATCAGCAGCGTGGGAATGCTGCGGATGCTGTACCGGTCGGCGGTCTGCATGTTCTCGTCGACGTTGACCTTGCCCACCTTGACCCGGCCGGCGTAGTCGGTCGCGAGCTGCTCGATGATCGGGGCCACCATCCGGCACGGCCCGCACCACGGCGCCCAGAAATCCACCAGCACCGGAATCTTGGCTTCCAGCACATCCTCCTGGAAGTTCTTGTCGGTAAACTCGAGGGTGTTGCCCGCCATTGACGCCTCCAAACGTGTCGATGATTTGATGATTGCCCGCACGGCCGGTTTCGGCACGAGGCGCAATTGTATCGGAAAGGTTTGCGGAATGCAACCCGCGATCGCGGGTCGGCCCGCCGGTGGCGCGCGGGCACCGCCGGTCTTTATTCCCGGCCCGTTTTCTGGTAAAGGATAAGCATGCCCGAACGGATCACACCCCGGAAACACCTGGGCCAGCATTTTCTCACCGATCCGAACATCCTGGCGGCCGTCGCCGACCTGGCCGGCCCGCCGGCCGACGCCGACGTGGTGGAGATCGGTCCGGGCCCGGGCGGGCTGACCCGCACGCTCCTGGCCCGGGGCCTGCGGGTGCTGGCCGTGGAGATCGATCCGGCCTGCTGCCGCCGCCTCCGGGAGGAGTTGGGCGGCGAAACGCGTTTCCGCCTCATCGAGGCCGACGCACGCCGCGTCGACTGGACCGGCGTGCTCGCCGCCGCAGGCTGGCGGCTCCCCGCCGCCGTGCTCGGCAACTTCCCGTACAACGTGGGCACCCACCTTGTGCGCACCCTCCTGCCCCGCCGCGACCTGTTCACGCGGATCGGCGGCATCCTGCAGGACGAGGTGGTGCGACGGATCACCGCGCCCCCCGGCGCCGCCGACTACGGCTACCTGTCCCTCTGCTGCCGGTACTACGCGGAAGGGTGGGCCGGAGCGCGCATCCGGCCCGGAGCGTTCCACCCGCCGCCCAAGGTGCAGTCGCGGGTCTTCCGCCTGACACTGCGCCCCGCCCCGCTCCTGCCGCCGGAGCTGGAGGCCGCCTTTCTGGCCCTGGCCGGCGTTGCGTTCCGCGCGCCGCGCAAGACCTTGCTCAACAACCTGCCCGCGCCCGAAGGGCGTGCCGTCGCCCGACGGTGGCTGGCGGCGGCAGGACTGGACGCCGCCGTCCGCCCCGGCGTCCTCGCCCTGGAGCAGTACCTGGAGTTGACCCGCCGCCTCGCGGCCGAAAAAGCGTTGGCGGCGATCCCTGCTCCCGATTACAATGAGGAGGATTCCCAAGTCCCATGACCCGGTGGGGTTTACCCGCAACGGAGGTGCCCGCGTGAAGCCACGGGATCGGTTGGCCCGGATCATTGAGCGGCTGTCCCGAATCTACCCCGCGCCTCGCTGCGCCTTGAATCACCGCAATCCGCTGGAGCTGCTGGTGGCCACCATCCTCTCCGCCCAATGCACCGACGAGCGGGTCAACCGGGTGACGCCGGAGCTGTTCCGCCGCTACCCGGATGCGGCGGCGCTCGCCGACGTCCCGCAGGCGGAGCTCGAGGCCGTGATCCGGCCCACCGGCTTTTTCCGCAACAAGGCGACCAGCATCCGCGGCTGCTGCCGCCTGCTGGTGGAGCGCCACGGCGGCCGGGTGCCCCGCACCATGGAAGCGCTCACGGAGCTCCCGGGCGTGGCCCGCAAGACCGCCAACGTGGTGCTGGGCAGCGCGTTCGGTATCGCCGCCGGCGTGGTCGTCGACACCCATGTCCGCCGCCTGGCCTTCCGCCTCGGCCTCACCGGCCAGACCCAGCCGGAAAAAATCGAGCGCGACCTCATGGCGCTGGCGCCCCCCGAGCACTGGATCAACCTCTCCCACTGGCTGATCCTGCACGGGCGGAACACGTGCCGGGCGCGCCGGCCCGCGTGCGCCGAGTGCCCGCTGGACGATCTCTGCCCGAAAGAAGGTGTCTGATGATGAAGCAGGATTTCCCGCTCTGGTTCTTCGTGCTGATCCTGGCCGTCGTCCTGTACCTGTTCGTGCGGGTGTTCGCGCCGTTCTTCATGATCTTCCTCTGGGCGACGATCCTGGTGATCACTTCCTACCCGCTGTACCGCCGGCTGCGATCGCTGCTCCGCGGGCGGGAGTCGCTGGCGGCCCTGCTGATGGTGTTCGGTCTGACCCTGCTGATCATCCTGCCGGTGATCCTGCTCATCGCCAATGTCGCCCAGCAGTCCGTCGACGCCTACGTGATGTACTCCGACGCGCTGGCCAAACAGGAGCAGAACCTCGAGCGGACCATCATGGCCCACCCGGTGCTCACGAAGGCCAAAGCCGTGCTGGGCCGGTTCGTCAACTTTGACCAGATCGACCTCGGCGCCCTGGTCATCAAAGGCCTCGAATCCGCCAGCGGCTTCATCGTGGGCCAGAGCACCAATTTCTTTTCCGGCCTCGCCGGCTTCATGTTCCGGTTCGTGCTCCTGCTGGTCGCGACCTACTACTTCTTCAAGGACGGGGAGAAGGTGGTGGGGGAGCTGCGCAAGCTCTCGCCCATGGACAAGACTCGCGAGGAGAAAATCATCCGGAAATTCACCGACATCACCCGGGCCACCATGCTGGGGACCTTCTCCTCGGCGGCTATCCAGGGCGTCCTGGGCGGCCTGGCCTTCCTGCTGATCGGCATGCCGTCCCCGCTGCTGTGGGGCGTGGTGATGGCCTTCATGTCGCTGGTGCCGGTGCTGGGGGCGTTCACCGTCTGGATCCCCGCCGCCCTCTACCTCATCGCCATCGGCAGCTTCGGCAAGGCGGTGTTCATCGTGGTCTACGGCCTGCTGACCGTGACGCTGGCCGACAACGTGCTCAAGCCCCTCATCATCCGCGGCGGTTCCAAAATCCACCCGGTGGTCATTTTTTTCAGCATTCTCGGCGGCCTGTCCTTCTTCGGATTCTCGGGCATCATTCTCGGCCCGCTGGTGACCGGGCTGACGTTTGTCGTCCTGGAGATCTACCGCGAGGAGTTCCAGGAGCAGCTCCCCGGCACCATGAAACTGTCCCGCGCCGAGCTGGAAGACGCGCTCAAGCGCGTCGAGGAGACCCGTCCTCTCCGGTGAGGACGGCTCCGCTTTCCTTTGTCAAACATTTGTAATATAATTTTTCTGCCTGTCTCCAGGTTGTAACAATTTTAGTTCGTCGAGGACGACCATGAAGATTTGCCCGCAATGCAGCAAGGGTTTCGGGGACGAATTCAATTTCTGTCCCGAGGACGGCACCCCCCTGGCCAAGGCGGTCCAGCAGCAGGACCCCCTGATCAACAAGACCCTGAACAGCAAATACGAGATCGCGGAGATGATCCGCGAGGACAGCCTCGGCCGCATCTTCAAGGCCAAGCAGATGCCGCTGGGCCGGACGGTCATTCTGGAGGTCTTCCAGCCCGGACTGACCCGCGATGAAAAATTCCACTCGCTGCTCAGCGAGGCCGTCCGCAAGTATTCCAAGCTGCAGCACGTCAACATCGGCACCATCTACGACATGGACGTGACCGAGGATCAGCGCTACTTCATCACCTCGGAGTTCGTCGAGGGACGTCCGCTGGCCACGATCCTCAAGGCGGAGGCGCCGCTGGAGCAGGAACGGGCGATCAACATTTTCTACCAGATCGCCGACGCCCTCCACCAGGCCCACGAGAGCCTCATCGAACACGGCTATCTCACACCCCAGGACATCGTCGTCTACGCCAACCCGGACGGCAAAGAATGCGTCCAGATCATGAATTTCGGCATTTCCAAACTGCTGCTCAACGAGAAGTTCCGGCGTTTCAACACCACCAGCGACAGCAGCTATCTCAGCATCGACGACATCGCCTACATCTCCGCCGAGCAGGCGACGGGCACCACCGTGGACGACCTCGACGACATTTACAGCTTCGGCGTCATCCTGTACCACGCCCTCTCCGGCGCCCTCCCCTTTCAGGCCGACACGGCCGAGGCCATGCTCGAGGCCATCAGCAGCCTGGAACCCGTCCGGCTGCGCAATCTTTCGCAGTGCCGGGCCCTGCAGCCGCTCTGGGACAACCTGGTGGACAAGTGCATCCAGCGCAACAAGGCCGAGCGCTTCCAGTCCATCAAGGAGGTCAAGCAGCAGCTGCAGCGGATCGGCGACGCGCTGCGCCACGAGGCCGAACCCACCATCATGCGGATGAAATCCGATCTGCAGCAGGAGATCGGCCGGCCGGCCCCGCCGGAAGCGGTCGAGGAGCACCTGGAGACCACCGAGGTGGTCCCGCCGCCGCTGCTCACGGGGAAAAAGAAATCTCCGCCGCTGGCCCAGACGTTCATGATGGACCGCAAACAGCTGGAGCAGGGCGGCCTCGATCTCGCCGCCCAGGCGGAACCCGAGGAGGTGACGCTGGAGCCCGATGAAGTTGTCGTGACGCCGCCCGATGAAGCGCCCAAGCCCACCCAGGTGGTCCCGACGCCCCTGCCCGATCCGGAAACGCTGCGCCCCACGATCCTGCCGGCGACCCCTTCGTCCGGCGTGGACATCCAGCTCGAGGAGATCGGCATCGGCATGGAGGACACGCATCCGGGCGCGCCGGAGGAATCGGCGGCCGCCGGCTTCGACCTGGCCCCGGACACCGACGAGGATTACGCCGCCCGCACCGTGTTCATCGGCGCCCAGACCGACGCCCCCGCCGAGGAGGACGCGGGCAAGACGCTCTTCATCGGCGCGCAAACCCCCGCCCCGCCGGAGGAGGACGACGGCCGGACCGTCTTCATCGGTGATCTGGCCCATACCCCCGCGCGGCCGATTGACGAGGACACGCTGGCGGGCGCCAGGATGGCGCCGCCCGCGGCTGAACCGCCCGCCGACGATCCGTTCGGCAAGACCGTCATGGTGGACGCCACCCCGCGTCCGCCCCAGGCACCGCCGGCGCCGCCACCGGCTCCCGTCGCCGCCCAGCCGCCGGCGTACACACCGGCACCCACCGCCGCCTACACGCCACCGCAACCGCCGGTGTTCCAACCGCCGACTCCGCAACCGCCGCCACCCCAGCCGCCGCCGCAACAGCCGGCGGCATACTCGCCGGCGCCCACCGCCGCCTACACTCCCCCGCCGCCGCAGCCGCCGCCGCCCAAGCAGCCGGCGCCGCCCGGCTTGCCCGAGGAGCTGACCCGGGCCGAGGAGATCCATCTGCGCGACTACACCCCCGCGTCGAAGATCCCCGCCGCCCAGCAGTACGGCGCACCCATGGCCGAGGCCGAACTCGCGCCGGCGGCCGCCAAACCGTCCCGCACCGGCCTCAAGATCGCCGTGATCGGCGTGGTCGCGATCCTGCTCCTGGCCATCGTCGTCGGCGGCGTCCTGCTCGCCCTCCACTTCATGAAGGGGCGCTACGGCGGCTTCGAGGTCAAATCGTTCCCCGAAAGCGCCAAGGTGTACCTCGACGGCGACCTCCTGGGCAGCACGCCCTGGACCCAGGAAAACATCGAGGTGGGCACCCACACGCTCAAGGTCGTCAAGGAAGGCTACAAGCCGGTGGAGCAGGAGATCGTGATCGAGGCGGATCGCGTGCTCAACCTCGACGTGTTCCGGCTCGAGAAGATCGGCGCACCCACCGGACCGGACCAGCCCACCGGGCCCACCGACGAGCAGCTGGCCATGCTGGAGGACTTCAAATCGAAGGCCGACGTGGCGTTCGCCGACAAGCGCTACGCCGAACCGCCGGAGGATTGTGCGCTGTACTACAGCCAGCGCATCCTGGAGTTCGATCCCGAAAACGCCTTCGCCCTCGAGATGAAGCAGAAGGTGGCCGACACTCTCAAAGACCGCGCCGCCAAGGCGGCGGCGTCGAAGAACTGGGTCCTGGCCGAAAAACTGTACACTCAGCTGACCGAGATCAACCCCGATGATCCGGAGATCCGCCAGGCGTACGACAAGGCGACCACCGAGGTGAAAAACCTCCAGAAGACGCGCACCGAGAGCATCAAGGACCTGACCGCCCGGGCGGAGCAGGCCATCGGCGCCGGCCGGCTGGTCACGCCGCCCGACGACAACGCCTATGAATACTGCCTCCAGATCAAGCGCCTGGAAAAAAACAACAAGAAAGCCAACACGATGATCCAGCGCATCAAGAACCAGGCGCCCCTCCAGGCCGACGAGGCCATCCTGGCCGAGAACTACGACCGGGCCAAGTCGATTTTGGACGCCTACAACCGC
>Ga0209200_1004304_pt1 | contig 11686 bp, 7 predicted proteins | sample AD_UKC033_MetaG_FD_184406 | JGI IMG/M metagenome (GOLD analysis project Ga0209200, IMG submission 184406) | Active sludge microbial communities of municipal wastewater-treating anaerobic digesters from USA - AD_UKC033_MetaG (SPAdes) (version 2) | ecosystem: Engineered > Bioreactor > Anaerobic >...
CTGCGACACAATCAGCAGCGCTTTTAAATCCTCGAGATGCGCGGCAAACAACGCCCGCAGTTTTTCCGGCGCTGCAATCGTGATGCGCGCATCCAGCGAATGGCCGACAATTTTCTCTTTTCGCGCCTGTTCAACGGCCTTGGCAATTTCACTCTTCGCGTCGATCATCGCTTTCCAGCGCTCGCCCAGGTCCGCATTGAAAAAGGTGCCGCTGACTTCCGGGAACTGCGCCAGATGAACGCTATCTTCCTTGTTGGTCCAGTCCGGCATCGCCGCCCAGACTTCCTCGGACGTAAAGGTCAGAATCGGCGCAAGCAATCTGGTCATCGCGTTAAGAATGATAAACATCGCCGTTTGACCGGAGCGTCGCACCGCGGAAGCGGCCTTGTTGGTGTAGAGCCGGTCCTTCAAAACATCGAGATAAAGCGCGCTCAGATCAACGGTGCAATAATTGTAAAGCGTGTAGAAAACCACGTGGAACTGATACCGTTCATAAGCCTCCGTCACGCGTTTGATGACTTCCTGCAAACGATGCAGGGCCCACCGGTCCAGCTCGGACATCTGCTCGTACGCCACCGCATCCTTATCCATGTTGAAATCGTAGAGGTTGCCCAGAATGAAACGGCTGGTGTTGCGGATCCGGCGATAGGCTTCCATCAGGCGTTTGAGGATTTCTTCGGAAATGCGGATGTCGTCGGTGTAGTCTTCCGCCGCCACCCACAGCCGCAGGATTTCCGCGCCGTATTTATTGATCGCCTCTTCCGCGCCGATGACGTTGCCGACGGATTTGGACATTTTTTTGCCTTCCCCGTCCACGACAAAGCCGTGTGTCAGAACATTCTTATACGGCGCGCGTCCGCGCGTACCCACGCTTTCCAGCAGGGACGAATGAAACCAGCCGCGATGCTGATCGTTGCCTTCCAGATACATGTCGCAGGGCGAACTCAGATCCGGACGTTTTTCCAGAACGGCCGCGTGGCTGACTCCCGAATCGAACCAGACATCCAGAATATTCACTTCCTTGGTAAACTCCGTCCCTTTGCAGTGCGGACAGGTCGTATGCTTCGGCATCAGGTCTTTTGGATCTTTTTCAAACCAGACATCCGCTCCGTTTTTTTCCACCAGCGCCACCAGATGATCCATCATTTCCCTGGTCATCACTTCATTTTTGCATTTGGCGCAATAGAACACGGTAATCGGCACGCCCCACAATCTCTGGCGCGAGATACACCAGTCCGGGCGGTTTTCCACCATGCCGTAGATGCGGTCTTTCCCCCACGAGGGAATCCATGTGACTTCGTTAATGCATTCCAGCGCTTTCTTGCGCAGATCGTTTTTCTCCATCGAAATGAACCACTGTTCCGTGGAACGAAAAATGATGGGTTTCTTGCAGCGCCAGCAGTGCGGATAGGAATGCTGCATCGGCACATGCCCCAGAAGCGCGCCGACTTCATCGAGTTTCTTGATGACGCTGTCGTTGGCGTCGAAAACAAACTCGATGAAGTCGGGTTCGACATCTTCCGTGAATTTTCCCGCGTCGTCCACCGGCGCGTAATTATCCAGGCCGTACTCGAGGCCGATTTCATAGTCTTCCTGACCGTGGCCGGGAGCAATATGCACGGCGCCGGTTCCGGCATCCAGCGTGACAAACGGCGCCAGGATCAACAGACTGTTTCTCTTAATCAGCGGATGAACGCATTTCTGACCTTCCAGAACCGCGCCCTTAAACTCATCGATAATTTCATAGGACTTGCCCTGATATCCAAAGGCGTCCAGACAATAATCCAACATGTCTTTAGCGACAATCATTACGTCGTCATTGATTTTCACCGCCACGTAAATAAAATCATCCTTGACGGCAATCGCCAGATTGGCCGGGATCGTCCAGGGCGTCGTGGTCCAGATGACCATCGCCACTTTCTGGGCGGCCAGTTTGGGCAGCACCTGGGCAATGTCGGAGACAAAATTAAATTTCACGTAAATGGACGGCGTGTGATGATCAGCATATTCCACTTCGGCTTCCGCCAGCGCGGTTCTGCAGGTGGCGCACCAGTAAACCGGTTTTTTTCCTTTATAAACACTGCCGTTGAGATAAAGCTTCCCAAATTCCTCAACCGTGACCGCTTCGTAAGGATAGGCCATCGTCAGATAAGGATTCTCCCACTCGCCGAAAACACCGAAACGCTTGAACTGTTCACGCTGAATGTCGACATATTTTTCCGCATAGGTCCTGCAGGCGCGGCGCTTTTCCACCTGCGACATCGCCCCCTTTTTGGCGCCCAGTTCCTTATCCACCTGATGCTCAATCGGCAGGCCGTGACAATCCCAGCCCGGCACATAGACACCGTCAAATCCGGTCATGTTTTTTGATTTAATGACAATGTCCTTTATGATTTTATTGAGAGCGGTGCCCAGATGAATATTGCCGTTTGCATAAGGAGGACCGTCATGCAAAATGTAAGGCGTTTTCCCCTTGGCCATTTGTCTGATCTTTTTATAGATGTTCATGTCTTCCCATTTTTTCAGCATTTCCGGCTCGCGCTGCGCCAGATTCGCTTTCATCGGAAAATCCGTCTGGGGAAGATTCAGGGTCTTTTTGTAATCCATTGTTTGCTCCTGTATTTAAGTGATCACGTCACGAATAATCTTTTTACAATCTAAAACCAGGACAACCTCTGCAGGCGCCCTGGTTAAGTTGAAGTGAACTACCATATTATTCCGACACTTGCAAGCAAACTTCATGAGATCCAGGCGTCACAGACAGATTGAATAACCCGATAAGCCGAACAATCTCAATGTCTCCATATGGTCAGGCGAACCCACCTGCCATGGAAACGGCTACAGACAAGTCTCTTAAAATTTATATTTTCCGGCCATGATGTCCTGATAGATGGCGTCATTCAGGGGAACGTATGTTTCGGTTCCGGGCAGGAGAACATACAGGCCGTCTTTGATCGCCGACAGATTATATCCGTCATTTTTCAGATCGTTCTTCTTGATCTTATGCGTTGCCGTCCACTGGAAATCATTGACAAAACGGATAAAAATCGGCACCGCGTATTTGGGCAGAACGGACCGGAGGTGCTCTGCCAGCGCGGCAAAATCAACATCTTTCCCTTCCTGTTTTATCACGGCGGCCATACCGGCTCTGCCGTCGCCTTTCGGCATAACCACGCCATAAACCGCCGAAGCGGACACGCCGGAAAAAGAATCCAGCGCTTTTTCCACTTCCATGGTTGCGACGTTTTCGCCCTTCCAGCGGAAGGTATCGCCGAGGCGATCGACAAACTGCGCGTGACGAAATCCCATATTGCGAAGCATGTCGCCGGTATTGAACCAGAGATCGCCTTTCCTGAAGGCATTGCGGATAATTTTCTCTTCGGTTTTCTTTTTGTCGGTATAACCGGGGAACGGGGTTTTTTCAGATATTTCCATAATCAGGAGGCCGGGGTCGCCTTTGGCGACTTTGATAAGGAAGCCCCCGGCATCGCGCGCCGGACAATCGTTTTCGATATCATATTGGACAATGGCAAAGGGCGTGAGACTGGTTCCCACGGTATAATCAAAATTCATAAGATTGGTAAACACGCCGACCCCTTCGGCCGCTCCGTAAAATTCGTATATTTTGCTGATGCCGAAACGCCTCTTGAAAGCCATCCAGATATCCGGTCTCAGGCCGTTGCCGATAATGTATTTCAGGGTGGTCTTGTTTTCGCCGGCTTTTTCGGGCTGTGCCATCAGGTAGCGGCACACTTCTCCCACGTAGACAAAATGCGTGGCCTGGAATTTCTTCACGTCGTCGAGAAAGCCGCTCGCGCTGAATTTCCGCCTCATGGCAACTGCCGCTCCGCTGTACAGGGCCGGCGGCCATCCCACGGTGATGGCATTGGTGTGGAAAAAAGGCAGGGGAATGTAGATGGTGTGTTTCGGCTTGACATGCGTTACGACCCTTCCGAACCAGAATGTCGCGGACATAGCCCGCTTATGGGTGATGACCGCCGCTTTGGGCAACCCGCCGGTTGTTCCCGAGGTATAGACGTAGGCCATCGTATCTTTCAGGCTGATCCCGCCCGTTTCGGAAAGATTGGTTTTGGGCAGGACGGCAAGCTGATCCGTAATGTCTTCGGGCGCCTTTAATTGATTCATTGCCGGATCCCTGAGCAAACAAAGCTCCGATCCCTGAAGGTCGATTCGGTCCTTCACGTCCTTGAAGAAACTGTAGCACTCCTCTCCGACCACCATCACCTTCCCCTTGTTGAGATTGAAACTGTGTACCAGAGAATCCCCTCTCTGATTTGTATTGATGAGAGAGCATACAGCCCCCACTTTTGCGCATCCGCAATAAAGAAAAAGCAGTTCCGGCCTGTTTTCAAGACATACTGCAACCGTGTCGCCTTTTTTAACGTTTTTCGACAGCAGAAAATGGGCAAACTGGTTGGCCTTCTCATTAAGTTCGGCATAGGTCAATGTGCCGTCGGGTGATTTCACCGCCGGGTTGTTCGGATACTTGAGTGCGGATTTTTGCAGAAGCGATCCCCAGGAGGCATTGCGATTGCTGCTAATCGATTTGATCCCCTTGATCCCGTGATAGACGACAAATGGAATCCGTCCAACGAACGCCATGAACTTGACAAAAAATTCAAAACCGCTGATGGTTTGAGGATACTGTACGACATCGTTTTTTTTCATTTTGATTCCTCCTGGTTGGCCGCTTTGAATAATGATTGAATGTGCAGATATCTTGAAACAAGATGGTTGTCTGTGTCAAGCAAATTCGGGGTGCCGGTTGAGTCCGTACCCTTGGAAAAAACAATTCGAACGACAATCAAAGCGCCCATAATCCGATTCCTTCCGCCCAATCCCGCAAAAACATCTTCCGGAGAAAAACAATCCGGGACTTTTTCACGATAAAGACTTGACATCCCGGTTCTTGCCATTAAAATAACAAAAAGAATTGTCAAGACGTACCGTCAATGACTGCCCGGGGCAGTTTTTAACTCAGGAGGTTAAAAATGAAAAGAATTTTGTTGTTTCTCGCGACCAATATCGCTGTGCTTGTCGTTTTGAGCATTGTTTTGCGTCTGCTCGGTGTCGACCGTATTCTAGACGAAAGCGGCATGAATCTTAATATGGTTAACCTGCTCGTCTTCGCGGCGGTATTCGGTTTCGGAGGCGCTTTTATATCGCTGGCCATGTCCAAGTGGATGGCCAAACGCATGATGGGCGCGCAAGTCATCACCAATCCCCAAAGTGCGACTGAAACCTGGCTGGTGGACACCGTGAAAAAACATGCTCAGATGGCGAATATCGGCATGCCGGAAGTCGCCATTTTCAACTCTCCGTCCCCGAACGCTTTCGCCACCGGAATGAACAAGAATAAGGCGCTGGTGGCCGTCAGCGCGGGACTGCTTCACGCGATGAACAAGGAAGAAGTCGAAGCGGTCATCGGCCATGAAATAAGCCATGTGGCCAACGGCGACATGATCACCCTGTCCCTGATTCAGGGGGTGGTGAACACCTTCGTCATTTTCCTGTCCCGCATTGTGGGTCATTTTGTGGACCGGGTCATTCTGAAAAATGAAGAAGAAGGCCACGGCATCGGATTTTTCGTCACGTCCCTCGTCGCGCAAATCGTCTTCGGCATCCTGGCCAGTGTGATCGTGATGTGGTTCAGCAGAAAACGGGAATTTATAGCGGATGCGGGCGGCGCCAAACTGGCCGGAACGCAAAACATGATCAACGCGCTCGAAGCGCTCAAAAGAGGAACCGCTGAACCGCTGCCCGATCAGATGGCGGCTTTCGGCATCAACGGCAAGCCTTCCGGCCACGGGCTCAAACTTCTTTTCATGAGCCATCCGCCGCTTGAGGATCGCATAGAAGCCTTAAAAAAACTGACATACCGATAAATTATTAAAATATCCTCAAAAAAGGCCGGTCCGTTTCGTGTAAAAAAACATGTAAAAACGCACCGGCTTTTTTGTTTGAATCCGGCCGGGCGGACGAACCCGATCTGTAAAAATTTTTTGACCTATGACTTCTTCAAACAACAATGATTGTTCTTTGAAAATTACTGTTTTAATTATAAATAAATTATAAAATATTCTTGACAACTCCTTGCAAATAACGTAAAAAACCGACAAGGCTTGTTTTAGACATTCAGAGCCTTAAATCTTACAGAAAAAAATTAAAAAATATTAGGTGTCAACTCTTAAAAATTTTTTAAGGAGAAGAATATGAAGAAGATTGTGGTTTGCGTTGTCGTCATGATGTTCCTTGTAACGTTGCCTTTTGCTGCTCTGGCCAAGAAAGTGTCTCTGACTGAAGAAGAACTTTCATCCACGACAGCTCAGGAAGGTGTGACTATTCAGTTCGGGAAAAACACTTATGGAGGAGATTATTTCTTTGACACCAATTTCTACGTTGCGGGCAAATTTCTTCCCACCATTCAATCATGGGGAGACGGTGACGGTTGTACCGATTGCGGCGGCTACACAGAAAAAGGCTGGATCGGCGTCAGAAATGTAAGCATGGATCCTTTCGTAAGCTTAGGACTTCCTAATCCTGCTTTTCCTCCCACAGGTTCTTTTATTTCTCTTTACAGGACAATGAAGATTGACGTCGGCACCAGCGGCGGCGCAACAAAATTATTCATCGGCATGCCAAGTATTATGGTCCATCCGTCAGGCATTTCTCAGACATTAAGTTCCGGCACAACAGAAACGCTTGGACAGGATTTCGGCACAGCCTACATGAGTGAATTCGCCCTCATCGCAAATTCTGCAGGTACCGGCTATCTGCGAATCGGAAACCACTCCTCCACAGGACAGCAGGGGGTGGAGATTCAATTCAGCAGCACTTCTCCTGTTGCCGCCGGTCCTCTGTATGGGGTTGTTTTCTCAATTCCGGGCAAACCCATTGTTCAGTCCTGGAGCGATATCGACGGTGAGCAAACAGGTTCGGGCTACACGAACGCGGGTTACTTCGGTGCAAAAAACTTTACGATGTCGGATGGAACGACATACGCATGGCCTGGAAGCCCCTCAACTTTCAACATGATCGTTACCGGTACGTTGTCTATTGATGTCGGCACCAACGGCAGCGGTCAAACGGCTGTTGTGCTCGGAGTGCCCACGGTATTCTTTGCCCCGAATGCAGCCATAACGTCCCCGTTTGGATTTGCCACAGACAGAGAGTTGAATACAAACTGGCAGTCTTTAGGCACATTATATACTGCCGGAATAGACATTCATCAGATGAGGGGCAGCCTGGCGATATCCGCTCATTAATTATTCTTCTTAAAGTTAGCTTAAATAACCATGTGTTTTTCAACACATGGTTATTTTTTTATCTGATTCAGATAGCCAACAATCCTGAAGACCTGAAAAACGCAAATTCCAATATATTCATTCTCCGAGACTGTGTCGTCATTACTTTTTTGTCATTCCGTGCAAGCGAAGCGCGACTTTGAGCTTGCCCCGTGCTTGACACGGGGGAATCCGGTAATTTCGCCAAGTTCCGGATGCCGGTTTTCACCGGCATGACGGTATGGATAGCACTTTCTGCTATTACGAAACAGTCTCCGCCGCCGGGGTGACGACTGAACTGACCACGTGCCCAATATCGTTACTATTGTTGGATTATTATAAAGATAAATCAATCGGATGTCTTAAGGATCAAAACTTCCCGTCCCCGACAAGGAGGCTTTTCATTTTCAACACAGAAAGTCCCCTTTCCGGAACATCATCAATCCGGTTGCCAACCGGATTGATCCGAATAACATTCGTTCACAGAACACAAATCAGGGTATTTTTCTTTAAAATTTGAGTCTCCCAATAAAAAAAGCCCCCCGTCCGATTGGACAGGGGGCTTTAACTTTATATATTAGAGTCGCGTCGCATTCGCCCGGATACCGAGGCGGCGAGGAGGAGGCTCCGCAGGCGTATTACTAATACGTTGAGGAAGCCGACGACGCTGCCAACAAAGGTAGCCGTGTGAATGCCGTCGTGACTACATTCCCATTCCGGGATATCCGCCACCGGGAGGCATACCGGGCATTCCACCGCCGGCGCCCTTCTCTTCAGGCTTGTCGGCGATCATGCACTGCGTGGTCAAAAGCAGTCCGGAAACGCTCGCCGCGTTCTGCAGGGCAAAACGGGTAACCTTGGTGGGATCAATGACACCGGCCGAAATCATATCTTCATATTCATCGGTGCGGGCATTGAAACCGAAGGCGCCCTTTTTCTCTTTGACTTTTTCGACCACAATGCTGCCTTCGAGGCCCGCATTGCAGGCGATCATCTTGATGGGTTCTTCAATGGCTTTTTTCACGATATTGACGCCGATCTGTTCGTCGCCGGTAAGATCCATCTTGGACAGTGCGGGCAGGGTGCGCAGATAAGCCACGCCGCCACCGGCAACGATTCCTTCTTCCACGGCTGCACGGGTCGCATGCAGAGCATCTTCCACGCGGGCTTTCTTTTCCTTCATTTCGGACTCGGTTGCGGCGCCGACTTTGATAACGGCCACACCGCCGACCAGTTTGGCCAGTCTTTCCTGAAGTTTTTCTCTGTCGTAATCGGACGTGGTTTCTTCGATCTGAGCGCGGATCTGTTTCACGCGGCCTTCGAGTTCGGCGCGTTTGCCGGCGCCGTCAATAATCGTGGTGTTGTCCTTGTCAATGGTGATCTTCTTGGCGCGTCCCAAATCTTCCAGTTTCACATTTTCCAGTTTGTAGCCCATGTCTTCGGAGATCATCTTGCCGCCGGTCAGGATAGCGATGTCTTCCAGCATGGCCTTGCGGCGATCGCCGAAACCGGGAGCCTTGACGGCCGCTACATGCAGGGTGCCGCGAATCTTGTTGACCACCAGCGTGGCGAGCGCTTCGCCCTCAACGTCCTCGGCAATGATGAGCAGCGGACGGCCCATCTTGGCAATCTGTTCCAAAATCGGCAGCAGGTCTTTCATGCCGCTGATTTTCTTTTCGTAAATGAGAATTAAAACATCTTCCAGAGCGACCAGCATTTTATCGGCGTTGGTCACAAAGTAAGGAGACAGGTAACCGCGATCGAACTGCATGCCTTCAACGATCTCCAGTTCGGTTTCTAGGCCTTTGGCTTCTTCAACGGTAATGACGCCTTCCTTTCCAACTTTATCCATGGCGCCGGCGATGATGTTGCCGATGGTTTCATCGTTGTTGGCGGAAATGGTGCCGACCTGGGCGATTTCTTTCTGATCTTTGGTGGGTTTGCTCATCTTGCTGAGCTCTTTTACGACGGTCTCAACAGCCTTATCGATACCGCGTTTGATGTCCATGGGATTGGAACCTGCGGCAACAGCCTTGACGCCTTCACGGTAAATGGCCTGAGCCAGAATGGTAGCGGTGGTAGTTCCGTCGCCGGCGACGTCGCTGGTTTTGCTGGCGACTTCCTTGACCATCTGTGCGCCCATGTTTTCAAATTTATCTTCGAGTTCCACTTCTTTAGCTACCGTGACGCCGTCCTTGGTCACCGTCGGGGAACCGTAACTTTTATCGATAATAACATTTCGGCCTTTCGGGCCCAGTGTAACTTTAACAGCATCGGCCAGTGTATTGACGCCCTTCAAAACCGATTTTCTTGCTTCTTCATCGTAAAGAAGTATTTTTGCTCCCATTGTATATATTCCTCCTTAGTAGTTTCTTATTTTTCGATAATGCCGAGAATGTCGTCTTCTCTCATGATCAGGTATTCTTCGCCGTCGATCTTGACTTCCGTTCCGCCGTATTTGCTGAACAGGACTTTATCGCCCACGCTGACTTCGGGCTTGATGAGTTTACCGTCATCGGTTACTTTGCCCTTGCCCACGGCAATGACTTTACCTTCAATCGGTTTTTCCTTAGCTGTATCGGGAATGATGATTCCCCCTTTGGTCTTCTGCTCTTCTTCCAAACGTTTTACAATGATTCTATCTTGTAAAGGTCTGATTTTCATAAACTTTACTCTCCTTTCCTGATTTTTAAAATTTAAGAATGCTGTTTTAACAGACGTATTTTATGCACCATTTTTGAGATGTCAAGGGCACGGAGGGGATTTATATTAATTAAAATAAATAGTCCAGCATTTCTTTCAGGGAACCGATTTTACAAATATCGATTTTGGCTGTTTTTTCCAGTTGAGCCGCGTTGGTTTTCGGAATCAGACACCGCGTGAAGCCCAGACGCGCCGCTTCCTTTATCCTTATCTCCATCTGAGAGACGGCACGGACTTCGCCGGCCAGCCCCACTTCTCCCAAAACGATCGTCCGGCCATCAATGGGCTTGTCCAGAAAACTGGATGCCATGGCGGCAACGATGCCAAGATCAACCGCCGGCTCTTCGACTTTTACTCCGCCGGCAACATTAATGAATATATCCGACCCGCCCAGATGCAGGCCGCAAATTTTGTCCAAGACCGCCACCAAAAGCGATACCCGGTTATAATCCACACCGATGGCTGTCCGACGCGGCGTCCCGAAACTTGTCGAGCTCACCAGCGCCTGAATCTCCACCAGAATCGGCCTGGTTCCTTCCAGAGAGGGCACGACCACCGAACCGGCAACATTTTGCGGCCGCTCCGCCAGAAAAAAAGTAGAGGGATTGGGCACTTCGATTAACCCCTTCTCCCGCATTTCAAAAACGCCGATTTCGTTGGTCGGGCCGAAACGGTTTTTCATTCCCCGGACAATGCGGTAAGAATGAGACGAATCGCCCTCAAAATAAAGCACCGTATCCACCATGTGTTCCAGCACTTTGGGACCGGCAATCGAGCCGTCTTTGGTTACATGACCGACCAGAAAAACAGGGATGCCGTGTTTTTTTGAAAAAAGAATCAACCGCGAAGAAGTTTCGCGCACCTGCCCGACGCTGCCGGGAGCGGACATCAGTTCCGATGCATAAACCGTCTGGATGGAATCAATAACTACAATGGCCGGAGCAATAACTTTGATCTGCTCCAGAATTTTTTCCAGAGACACCTCGACCAGAACAAATAAATTTTTCGCCGCAGCGCCGATCCGGTCACTGCGCAACTTTATCTGACTGGCGGACTCTTCGCCGGAAACATAGAGCACTTTTAATCCTTTATCTGCCAGATTATGCATGACCTGCAGCATGAGCGTGGATTTGCCGATGCCCGGCTCTCCGCCGATGAGAATGGCCGAACCGCCGACAATACCGCCGCCCAACACCCTGTCAACTTCCGCGATACCGGTGACGGTCCGTTTGCCGTCCGTGAGCGGAATATCCTCGATGGGCAGCGGCTTGCCGTCAAACCGCATTTCCGCCCGGCTGTCGGAACCGCTATCAACGATCAGTTCCTCGGCAAAGCAGTTCCACCCATTGCAGGAGGGACACTTTCCCAGCCACTTGGGCGACATGTAACCGCAATGCTGACAAAAGAATCCTGTCTTGCTCTTTTTCAAATCTGATTGCTCCTTAAAAATTATCAAAACAAAACCATATTTTCCTTTGCCATGTCAACATGAATTAGGCCTTGTTATTTTCACCTCATTATTTCTTTCTTGACAATAGGACGTTCGTCCTACTATAAATCATTCCTTCGCAGTTGATCTTCATATCCGTGAGGTAGAAATGTCATTGCCGGCAGCCTCATACCACCCCCGCCAACCGCAGGATACGGATTATTACCACTGCGTGGAGGATTATTTTGAA
>Ga0209200_1004325_pt1 | contig 11628 bp, 8 predicted proteins | sample AD_UKC033_MetaG_FD_184406 | JGI IMG/M metagenome (GOLD analysis project Ga0209200, IMG submission 184406) | Active sludge microbial communities of municipal wastewater-treating anaerobic digesters from USA - AD_UKC033_MetaG (SPAdes) (version 2) | ecosystem: Engineered > Bioreactor > Anaerobic >...
GTCGCCTTCCGGCAAAATTTCTTTTATCAATTCTTCCGGAAGGGGAATCTGCTCCTTTCTTTCCGTGGTCGGAAAACGCTGGCCGACCAAATTGACCAAAAAGACAACCGGAAATTCCAAACCTTTGGCCGAGTGAACGGTTAAAATATTAACCGCGTCGTTTTCCGTCCAGTCAATATCGGCCGCCCGGGGCGACTCGCCCAATTCCATTGATAAATTTATCCAATCAACCACTGCCGCTACCGAAGCGTCCTCGTGATCAACTTCATAAGAACGCAGCTTGTCAAAAAATTTGGCGATATTATTGGCTTTTCTTTCGTCGCCGACCGATTTATACTCGGTCAGGCCTTTAAGTAACCCGCTTTCTTCCAAAAAATTATAAATAATTTGTCCGGCGGTTTCCTTTTTTACCAAATCCAGATGGCGGTGAATCATTTCCACCAGCTTTCTTACGATTTCTATTGACTCTTCGCTTATCACCGAATTATTGTTGACAATTTTCTCGCAAGCTTCAAATAAAGAGAGATTATTTTTACGGGCAAAGTTATTTATGGCGGCCAAGTCCCGTCCGGAAAGAGCGAAAAAATCCATCGCCAAAATTCTGTAAAGGGCAACCGAATCTTCAAAATTATACAAAACTTCCAGATAAGCGATTAAATCTTTAACTTCGGGTTGGCGGAAAAGCATCCCCGGCCCCAAAAATTGGTAAGGAATTCCCCGGCGGGCCAATGCCCGGATAAAAGCATCCGCGTGATTATTGGCCCTCACCAAAATCGCAAAATCTTTAAACCGGTAGCTTCCGCTTTCCGCTAACTGTTTACCGTTTATTAAAGAACTAATTTCCTTCGCTACTTCTTCCGCCTCATTCTCCACTCTGTCTGCGTGTATCAACTTAACATCCCCAACCTCCCCAACGCCCCTAATATTTCTCATCGCCACTAACTTTTTATCAATCTTTTCTTTAACCTCCAACCGGTCGGGATTATTATTTTGAATTAACCGATAGGCTTTGTCCAAAATTTTCTGATTTGAACGGTAGTTTTTGGTTAAAACAACAATTTTCGTTTCGGGAATTCTTTTTCTTAATTGGATAACGTTAGAAATTGCGGCGCCCCTCCATTTGTAAATTGAATTGTGGACAACTACACCGTTAGCGACATAGTTATGAGTCCTTGCAACTTCTAAATCATAAACAAAATTCTCTTTGACAAACTCTTCTCTTTTAACGACCATTTCATACTCTATTTGATAATCCTTTAACACCGGAATATAAAAACCCGGCAAGACGTTTCCTGCCGCCATTGTTTGTGCTTGTCTCGCATATTTATTTCTTTTCCCAACATCAAACTTCACGTCTAAAATCCCTCCCGTAAGAATCATTAATTTGTTTATCTCTTCTTCTGCCCGATCCAAATTTCCAAAAGAAATTCTTACCCTATCGCCTTTTTTTGCTCTAAGAATTTTATAACCCTCTTTTTTTAATTTACTCGTCACTTTTTTGTCAGAAGTTTCAATGTTTATCTCATGAAGGACTGAAGGATTAGATAAATATCTGCCGAGGGCATATTTTGTCCGATAGTTTCTTTTACAAATTCTTAAATTTATTTTTACTCTTCTTTGCCGGCCTCTTATTACCGCTCCTAAACAAAAATGATGTCCTCGTAAATCAATTCCCAAATCTTTAGCTAAAGTTTGAACGTTCGTTTCGGTATCGATTTCCTTGAACAATTTTTCCATCCAAGCGCCTTTAATTATCGTCCGGCGCCGAGGCTTAAAACATATTGTGGGAATGTGGTAAACCAAAGAGTAAAAAGTTTCAAAATATCTTGCCTCCTCCTCTGTCTGACAAGCCCTTATCGCAATTATTCTATCCGCTGATCTTTCCAGTTTTAAGCGTTGGCATAAATCATTAGTCACTCCCAATCTCCACCCCAAACCAACTCTTTCCATAAGATAAATGTAAAAATATTTCTTTTTTCCGTAAACTCTATTGGGAACCAGACAAAACATTTTATGGTTATCGGTAAGAGTTATCTGGGTTCCCTTATCGGTAACTAATTTTAAAAATCTACTCTTCTTTTTTGTCTTGAATATATGGGTGACGACAGAAAATGAAGTATATCCTTTCCCTACAGCGGTTATGACCTTTTCCTTTTTTTTTATTTCCTCAATTCTTTTATCCCCCTTTGAAGTAGAAATTAAAGTTCCCAAAGGTAGACATTGATCGTCATCGGCAACCACGGTCAAATTTTTCTTTTCTCCTGCCAAAAGCAAAACCAATTCGTTTTGAGCATAATTGGTATCCTGAAACTCATCAACCAAAAGATATTTAAATCTGTCTTGATATTGTTTTAAAACGTTTTGTCTTTGGCGGAACAATTTTAAGGTATTGGTTATCAAGTCGCCAAAATCCATTACTCCTTCCTTTACTTTCATTTCTTCATAAGTTTTATATGCTCCCGCCAATTCCCAATATTTCTTTGCTTCTTCACTTTCAACTTTTAACTTCTCCGGAAAATTTTTAGCATACAGTAAATAATTTTCTGGCGCTACGTCTTCATCCTTCAACCTGCTGAAATGTTTCAGCATCCCATCAATAAACTTATTCGGATTGCCCAAGGGACAAAAATAATTTAAATCAAACTTAAAAAGATTTTTTCGCAAAAACATGATTGATTCCGCTTCGGTCATCAATTTATACCGGGAGTCCAAACCAATATGAACCGCCTCGTCACGTAAAACGCGATCACAGAAAGAGTGAAAGGTCATAATCCACATCTGCGTATAACCAAGCGGCAGGGCAACATCAACTCTCTCTTCCATTTCTTTGGCTGCTTTCTCCGTAAAAGTTAAGGCGAGAATTTCCGAAGGCTTAGCCAAACCCGAAGTAATTAAATGTTTGATTCTTTCCGTAATAACCGTTGTCTTCCCCGTTCCGGCGCCGGCAATAATCAAAAGCGGTCCTTTTCCGAAGTGAACCGCCTCAATCTGTTCTTGGTTTAATTTTTTCTCTTCCATAACTAATATAACTTACATCAGAGAAAAAGAGGTTTGAGTAAAAGAAAAAAGAAATATCTACTCTTGCTCTACTCTCTGTTCTCTCCTTTTCCTTTTTCCTCTTTTATTTCTCCCAAAGCTTGAGTTGAAGATAATTTCTGGCCCATTAGGGCAAAGCCGGAATTAACGTTGGCCATCTGATTATAGGAGTTGGTAATGTGGCGGTTAAGAACCGAAAGCTCGTCGGTAATTTTGGTGTAGTCTTTTTGAATTGCCCTCATTAAAACAAAAACCTGTTTGGTTCTTTTTTCAATCTCTTTTCCCTGAAAAGACAATAAAATCACCTGTAAATTGGCATACAAAGTATTGGGAGAAACCGGATAGACGCGGTTTTTCCGGGCAAAATCCGTCAGTTCCAATAAATTTACCACCTCGTAATAAATCGGCTCCGAGGGAATATACATCAGGGCAAAATCCATCGTCCCTTCCTCGGGTAAAATATATTTTTTGGAAATATCGGTAATATGTTTTTTGACATCCTTGATAAATTCCCGGCGCCAATCTTCTTTCTCCGTATCGTTTTCCGCCGCCAGCATTTTTTGGAAATTTTCCGCGGGGAACTTTGAATCAATCGGCAAAATGCCGGCATCGGTTTTGATAGCCGCGTCAACTTTGTCTCCAGATTTAAAAGAATACTGGAGAAAAAAAGAATTTTTGGGAAACATTTGGGAAATCAGATCTTTTAAAACCTCCTCGCCAATGTTGCCTCTTAATTTCGGCGACTTTAAATAATCCTGCAAATTTTTCATTGAAAGCGAAAGCTCGGCAAACCGACCGGCATCTTTTTGAATTTGCGACATTAACCGGGCGGCATTATCAAGTCTTTGGTTTAAGTCCTGATTGCCTTTCTGCAAAGTATCGGAAAGGTTCTTACTGGTAGAGGAAAGCGCTGAATTTAAAGTTTTGGTGGTATTGTCAAGCGAAGATTGCATGGTCTTAAGCCACTCGGTCAAAACCTGGTCTTGCTGGGAACCCTGAGCAACTTCGGAAAGTTTTTTGTTAATAAAATATCCGATTAGGCCTATTAATCCTATTACCAAGGCGAAAAGCAAATAAATTTCCTTTGTCATGTATCTATTTTATCATGGTTTTGTTAATCTTAAATTGAAGATTAATAGATTTCCCTTATTCGAGTTCACTGTCCGAAGTCTAGTAATCACTAACGCATGCCGCTAAAACGCCGCAGAAATTTTTTATTAACTTTTATTCTTAACCTTTTTCTTTGGTTACTGTGGTTTTATGTTGTCTTTAATATTTCTCCCGATCAACATTTTTCATTTTTCATTTTTCATTTTTCATTTGATATTCCCTTCTCTCTTATTTTATTTTTTTTCACCCTGACACTATCTCTTACCCTTACTCTCGCCTTTATCTTTTCCAACACCAGAAAAGGTTTTTTGACTAGTCTTTTTATTGCCGGCTTTTTACTGCTTCGCCTGATAAAACAGGCTTACCCTTTAAATATCCTTCTTTTGATAGGAATTATTGTCTGTCTGGAACTCTACTTTTCCCGAAAAAACAAAAACCCTTGACATAAACCTAAGGATAATGTTATCTTTAAACTACCTAACTGCCTCGAAAGGGGTTTTTTGTTGAAACAAAAAAATGAAAAAGGGAATTAAAAAATCTTTGGTTAAAAAAGAAAAAAAGGCTTCTCCTTTTCTTAATACTTTTTACCAGCTGATTGCCGATATTAAAACTCCCGAAGAAGCCGAGGAAATCTTGCCGGTAGTTATTCCCCAAACCGAAATTGCCTCAATCGCCAAAAAAATTTATTTGGCAAAATTGCTTAAAGAAGGAGTCAGCTATTCCAAAATCAGAGAAGAACTGGGAGTTTCCAGCGCCACCATTTCCCAAACCGCCAAATGGATTAAAAAAAGCGGTCTTAAGTTGGCCTTGAATAAAGTTGAGGCAGATGAATGGGCGGAAAAATGGTCTTCCAAAATTAAACAACTTTTTAGCTAAAACCAACCTTCCCAAAATACAACATAATCCCGGCTTCAGGGCAAAGAATCTCTTCTTTGAAAAGAGCCTCGCTTTAGGTTAAAATACGGCTATGGCAAACAAGTTTTATCTCACCACGCCGATTTATTACGTCAACGACATTCCCCATATCGGCCATACCTGTACAACGGTTATAGCGGATATCCTTAGCCGATACCACAAGCTAATCGGGGACGAAGTCTTTTTTCTGACCGGAACGGACGAACACGGAGCCAAAGTCGCCGAGGCGGCCAAAAAAGAAGGTCTTCCGCCAAAAGAATTTTGCGATAGGGTGTCAAAGACTTTTTCCGATATCTGGCCGAAGTTAAATATTGAATACGATTATTTTATCCGGACAACCAATCCGGACCATGAAAAAATTGTTCAGGATATTTTGGAAAAAATCTACAAAAACGGCGATATCTACAAGGCAAAATACACCGGCCTTTATTGCATTGGTTGTGAAAAGTTCATCACGGAGACCGAATTGTTTGACGGCAAGTGCCCGCTTCATCCCAATCGGGAAGTTGTAAAACAATCCGAAGAAAATTACTTTTTTAAACTTTCCCGCTATGCGCCTATTCTTATTGAAGCGCTGGAGAACGAAAACAGTCCTTACCATTACCGGATTTCCCCGGAAAGTAAAAAAACCGAGGTTTTGGCTAAACTGAAAGCCGGGATCAACGACCTGAGTATCTCCCGGGCGGAAGTCAGTTGGGGAATTCCCGTTCCCTGGGACAAAACCCAAACCGTTTATGTCTGGGTGGAAGCTTTGTTTAATTATTATACGGCGACAAAAATAACCGGCCGGGGATCTTTTTGGCCGGCCGACCTTCATCTTTTGGGAAAAGAAATTCTTTGGTTCCACGGCGCTATTTGGGAAGCCCTGTTAATTGCCGCCGGCCTGGCTTTACCCAAAGAAATCTTCGCTCACAATTTTTATACGATTGATAATCAAAAAATGAGCAAGTCGCTGGGCAATGTTATTTCCCCCCAACAATTACTGGAAAAATTCGGCGTTGACGCAACCCGCTATTTGATCGCCTCTTCTTTTCCGGAAAATAACGACAGTGACGTAGGCTGGAAAAAATTAACGGAAAAATACAATGCCGATCTGGCCAACGGATTGGGTAATCTGGTTGCCCGCTTGGCCAAGCTTTGCGAGAATAAAAACTTTACTGTCAAGCTTCCGTTACCGGAAAAAATTCTGGGCGAAAAAGAATTGGCTTCAATCCGTCCGGGACCGGCTCTGGAAAAAATCTGGCAGCAAATTAATCTGACCGACCGGCTGATAAGCGAAAATAAAGTCTGGGAAAAAACCGATCGGGAAGCGGAAACGGTTTTAACCGAGGCGGTAAAAAATATTTTGCAAATTGGTCTTAGTTTAAGACCTTTCCTGCCGGAAACTTCGGCCAAAATTCTGGATCAATTTTCCGGACCGGAGATTAAAGCCCAACCACCGCTTTTTCCCCGGATTTCTTGAGATAACCAAAAAAAGTTGTCATAAAAAAATGTTAAAAAAATTTATTATTCGCCATGACCGTAAGGTCCAAAGATTACTGGAAATATTGCCCGGATTTGTCTCCTGGAATCTGATTTTATTTCCCGTCTGGGGCGGTTTTTTTTCTCCGAAGGCGGTGGCTTATTTTGTTCTTCTTTTTGATGTCTTTTGGCTTTATAAATCTTTAATGATGGCTTTCTTTTCCATCCTTTCCCATTTAAAAATTAACGCCTCCAAAAGAATGGATTGGCTTGGAGAAGTGAAATTTTTCCCCGATTGGGAGAATGTCCGCCACCTGATAATTATGCCGATGTATAACGAACCGCTTCACTTGGTTGAACGGGCCTTAAACAGTATCTTGGACCAGGAAATCGGCCCCAAAAAATTCGTGGTCGTTCTGGCTTTTGAAAAAAGAGAGGTCGGCTGGAGAGAAAAAGCCGCCAAAATTGAAAAACAATTTAAAAACAAATTTGCCGATTTGCTGATTACCGAACATGAATTAAAAAAAGGCGAAACTGCCGGAAAACACTCCAACGCCCGCTGGGCGATTTCCCAATTTACCGAAAAACTCCTTAAATTACCCTATTACAATCCGGATTATCTGGTGGTTACTTCCTGCGATGTTGATCATGTTTTTCATCCGAAACATTTTTCCTGTCTGACTTACAAATTTCTGGATTCGCCCCGGCGATACGAAAGATTCTGGCAGGCGGCGATTGTTTATTACAATAATTTCTGGCGTTTGCCCGCTATCTCCCGGGTTGCCAATACTTTCGGTTCCATCTGGAATATGGCTTCTTTGTCCAGAACCGACCGCCTGATTAACCAACAAAATTATTCCCTTTCCTACCGGCTTTTGGAAAAAGCCGGCTTTTGGGATCCGGAAGTCATTCCCGAAGATTATCATCTTTTTTTCAAAGCCTTCTTCGCCACCAAGGGACAGGCCGAAGTGGAGCCGATTTTTCTGCCGATTTCCGTTGATGCCGCCGAATCAACTACTTTTTTCAAAACCTTGAAAAATCAATACGAGCAATTTAAACGCTGGGCCTGGGGAGTCTCCGATAATCCCTATATTATTAAAAATTATTTCCTTTCCGATAAAGTTTCTTTTTGGTCAAAAACAATCAGAACCGCCAGAATTATTGAAGACCATTTTCTCTGGCCGGTAAACTGGTTCATTATTACCCTGGGTGTAAATATTCCCTCTCTTCTCAATCCGGGTTTTAGCCGAACCGCTCTCGGTTTTAATCTACCGCGGCTTTCATCTTTAATCCTCTCGCTCTGTTTGTTCTCTTTGGCCATTATCCTTTATATCGATTCCCGCCAGCGGCCGCCGCGACCTAAAGAAATTTCCCGCTTCCGCGCGCTGATGATCCCTTTTGAATTTATTCTGATGCCGATTGCCGGATTTATTTTTACCGCCTTGCCCGGCCTGGACGCCCATACGCGCTTAATGCTGGGTAAATATCTGGAATACCGGGCAACGGAAAAGGTCTAGTTTAATTGAAAATTTAAAATTTAAAATTTAAAATTGGGAAGATGGCGAATTTTCTGAAAAATAATCGTTTTTTAATTTTGATACTCCTTACGACATTCTTTCTCCGTCTGCCTTCCCTTTTTGAACCCTACTGGTATGGCGACGAGGGAATTTATTTAACTTTGGGTCTGGGGATAAGAAAAGGACTTTTGCTTTATCGGGATATCTATGATAACAAGCCTCCTTTAATTTACCTTTTGGCCGGACTGGCCGGAAGTCAATTCTGGTTCCGATTTATGCTCTTAATTTCCGTTTTGGCTTCAGTTTCAATTTTCGCCGGCTTACTCAAAATCTTTTTCCCGAAAAAGCTCTCAAGCCAAAAAATTGCCCTGATTCTTTTTTGTCTTTTTTCTTCTTTGCCTTTGATTGAAGGCAATATCGCCAACGCGGAAATCTTTCAGCTTTTACCGGTTTTGGCGGCTTTGTTTCTCTTGTTGGGAAAAAATAATCCTTCCCGCTGTCAATCGTTTTTGGCCGGTTTGCTTTTTTCCCTGGCCATCCTTTTTAAAATTCCGGCGATCTTTGATTTGGCCGCAATCGTCGTCTTTTTGGTTTTCTTTTCCCAACCAAAGAAATTATTGAATTTGGAAAAAAATCTTTTTTACCTTTTGGCCGGAGTTGTTTTGCCGATTCTCTTAACCATGCTTTTCTTTGCTGCCAATAATTATCTGAAAGAATTCGTCCAAATTGCCTTTATGCAAAACCTGGGCTATCTTTCTTCCTGGCAAACCGGCTCTCATCAGATTTCTCTTTTGAAAAGCGGCCTTTTCCAAAAAGGTCTGCTCTTGCTTGGTTTTTTGGCTGTTTTGTTTTGTTTGAAAAGAAAATATTCTTCCCGTTTGATTTTATTTAGCCAAATTTGGTTTGCCTTTGCTCTTTTTGCCGCCTTGCTTTCCAACCGGCCTTATGCTCATTATTTGATTCAGATTTTGCCCTCTTTTTGTTTGTTGATTGCTTCTTTATTCAACGAAAAAGGATTTGTTAAATACCTAGGTCTGGCCCTTTTGCTCGGCTTGGCAATTATCGGCTTCAAAATGAGATTTTGGATTTACCCGGTCTTTTCCTATTACCGTAATTTTGGTCAATATACTTTAGGTCAAAAAAATCTTCATGATTATTTTGCTTTCTTTGATCAAAAAGTTCCCCAAACTTATGAAACGGCCGCCTATCTTTTAACCCATACCAAAGAAAACGAACCGGTATTTGTCTGGGGCGACGAACCCTATCTTTTCCCTCTTAGCCGAAGATTGCCGCCGGGAAGAATGACAACCGCTTACCATATCCTTGATTTTAAAAAGACCGAAGAAACCTTAAAATCTTTAAAAGAAAATCCGCCGGTCATAATTGTTTTTGATCAAAACAAAAAAGGTCTTTATCCGGAATTGGAAAACCTGATTCTGAATTACTATCTAAAAGTCAAAACAATCGGAAAGATGGATCTTTTCCGCCGGCTTGATTATTAATGAAATGAAAATGCAATCCGTAAAAAAAATTAATCCGTATTTAATTTTGGCAATGGTTTTGATTTTACTTATCAAATGGGCGGCCCTTCCTTCTCGGGTTCCTCTTTTCTATAGCCGCCCTTGGGGTGAAGATCAATTGGCTCCAAAAATCTTTCTTTTGCTTTTGCCGGGAATCTCCCTCGTAATTTTTTTAATCAATTCCGTCCTGGCAAAAACCGTTTTTAAAAAGAACCATCCGATTTTTGCCGATCTCGGTTATCTGACTTCCTTTGTCGTTGCTGTCCTAGGTTTAATTTCCCTGTTAAAAATTATTTTTCTGGTTAGCTGATGATTGCTTTTTTCTGGCAACCTTTTTTGGTCTCCTTTCTTGTCAGTTTTCTGGCAACACCTTTAACGATCTATTTTGCCCGTAAAATTAATTTGCTGGACAACCCGAAAACCCATAATCTCCCCAAGGTCGTTCACCAATACCCGGTGCCCCGCGCTGGCGGCTTGCCGATTTTTCTTTCGCTTTTAACAGCGCTTTTCTTTCTGCCTTTGGATAAACATCTTTCGGGAATTTTACTTGGCAGCGGAATCGCCTTGTTGGTCGGCCTTTTGGATGACCGATTTGAAGAAAAAGTCAGTCCGCTATTGCGTCTGGGAACCAATTTCTTGGCCGCGGCTGCAGTTGTCGGCGCCGGAATCGGCATCTCTTTCATTACCAATCCTTTAACCGGCGGTGTTCTCAATCTCGACCGGCCGCAAATTTGTTTTTTTCTTTTGGAGAAAACCCGTTGTCTTTGGTTGGCCGCCGATATTTTTGCCCTCTTTTGGATTGCCTGGTGTATGAATTTTGTCGGCATGTCCGGCGGAGTTGACGGACAACTTCCCGGTTTTGTGGCCATCTCGGCCGCGGCGATCGGCTTGCTGAGTTTCCGTTTTACCGCCGATATTTCCCAATGGCCGGTAATTATTCTGGCCGGCATTACCGCCGGCGCCTATAGCGGTTTTCTCCCCTGGAATTTTTATCCTCAAAAGATTATGCCCGGTTACGGCGGAAAAAGTTTAGCCGGCTTTTTACTCGCCGTTCTTTCTATTCTCTCCGGCGCCAAATTGGCAACGGCGATTTTGGTTTTGGGAGTTCCCCTGATTGACGCCATATTTTTGGTTTTTAAAAGAATTTCTCAGGGCCGTTCGCCGGTAATCGGCGGTCGGGAACACCTTCACCATCGGCTTTTGGACTTAGGTTGGGGTAAAAGAAAAATTGCGGTTTTTTATTGGTTAAACAGCGCCGCTTTGGGAATCCTGGCTTTAAATTTGAATAGCCGGCAGAAATTTTATACAATCATCCTGTTACCGGTTATCTTTATTGTTTTCCTTTTATGGTTGAACTTTTTATCAACGTCCTTAAAACCGCCCGGCCGAGACAATGGGTCAAAAACCTGAGTCTTTATGCGCCCTTGATTTTTTCCGGCAAGCTTTTCAATACCGAAGCTTTTCTCCTTTCGACGGCCGCCGTCATTATTTTTTCCGGAATTTCCTCTTCTATTTATTTTCTTAACGATATTATTGATATTGAAAACGACCGCCGGCACCCGTTTAAAAAATTCCGACCGATCGCCGCCGGTAAATTGCCGGTTCCGCTGGCTTTTTTCTTTTCCGTCGCCGGCTTTATGATTTCTTTTTTCCTGGCCTCAAAACTTTCCTTTTTCTTCTTTCTGGTTTGCTTTGCTTATTTTGCCCTTCAAATTCTTTATTCTTTCTATCTTAAAAATTTGGAGATCTTGGACGTAATGTCCATCGCTACCGGTTTTATTCTCCGGGTATATGCCGGCGCCATTATTCTTAACTATCACGTTTCTTCCTGGTTTTTGCTTTGTGTCATTTCGGTCGCTCTCTTTTTGGCGGTTGGGAAAAGAAGGGCGGAGCTGACGATTCTTGCCTCTACCGCTGCCAGCCACCGGAAAACCTTAAGCCACTATTCCGAATCGCTGCTGGACGGCTATTTGTCTATTTTTTCCACCTCTGCCTGGCTTTCCTGGGCCTTGTTTACCTTTTTTGAATCGCCGCCGGTTTTGGTCAAGCCCGGTTTCCTTTATACTCTT
>Ga0209200_1004326_pt1 | contig 11628 bp, 25 predicted proteins | sample AD_UKC033_MetaG_FD_184406 | JGI IMG/M metagenome (GOLD analysis project Ga0209200, IMG submission 184406) | Active sludge microbial communities of municipal wastewater-treating anaerobic digesters from USA - AD_UKC033_MetaG (SPAdes) (version 2) | ecosystem: Engineered > Bioreactor > Anaerobic >...
TGTTAGACATTATTTTTGGGCTAATTTTACAATTCCCTATTTAGAACATCAAAAATCTAACATAAACAGGGGCAATATAAAGTCCTGGCAAAAACATATAGGTTTAAGTTTAGAAGATAAATATGTAGGACAAAGAAAAGACCAGGTATTAAGAAATTGTGTAGAGCCTGAACTCGGTAAACATATCCTGGATTGTGCTATTCGTGAAATACAGATAAAAGCGTTGAAAAATGTATCTGGTATGTTAAACGATTTAACTGTTGAGCAGATGAAAATATTCAATGAATGTACCGCAAAAACAGATATTAAAGAAGAAGGCTTTTTAGATTTTCCATTAGGGAATGTAAGGGGCAAATAAATGTACCTAACACGAAACTTTAGATTATCCGAGTTCCAATGCCCGTGCTGTGGCAAGTCTAACATCTCACTTGAGCTTGTCGAAAAGCTACAGCAACTGCGTGACAGATACGGCGAACCGATATTTATTACAAGCGGAGTAAGGTGTGCTGAATATAACAGGCGTGTCGGTGGCTACTGGGACAGTCCGCACCTGAAGGGGCTGGCGGTGGATATAGTAGCGAGGATCAGTCCTATTACTATGGCATATCTGGCAGATGAGCTGGGGTTCTTTCGTATAGGGATATATGACAGGCATACACATCTGGATATAGTCAAGCCATACCCGTCAAAGTATTGGCTTGTTAGTAGCGGGAATGAACCTGTTTATTCGGGAAATATAGATAATTTACATGATTTTTTAAAGGAAAGGGGAAAAATATGAAGGCATTACATAGTGGACAAAACTGGAAATATTACAAAAGAACTAATTTAGCAGAGATGCGTCCTTACGTTAAAGGTGAGGATTTATCTGCTATTAGTGTAAGTCCTGAAGACAATCCTGAAGAGGACATGGGTATGATTGCTCGCAACCCTAAGAATGAGAAAGATAAATGGTATGTAGCAAGAAAATATTTTGAAGATAATTTTGATGCAATATAATTATGCTAACAACGAAACCGAAAGGAGGTGATTAAATGAATAAGATATTAGAGATTTTAGGGCTTATAACAGGCTTATTACCCTTGATACTTACACTTATAGAGCAGTTTGAAACTCCAGGGTTCGGGGCTGAAAAAAGACAGGCAGTATTAGATGTAATCGGGGCAATACACACACAGCTTAACATTACCGTAATAGCCAAAGAAAAACTGCTTTCCATAGCAGGGAGCATAATTGATATAGCCGTGAGCTTCTTTAACTTAATCGGGATATTCAAGCATAATGAAAACCCTACATAAGCAATATAACCTTTAAGCCTGAAACATGGTTAGAGAAGTTTATTTTAGTGCCGTTATGGACTAAAGTGTTTCAAAAAATGGGGTTATATGACGAGGATTACCATGAGAAATACAGGAAGTATATTAGGGAAAAACGATACAGCATATACATAGAAAAGGTTACAGCTGATATACAACAAAAGCTGAACAGTAAGACTAAAAAGCAGATAGAAAAGCTGATTAAGGAAACATTTCCAGAGCCAGAGTACAAGATTATATATCCAAAGTAGACAAGTAACCTGCGAATAAGCAGGCCTCCGAGCAGTAGGGTTTTTGCCAAGCCTATTGGATTTTTCTCTACTGCAAACTAATGCCCCCGAGATACCTCCTAATCGGGGGCATATTAAGAAAGGGAAGGTGGTTATTTGGGAATTAAGCGAGTAGTATTATTACCTGACATACACCACCCGCACCATAATAAGGAAGCTATAAAGGCTGTGTTTCAGTTTATCAGATGGTTTAAGCCTCACGCTGTGAATATTTTAGGCGACGCACTCAATATGGACGCTGTGAACCACTGGAAGCAGGAAAAGGGCAGTAAAAAGTATTTCGAGGGCAAACGATTATTAAAGGAATATGAGGTATTTGACAGGGAAATACTTATACCACTTGAGAGAATATTGCCAGAAGATTGCGAAAAAACTTTTATGTTTGGTAACCATGAGGAATGGATTAATCTGCTTATAGACAAAATGCCCCAGTTGGAAGGGCTTGTTGAGATAGACCTTTGCATGGGGTTACAACAAAGAGGCTGGGAAGTAATACCCTGGATTCACTATAACGAGGAAAAGGGGAGCTATGAGAGGGGTATTAAAAAGTATGGCAAGTTATTGACCTTCCACGGGCAATATACAACAAAGTATCATTCTGCTAAAACTGTTGATAGCTACTCAAAAAGCTGTGCTTATGGCCATACCCACGATTTGCAATTATATACCAAAGTAACAGTAGATGACCATAGAGATTACCATACTGCCCAGTCTATCGGGTGCTTATGTAACCGAAGCCCTGAATTTCTACAAGGGCGTATGAATCGCTGGGTTAATGCGTTTGGAGTATTGTATGTTCACGAGGACGGGAATTATAACTTATATGTGCCTGTAATAATAAATGGTAAATTTATATTTAATGGAAAGGTTTTTGGGGGGTAAATGAAAATATTTAAAAACCTATTTTATTGGATTAAAGAGAAGTTATTTGGAAAAACATTTATTAGTTGGGATATTGGCACTGATGATTATTCTACTATTGTTACTGGTAAAATTAAAAATGGCATAATAAAAATAGACAAGATAGAACATTATAAGGGGGTTAAATGAAACGAATCTATGTAGCTGGTAGCTACAGTTCCGATAATGTTATACAAGTATTTAAGAACATGGAAAAGGGTATTAAGGTTTCTGCAAGGTTATTGAAAAAAGGCTATATTCCTTTTTGCCCTTGGCTGGATTATCACTTTTTTCTTCATGAAGATATTACTTTACAGGAAATCCAGGATTATTCGTTAGGCTGGTTAGAGGTAAGTGATTGTGTCTATGTTTTGAAGAACAGCGAAAACTCTAAAGGGACACAAAATGAAATAAGGGTAGCCAATGAATTAGGTATACCTGTTCTGTATGAGGGGATAGATGAATTATCCTAACGAATTTATCAACAAAATAATATGCGGGGATTGTTTATGAAAATATTAGAACTATTTGCAGGTAGTAGATCAATAAGCAAAATTGCTGAAAAATTGGGATTCGAAGTATATTCTACTGATATAGAACCATTTGAAGATGTTGATTATATAGTAGATATATTAGATTTCAATTTTAACAAAATTCCCTTTATACCTGATATTATTTGGGCTTCTCCACCTTGTCAAACTTTTAGTATTGCTTCAGTAAGGCATCATTGGATTAAAAAAGAGAAACAATATATTCCAAAATCAGAGAGGGCAAAATTAGGCATAAAATATATATTGAAAACAAAAGAAATTATTGATTATTATAAACCAATATTTTGGTTTATCGAAAATCCAAGAGGAATGTTACGAAAAATGTCTTTTATGCAAGGATTAAAAAGAAAAACGGTTACTTATTGTCAATATGGAGATGAAAGAATGAAACCTACAGATATTTGGACAAATAATAATGAATGGATACCAAGACCAATGTGTAAGAATGGCGATAGTTGTCATATATCAGCACCAAGAGGAAGTAAAACGGGGACACAGGGAAGAAAAAATGCGTATGAACGAAGCAAAGTACCCGATGAATTATGTTTAGAAATATTAAAATCATGTAGCAAGCGTGTCAATGCGACACCAGAGCCATTGTTCATAGGAGGGTAAATGTATAAAATAAAAGACAGCGGTAAAAGACAGGAATACCCGACAGGAGCAGTAAGGGACACATCAGAGGATAAAATAAGGTGGGATTTATTGCCCGTAGAGGCACTTAAAAGGGTTGCTATCCATTACACCAACGGGGCTAAAAAATATGCACCAAATAACTGGAAAAGAGGCATACCGACAGACAGGTTTGTTGAGAGTGCCATGAGGCATTTTATGCAGTGGCGGTTAGGTGAGAGAGATGAGGATCATCTATCAGCAGTGATTTTTAATATACTGGGGATAATTTATAATGAGGAAAAATCTGTAGTCAAAACATACCCTCAATAGTAGTATATCTTGACAACAGATAAAACGGCTTACAGATTAGCCGATGTGTATACAATAATAGCCAAGGGGTGAAACAATGCAGACCAATCCGAATATAGAGAAAAAGCAGATTGTTGAAGTATGGGACTGGGACGAAGCGTATTTACCAAAGGAAAAAAAGTTTAACAGACGTAAAAGAAGAAGAATAGAAAATAGGAAAGTTGAAAAGGAGTTAAGATGTCTAAAATATAAAGGTAGATGTTGAGTTAGTCAATTCTGAACATTGACAGATTTTGTAGATTATAAGAATCCACCAGTGACGGAGCTTGTTGAATATCGGCATAAGTGGATTTTAATAGCTCGTCTACCATGTGTAGAAGGAGTAACGGGGACGTAAGGCTTATGTGTCGTGGGTAGGTTATTAACTTAACTCAACCATGCGAGTATCTGCGTCCCCTGTACTAAAGCCTTCCATATCCCATCGAATTCGATGGGGTTAGCTGAAGGCGAAATAGCCCGTCTTTATGGCGGGCTTCTTATTATGTAAAGTTTTTTTAAAAAAATATAATATTTTCCTTGACATTCATAAATATACCATTATAATAATAGATAAGACTAACAAAAGAATTAAAAAAGGAGGCAATTATGATAACAAAAAATATCAGGGTTGACTATGAGACTTGGAAAAAAGTAAAAATGTATGCTGCTGAAAAAGAGTTACCTATTGGAACTGTAGTAAGCAGTTTGATAAATAAAGAACTTTCGCAAAAGAGTATCCGTGATAATATTATTGCCAAAAAAGAAAAATAAAATTATGTAAAGGAGGAAGTTTTGCAACTACAACAGCTTGAAACTGAAAAAGTTAAATATAACACATACCCTACCACAATCTGCACCACTGATGACCTTATAGAGTCCTATGGGGAAAAGGCACAGAAAAGGGCGTTCTGCCTTGACTGTATTGACTATAAAACCTGTAAAGGTTCTAAATGGTCTATCTGCCCTTACAGACGCTATTACATTACTGAAGAAATGAACAGCAATAAAACTAACCTGACTAAAAAAAGGCAGTATTACCAGCTAAGCGAGGAACAGATTAACCAGATTATAGAAAAAAGGAAACAGGGCTACACGAATAAAGAGATAGCGAATTCTTTGGGACTTGCCAGAACTAACATTAACTCCTGTTTCTGCAGGCTAAAGAAGAAAGGTATCCACATACCAGCTCAACGAATTAAAGTTAACTGGAATTTATATGATGAAAAAATAATCAAGTTGCGAAAGGAGGGGTTATTTATAAGACAGATTGCAAAAGAGATTGGTGTATCAACACCGACACTAAGTGATCACTATCAAAAATTAAAAAAGAGAGGGGTTATTAATTATGGGAGGTAATTATGTTTATTTTTGGGCTTTTCTTGTTGGCTATTTTGGGCTTTGTATTCTATTTCCTGATTGTGCTTTACTCAAGTTTTTAGTCAAGGTGATGGATAAATTGTTTATGGGAGGAGGACGGCAAAGATGGTAGTAAAAAACGGCTGGACTGAAAAGATAGAGGAATTAGAGAAAGAGAATAAAGGGTATGAAGTGGCTTATACAAGGGCAGTATTAAAAAATGAGGAAAGCAAAAAATATGACAGGTGGTTTGCCAACTTATGCTTCAGGGAAAAATTGATCCTCATGAAAAAGTACTCGGTTGAGGACTGGTTTGAACTGGATACAAAAAGGAAAAAGACTATTTATGGCTTGGAGGTGGGAGTATGAAAACTGCATTATCTGAAAATAGAAGTTGTCAAAATTGTGCTTTTGCTGACGGCTGTGGCTGGTCTGCTTATGGGGAAGTATGTCATGAACATAAATTTGACTGGGAAGAAGAGGACGAACCGACCGAAAAGGAAAAGCAGTTGATGTATGGCGATTATCAGTATCAATGCTACAAGGAAGATGACCTATAAAAATAATTTAATGGAGGTTAAGTTATGAGTAAAGCATTAGTTAAGTATAAGGCAAATGTGTGGGGAATAAGCAAAGACAGGGCAAGGGAAATATTAAAAGGGTATGCAAAGAGAAGGTTTGATAATCCAGGTTCTTTTAAAAGAGTGGAGGTAAGTGGATATGCAGATAACAAACAAATACAAATTACCGGAAAGTATAATCAATGCTTTAAACAAGAATTATACACCAATTAAATACCGAATGAGCGTTACTGATTTAGTCAATGCACCTTTGATAAGGCAGTTAAAAATGAAGCATTGGGATGAACTTACAGAAGACGCAAGTGACAGATTATGGATGTTGTTGGGAACTTCCTTACATTATGTTTTAGAACAGTATTCTCCTGATGACGCTTTTGAAGAAGAAAAACTTACAGCTACTTATGGCAAATATACCATTGTTGGAAAATCCGACTTATACCATAACGGAATTGTAACCGACTGGAAAACAACATCAGTTTACAGCTTTCTTTTAGGTGAAAAACCTGAATGGATAGCCCAACTTAATGTCTATGCTTACCTGTGGAGATATAATGGCTTTCCTGTTAGTAAATTACAGGTCAATGCTATTTTAAGGGACTGGTCTAAAGGTAAAACATTTAAAGATGATAACTACCCTAAAATACCATTTATACAGACAGATATACCATTGTGGGATATAAAAACAACAGAGAATTACATATCAGAGAGGATTAAACTACACGAGCAAGTACCTGCCCCTGAATGTACCCCAGAGGAAAAATGGCAACGGCCTACTACTTATGCAGTTAAGAAAAAGGGGCGTAAAAGTGCTATCAGGGTATTTGATAACAAACTGGAAGCTGAACTTGAACTTGATACCCAGGAGGAGAAAGCTAAAGAAAAAAAGAAAAATGAGAAGTTTTTTATCGAGGAACGCAAGGGCGAAAATGTGAGATGTGAAAATTATTGTGTGGTAAATAAATTTTGTCCTTACTACAAGGGCAAAAATGGAGGTAAGGAATAATGAGTAATGAAATTGTTACACAAAACGAAACAAATGGAAATGGACAATTAGGTTTTGTAGAAAACAAACCAAGTGATGTTGTTGTAAGGGCAACAGAAGCAGCTAAAACACTTCAAAAGATTGTAAATGACAGGAGTAAAAAATTAGTTTTGGGGGGCAAACAATATCTATATTATGAGGACTGGCAAACACTTGCTAAGTTTGACAACATCACAGCAAAGGTTGTTAGCACTGAAGAAATAAGGGAGAACGACAAACTGATTGGTTTTTCTGCAAGGGCAGTTGCACTTAAAAATAATGTTGAGATTTCTGCTGCAGAAGCTGAATGTTGTTTTGATGAACCAAACTGGCACAACAAACCACGCTTCCAGTTAAAGTCTATGGCACAAACAAGGGCTTGTTCTAAGGCATTAAGGAATGTTCTGGCATTTATCGCAGTATTAGCAAATTATGAGCCAACACCAGCAGAGGAAATGGACGGAGTTGTTGTTAATGGTAATAATTATTCGCAACACACTACTACCAAACCCACCAACACCAAGCCTGCAACACAAAAACAGCTTGATATGATATTTGGCTATGATAAGGACGGAGAGCATAAAAAGGGCATAGTTGAATCACATCTGATACAGAAAAAGGAAGTAGACAAGATTCAGAAACTTTACAGTGAGGGCAAGTTAGACCGTAGCAAGGCAAGTGAAATTATAGGCTGGTGGATTGGTGATAACAAAAAAGGTACAGAAGGGGAAAGGGCAATCAGGGAACAACAGGAAAGTTTAAATCAAGACCAGGAATTAGTTGATGCAGAAGAAGAAGGCAATGATGATTGGAATTTTGCGGAAGAAACAGTTACCAGTAAGAGCTGATCGACCCAGCTCTGCTGATGGGGGCGGTTGGTTATGGACGGACTGGCCGTCCCCTGAAGAAAGGATTAAGAGATGACCAAGAATCCCCGAAATAGGCGAATATACCGCTACTACAACGAAATTTTAATAGATGTGATAGATTATGCCTATTTACGCAAACTTGACGAAAATAAGGCTGTAAATGTGATATCCGAACTTACAAAGAATGGTACTTACAAACAGGGGGAAATTTTGTATAGCCTGAAAAGTATAAATAATACCAATTTAAAAAAGGAGTAAATTATGGTATCTGAATTAGCACAAAAGGTAATCAACGAAAGACCGTATCTGGAAACAAAAATTGTAACTTATGTGAATAACCCTGAAAGAGACATAGTGGAGGTGTTTTACACAGATAATCCATTGCAGGGGAAATATAAGTTCAGGGAAAATGTAAACCGGATTAAACTGCCCTGCTACTGCACTTTTGAATGGAGGGGGAAAAGGCGGTTAGGCAAGGTTGAAAATGTTGCACCAACCGAAATGGGTATAAGTAACGGTCATTCTCTTTACGTATTATCGGAAATTGACAGACAAACTAACCAGCAAGTGGGTAATACTGTTGATGCTAAACAAAGTCTGAAAAAATTAATTAGGAAATACAAGATCAACATCGGCAAAGTGAAACTGACATATTACGAAACAATTTAAGGAGGACAGCCTATGAAACAAACTAACTGAATAGAGAGTCTTGAATGTGAAACTTGAAGATAGGAGTAATAAGTTAATTATGTTAGGGGCAGTCGATAAAGGGCTGCCCCGGAAAGAAGGGGGAAATGTTTACTGAAACTTATATTGAGATGGTAAGTAATGCTGATGAGATACAAGCCTTATGCAAGTATAAAAAGGGGGATTGGTTTAGAATTGGCGATGGGAAGAAAAGTGTTTTATGGGTAATTGATGAAGATGATAGGGATTTTTACTACAAGACATATTTTGAGGATTACAAAGTAAATGATTGGCTACCCACTTTAGAGGATTTGTTTGGAATAGCTAAACCTATATTTAGTAGAACTGCCTTAGAATTAAATTATGTAGTTATCGGAGATAAGGTTGAAGTATTAATAGGCAAGTGTGATTCTGAAGGTTGTGGATTAGATATAGAATTTACTGCAACAAGTTTAGAAACAGGGCTTCTAAGGGCAATAATGGCATATGAATACAACAAATCATGGAATGGAAAGGAATGGGAGGAAATAAATGAGCATTGAGGAAATGGAAAAGTATAAAAGTTTATATTGCCGAGATTATCCAAAAGCTGATATATGGATTGCAAGTTTCATGGACACTTGTTTAGATACCATCAAAGACCTCCACGAGGAAAACTGCAAGATATGGAAGGAATTGGCAAAAATGAAGGGGGAAATATGATTTTAACAGACATGCGGAAAGTGATAGATAAGATATTTCAGACTAAAAATTATATGGATGCTATAGTTTACAGCCAGGGATACATTGACGGAGTAAAACACGCACCACGATACGGGGTTTTAAACTCTAATGACTGGAATAAACTATGTAAATATATTCAGGATTGTAGCAGAAAAAAGCTGGATATAGAATGCGATACGCAAAAGATAATGGAGAAGATTAAGGGGTAGGGGATGGCAAATCCACAAAAGGAAAGGAGTAACAAATGAAAGCATACGAAATAGCTGGTGGTTATGCACATATTTGTGATTGTTGTGAAATAGATGATGGTAGACCAACACTGTATTGGGAAAAAAAGGATTTTGATTTATGTTATGAGTGTTTAAAAGAGATATACAAAGAAAATATTATTCCTGGAATAGCAGTTGAAAAAATAAAAGTTGTAAGAAAAACAATTTCTGAAGAATTAAGAAACGAAGTATTTAAAAGAGATGGATATAAATGTCAAATATGTGGTAGTAAAAAAAATTTAGTTCTTGACCATATAAAACCCTTTTCAATGGGTGGCAGAACTGAAATAGATAATTTACAAACCTTATGTAAATCATGTAATAGCCAAAAGGGGAGCAAATATTAATTAATGATTCCAAATGGATCAACACCGATTAAAAACGAAATATTGACTGATATTTTAGCAAAGGGCTTATTGAGCAAAAATGAAATGCGGATTGCCTTTTATGTTATCCGTTGGAGTTGGGGGTTTATAGGCAAAGATAAAAGGCAGGACTGGACAAGACCTTTACAACAAAAAAAGATTGCCGATGATATTGAAATGGATAGAGGGCTTTTAAATCGTAACATAAAAAGAATGATTGCTGAAAAAAAATTGATAAAAAAAGATAACTGTTATCAGTTTAACGAACACTCTGACGATTGGGTAAAAGTTGACAAAAAGTCAATCGAAAAAGATGAAAAAAAGTTGACTAAAAGTCAATCAGAATTGACTAATAGTCAATCGAAGTTGACTAAAAGTCAATTAAAAGTTGACAAAAAGTCAATCGGAACAGACCTCAAAGCAAGTAATGACAACGGTTTGCGAGAGTTTAAAGAAAATAAAGAAACTTATAAAGAAACTCTTAAAGAAAAGGGCGATGTGTTTATCAAAACCCTTAAAAATTTTAAAACCATGAGGAATAAAATTAAGAAGCCGATGACCGATAAAGCAGAGTCTATGTTAATAACCAGATTGGAAAAATTAAGTCCTGATATTGATACTCAAATTAAAATTATGGAACAATCAATTTTTCACTGCTGGCAAAATGTATACCCATTGAAAGAGGAAAAAATTATTAATCCGAACCAAAATGGCTATGACCAGTTTATGGAGAAAGTTTTAAATGACAGGAGATAAGTTAATGATACCATTTCCAGACAAAAAATATAACATAATCTATGCTGACCCACCTTGGACTTATAAAGTATGGACAGCTAAAGGTGGGCATAAATCAGCTTCAGCACATTATAATACAATGCAATTAGAAGATATTTGTCAATTACCAGTATGGGAAATAACAGACAACAATTGCATTTTATTTTTATGGGCAACATATCCTAATATACTTGAAGCATTTGAAGTTATTAAAGCATGGGGATTTGAGTATAAAACAGTAGGGTTTACTTGGGTAAAAATGTATTCTAATGGAAATCCTGTTTGTGGATTAGGTTATTGGACAAGGTCAAACGCAGAAATATGCTTAATTGCTACTAAAGGGAAGCCTAAAAGGGTAAATAAAGGAGTATATCAAATTGTGTTTTCTAAACAGGAAGGACATAGCAAAAAACCAGCAGAAGTAAGAAATAGAATAGTACAATTAATGGGAGATTTACCACGAATAGAATTATTTGCCCGACAGAAAACTCATGGCTGGGATGTATGGGGGAATGAAGTATGACAGGAGATAGTATGAATTTACAACTTAATCAGCAATCACATTCAAAAGAAGCAAAATTTAAGATTATGATTAACACTTTCGAGGAATTATATGACCGTAAACTTGAACCGTCGCAGGTGGCATTATGGCGAAAATTTCTATTGTTTGACGAAAATTATCCGGAAAATTATTTTATTAGGGTAGTTGAACTTGCAGGTGAATCAAAATGGTTTCCAAAAATCAGCGAAATTAAGGAACGGTTTTATGAATATGCCCTGGAGGATGGCAACCGCAGGGTAAAGTTGCCCGAACCGAGAGACTACCACAAGGAAACCGCCCGCAAATGGATGGCACAGATTAGGACTATATTAAGCTATGGGGGACTGTTAAGAGAAGATTTTGACCATACCAAACTTGGCAAGCTGTATACACCAGAGGAGCTGAAGAAGTTACTGGAAGGA
>Ga0209200_1004341_pt1 | contig 11599 bp, 10 predicted proteins | sample AD_UKC033_MetaG_FD_184406 | JGI IMG/M metagenome (GOLD analysis project Ga0209200, IMG submission 184406) | Active sludge microbial communities of municipal wastewater-treating anaerobic digesters from USA - AD_UKC033_MetaG (SPAdes) (version 2) | ecosystem: Engineered > Bioreactor > Anaerobic >...
ACGCTGCAACTGGCACCGCAGTTGCTGGGGATGGGCACAACTGCGCCTGCCGCAGGGATGGGTACTGTATGAAGTCCGAAAAGATCAGGGTAGACCCGCAAATCGCACCCTTGCTCGGGCCACACGGTGCATCGAGCCTCCCGATTGCGCCGGTTGCTTCGTCAATCGCTTCTTGGACCGAGTCCGGTCCTCCGGCCGCCGCGAAGCGAATGCTTCACAGGCTCCGAGCCGAGCGGAATCGCCGAATAGACGACCCACGTGGGCCATTCGAGGTCCGGCGTCGTCGGACCTTCGGGCAAGCCACCCGTGTCCAGGCCGAGCGCGTTGAAGATGCCGTAGTGCGCGCCGTTCTCCCAGACGAAGGTCGCGCCCAGGAGCGCGACGATGCCGGTGAAGAAGGCGCCGGCGAGCAGGCCGAAGACGATGACCGGCTTGCGCCGCGCGTCGCTCAGGCGGTTGATGATCACGTCCACGCCGACGTGGATGCCGGTGCGCACGCCGTAGGCCGCGCCGAACTTGGCCATCCACACGAACATGATGATGCACAGCTCCTGGGCCCAGCTCACGTCCAGTCCGAGCAGCCAGTCCTGCAGGCCCGGGATCGCATAGCCCGCTGCGTAGCGGTGCAGGACGGCGGCGAAGATGATCAGCGTCGCCGCGCCCATGAGGAAGGTGATGAGCCATTCCTCCAAATGGTCCAGTACCTTCATCACCCGGGGTGCCTCCTCGCGTTCGTTGTTGTCTTTGCCCGCGCGCCCGCCGGGCGGGCCCGGTGGAGGGCCACGCCCCGTCCCGGGCTCGTCAGAGCTTCGCGGGGTCGAAACCGGTTTCCTTGTAGAAGGTGTGGATGGTCTCCTTGCCGATGCGCGATTCCATCTGCGCGTGCACCTTGATCAGCGCTTTCTTCAGCTCCAGGCGCTCCGCCGCGCTGGGCGTGTAGACCTCGGTCTTGCCGGACGCCCTGACCTTGGCCAGCGAGTCGTCGTTCTCCTCCTTGGCGATCTTGTTGGCGTACTCGGTGGCCTCCTTCATCGCCTGCTCGAGCTGCGCGCGCACGTCGGCGGGGAGTTCGTCCCAGAACTTCTTGTTCGTGATCACGGCGTAGCCGAGGTAGCCGTGGTTGGTGAGCGAGAGGTGCTTCTGCACCTCGTGCATCTTCTGCGTGTAGAGGTTGGAGATCGGGTTCTCGGTGCCGTCGACGACGCCGGTCTGCAGCGCCTGGTAGACCTCGGAGAAGGCCATCACCTGCGGGATCGCCCCGAGCGCGCGCATCTGCGCGTCCAGCACCTTGGAGGACTGGATGCGCATCTTCAGGCCCCGGTAGTCGGCCGGCGCTTTCAGCGGCTTGTTGGCGCTGAAGGACTTGAAGCCGTTGTCCCAGTACGCCAGGCCGCGGATGCCCTTGGGCTCGAGCTTGGCCAGCAGTTCCCTGCCTGCGGCCCCGGTGGTGACCTTGTGCAGGTCCTCGTAGCTGTCGAAGATGTAGGGCAGGTCGAAGACCTCGAACTCCTTCACGCCGATCGGGCCGAACTTGGCCAGCGAGGGCGCCAGCAGCTGCACCGCGCCGAGCTGCAGCGCCTCCATCTCCTCCTTGTCCTTGTAGAGCGTCGAGTTGGGGTAGACCTCGACCTTGACCTTGCCGCCGGTCAGCTCCGCTGCGCGCTTGGCGAAGAAGTCCGAACCCTTGCCCTTGGGCGTCTCGTTGGCGACGACGTGGCTGAACTTGATGACGATGGGCGCCTGCGCGCGGACCAGGGGCGACGAGACGGCCGCCAGCGTGGCGGCGCCGGCCATGACGAGAGTGCGGCGATTGACGGACACGATAGTCTCTCCTGAAGATGGGGTCGGACGGGTTGCCAAGCGATTCCGGCGCGGATTGTCGGCGCATCGCGCACCGCTCGCCAACTGTGGATACCCGGTAGTCGCGGCTTGCCGCCGCGCGCCGGCCACGGCGCTGCCGGTCGGGCCCGACCCCGCCAGGCGGGCGCTCAGGCCAGTTGCTCGTCCGCCTTCCGGTCCTTGCGGTAGACCTCGTAGACGATCACCGGGATGCCCAGCGTTCCCAGGTGCTGCTCGATCAGGGGCTTGACATCGGCCCAGTCGAGCGCACCGACGCCGGTGGCCAGGCGCGGCAGCGCCAGGCTCTTGATGCCCTCGTCCTGCACGTGCCGCGCCAGCGCGCGCAGCGCGCGGTTCACGTCCTCGAGCTTGGCCTTCACCGGCCGCGCCGACTTGTCCTGGCTTTGCATGCCCTGCGTCAACAGGTTCACGATGGCGCGCGTCGAGCCGTCCTCGTTGACGCCGCGCCAGGCCCAGATCGTCCCGGTCTCCGGCGCCGCGGCGCGCATCGCGTGCCGGTAGTCCTTCACCATCGACGGGAAGCGCTCGCGCAGCGCCAGTGCCAGCCCCGAATCGAACGGGTCGTGCGTGGCGATCCCGTGGGCGATGAGCTGGGCGTGGCTGAGCAGGATGTCGCCTTCGACTTCTCGAATCATTTCGTTCTCCATGAAGCGGGTTTGAACAACCCTCGATTATCCGAGGACTGTCGCGCCCTCGCCCGCCCTCCGGTCCATGGGCTCGCGGCGCATTAGACTGGGTTGCCGCTGCTTCGATGCCGCTCATGACCCGCACCACCCGCTCCACGGAACGCGAGCTCCGCAGGCGCCGCCGGCCGCCGCGCGCGAAGCCTGTGCGCGATGGGGAGTCCGGCCCCGCTGCGGTGCCGGCGCCGGCCGTCTCGGCCGCGAGCTACGACTGCGTCGCGCTCGTGCTGCAGGGTGGTGGCGCGCTCGGCTCCTACCAGTGCGGCGTCTACGAAGCCATGCACGCCGGCGGCCTGAGGCCCGATTGGGTCGCGGGCGTCTCGATCGGCGCCATCAACGCCGCCATCATCGCCGGCAACGCGCCCGAGCACCGGGTCGAGCGCCTGCGCGCGTTCTGGGAGTCGATCTGCGAGCCGCTGGGGATCGGTGCACCCATCGCGGCGGGCGTGCGCAGGCTGCTCGAGATCTCGCCTTCGATCCCCGGGCTGCACGCGTGGGCCCATTCGCTGGGGGCGCTCGGAGCACTCGTCCTCGGACAGCAGGGGTTTTTCCATCCGCGCCTGTCGTCGCCCTTGCTCTTCGACGACGGCAGCGCCCGCGCGACCAGCTTCTACGATCCGACGCCGCTGCGCGCGACGCTGCAGGAGCACATCGACTTCGACCGCATCAACGCACCCGGCGGCGTGCGCCTTTCGGTCGGCGTCACCAGCGTCACCAGCGGCAATCTGCGCTACTTCGACTCGAGCCAGGAGCGCATCGGCCCCGAACACCTCATGGCCTCAGGGGCCTTGCCGCCGGCGTTCCCGGCGGTGGAGATCGACGGCGAGCATTACTGGGACGGCGGCCTGGCTTCCAACACCCCGCTGGACCATGTGCTTTCGGCACAGCCGCGGCGCGACAGCCTGGTGCTGCAGGTCGACCTCTGGAGCGCGCGCGGACGCCTGCCCCGGACCATCGGCGACGTCCTCGATCGCCAGAAGGACGTGCAGTACTCCAGCCGCACGCGGCTGAACACCGACACCACGACGCAGCTGCACCGGCTGCGCCACGCGGTGCATGCGCTGCTGCAGGCGGCACCGCCCGAGAGCATCGACCCCTCCGTCTTGCGCCAGCTTCGGGCGTCGGCCTGCGACCGGGTGTTCAACATCGTGCACCTGATCTACGAGGCCAAACCCTACGAGGAGCAGTTCAAGGACTACGCCTTCGGCCTGGGAACGATGCGCGAGCACTGGGCCGCCGGCCGCGCCGACATGGAGAAGACGCTCGCGCACCCGGTGTTCTTCGTGAAGCCCTCGCGCGAGGCCTCGGTGGTCACGCACGACGTGCACCGCGCCGTCGCCGCACACGCCGGCGCGCGGTGACGACCGCCGCCGGTCAGCTCGGCAACGCGGCTGGCGGCGCGTCGCCGCCGACCTGGTGGCGGCGCGCCTTCTCCTGCAGCGTTGGCGGAAGCGGCACGCTCTCGTTGCGCTCGAGGCTGGCCAGCACGGCGACGAAGTCGGCGGTGGCCAGCAGCGCACCGCTCTCCGCGTCGGTCATCTGGTGCAGGAAGCGGAAGTACTTCTCGCCCACGGCGAGAAAGCCGCTGCGAATCTGCACCAACTCGCCGCCGCGCAGCTCGCGCAGGTACTGGTAGTTCTGGCGCACGGTCGCCACGCGCAGCGCCTGCTGCTTCATCGTCGCGGGGGTGAGGCCGATCGCGTGCAGCAGGCCCCAGGTCGCCTGGTCGAAGCGGGAGACGTACATGCGCGAGTTCATGTGCGTGGCGCCGTCGTACTCCGACGCGAGCACGGCACCCTTGAACGTATTGACCCATTCGGACATGTCTTAAGCCTCGCTCATGCGGCCCCATCGGAGCCGAGATGTTCCTGGACCCACTCGGTGACCCACTGCGTGGCCACCTCCTCGGGCACGTCGCCGGAATTGGCATCGTGCTGCAATGGCTTGCCGGCGCGCCGCGCGCCGAGCGCCGCGAGCAGCTCGTCGAAGCGTACGCCGGCCCTGCAGAAGTTCTCGCCGTACGTGCCGTCGCCGAGCGCGATCACGCCGTAGACGACGTTGTCCAGCCGCGGGCGCCTGCGCTCGAGCGCCTCGAAGAACTCGACCGCGTTGTCCGGGATGTCGCCGTAGCCGTGCGTCGAGGTACAGACGATGAATACCCCGCCGCGACTGAAGACGTCGATGCCTACGCCGTCCATCATCAGCACCTCCGCCTCGTGCCCGTCGTTCTGCAGCGTCTGCTGCACTTCCTGGGCGACGAGCTCGGCGGTGCCGGTCATGGTGCCGACGAGGAGTTTGATCCTCATTGCCATTCCTGCACTCCTTGACGTGGATTCTCACGCGTCAGTGGCATGTCAGGCAAGAATCGCGCATTGCACGACATCAACAATGAGGGCTTCATCGCCCACCGGACCCACATGAGGTATATCGCCATCATCGGAAGCGGCCCTGCGGGCTGCTATCTCGCCGACCAGTTGCTGCGACTGGCGCCCGACGCCCGCATCGACGTCATCGAGCGCCTGCCGGTTCCCTTCGGCCTCGTGCGTTACGGCGTCGCGCCGGACCACCAGGGGTCCAAGGCCGTCGTGCGCGTGCTCGATCGCGTGCTCGCGCGCGAACAGGTCGGGTTCTACGGCAACGTCGAGGTCGGGCGCGACCTCACGCTGGCCGAGTTGCGCGGGCTCTACGACACGGTGGTGCTCGCCACCGGCGCGCCTCAGGACCGGCGCCTGGGCGTTCCCGGCGAGGACTTGCCGGGCGTCACCGGCGCAGCCTCGTTCGTCGGCTGGTACAACAACCATCCCGATCATGCCGAGCCGCCGTTGCAGGCGGTGCGCTCCGCCGTGGTGATCGGCAACGGCAACGTCGCCATCGACGTCGCGCGGCTGCTCGCCAAGTCGCACGCCGAGCTTGCGGGTTCGGATCTGGCGCCGGACGTGCAGGAGCGGCTGGCCGCGCTGCCGATCGAGACCATCCACATCGTCGGTCGCCGCGGTCCGGCCGACGCCAAGTTCACCCAGAAGGAACTCGCCGAGCTGGGCACGCTTTCGCGCGCGAGCACGCGCGTGGCCGGCGTGAGCGATCCGGCGGCGATCGTCGGCGACTCGCCCATCGTCGAGATCCTGCGCGGCTACGCGGCGGACACGCGTGAGCTGCCGATCCGGATCGTCTTTCATTTCGGCCTCGCGCCCAAGGCCTTCGTCGGCGACGGCCGGCTTCAGGCGGTGCGCTTCGCGCGCGCCGACGGCGGCGAGGAGGAAATCCCGGCCGAGCTCGCGGTGAGTTGCATCGGCTACCGCAGCGTGCCCTGCTGCAGCGCCGAGCCCGCGGACGGCGTCTTCGCCAGCGACGACGGGCGCATCGACGAAGGGCTTTACGTGACCGGCTGGGCGCGCCGCGGTCCCTCGGGGACGATCCCGACCAACCGCACCGAGGCGCAGCAACTGGCGCAGCGCGTGGCCGCCGAGACCGTCGATCATGGCCGCAGGGGGGGGCAGGGCCTGGCCGCGCTCCTGGCCGAACGCGGACGGCGGCGCATCGACCACGCCGCCTGGCGCACGATCGATGCCGCCGAGCTCGCCCGCGCTCCGGCCGAGCGCTGCCGGCACAAGTTCGACACCGTGGCCGCGATGCTGGAGGCCGTCGGCACCGGCGCCTGAGCTTCGTCCTTCGGGCGGCCGGGCGGCGACACGGGGACTGCGGAGCCGCGATTGCCCTCGCGCGGCTGGATCCCGATCGCGCCGTGCGGTCGAGACTGGATCCGATGCTTGATATCGATCATGCGAATCGGGTTCCAATTGTAAGCAAATGCCTCTGGGGCCGGCCGGCTCCCGCCCTCGCGTCGGCCCCAAACCGGCGTCCGCACGAGATCCGAGCCGCAAAAGCGCGTATCGGCGAGGCTCAGCGCGCGAGAGCCGCCCACGGCGACCGCTGGACGCCGATGTCGGCCGGCTCGACGGCAGGGGATCGGGACAACCCCGGGGGCGCCCCGAGAACCCGGCGCACGGCCCGGGCAAGGCTCATAATCGCCCCGCGCCACCACTGGAGAAAAACCCATGTCCGACCCCCAGGTCCAACCTGTCTCGACGCCGACCGTCGCCACCCTGCCTGCCCAGCCGATCAGCGCCGAAGTGCTGAAGGAGAAGTACGCCAAAGGGGACGAGGGCACGGCGCTGCAGGTGCACCAGCGGGTGGCGCAGGCGCTGGCGCAGGCGGAGGCGCCGCAGCGCCGCGCCGAGTGGGCCACCCGCTTCCTGTGGGCGCTGGAGGAGGGCTTCATCCCCGCCGGGCGCATCCAGTCGGCGGCGGGAACGGACCTCGCGGCGACGCTGATCAACTGCTTCGTGCAGCCGGTCGGCGACTCGATCGCACAGCTCGAGGATGGTCATCCGGGGATCTACACCGCGCTCACCGAGGCCGCCGAAACCATGCGCCGCGGCGGCGGCGTGGGCTACGACTTCAGCCGCATCCGCCCGCGCGGTGCCTGGGTCGGCAGCACGCAGAGCAGCGCCTCCGGTCCGGTGAGCTACATGCGCGTCTTCGACCGCAGCTGCGAGACGGTGGAGAGCGCCGGCGCGCGCCGCGGCGCGCAGATGGGCGTGCTGCGCTGCGACCACCCGGACGTGGAGGAGTTCATCCACGCCAAGGACCAGGGCGACCTCGCCAACTTCAACATCAGCGTCGGCGTCACCGACGCCTTCATGCAGGCGGTGAAGGCCGACGGCGAAATCGAGCTCGTGCACAGCGCCGAGCCCGGCGCCAAGCTCAAGGCACAGGGCGCCTACGCGCGCACCGACGCCGACGGCCGCACCCTGTGGGTCTACCGCAAGCTGCGCGCGCGCGAGCTATGGGACCAGATCATGCGGTCCACCTACGACCACGCCGAGCCCGGCGTGCTCTTCCTGGACACCATCAACCGCGACAACAACCTCGCCTATTGCGAGACGATCTCCAGCACCAACCCCTGCGCGGAGCAGCCGCTGCCCCCCTACGGCTGCTGCTGCCTGGGCTCGATCGACCTCACGCGCTTCGTGCGCCGGCCCTTCGAGGACGACGTGGCCTTCGACGATGCCGGCTTCGCAGAGCTGTGCAAGGTCGCCGTGCGCATGCTCGACAACGTGCTCGACGTGAGCGTGTGGCCGCTGCCGCAGCAGCTGGAGGAGGCGCGGCGCAAGCGGCGCATCGGCCTGGGATTCACGGGCCTGGGCGACGCCCTCGTCATGCTCGGCCTGCGCTACGACACCGAACCCGCGCGCGCGATGGCGCGGCGCATCTCCGAGCTCATGCGCGACGCCGCCTACGAGGCGAGCATCGAGCTCGCGCGCGAGCGCGGGCCCTTCCCGCTCTTCAACGCCGACCTCTTCCTCTCCGGCGCCACCTTCGCCACGCGCCTGCCCGCGCCCATCCGCGAGCGCATCCGCCAGCACGGCCTGCGCAACTCGCACCTGCTCTCGATCGCGCCCACGGGCACCATCAGCCTCGCCTTTGCCGACAACGCGAGCAACGGCATCGAGCCGCCTTTCAGCTGGACCTACACGCGCAAGAAGCGCATGCCGGACGGCAGCCTGCGCGAGTACGCGGTCGAGGACCACGCCTGGCGCCTGTATCGCCACCTCAAGGGCGAGGACGCGCCGCTCACCGACGCCTTCGTCACGGCGCTCGAGATGAGTGCGCAGGACCACGCGGCGATGGTCGCCGCGGTTGCGCCCTGCATCGACACGGCGATCAGCAAGACCGTCAACGTTCCCGCGGACTACCCCTACGCCGACTTCCAGGGCCTTTACATGCAGGCCTGGGAATCGGGGCTCAAGGGCTTGGCGACCTATCGCCCCAACGCCGTCGTCGGCTCGGTGCTGAGCACGACGCCGAGCACGCAGGCCACGCCCACGCCGATGCCCATCGACGACGCCAACCGTCGTCTCGCGCTCGAGCGCCTGCCCGCGCCGGTGCTGGCCAGCCTGCGCTGGCCCGGACGGCCCGAACTGCCGGGCGGCAATGCCGCCTGGACCTACATGGTGCAGCATCCCTTCGGCGATTTCGGTCTCTTCGTCGGCGAACTCCCCGAGGAGGACGAATCGGGCCTGCCCTCGCGTCGCTCGCGCCCCTTCGAGGTCTGGGTCAACGGCGCCGAGCAGCCGCGCGGCCTGGGCGCGATGGCGAAGACGCTGTCGATGGACCTGCGCGCCAACGACCCGGCCTGGCTGCAGCTCAAGCTCGACTCGCTCTCCACCGTGGCCGAGGAGCGCTCGTTCGAGATGCCCTTCCCGCCGCACGGCGAGAAGCGCCTCTTCCCCGGCGTCGTCGCCGCGACCGCCGCGGTGATCCGCTGGCGCTGCGAGGTGCTGGGTGCACTGCCGACCGAAGACGATCCGCGGCCGACGCCGGTGATGGATGCGCTCTTCTCGCGCCAGGAGCCGCGCACCGGCCCTTCGGGAACGCTGGCCTGGGCGGTCGACATCGACAACCCGGCCGCCGGCGAGCGCTTCACGCTCACCCTCAAGGAGGTGACGCTTCCCGGGCCGGATGGCCTGCCGGTGACGCGGCCGTGCGCGATCGGCTTCTCGGGCAACTACCCGCGTGCGCTCGACGGCCTGGCACGGCTGCTGTCGCTGGACATGCGCGTCATCGACCCGGCCTGGATCGGCATGAAGCTGCGCAAGCTGTTGAACTACGCCGAGCCGCTCGGCCACTTCATGGCCTTCGTCCCGGGCCTGCCGCACGGCCAGCAGCGCCAGCAGATGTGGCCGAGCACCGTGGCCTACCTGGCGCGCTTGATCATCCACCGCTACGCGATGCTGGGCGTGCTCGACGAAGAAGGCCTGCCACTGCGCGAGATGGGCGTGCTCGAGTCGCCGCGCAGCGGCGCCACCGAGCCCGGCCGCGCGCAGGCGCTGCAGCCCGGCAAGCCCTGCCCCGAGTGCGGCAACTCGACCGTCATCCACAAGGACGGCTGCGATTTCTGCACCGCCTGCGGCTACGTCGGGCAGTGCGGCTGAGGCATCCGGCGGCTCTCCTGCGCCCTCCGCCGGCGCTTGCGCGCAGCACTCAGTCGGTGGCGGGCGCGGGCGCGAATTCGTTCCAGGCCTGCAGCGCCTCGGCCGCGTACATCAGCGCCGGCCCGCCGCCCATGTAGACGGCCACCCCCAGCGCCTCCTCGAACTCGGCCTGCGTCGCACCCAGACGACGCAAGGCCTTGACGTGATAGCCGATGCAGCCGCCGCAGCGCTGGCTGACGCTGATTCCAAGGGCGATCAGCTCCTTGGTCTTCTCCCCGAGCGCGCCATCGGCCATCGCGGCGCCGGCCATGGCATTGAAGCCCTGCATGGTCGCGGACTGGCTCTTGCGAAACGGCGCCAGCGTCTGGGTAATCGTCTGCGTCAGCGCGGGATAGCGGCCTTGGCTCATGGTCGGCACGGGTTGGTCGTCGATACCCTACAGGGTACAAGATCGAAATCGGTCGATTCTGATTCCGGTCAAGTTCGGAGGAGGCCGGAGCCGCCGCATCGGCGTCGCTGCGGCCTCATGCGAGACTTCGAGCCCATGGAACCTGCGGGAGACGACTCATGAGAAGACGCCGATTCGTTCATACCGCCTGCGCTGCCGCCACGCTGGCTTCCTGGGGTCTGGTCCCGGTCGCGCAAGCGGCGCTCGGCATCGACGACGCGACCGCGGGCCTGCGCGTCGCGCTCGAGCGCGGCGCGGCGTCCGCCGTCGGCCTGCTCGGGCGCAGCGACGGCTTTCTCGGCAACCCCAAGGTCCGCATCCCCTTGCCCGGCCTGCTCGAGGACGCCGGCAAGCTGCTTTCCAGGCTCGGCCAAGGCAGGCGCGTCGACGAACTCGTCACCGCGATGAACCGCGCCGCCGAGCAGGCGGTGCCGCAGGCGCGCGACCTGCTGGTGCAGGCGGTGCGCGACATGAGCGTCGAGGACGCCGTCGACATCGTGCGCGGCGGCAGCACTTCGGTGACCGATTTCTTCGCGCGCAAGACGCGAACGCCGCTGGGCGAGCGCTTCCTGCCCATCGTCGCCCAGGCCACCGAGCGCGTGAAGCTCGCCGAGCGCTACAACGCCTTCGCTTCGCAAGCCTCGCGCCTGGGCCTGGTGAAGCCCGGGGATGCCGACCTGCCGCGCTACGTCACCGGCAAGGCGCTCGACGGCCTGTACCTGATGATCGGCGAGGAGGAGCAGCGCATCCGCGCCGATCCGGCCGGCACCGGCAGCGAGATCCTGAAGAAGGTCTTCGGACGCTAGCCGCGGCTCGGGAGGCGACCGGCCGCATCCGCGCGGGCAGGCGGCAAGCGTCACATGCTGCGCCGGTACTGCCCCCCGACCTCGAAGAGCGCGTTCGTGATCTGCCCCAGGCTGCAGCAGCGCACGGCGTCCATCAGCACCTCGAACACGTTGCGGTGATCGATCACCGCCTGCTGCAGGCGCTGCAGCATCGCCGGCGCCTCTTCGGCATGGCGCGCGTGGAAGTCCGAGAGGCGCCGCAACTGGCTCTGCTTCTCTTCCTCGGTGCTGCGCGCCAGCTCGATGTGCTCGGGCACCGGCTCGCCGTGCGGGTTGCGGAAGGTGTTGACGCCGATGATGGGGTACTCGCCGCTGTGCTTGAGCTGCTCGTAGTGCAGGCTCTCCTCCTGGATGCGGCTGCGCTGGTAGCCGGTCTCCATGGCGCCGAGCACGCCGCCGCGCTCGGTGAGGCGTTCGAACTCGGCGAGCACCGCCTCCTCCACCAGCTCGGTGAGCTCGTCGATGATGAAGCTGCCCTGGCTGGGGTTCTCGTTCTTCGCCAGGCCCCACTCGCGGTTGATGACGAGCTGGATCGCCATGGCGCGGCGCACGCTCTCCTCGGTCGGCGTGGTGATGGCCTCGTCGTAGGCGTTGGTGTGCAGGCTGTTGGCGTTGTCGTAGGTGGCGATGAGCGCCTGCAGCGTGGTGCGGATGTCGTTGAAGGCGATCTCCTGCGCGTGCAGGCTGCGGCCCGAGGTCTGGCAGTGGTACTTCAGCTTCTGGCTGCGCTCGCCCGCGCCGTAGCGCTCCTTCATCGCCACCGCCCAG
>Ga0209200_1004343_pt1 | contig 11592 bp, 6 predicted proteins | sample AD_UKC033_MetaG_FD_184406 | JGI IMG/M metagenome (GOLD analysis project Ga0209200, IMG submission 184406) | Active sludge microbial communities of municipal wastewater-treating anaerobic digesters from USA - AD_UKC033_MetaG (SPAdes) (version 2) | ecosystem: Engineered > Bioreactor > Anaerobic >...
CGGCCCCCGGATGGATCAGAATTAGAAAAGGGTCCGGGCCTCTGGAGCGAACGAGACGGTCCGGCCGAAGGTGGTGGAGTAGACCTGGTTTCCGGCCAAGATCAGGTGGTCGTGGAGCTCGATGTCCAGCGGCCGCAGCGCTTCCGCGAGGGTCCGGGTCAGAGCCAGGTCCTCGGCCGAGGGGCGGCACTGACCGCCAGGATGATTGTGGAAGAGGATCACGGCCGTTGCAGCCGACAACAACGCCGCCTTGGCCACCTCGCGGGGGTAGACCGGCGCCTGGTTCACCGTGCCGACGCCCAGTATCCGGACGTCCGTCACCCGTCCGGCCGCGTTCAGGCAAAGGACCCCGACGCATTCCCGGCCCGGGTCACCTCCGGCCACCACGGCCAGGGCCACGAACTGGGCCGCCTCCTCCGGGTTGGTCACCGGCTGGCTGGAGAGCTGGCTCTCCCGGACCAGGTGGGCGATGCAGCGCTTCGCCATTTCCGCGTAATCGGTCTTCTTGTTCATGTCGTGCCTCCTTGGGAACCCGCCAAGCAAATTTTTCCGCCTGGCCCTTTCACTCCAAGCTGAAGGGCCAGGCGGGAAAATGACCTCAAGACGCCGGGCCGGGAGACGAAGTGGCCCGGTAGCAAGCCGGCGGGAGCGGACGTGACACCGCCGCGTCACGCAGTGGCGAGGCCGAGGGATAATTGGAGGGGACCCCGATCGGGGGAGGAGGCCGTTTATGCTCAGCCGAGCCCGGAGGGGCGCGTATGCGGTGGCGGGCGGCTTGCGGGCCGCCGTCAGCCGGCCCGGCCCGCCCGGACCCGGCGAGGACGGCCATCGGCGGCGCGACTGCCAAGCGGAAGGCGTCCGCAGGCATTGGCGGGAGCGACGCGGCCGGCCGCCGGAGGACGGGCGACCGACGCCAGAGGCGGAGCCCAGCCCTCACCGCCAGGCGAGTGGGAAGAAAAACGAAAGTCTCCCCGGCCGGACGCGAGGATTAAATGGAGGGGATCCCGCCGCAGGCAGAGGGGCGGCGGCCTTTTATGCCGCAGCGGCGGGCCGGGGAGTCTTTCATCCTTGCGCGTTCTCAGGAATGGACGGCCCGGCCAAGGCACCGAGGCCGGGGCGCCGATTCCGGCGGAACAACAGGGGAATGCGGTGAGGTTGGATCTTCTCTTTTCTGTAAGATTGTCTGGTTCGCCGTTTCGCCCCGTCGTCCCGTCCCCGTGTCCGTCGCTCGCCTGGCTTGATCACGGAGAAAAGACCGGGGAGCCCGAGGGGATCGTATTCCCTCGGCGGGGTCCAGGAGTGAAACCCCGGTGGCAGTCATTCGAATATTGCCCATGCGGTTAAACATCACTGACGGATGTAAACCCAGCTAGCAGCTCTTAGTTTCCGCGATGAGCCGAATTATAGAATCTGATCGAGCAGATGGGCTCGGATGGCGGAGTAGTGGTCGTGAATCTCAGCCGGGGTAGTCGGGTGGGCTGAGCCGATCATGTGCCCCACGCCGTCGTGGAACGACATGCTGAACGGATCGAAATGACCGCTCAGATTGCCGTAGGCGTCGTGGAACGAATGGGTGTGATCGTTGTACCGGCTCACGAGGTGGTGGTCATCGTCAAAGACGTTGCCGTCGTGGTCGATGGTGGCCACCAGGTGGCCGGAGCTGTCGAAGACCTGCCCCGAATTCAGATGGAGTCTGCCCAGCAGATGGCCGCTCTCGTCATGAAACGTGCCCGAATCCGGATCGAACGTGCCGTTCAGATGGCCCAACGCGTCGTAGTACTGCATCGCGCACCTCCGATAGTTCACAATGTATCGAACCGCTCCAGCGATACCGCTTACTTCGCCCGGCGAACGCCGCGGACGCCAAACTGCACCATCTGCATTCTACTCCCACGATAATACTTGATGTCACCTGTCATAAAGTCGAGATAAGAATGGGCTCCGGAATCCGGCGATTCACGCGACCAGTAGTACTGTGCCCCGCCTGCCGCGAATACCGGAGACAGGCGAAGCGGCCGATTATTAACGGGATGCCATGAGCGGACTGCTGAATTGGGATCGTAAATCGTCTGCAACTCTCTGATCGTTGGCATCCGCCAATCCCTGTGACCGCCCATGTTGAGCCGTCTCACCCAGTCCATCGCCGCCTCCCATGTCAAACCCAGGCTGTTCGGCCCTGCCATCGCCCGGGAATCCGACTTCGTCCACATCAACCCCGTGGTCGTGTCCGTGACGGTGCCATCTCCGTTATCAATGAAATGACCATAGCTGTTGCTTCGCTGACCGGAGTTGTCCACAGCTTCTTGCCCGACCGGAGGCAGCGCACCCACGGCAGATGAATCGAGTGCCGAATTGTTCCTGCCATCGGAGATGGCTCCTCCTGATACATTTCCGCCACTCTGCAGGTTCCGAACCGCCCATCCAATGAGTTGTCCGATTGCCAAAAGGTCTGCTTGCATCTGGCTGCTCGTACGCATTTCATCCACCCGGGCCGCTCCCAAGAGACCTCTCTTCACAGTGCCCTCCAGCATGGTGCTCATGTGGGCAAAATTCATGGTCTTTGTTTTCTTCGGATTCTTCGGATCCGCAAGCTTCATTTCCAGTAACACTTCCGTCGGCGGCTCTCCCTTGAGTGCAAGGGACTTGATGCTTTGCAACGGCACGCCGAAAGCTTGGCTGGAACACTTCTCCAGCCCAGGGTCATAAAAAAAGTAACGGTCAGTCAGCTTGATGGTGGACGTGTGCAGAGTCAGGGGGAACGGATGATGGTGTTTGATTTCGAGGCTGATGGTTCCCCCGGCCCTCAAACACCGGGTAGCTGAATCTTGAAATAATTCGAGATCATTGGTCCAAAAATACTGCACAGCCTGTCGGGCAAGATGATCAGGATCATCACGACCGGTTGTCGCCGAATCCTGCGGCGGGATTCGCGACGATTCAACCGGCTGTTGCGGGCTGGCTGAAGCCACCTGCCGGCCCAACTCCTGCAGACGTTTCAGGGCCTGTTTGACTTGATCAGAGGCTAGAGCATCCGAGGAATACTCCGTCAGGAATCGGCTGTAGCTGTCTCGCGTATCCTGTTGCCGGGCACGGGCCCAGGCGCGTTCGATGTCCGCCCGCCGCGTATTCTGGGATTGAAGCTGCAGGTCCAGCTGGCGTAGCCGGTCCCGTGCCTGTTGGACCCGCGTCGCCGCCAGGGGGATACGGTTGTATTTATCAATGAATGCCCGATACGCCTCGGGAATGTCCGACCGAATCGCCGCCGTCCAATCCTCCTCGGATTGTCGCCGTGTGTTCTCCACCACGGTCTGTTCCTGTATGGCCGAGGCCGGCTGTTCGCCGTCTTCACCCGCAGTCAATGCCTCGATGACACAACGAAAACCGGTGTCACGGTCTGCCTTCTCCGGAGTAAACTTGCCTCTGTGGGTGATGGAAACCTCCATTTCATTACTGAACCAGGAACCGCCCCTGAGCACACGGAATTGTCCCTCTGCCGGCCCCGGAGGATCACTGGATGGCGAAACAGAGTAATAGCCCGGATCGTGCCAATCCGAGCACCATTCCCACACATTTCCCAACATGTCATAGATTCCCCAAGGATTGGCCTGTTTTTGCCCTACTGGATGAGTTCGATTTAACGAATTGGCTTTATACCAGGCGATGGTGGTCAGATCTTCCGGCCGCTCACCTGGATTTCCGGCCCGACAGGCGTACTCCCACTCCGCCTCCGTGGGCAGACGGTACCGCTTCCCTGGATCTTTCTCGTTGATTTTCCTTAAAAACTCCTGCACTTCATCCCAGGAGATAGTCTCGACGGGATATTGATCCTCGCCTTGAAAATACGCTGGAGTGTTCCCCATGACGGCCGCCCACTGACCCTGGGTCACTTCCGTGATCTGCAAGAAAAATGGCCGGCTGATGGTGACGAGATGCACGGGCTTGTCCGAATCGGCGCCTTTTTCATCGCCCATGCTGAATGAACCCGCCGGGATTTTAACGAACATCATTCCCGTGCTTGTTTCCCGGTAAGTTTCACCCATCGGCCCGCTTGTGGGAGTAAAGCTGACTGCCTCCGGAGAATGATGCACGGATTCTCCTGATCCCTCATCCGAGGGAACAGGGGAGTTTACGATTGGGGGTTGAACGTCTGAAGGATTTGAGGAGCTTCGATTTTTAAGAGGGTAAACAGTGAACATTAAGAGCAATATTCCCATAAGCAGGATCGGCAAAGATCCAATAGCAATACTGTAGAATACTTCTGCGGCATACTGCGAATCGGTGACCGAATGGATATCACCCCGGCGGGCCAGACGGTCCAGCTTTTTCCCGAAGAACGCCTTAAATATTTCGCAGGTCAGTACGGCGAACAGAGCCACGACGGGCAATAGCCCGATCAGGAGACAAGTGAAACTCTGCTGGTTGATCAAGAAATATATGGTCGCGCATCCTACATATATACAAAGTGTTAAGAAGAATGTCAGTATTTGCCCCCGGCGAGTGATAACTCTGCGATTTTCTTGAAATGTTGCCCATCTTCTATCCAGCTCGGCCTGCCGACGCTCGTTTTCAATTCGCTGTTGTGCGATTGCGCGTTGTTCGTTTTTTCGTTTTTCTTCCGATGCTGTTTTCGCAGCCCGAGCCTCTGCTTCGGCTTGATCTCGTTGCTGCTTTTTCTGACTGGCTTTCACCAACGCTTCCAGAGCTCCGGGCATGCCGTTCTCAGCGGCGCGCTGGTACCATCTGGCTGCCTCGTCGTAACTCTGTTTCAGCTTTCCTCGGCCTTCCTCGTATAAGCGGGCCAGCGCGAATTGGGCCTCGCGATGATCTTGCTGGGCAGCTTGAGTGTACCAATTCGACACTTCCTTCTCTGCCCGACCGCCGCCGTTTCGTTCCAGTAGGGTGGCCAAGCGGCATTGGGCCTCGGCGAGCCCCTGCTCGGCCGCCCGCCGATAATACTGCTCAGCTTCGGCCTGCTCCGCGGCCGTTCCTCCGCTGGTCTCCAACAGTGCCCCGAGCCAAAGCTGTGCGTTGACGATTCCGGCATCAGCCGCGATGCGGAGGTGAGCCGCCGCCCGCGCTTTGTCCTTTGGAAGACCATTGCCGGCATGATAGCGAAGTCCCAATTCGTAGTGGGCGGGAGCGTACCCAAGGTCGGCGGATCGCTGGTTCCAACGAAGCGCCTCGCCGTCGTCCCGGGCAACGCCATTTCCCCGGGCCAGCGATTCGGCCAAACGGTATTGCGCCTCGGCACATCCCGTTTCGGCGGCTCGCCGGAACCAGATGACCGCCTTTGCGGAGTCCGCCCCAACACCAATGCCCTCGGCATAAAAGACGGCCAGGCGAAGCTGCGCATCCACATGCCCCTGCTCGGCAGCAGTCTGGTACAACGCGGCGGCTTCCGCCAGGGCCGAAGCGCTTCGACCGTGCTGCTCCAGGAGCCTTCCCAGATTGAATTTCGACTCGAGGTGATTCTGCCCCGACGCGGCCTGGTACCAGCGCATGGCTTCTTTGATATTCTGCTTGATCCCCACTCCCGCTTCATAGCACTCCGCCAAATAGAACTGGGCCTCCGGATGCCCCTGTTCCGCCGCCGCCTGGTACCACCGCACCGCCGCCGCCTGATCCGGCTGGGTCCCGATCCCCTGTTCCAGACTGCGCGCCAGGTCAAATTGTGCCGACGCGAGTCCCTGTTCGGCCGCGGCCTGCAACAGCGGCAGGGCCCGAGTGGCATTTCGGCGCACCAGCTTGCCTTCCAGGAGGATCTGGGCCAACCGGTACTGCGCGTCGGCGTACCCGCCACTCGCTGCCCGATCGTAGCAGGTCACCGCCTGCTTCAGATTCTGCTCGACGCCTTCCCCCGATTCGTACAGCCGGCCCATGGCCCATTGCGCCCCGTGGTGGTTCTGATCCGAAGCTCGTTGGTACCAGGATGCCGCCACACCCGCATCACGGGGCAGACCATCGCCACGCTCATAAAGCTGACCCAGGCGATGCTGGGCATCCGGCACTCCCCCTTCGGCTGCATGCCGATACCACTGGATCGCGGTGGGCATGTCGGCGGGCACGCCCCGGCCCTGCTCATGGCAACTGCCGAGCAGGTACTGCGCCTTGGCGGATTTCTGTTCAGCCGCTTCCCATAACCACTTGACCGCCAGGGCCACGTTCTTACGTCCGGGCTGCCCCTCCAGCAACGCCTGCCCCAAGGCGAGCTGGGCGGCGGGATCATCCAACATGGCCGCCTGCTTGATATAAGGGAGGTCGGTGCTGCCCGGCCCAGACTTCAGCAGCTGTTCCGAATAGAGTAGCAGTGCCGAGGGATCGCCGTTATCCGCTAACGCCTTCAGACGGGCATCGGAAAGCTCGGCCGGATCAAAGAGAGCCGTCGGGGATGGCGTGGTTTCGGCCACGATTTCGAACAGCTCATCGCCGACGATATGGTCGGCATGAAGTCCCAGCAACTCTCCGAAGTCGATCTGACCGGTGTGCCAGTTCCGGATCCTGTCACCGTCGCTGCGGTTGTCCGTGACCTTGTGGCACGCCTCCACGAATGCCTCGCAGGCATCGCCGACGGCCAGTGTCAACACCGGGATATTGCCCAATTCCCGCATCACGATCTTCCGCGCTTCCCGGCTCAGCGCTTCGCACGCTTCGCGGGGCAGGCTCTCTTTGACGTTGACCACAATCATGAGGTTGGGCCAGAGGGCACGCCACGACTGGAGGAAATCGAGACTCGTCCGCGAGATGTTGTTGGGGACAAAATACAGCACCCGGTGGAAACCGCCCGCCCGATCGGTCAGGAAGCGCTCCAGGTGTTCCCGGTGACGGGGCAGCGTGGCATTGATGCCGGGGGTGTCCCATAGCACCAGGCCGGTATCAAGCAGCGGATGGCCAGACAGGGTCACTTCCGCGTAATCGAACAAACGCCAATCCGATGGAATTTGGTCCCACCGCGCCAACGCCTTTCGCGGCTTGTCGGCATACGTCAAGCTGATACCGGGGGTCAGCCGCGAGCTCACTTTCACCACGGGCAAATCGGTGGAGGCCAGCCGCTCCGGCAGGATCGCCGCTCCCAGGAGCATGTTGATGAACGCGGATTTCCCCGAGCTGAATTCCCCCAGCAGCAATACCCACTTTGGCGCGGCCATAGATCCGAATTCCTCGGTAAACCTTAAAAATGATCGCTACAGCTTGCCGACCTGCTCGAGTACTTTCGCCAGTTCGGTCCGCTTGAGCGCCAGATCCGATTCCAGCGCCTTCCGATCCCGGTCCACTTCCCTGAGCTGCTCCTGAATGTTGCGTGTGAACGCCGAGGCGATGTCGGCGATCTCGCGAGCCAGTCGTTCCTGAACCGCCCGGATCTCTCTGAGCACCTCATGCTTGAACGATTCAGAATTCTGTCGGATCTCCGCCATCACCTTATCCTTCAAAATCTTGCGTTCCTGCTGGCGGCGGTTGTGCATCAGGTATATCCCGACCGGGGCGATGAGCATGGCCACCGGTGCGATGGCCACGTGCGCCAGCGCCAGGGCCGCGTAAGTCCCGATGGAGGCGACACTCAGTACCGCGGCCGACTTGCGTTCATCGCCGAGCAGTACGCCGGCGGGCGTACCGGCTGCACCACCCAGCATGCCGCCCATGTAATCGGCCAGCGACAGTTTCATCCCGTGAACGACTTCCCCCATCCGGTGCTGGATTTCCTTGGCCACGGTTTCCAGAAACTGGCGAATGACGGGCTCGTTGCGGTGCCGCCAGGCTTCGTATCGCTGATGAACGGCTGCTTCCACCAGCTTGAGCAGGGCCTGATGGTCGCCGGTCTGAAGATCGAATTTAAGGTCCACATCCTCCAAAATGTTCAGCAGCAGCTTATCCAGACTGCGCTCCAGTCGGGCGGTTAAACGATCGATCTCGGCGGACGTATCTTCGGCGACCCGCTTGGCCTCTTCGGCATATTGCGCCAACCGGGTTTCCAGCGGCGCCCGCCGCTGGTTGAATTCCTCTTCAGGCATGGTGATGCCCGACAGTCTCACCCGCAGGAGCTCGGCAGCCTGTCCCTTGAGCTTCTCAAGGTGGTAGTTGTACTGGTTCTCCTGGCGCAGGAATTTCTCGCTGCCGGCCAGAAAACCGCCCAGTTCATCGATAAATGGCTTGAGTTGGCTTCGTCTGGACAATTCAGGGTCGTTGTCCAGCACCCCTTCCAGGTAGTCCAGGGCGGAAACCGGAAACAAACGGACCGGCCCACCCGCCCGCTCCTCGAAGAGTTGGCGGGCATCGGCCAGGGCAACATCCAGCTGTCCGCCCAGCTCGTCAGCCTTGTTCAGGATGAAGAACACGTTGCTGATCCCGTTCTGCAGCACCAGTTCCTCAAATCCCTTCAGGTTGCTCACAGTCACCGGGTAAATGGTCACATAGACCACCGCATCCGCTTGGGGCAGAATCTTGTAGGTAAGGGCGACCCGTTGCGCCTCGGTGTCGTTGGTCCCGGGGGTGTCGATGAACCGGATGCCGCCCTGCAGCAAAGTCGCCGGCAGGTCGATATGAATGGACTCCACCTCGCTGATGGTCTCGGGATTCGCTGCGGCCAGTTCTTTCAGACTGCCTTCGGCATAGGGATGATCGACGGTCTTGCCTGAATTGAGTTGGAGCCGCACCCGCGGGGGCTGCCCATGGGAGATGAACGTGATCCGCGCCGTCGTGGCCTGCAGGCCCATTGGCAACAGGTTTTGCTCCAGGAGCGCGTTGATCAATGTCGATTTACCCGCGGTGAACTCCCCGATGAAGGCCACATCGAAGAACTCTTTGTGCAGCAAGTCGTTCAGAGTCACCAAACCGGGTAACTCGATCCCCCCTGCAGTGCAGAGCGCTTCCAATGCCTGGGCTTTCTTCATGAATGATTTCTGAATCTGGTTGATGCCTCTCATGTCAGACTCCCTATCCGTTGCTTGATGGTTTCTAGGCGGGATTGAATGCTCAGAAACTGATCCTGCCTCGATTTAATTGCGGCGCAATGCTTCTCGCGCTCCCGTTGGGATCTCTTCCGGGCGAACTCAATCGATTTTTTTGAGGAGTGGATCCGTTTTTCCTGGTCGCTGAACCATTTGTCCACTGTTCCGGTGAAAATGTCGAAATGGTTTTCGGAAAGCTCGATGTAGGAATTCACGATCCGGTCCACGGTGGCGTTGAGTTCTCTCTGAAGCCGGGCTTTATCCAGTTCCACAACCTTGGTGGAAGTTTCCTTATCTTTGAATTTAGAGCCCGACCAAGCCCCGGCTATCGCTCCAAAGAGCAATGCGCCAATCCCCGGAAAGAGTATGGCGGCAAGCACGGCACCGCCCACGGCGCCCACCATGGTGGCAGTCTGTTTATTGGAAGCGTTGGTATTTTTAACGGTCTTCTCGACATAAAAATCCGCAATGGCAATCTCGGGATTCTCAATCTGGAATTTGAGCTTGGGGATACGGATCTCAGCGCCTTCCAGTTGATCGACCAGTTCCATCAACCGTTGCCTCATGCGGCTGTTCAGGCGCTCCTCCAGTCGCACGGCAGACTTGGCCAGACAGGTTTGAAGATAATCCCCCCCCATTTTCTCCGAAATCGGGATATCCCGATATTCCTCCCGGACTGACTGCTCAACCCAAGCTTGCAATTTCTTCCTCTCGCGTTCTAAGGCGGCATGGAATTTTTCATAGAGCTTCTTCTGTCGGTTCAGTCGTGACTCGTTCTTTTCCAGTTCATGTTCCAGCTCTATCAGATTTTCGGGGACGAGAGTCAGGTCGTACTCCAGTTGCTGGAGCACCGGCGACAGAATACCGATCTCCAGGTCGGTGATCCGCTTGGTGAGCATGATCTTGCCCTTGTTGTTGATCAGGTGGGCTTCAAGGGCATGGAGGAAATCGGCGAATCCCGATTTCTGGTAATCCTCGCTGGCTCTATCCCCGCGGGCTTGAAATGCCGCTTTTGCGTCGATGGGGTAGACCGGCACGTGGATTCCCAGTTCATCGGTGAGCTTCGACCGGGTTGAAGTGATCAGCTGCTCCAATTCGGCGAACTGGTGCTTCCGCAGCGCAAGGATTTTATTGCAGGCGCAGATGATACCCTTGGAAGATTTTTTGTTGATGATGCGACTCTTCAGAAACTGCAACTCACTGTCCTTGAGTCCCCCTTCCTGGGCGTTGATCAGAAAAATCACCGCGTCAGCCTTGGCGACGAACTCCTCAGTGACCCGGGCCCGGCGAACGTCTGGATCATCCACCCCGGGCGTATCCACGATGACAACACCATCCTTCAAAAACCGGTTTGGATAGTGGATCTCAGCATAATTGGTATTTTCGACGAGCGCCTTCTCACCGCGGCCCCGCTTCAGAATTCCCGAGCCGTACGTGGATGTGTACTTCGGCAAATCTGACAGTTCGATTCTGACGGGTTCACCATCAAAACGATGGATGACCGCATGCGGTTTGTCGGAATACACCAGAAAAGACAGGCGGGCCGTTTCCGGAGTGACGCTCGTGGAGAGAATTTCCGATTCGGCCTCCAACATGGCGTTGAGCAGGGTGGATTTTCCTCTCTTGATCACGCCCACCACCGCGAGCGTAAACCGGGATTGTTCCAGATCCTGAGCGAGAACATCCAAAGAACGGAGTTCGTTTTTTCCGATTCGGATCTCGCTCTGTCCGTGATTCAAAATCTCGGCGGTCTCTACGAAAAGTGTTTTCAGATCGTTTCGGAGCGTTGCAAATTCGGATATCAAGCGCATCGCTAAAATCCTGGTCCTGTTGATTGAAATTCGTTCCGCATTCGGTTACAGATGGCTGGCTCCATTTATCAAGAAGGATTGATAGACAGCTTTGGTTGGTTCTGCGTATGCTGTACGCAGGCGAGCCAAGACGACCGCCAGCGTGAAGATCATCACACCGCTGCTCAACGGCGCACAAAGTATCCCTGCTTGGTTCATTCTCGGGGCCCCCTGTCGAATCGCGTCGCCCAGCCCATTATATTGTTCGCACTGAATCCGCTCGGCTCTTGAATCAAGAGTTGCATGCGTTCCGGCTGACGATGCAGATATGAGGGATTCGAACTGCCTGGCGGGCTGAATCCGCCGGAAGTCGAGTGTACCCCCTCTCATCGACCCCGGAATGTGAGCATCTCACTTAACTCCTGACATCCACAGAATACAATCGAAGGACGAATCACGCAAGCGGGAGTACGCCGGGATGTGATACGAATCACAACGTTTTGTTGTTCTTCTCAAAAAGAGCCGTGCGGACTCCGGACGGGCGCCTCGATTCCGGCCGGGATGGAACCTAGAAACCTGATTTAGTGTTGTTCGGGAGAGCTCCGATCGGGGGAGGTGGCCGGCATCTTCCTGTTCATCGTAAGCGAACATTCTCTCGGCTCGGAGGTCTGCAAGGACTAGATCGGGCGGGCGCTCCAGAACCACAAGCGGATCATCCCCGTCCTGGTCGATCGCGTCAGACCCGCCGCCGTCCAGGCGTTCGTGCCGGATCTGGCCCCCATCAACTGGATCGTCATGGAGCGGGACTGGATTTTCCGGCTGGTAAAAAGCCCCGAAGTCCAATCGGACAATCCGGAGGA
>Ga0209200_1004349_pt1 | contig 11576 bp, 9 predicted proteins | sample AD_UKC033_MetaG_FD_184406 | JGI IMG/M metagenome (GOLD analysis project Ga0209200, IMG submission 184406) | Active sludge microbial communities of municipal wastewater-treating anaerobic digesters from USA - AD_UKC033_MetaG (SPAdes) (version 2) | ecosystem: Engineered > Bioreactor > Anaerobic >...
TCTTGCAAGCTGCCAATCTTTTCGTTTTAGCAGGTAAAAGAAAAAAAAGATCAATAGTATAAGAGCTGGCAAGATGAAACTGTAGCGGGGTATGAAAGTACCTATGAAGATATTTCGTAGAAGATCATGTACAGATCCGAAAAAAAAATGAACAGAAAGCAGGAGAAAGGTTCCAACTGCTGCCTTAGCTGATTTTTTAAAGAGCCATAGTAAAAGAAAAAAAATGATCAGCGATGCAATTGTGTACACTGCTAATAGCTTTAAAACATCCATAACCGGTACAACAGGATAATGCTGCCTGTAGCCGTTGAAAACAAAGAATAACGGCAGTAACAGAAAATAAAATGATTTTATTTTTTTACGGGTCATCAGTGATGAGATCTTCTCATTAAATATAATACTCTTTCAGTGCCGGGTATAAGCTGCTTTTCACTGGTGTCAAAGTGATGACCGAATGCATTTTCAAATTCCAATTGTGTGTACCATTGATATATGTCCTTTTTATTCAACAACAATTGCTTTGATTTTTCATCTGCTGCAGGGACAAATTCTATGATAAGATACTTACAACTTTCTGCCAGTATAGCAGCGACACTGGTAAATGGTATGTTTTTGCCAAGACAAAGGTGATGGATCAATGCCAGGCACAATCCCAGGTCTGTGTTGCTGATCCTGCTTAAAAAGGAATCTCTTTCTTTATTAGCAAGACCAATTGCAGGTGATGGATATGTAAAATCAATGATCAGCGGAATGATATTTTGAATATTGGTTTCACTGATCGTTTTATGAAGTTTATTGACAGCCACCGGGTCGGCATCTGCAGCGATCGTGTAGATACTGCGGGCCGCCAGTGGCAGGGAGAATTCGCCTTCATTAGACCCAAAATCAATGGCGGTTTTTAATGCAGGTAGTTTTTCAACCCATGTTGTAATGATAGTTTTCTTTTGCGTGAGATAATCATTTCTGTTAGCGGCTTCAGCATAATAATCTCCCCATACCGTACCAGTATCATTCAGCGAAAGAGAATGGACCAGCATTTCAAGGCTGCCAAGTAAATTTATCAGCTTATTCTTTGGCACCAGTACCTCTTTTTGATCTTCTCCCTTTTTTTTCCGGGCCACTTTTGCATGAAGATGAATATGAAGATAGGTATGAATGGACAACCGGCTTCGCCATGGTAAAAATCTGCTGGTTAACTGTAGTGGTATGCCCTCTGCATAGGCTACTTGCATTGTATGAAGCGATATCCTTCCGTAATGCATCAGTAACAGGGGGCTGAGAAAGCATTCACAAAACTGCCGGTATGCGATCCAGGGGGATCCATCTTTGTATTCCTCAAATGATAATGTGTCAATAAAGATCATGGCGCCCTTGTGCCATTGGATATTGAATGGGGTGGCATCTTTCAGCATCATCCCATGGGCAAGCGAAGTTTTAGCAATACGTAAAGTAAGAAGGGCGGCTTCTTTTAACATTGAAAACGACCATTCATACGGGAAGGAGATGAATGGAATTTGTGCCGGCTTCAGTATCTTATATGCATTCTTGCTGAGAAAGCCGGCCGGCATCTCTTCATGACTGATAAGCCATTTTTTTTTTGTGAGTGAATCGTACAGGCCAGTTTGCAACAAAAGGTCGTAATCTTTCCGGCCGGCTTCGTTTACCTGCCTGTATACTTCATTTTCATATTGAAAAATGAATCCGGCAGGATCCCGGTATGAAGAAGGTAAAGGTCGGTTGCATTCATTCATCCTGCTGCTTTTTGGGAGACCGCCTGAAAAGAGACAAAATAAAAAGCTTGATGTTTTTAAAGAACATGACAATACCCAATATGGCGCCAATAATTACCTGCACAAGGTAACTGCCGCTGCCGGGGTCGATATATAGTAATGACATCACAGGTAGCTGAGGTTGGTTTTAGGTGATAAGGTCAGTAAAGTTTCGTACATCAGCTTAATAGTGTTTTCAATATCATTCCGGTGTAACATTTCAACTGTTGTATGCATGTATCGCAGCGGGATCGATATTAGCACAGACGGGCAACCATCATTTGAGTAGGCAAATGAATCAGTATCAGTACCGGTACTCCGGCTTAATGCTCTCCATTGCACAGGAATTTTTTTATCAGCAGCTACTTTCTCTACCAGAGCCAGTAATTTATTATGTACTGCCGGGGCATAGGATAATGAGGGCCCTTTACCGGTGCTTACATCCCCTTCGATATTTTTACTGATCATTGGAGTGGTAGTGTCATGTGTAACATCCGTAACAATGGCTATGTCAGGTTTTATTCTGCGGGCAATCATTTCAGCACCACGTAAACCGATCTCTTCCTGTACTGCATTTACCACATAAAGCCCGAAAGGAAGTTTCTTTTTGTTCTCTTTCAATAACCTGGTTACTTCTGCTATCATAAAACCACCGATACGATTGTCAAATGCACGGCCGATATAATTGCCATTAGCCAGTTCGTCAAAACCATCCTGGTAAGTGACTACCGCACCGATATGAATGCCTAAAGCTTCCACTTCTTTTTTGTTTCTTGCCCCGCAATCGAGCCATAGATTATCAGTTCTTGGGATCGGTTCTTTCTGGTCGGGATTGCCGATACGGGTATGAATGGCCGGCCATCCGAATACAGCTTTTACCGGCCCCTTCTTTCCATGTATGATCACCCTTGAAGCAGGCGCTGTCTGGTGGTCTACACCGCCATTTCTTTTCAGGTACATCAAACCATCTGCTGTGATATAATTTACAAACCAACTGATCTCATCAGCATGGGCTTCTATCACTACTTTGAATTTATGATCCGGGTTGATGATACCTACGGCGGTGCCATAAGGATCCACATAGTGAGTATCGACATAAGGTTTCAGGTAGTCTATCCATAGTTTCTGCCCCCAGGTTTCAAAACCTACAGGGGAAGCATTATTGATATAATTACGAAAGAACTCAAATGATTTATCTGTAATGACCGATTTCTTTGCTTTCACTGATTTTGCCATGCTTGCAGAATTAAATAAATATTGTCAAAATTAATTAAATACGGGCTATTAAAGTCAGCAGGGCAGAAAAGGCCATCAGCCCATCCAGTACAAAATAGTACAACATGTCGGTAAAATGACGGGTGGCGGTACGGTAAAGAAATGCCAGAATGATACCGGGAATCACCAGCAAAACAATGTTGAGTACGCTAAAATCACAGGTTAGCAGGAAAAGGGTTGAAGCAATAAAGATTCCCAGGGAAAGGATAAAAAGATATTTAATGTTTCTATTGCTCAGTAAGGTTATCAGGCTTCGTATACCGGCAGCTTTATCATCTTCCTTGTCCCGGTAGTCAAATAAAATACATATTGCATAAACGAGGAAATACCGGCTGATGATAAACAGTGTAAATGAAGATTCCCATTCTCGTCCTGAAATAATTAATGGTAATAAGGTGGTGACATAGGTCCACACGGCAGCAAGAAAGATGGTCTTCCCCAGGGCGGCCTTTCGCAACTGACGCAGGTATCTGTTAGGGATTTTTGGGGCCGAATACAGAAAGGTGGCAATAGCTGCAGCCAGTAACCAGGGCCAATAGATCAATAAATAAGAGATATAAAAAACTATTCCGGCAAAGCCAATAAGAAAAAGCAGGCCATGAACATACCGGAATTTTTGTAACCAGTTTGTTCTGTCTGATAGCAGAATTGTTTCACCTGAAAAATACCAATGAAAACTATAACTGCATAAAGTAGAAAAAAAGACAAAACCAATATAGTGAAGATTACCCGGGACATTAAGCAGTAACGAATAGACCTGGTGAGTCATGAGTACAGCACAAAGGGCTATAAAAAGATTGCTATAGATAAAAAAGGATCCCCAGGCCCGTAGCAGTTTCAATCTTTGTTATGGTTTTTTTAACCGGATAGGGTTTGATTCGCTGTAATTACTGCGATGACCGGCCTTGTCGATCAATACTAAACCAAAAGTAGCGGTAGTATCCCTTACGGAAACACCCGGTAGCGGTACAAGGTCAGGGTAATTATTGGTATTGTATTCAAAAGTCACTTCTATATCAGCTCTCCTGAGGTCAGAAGGAAGATTAAGAATGGAATAAGGGTAGCGAAATGTATCAGCTCTTACCACCGTGGTGTTATTGTACCATTTATAAACTATATAAGCAGAATCAAGATCACCTTCATCGTCGGTGTATTTGGCTTTCATGTTGATAACATCGCCATTAAAAACTGTTTCCGGGCTTATTGATTTTACCTCTACCTGTGGTTCTGTTGTAAATGTATCTTTGTTACATGCAGTCACAATAACTACCAGGACAATGAGCACTAAAAGACTGTATTTCATGGCGCAATTTTAGATTTAAACAAATTTACAATTTTTAGGAACATAAAGCGGGTATGCCGGATCAATGGAATCATAAAATTTTTGAAGGGCAGGAGTGTGATTTTAATAAACTTTCGCTGGAAGCATTTCAGTACCAGTTCAGGAACAATGCTGTTTACAATAGTTATGTAAAAGCCCTTGGTGTAAACCCAACTGTTGTAAATTCAGTTTCGCAGATTCCTTTTCTGCCTGTTTCTTTCTTTAAAACTCATTCTGTAAAAACAGGAGACTTTGTTGCTGAAACCGTTTTTGAAAGCAGTGGTACTACAGGCAGTATCAACAGCCGTCACCAGGTCAAAGACCTGTTGCTATATAAAGAGAGTTTTACAAGAGGATTTGAACTTTTTTATGGACCAGTTACAGACTGGTGTATCATCGGTCTGTTGCCTTCTTACCTGGAAAGGGAAAATTCTTCTCTTGTCTATATGGTGAATGAGCTGATACAGCAAAGTGCAGATCCCCGAAGCGGCTTTTATTTAACTGCGTTTGAAAAATTATCAGCCGTATTAAAAGAGGCAGAAGCAGGAAAGCAAAAAACTTTGCTGATAGGAGTCACATTTGCCCTGCTTGATTTTGCTGAACTATCTCATTTGTCACTGCAACATACTGTTGTGATGGAAACGGGCGGAATGAAAGGCCGCCGGAAAGAGATGATAAGAGCAGAAGTACATGACCTGCTCAAAAAAGGATTTGGTATAAGTGCTGTTCATTCGGAGTATGGTATGACAGAGTTATTGTCGCAAGCCTACTCTAAAGGGGAAGGTATTTTCAGTGCCCCTCCCTGGATGAAGATATTGGTAAGGGATGAGGAAGATCCTTTATTGGTAAAGGAAACCGGCGCTGGTATTATTAATATTATTGACCTGGCAAATATTGATTCCTGTTGCTTTATTGCCACCGATGATGCAGGAAAAGTGCATCAGGATGGCAGTTTTGAAGTATTGGGCAGGATGGATGGCAGTGATCTGCGGGGATGCAGCCTGATGGTATTGTAAAAAAGTTTTCCCGATTAGCCTGAAACTGATAAATTTGCAGCCCGCCTGAAAAAGCAGTTGCCCGGGTGGCGAACCTGCCGGCAGGCAGGATTGGTAGACATCTTGACCGGAAGTTCTATGATAGTTGTATATGCTATTAGCAGCGTTGAAAGAAATTATATCTATGTAGGTATGACAGATAATTTAGAGCGAAGGCTTGCGGAGCATAATACTGGAGAAAATAGATCAACTAAAGCCTATCGGCCATTTGCGTTGATTTATCAGGAAACAAGTATAGACAGAATAACAGCAAGAAAACGGGAAAAATATTTAAAGAGCGGAGTAGGAAAAGAGTTCTTAAAAAGTTTAGTAAAGTAAAAGTAATTGCCCGGGTGGCGAAATTGGTAGACGCACCGTCTTCAGGTGGCGGCGCCGCGAGGTGTGCTGGTTCGAATCCAGTCCCGGGCACAAAGCCCTCAGTAATAGCTGAGGGCTTTTTTGTTTGTCAGATTAGGTTAAACGCCGCATACTTCCATTAACTGTATTGAATTGTTTTAACAAGGGTCATCAAAAAATAACTTCGGTTTGGAGAATAATAATCATATCAACCACGGAAATTTTGAAATAAGTGTTTACTTGTATTCTCTTTTCTAAAAAACGCAGATAACAGCAAATAGCAGCAAATACACGAACACTTTTCACCGGGTACATATAAAAAATATTCACATTGTATTATATATCGTATTTATTCTAACAGCTGTTTGGAATATTATTTTATATTAGGTGACTTGAAAATTTTTATTTCACAAAACCAAAAAGCATTATGAAAAAACTTGTACTGTTTATGCTCTCGTTTACCCTGGCGTATACGGTGATGGCACAGGAAGGAAATTACTGGTCTTCGAACAGTGATGCAGGAAAAATCATTACTGACAAAGCTGTGGCAAGACTATCTTTTCCTAAAGATTTCAAATTATTCAACCTGAATACTGATCCATTACGGCAGGAATTATTTTCAGTCGTAGGGAACCAGGCTTCCAGGCATTCAACTGTCATTTCATTACCGAATGCTGACGGTCAGATTGAGCAATTCGAAGTGGTTGAAGCTTCAAATTTTGAACCGGCTCTGCAGGCCCGGTTTCCGGAAATAAGAGCTTTTTCCGGTAAGGGAATCACAGATAAATCTGCAACGCTGAAACTAAGCATTTCTCCGCAAGGCATACAAACAATGGTTTTCAGAACTGAAAAGGCAAATGAATTTATTGAAGCTTATTCAAAAGATCATACTGTATATGCGGTATTCAGATCTCAGAGAGCAAAAGGAGATTTGCCATGGACCTGTTCTACACCTGAGCAACGATTGGCCGATGGTATTGATGCGCAGGTTACCAATATAAATGTTGCCGGCAGATCCGGTGGGAATTTGAAAACAATGCGTCTGGCACAATCTGTTACTGCGGAGTATTCCAATTATTTCGGGGCCACCAGCTCTGCCCAGGTTTCATTGGTGCTTGCAGCAGTAAATGCCACATTAACCCGCTGTAATGGTGTGTATGAAAAAGATCTTGCCCTGCACCTTAACCTGGTTGCCAACACAACGAATGTTTTTTATTACAATCCATCCACAGATCCATATTCCCCGGCTTCTCAAATGAGTCAGTGGAATTCCCAGTTACAATCAACATTGACTTCTGTAATAGGGGAGGCTAATTATGATATTGGTCACCTGTTCGGCGCATCCGGCGGTGGTGGTAATGCCGGTTGTATTGGTTGTGTTTGCGTGAATGGTTCAAAAGGAAGAGGCATTACTTCACCATTTGATGCTATACCACAGGGAGATAATTTCGATATCGACTATGTAGCACATGAAGTGGGTCATCAACTAGGCGCTAATCATACTTTTTCTATGAGTAGTGAAGGTACCGGTGTGAATAAAGAAGTAGGTTCCGGTATCACCATTATGGGTTATGCTGGTATTACCAGCCAGGATGTGGCACCCCATTCAATTGACATTTTTCACCAGGCTTCTATTGCACAAATTCAGTCAAACCTTAATACAAAGACATGCCCGGTAACAACTACAATTGTGAATTCAACACCTGTTGTTTCAGCCGGTAGCAATTATACTATCCCAATCAGTACACCCTTTGCATTAACTGGCTCAGCGACTGATGCAGATGCCGGTGATGTACTGACATATTGCTGGGAACAAAATGATAATTCAACAACAACCGGAGCAAACAGTGTGGCATCACCCACAAAAACAACCGGTCCTAACTGGATTTCATTTAGCCCTACCACATCTCCAACCAGGTATTTCCCCAAATTAGCAACGATACTTGCTGGTTCAAATGTTTCAGGTCCGCTCCCCGGCGGTGATGCTGGTGCCAACACTGAGGCTTTAAGTTCCGTTTCAAGAACATTGAACTTCAGGCTGACTGTAAGGGATAATGCACCTTATAGTTCTACTGCACCGGTTTCTGTGGGACAAACACAGTTTGCTGATATGGTAGTGACTGTTTCAAATACTTCAGGACCCTTTGCTGTCACTTCACCTAATACAGCAGTAACATGGGCTGGCGGTTCATCACAAACTATAACATGGTCAGTAGCTAATACGACTGCGGCGCCTGTTAGTTGTGCCAATGTAAAAATTTCAATTTCTACTGACGGAGGTAATTCTTTCAGCACACTGGTTGCCAGCACTGCTAATGATGGAAGTGAGGTGGTAACTATTCCGGGTACCCAGACTACTACTGCAAGGGTGAAGATAGAAGCGGTTGGTAATATCTTCTTTGATATCTCTAACACTAATTTCACTATCAGTGCACCTGCCGCTTGTGGTGACCCGACAGGATTAACTGCATCTGCTATTACTAATACATCTGCCACAGTGAGTTGGACTGCAGTTGCCAGTGCATTGTCTTATGATGTAGACTATAAAGCATCATCATCCGGAACATGGATCAATGCTGCGACAGCTACTACTTCTACTTCTGTAGCATTAGCAGGTTTAACACAAGGAACTACCTATGACTGGAGAGTAAGAGCTACCTGCAGTGGAGGAAGTGGTAATTATGTACAGGCCCAGTTTACAACAACTGCTCCTTGTAATGCACCTGCCGGATTGACTTCTTCTGCTATTACTGCATCATCAGCTACAGTAAGCTGGACAGCAGTATCAGGGGCTAATAATTATACAATAGAGTATAAGACTACGGCTGCATCAACATGGACTACAGCCGCCAGTGCAACAACTTCCACATCGCAGGGCTTAAGTGGATTGTCTGCTTCTACCAGCTATGACTGGAGGGTAAGAGCAAATTGCGCCTCCGGCAGCAGTGCTTATTCACAGGCCCAGTTTACTACAGCTGCAGCATCGGTTTGCCCCGGTCCATATGATGTTTCTACCAACGGGACAAGAAGCGGTGCAGCTACTATTCCGTTCAATACTGATATTAAGGGTTTGGTAAACCCAAGCAGGGATAATGATTATTACAGGTTTGTTATTACAACTAGCGGTACTATTACAATGACCTTAACCACCCTGCCGGCCAACTATCATTTGCGGTTATTGAATAGTTCCGGTAGCACCTTACAAACATCCAGCAACAGTGGTACAAATAACGAAACTATAACCAGGACGGTTAGTGCAGGTACCTATTATGCCCGGGTTTATCCCAGCAGCAACAGTCAATGGAATGCAACGAACTGTTATACACTCAGAGTTGCATTGGGTACTGCTACAAGAGGTGACGACCTGATTACAGCGAAACCAGTGATCGTTTTCCCGAACCCGGTAGCGAAGACCATGAATGTATCAATCCCGGATATACAGGGAATGGCAGACATCCGTGTATTTGATATTTACGGAAAACTGGTGCAGCAAAGAAGCACCGGCCAGGCCAATACACAACTGGATCTGTCCTCATTACCTTCAGGCATGTATGTAGTTAAAGTAATGAATGATGGGAAAGAAACTGCCATGAAGATTGTGAAACAATAAGAATCATTGTGCAGATAATAAAAGCCTTCCTGTTATGCAGGAAGGCTTTTTCTTTAGGACATACTTTCTTTTATACGCTGACATTAAAATCTCTAAGGGCATCATTCAGGCTTGTCTTAAGGTCCGTGCTGGGTTTACGCTGACCGATGATCAATGCACATCCTACACCATACTCACCCGCCGGAAATTTTTTAGTATAAGAACCGGGAATCACTACACTTCTTGCAGGTACCCTTCCTTTCATTTCTATTGGTTCGCCGCCGCTTACATCAATGATCTTTGTTGATTGTGTCAATACTACATTGGCTCCCAGCACAGCTTCTTTTTCAACAATTACACCTTCCACCACAATACAGCGGCTGCCGATGAAACAACCATCTTCTATAATGACCGGGCTGGCCTGCAATGGTTCCAGCACACCGCCAATACCTACACCACCACTCAGGTGAACTCCCTTTCCGATCTGTGCACAACTACCCACCGTGGCCCAGGTATCTACCATTGTTCCCTCATCTACATAAGCACCGATATTAACATAAGAAGGCATCAATACCACATTTTTGGCCAGGTAAGCACCATAACGGGCAACTGCATGCGGTACTGCCCTTACACCAATCTCTTTATAGTTTTTCTTCAGCAGCATTTTATCGTAAAATTCAAATGGCGCCACATCCCAGGTCTGCATCTGCTGGATACCGAAATACATCAATATCGCTTGTTTTACCCATTCATTTACCTGCCAGCCGGCATCTGTCGGGGCTGCTGTTCTTAAGCGGCCTTTATCCACCTCTTCTATAACCGCCCTTACCGCATCACTGTATTTATTGTCCTTTAGCAATTCACGGTTGCCCCATGCTTCCAGTATCAGTTCTTTCATTTCTCAGATTTTGCTGCGAAGATAAATGAATGACTTAATGTGAAAATGACTCAGTTTCCGGGAAGTTTTTAATATGGAAGGTTTCATTTTCAAATTGAGTTATTTTCACATTTTCAAATTGGAGTATGAACATCGGGTTTGATGCAAAAAGAGCTTTTCACAATGGTACCGGTCTCGGGCATTACAGCCGTACCCTTATCCGGTCTTTATCTGAGTATTACCCTGAACACCAATACTACCTCTTCAATCCTAATCCTTCTGCTGATTTTGAATTGAAAGGGAATAACCTGCATGAAGTTTTACCAACTGGCTTTTTAAACAGGTCATTCAGTTCAGCATGGAGAAGCAGCTGGGTGAAAAAGGATATGAAGCGATTAGGTATAGATATTTATCATGGGTTGAGTCATGAAATACCGTTGGGTATCCGCAAAACAGGAATCAGGTCAGTAGTTACGATTCATGATCTTATTCATGAACGGTACCCGGAACAGTACAGTGCCCTTGAAGTGAAAATTTATAGCAGAAAATTCCGCTATGCCTGTGAGCATGCTGACAAAGTAATTGCCATCAGCGAACAAACAAAGAGAGATATCATAGCATTTTACAAGACACCGGAAGAAAAGATCACTGTTTGTTATCAAAGCTGTAATCCGGCTTTTGGAATGGCCGTATCACAGGAGGAAAAAGCAAGAGTCAGAAATGAATTTTCGTTACCGGATCAGTTCTTTCTCTATGTAGGTTCTATTGCCGAAAGGAAGAATTTGTTGAATATTCTCAAAGCTTTATTCCTGCTCCGTAATGAACTTGATATTCCACTGGTGGTAATTGGTGATGGGTTTAAGTACAAACAACAAGTCAAAGATTTTGTAATGCAGAATGACCTGAAAGATAAAGTGATCTTTTTATCGGAGAATGAGAAAGCAAGATCATCAAAGGCCTTTCGTTCTGCTACTGTATTTCCGGCTATTTACCAATCAGCCATTGCCATGATCTATCCTTCTTTTTTTGAAGGGTTTGGTATACCGGTTCTGGAAGCTTTATGGAGCAGGTTGCCGGTGATCACTTCCAATGTTTCCTGTTTGCCGGAAGCAGGAGGGGACGGAGCCTGTTATGTGAACCCGGCGAGTACAGAAGAAATAGCAGGGGCGATGAAAAAGATTTACTACGATAAAGAGTTTGCCAATACATTAAAGGAAAAAGGCTGGCTGCATGCACAAAGCTTTAATCAAAAGAAATGTGCTGATGCGGTGATGAATGTATATAAAAGCGTATGATAGATTTTGAAAATGATATTGAACAATGTTTGCAGGTGCTGAAAAACGGCGGCCTGATC
>Ga0209200_1004355_pt1 | contig 11563 bp, 12 predicted proteins | sample AD_UKC033_MetaG_FD_184406 | JGI IMG/M metagenome (GOLD analysis project Ga0209200, IMG submission 184406) | Active sludge microbial communities of municipal wastewater-treating anaerobic digesters from USA - AD_UKC033_MetaG (SPAdes) (version 2) | ecosystem: Engineered > Bioreactor > Anaerobic >...
TATTATTTCGATGTATATTCTTCCGGCCAGGTGGATACAGAAGGCGTTCTGCCTGCCGCACTAAACTCGTTACAAACCGCGCTCGCGCTCGACCCGAATTTGCAAGAAGCGAAAGATTTGTTAAATTTCATTAGTTCTCAGGCACCCGGCGCCGTTCAAAAAAATGATGATGGAAGTTTTACCATGCTGGGGCTGACTGCTACATCGATGCCCCCTACGCCCTGGCCAACTCCAACTTCCGTTTTTACTGCTGTTCCTCCAACTTCCGCACCGGCGTCAACCATATCTTCAACTTCAACCGCTGTGCCTCCTGAGGAGCCTTCCGCATCCAGCCCCTTATGCGGAAGCGCGGCAATCTTACCGCTGTTGCTTGGTTTGATAGCGCTGAACAGGCGTAAAATGTAAACTTGTGTTGGGCGTTTGAATGGCGTGTCTGTATACTGTAAACCCAAAAAAAACACGTCGGTGAGTTGATCTCGCCGACGTGTGACGTGTAACTTGTCGCTTCAGTTTACTTGATCCCCGCCACTTTCAACCCATCGTCAAGAATTGCCTTCACTTTATCGCCATGAGTCGTTTCGCAGTACACGCGCATGATCGGCTCTGTGCCGCTAAAGCGGATCAACAGCCAGCCGCCGTCTTCAAGTTTGAATTGGAATCCGTCCACCGTCACGAGTTCGGTCACTTTCAAGCCGCCGATGGTTTTGGGATTCGCATCCAGAATTTTTTGTTCGCGCGATTTTCGGTCGCCAGAAAATGGAGTATCCACGCGGTCGTAAAAATGTTCGCCGACCTTGTCGAACAACATCTTCAAGAGTTCGGTTGGCTTTTTACCCGTCTGCACCATGAAATCGAGAAAATATAAACCAGCGAGAATCCCATCACGCTCAGGGACGTTATTACGAAACGCATACCCGCCGCTTTCTTCACCGCCGATCATCGCGTTCGTTTCCATCATCTTTGGCGCCACGTATTTGAATCCCACGCCTGTTTCGTGCACAGGCACGTTGTAAAGTTTCCCAAGTTTGTTCAGCATCGTTGTTGTCGAAAGTGTTTTGACAATATCACCGCGTTCGCCGCGCACTTCGAGCAGGTACAACGCGAGCAACGCATACACGCGTAGTTGATTGATGAACTCGCCGTTCTCGTCGCCGATGCCGCAACGATCCGCGTCGCCGTCGGTGATGAGCAGAACATCGGCGTTGTTATCAACAGTGGCTTTCAACCCAACATCAATGTTCGGACGGATCGGTTCAGGTCGTTTCATTTCAGGGAACGACGGATTACGCTCATTGTGAATCTCGATCACTTTCGTCTTGCCGCCCGCAAGCAAACGCGTAAACCAGCCCGCGCCGTTGCCCCACATCGCATCCACCATCACAACAAAGCCCGCATCCTTGATCTTTTGAACATCCACAAGTTTATGAAGATTCTTGATGTATGACTCAGACGCATCGAAGACGACAACTTTGCCATCGCGTTTTGCATCTTGGATGAAAACCCGCTTCGCCTCCGACGGGGAGTCTGGGATCAACGCTTCGATCCGACTCAACCCTTCGGGGTCTATCGCTCCGCCGTTCTCATCGCGGACCTTGAATCCATTGTCGGTGGGTGGGTTGTGCGATGCGGTGATATTGACTGCGGCGCAAGCCTTTTTATCCACAACGGCAAACGCGATCACTGGAGTCGGTGTCGCGCCATCGGTGAGATACACGTTCAAGCCGTTGCCTACCAAAACTTCGGCGACTGTCGCCGCGAAATTCTCCGAATGGAATCGTTTATCGTGACCGACAACGACCCACTTCCCTGAATTGCCTTGTTCGATGAGGTACGAAGCAAATCCCTGCGTGGCGCGTCGGACGTTATCGAAGGTGTAATCCTCAGCAATAACGCCGCGCCAGCCGTCTGTGCCGAATGAAATTTTGAATGTCATAAGTCTCCCAAGGGTAAGGATGAAATTTTAAATTATCAGTGTTTCAAAATTAATCTAACATGTCACCCTGAGGGAGCGGTTTTTAGCGACCGAAGGGTCTCGCATGTGCCTGAGAGAGATGCTTCGCTTCGCTCAGCATGACATATCTTTCGATTACGGTGTTGCAGTTGCTGTCACTTCCAACGTTGGTTCAGCTGTTGTTGTTGCTGTTGGGCTTGGTTCAGGCGTTGCCGTAGGCGCAACATTGCCCGTCATCAAAATTTGCCATGCGATCTCTAGATCACCCGATGCAACGACAGGGAAATCGGGCAAATTGCCAAGCGCCATGTCGAGGCGTGAAATTGCTTGTGTCAACGTTTCATCGCTTGTTTGTGATTGTAATTCCACTAACAGATCCCGCGCCGATTGAACGTCGGCTTTTGCCAAGCCGAAATTACTTTGCGCAAGGTACAGCCTCGCGCGCGCCAGTGTGTCTAACGCGCGGGTCATCATCACTTCTTGGTTCAGTTTGTTCAGCGTCTCCGTGTTGTTTGCTTCGAGTTGGTTCTCCAGAGTGGTTTGAATCTCTTCCAATTTTTGAATGGACGCTGTGTGTGCTTCGATGGAAGAATCTATGCTGTCGAGGCGGCTGTTCACTTCGGTTAGTTGACTCTTCAGGTCTGCGACTTCGTTTTCCAGTTGATCCACGCGAACGCTGTTTTGCTCCACAGGGACGATGTATCTATCTCGCAGAACGGGCAAGCCGAAATAAAGCGCCGCACCGATTGCCCCAAGGATTATTAGTATTGCGATCAACTTGAACAAAGCGCGGACGAACGAGCGCAAGGCGGCTCCCGCGCGCGACCCAAAGGATGGCTTGTCCTCAACGGCGGGCGTTTCTTTCACGGGCTGGCTTTTTTCAGGGAGTTGCGCTTCTTCCTCGATGGGGGCGATCGCGCTTGCTTGTTCCTCGAGCTGGTTCGCCTCCAATGTGGATTCGATGCGCGAGATCAGTTTCTTATTCATCCCCTTTATCTTTAGCAGTGATTCCACAGAATCAAATGGACGCGCCGCAACCAGATCGTCCGCAAGTTGGCGGGTTATGCCGGGGATCGTTGTTAGTAAATTGGGATCAGCCGAGTTGAGAAAGCGTAATAACTTTTCCATGGTTTGCCTGTGAAGAAATGAAGTCTTGCCTAAAATGATTTCGAGATTATATCATCCGCAAAGAAAAACTCCGAAGCGTGAGCGCTTCGGAGTTCGGCTTATTCTTGTGTCAACCAGCGTTTGGCTGATTCGATATCATCAAAGTATTTGAGCGGTTGACCGGTGATCATTGTGAGCAGGTCAGCTAGTTTTTGTTTAATGCCGGTCACGCCGAGAACAGCTGTTTTCTTCACGTAGGCTTTGGTGGCGGCGGATGCCGCATTCATGGCGGGGAGCAGGTCGGCGTCCACATTAGTGTCGCGCATGTCGGTAAGTACAAGCACGGAGTTTTGCGGCTGGGCTTTCACGATCTCCTGCACCTCTGCCAGTTCCGCCTTCACTGCGGCGGAGTTGTAGAATAATTGCGAAAAGTCCTGATACAAGATTTTTTTACCGTTGTATTCGATCCATTCTGAGCGCATGTAAACCTCCTAATTCTTTTTGGATTCGGAACGAAGAGCAAGCCTGGTCGCTACCGCTCCAACCAATTCCCATGCGCCGACGCCGAAGAAACGCGCGGGCGCAAGTTGCATGACGACGATCAGCGTGAAGACGGTGAATGTCGCACAGCGGAAGGGGACCGTCCATTTGTAGAATTGCTTCACGTCGTTCAGCGCGGCGAGGATGTAGTACGCGCCCATGTTGAACGAAGCCATTGCGGAGGCGGTCATAAAAACGATTGTGTAATCCCCGGCGGCGCGCGAAGCGCGGTCTAGTGCGGTGAAGCCGAGGAGCGATAAAAGCGTCTCAGGGCGGACCAAGCCGACCAGCCCGAGAAGAAGCGCAAGAAGTCCGAAGATGAAAATTGTCCAGCCAGACGAATCCCGTATCTTGAATTTTGTCAGCATAAAGTTTCCTTGCGTCGAATTATACCGGGGGGACTTCTTGCCAGCCTCGACAAATTTGTTTGGCTCGCCTATACTCCGAATATCTCATGCGGAGGCTGTGTGTCGAAATATCAGGTGGTGGTGGCAGGGAATATCGGTGTCGGCAAGACCTCGCTTACGGAGCGGATCGGTTCGCGCCTCGGCTGGCGGACTGGATACGAGTCGGTAGCAGATAACCCCTATCTGGCTGATTTTTATAGTGACATGCGCTCATGGTCGTTTCATCTACAAGTGTTTTTCCTTGGTCATCGCGCCGATCAGTATCTTGAAGCCGCACGCGACCCGCGTTCGGCGATCCTCGATCGGAGTGTTTACGAAGATTTCCATATTTTTGCGCGGGCATTGCATCACATGGGCGATTTTGCCGAACGCGATTATCTGGCGTATCGCCGCTTGTTCGAGCTGGTGGTGAACAGCATGCCGCGCCCGAACCTGCTCATTTATTTGAAAGCGCCGGTCAATGTGTTGATGGATCGCATCCGACGGCGCGCGCGCGGGATGGAATCGGGCATCACGTCGGAGTATCTAACCTTGCTCGATTCTTTTTACGACGAGTGGCTGGGCGCGTTCGATATGTGCCCGGTGCTTACGATCCGCACTGATGACTTGGATTACGTTCACCAACCGAAACATTTGGACACGGTGGTGGAGCGGGTTCAGAATAAACTTTCAGGCAAGGAAGTGGTCGAATTTTGAAGTTACTGAAACTTCAACTCGTTTTCGGTGTTTGTGCTTTCGTGCGAAGTTGATCATCCTATGAGTGAATCTCTAAAAACAACTAATCTTTCCGCAAGCCTGTTAACGCGGATTCCGCTGTTTTCTCAACTTCCCTTCGACGAGTTAAATCTGCTTTTAAACGCGCTGGATCGAGTGCGTTTGAACCCGGGCGATATTTTGTTCAAAGAAGGGGAACTTGCGGAACACCTGTATATCGTGGCGCGCGGACAACTTGAGATCAACATGGCTTCGGGGACTGCGAACGAACTGATCCTCAATGTTATTAATGAAGGCGAATATCTCGGCGAGATGGGTATCATTATGCCCGGCGGGAGGCGCACGGCTGGCGCTCGGGCGCGTGGCGATGTTTTACTGCTCAGTATGAGCCGCACGCAATTTCAGGAGTTATTACAGCGACACCCCGAATTGGCAAATGCGATGGTCAGCGTATTAAGTTCGCGCCTCGATAGCACCAATGTGCAGACCTTTCGCGACCTGACCGAGAAAAACCGTCAGTTGCAGACCGCCTACGATGAGCTGAAAGCCGCGCAGGAGCAATTGATCGAAAAGGAGCGTCTCGAAAAGGAACTTCAAGTTGCTGCTGAGATTCAAATGTCCATTCTCCCGGATGTTTTACCATCGCCGGATGGATATGATTTTGGCGGGCGCATCCTGCCAGCCCGTCAGGTGGGAGGCGATTTCTACGATGTGTTTGAGCTTGGCAATGGGAAGATGGGCGTTTTGATCGGGGATGTTTCCGATAAGGGCGTTCCATCCGCAATCTTCATGGCGAGGGCGCACGCGCTCATTATTGCGGAGGCGGATAATTCCACATCGCCCGGCGCAGTGTTGCGCATGGTCAACGAGCACATCACCCGCCTCGAAAAATCCACGCAGTTTGTTACTGCATTGTATGGCGTGCTGGACACTCTCACAGGTGAATTTTCCTATGCCCGCGCGGGACATGAACCTCCGTTGCTGATCGGCGAACGCGGCGATATCCATCGTTTACCTCACGAGCCGGGCATGGCGCTTGGGTTGTGGGAGGATATGCTGTTGGACGAAAACAGTATCCGCCTGGCGAAAGGTTCGTTGCTGGTCATGTTCACAGACGGTATGACCGATTGCCGCGATCCGAATGGGGTTCCTTTCGGCCTTGAACGAATTAAAGAGACGATGAAGGAATTGCGGTCGCTTCCCGCTCAAGCGGCATGCGATCGCCTCTTCAGCACGTTGATGGATTATCAAAACGGCGCAAAACAAGACGACGATGTGACGCTATTGGCAATCCACGCGAGTTGAAACACGACTCATGAAAAACTTAGCCACGGATTCTCGCGGATTTTAATTTTTCTGTTTTGAATGGAGGAAGATAAAAGCCGACCAAGTTAAAACTGGTCGGCTTTTGTCATGTGAGTTGGCGTGGCGACAAAGTTCGCGGCTAACGGCTCGAAATATCAACTTCGAGGGTGGTCATGGTCTTATGCTTTCTCCAACGCTTGTTTGATATCTTCGATCAGGTCGTCTTTATTTTCTATCCCCACAGATAAGCGGATCAACGCGGGGTCAACCTCAAGTTGGGAGCCGACCACTGAAAGATGAGTCATCGCGGCGGGGACTTCGATGAGCGACTCGACGCCGCCAAGCGATTCGGCGAGCACGAAGATTTCTGTCGCTTCAACGACTCGGATCGCGGCTTCCTTTCCGCCTTTGACGATGAACGAGACCATGCCTCCGCCGTTTTTCATTTGGTGTTTGGCAATTTTTTCCTGCGGATGACTAGCGTGGAAAGGATAAATAACTTTTTCCACTTTGGGATGGTTTGCTAAAAATTCAACGATAGCCGCCGCGTTTTCGTAGTGACGTTCCATGCGGAGGGGGAGGGTCTTGATCCCTCGCAAGACCAGGAAGCAATCCATCGGTCCCGGCACTGCGCCGACCGCGTTTTGCAAAAAGTAGAGTCGATCGGCGAGTTCTTTGTCTTTGACGATCACCGCGCCTCCGACAACATCCGAGTGACCGCCGAGGTATTTTGTCATCGAGTGGACGACGATGTCCGCGCCGAGTTCGAGCGGACGCTGCAGATACGGTGTAGCAAATGTGTTGTCAACGACGAGGAGCGGTTTGTTCGCGTGCGCGTGGACGATCTCTGCCACAGCGCGGATGTCTGTGATGCGCAAATATGGATTCGTGGGAGTCTCGAGCCACACGAGGCGCGTGGAGGGGGTCAACGCGTCGGCGACCGATTCGGGATCAGTCGTGTCGGCAAATGTAAAGTCGAGGTTGAAGCGGCGGAAAATTTTGTCGAAGAGGCGGAACGTGCCGCCGTACACGTCGTTGCCCGCCAGCACGTGCGCGTCCGCGCTGAGTAAACGAAGGACGGTGTCGGTTGCCGCGAGACCGGAGGCGAATGCCAGTCCGAATGCCTTGCCCTGAGCCTGTCGAAGGGAACCGCCTTCGAGCGCGGCGAGACAATCCTGCAAGGCTTTGCGCGTGGGGTTCATCGTGCGCGAATATTCGTATCCCTGTCGCGGTTTTCCAACCCCGTCCTGCATGTATGTGGATGTGAAATATACGGGCGTCATCACCGCGCCGTTGTTGGGGTCGGGTTCCTGCCCGGCGTGAACTGCGAGTGTTTCAAATTTCATTCGGTCTCCTTTGTTGACCAGTGTCAATAAAATCATACAGGAAGAACTTGATTTGGGCAATGTTCGTGAAGAACTGAAACGGCGAGACGAATATTCCGGCGGGGAGGATTTGGTCTTATAATTCAAAAAAACTTGGATGAGGTGTCCCATGTCCACCAGTGTCTTTGAAGCCTTGCGTCCCTTCTTGAATGCGATCCTGATCGGTTTAGGCGGAATTCTCATTGCGCTGATCGTTTCGTGGATCGTCAGTCATTTGCTTGCCCGTCCTATGGGAAAAGTGTGGAGCCGGTTCATCGGGAGTTTTCTCGCGCTTGCCATCGGCATCTGGACCGTGAAAGTGATTCTGGATACTACCGGCGCGGCGGGGTTGCTGGTCGTCGTTGTGACGGCGATCACCGGCGCGTTTGCCATCGGCTCCGAGCGGATCGCCGGAGACTTGTTGGCGGGAGTCAGTCTATTTGTCGGACGCACCTATAGCGCGGGCGACTACGTGGTCATTGCGGGGAAGGAAGGCAGGGTGGCGAACGTGTCGCTCTTCCTCACGACGTTGGAAACCGTGAATGGCGATGAGATCTACATCCGCAATGCGGAAGCGACCAACGGGACGATCATTAATTATTCGGCGCATCCTGGTCATCTGATCTCGGTAAAGGTTCCCTTGCCGATAAATCAGGATTTGAATGTGGCTGTTGATGCGATTCAGAAAGCGGCGGCAGGTTTTGCCCCCGATCTTTCAGCCAAGTCACTAAATCAGCCGGCGGTCGTTGTGCAAACTGCGGAAGAAGGTTATTTCATTATTGAAGTCCGCGCGTATATGACGGATCGGCTGGATGCGGGTCCCGAAATGACGCGCCTGTTCCTGCTTGCCGTGAACGCGATCAAAGAAGCGGGGTTAAGTTTGGACGCCAACGCATAGGAAATCGTCGTGGCGCGTTCTCAACATTCGCAAACGTCGAGACGAGCAGGGAGTCGTTCATCTGTGCGTCTTTTCGTGGTCGCGCTGACCGCAACCATGCTTACCACCGGCGGGTTTGGAACGCTTCCAAAGAATCCCATCACCCGCGCGGCTCAGCAACAGATCAGCGAAAATTTTTCCGATCCATTTTTGGAACCGGTCAATGCGTATCTTGAGCAGATATCGGCGCCCACATTTGAATCACGTCCTCGTCCGACAAAACAATTCATTGACCCTGTCGGTTGGATTCTTTCTGGGCTTTCCTCTCAAACGCCCGAAGTTTTGACGCCCGCTTCAACTCCCACCTTTACTTCTGTTCCTGCCTCCTCAGCCTCAGCCACACCGACGATTACATTCAGCCCGACTTCAACGCCGACGTTCACCGCCTCTCCAACCGTCACTGCCACGATCACGGCTACACAGGCTTGTCCTCGCCCATCAACCACCCCGGCTCTAACAACTTTCTTTAATAGCTCCGAACTAACCATAGATGTATATATGGTTGACTCTTCTTGCAAGCTCACCCTCTATTTCACTCTGGGACCGGAACAGTCCGTTACCCAGCAAACAGCCATCGGACAGAAATGGTGGTTCATTGAATCGTCTACCGGCCGCCTCCTTGCCGATCACTTTGTTCAATCCGCAATTGAAAATGTGGATGTGTCTAACGGAGCGGTAACAGTGGTCACTCCCACGCCCACTCCGTTTGGCGGTTTGACAATAAGCAATGTAGTTCTAACCGACGATCTTTATGCGTTTGGAACTTCGATCACGCTTGCGCCGAATCAGGAATTCTATGTCACGTATGATTTTCAAGTGTCGAGCAGTTCTTGCCCCACATGCAGCGTTCAATTGATCACCGGCTTAAGTTATCTAAGCAGTAGCGGAGCTTGCGCCTATACCGGTGTTCCGGGGGGTACGCCGGGAGCGTCTGGTACCGAGAGCGCCACGCTTACCGCGCCATCCTCGCCCGGCACGTATGCAGTTGTGGTCGAATATCATCAGGGGGCTTCGTGCGGGGATGCGCTAGCGAACTATGGAACTGGCGTGGCTGTGTTTAAACAGGTGATCGGGGAGATCGTCGTTTCGGGCACGTCCTGACTCGATTGCAAGGAGCAAGTCAGTTCTTAATTTGATCTCTTGCGAAAGTCGTTTGTGCCGCAGAGATCACAGAGAAAAAGAGAATCTCCACCTGCCCCGAACGTGATTTGCTTGGCAAATCATGCGGGGTCAAAGGACTCTGCGGCTAAGCAGGAAACACTTATGAGCGAACCTTGCTGTGATGGAAGATGTACTCACCCATGTTACGCGGTGACAGCCGTAACGCGAGATTTTGTAGATTAACAATTAAACCGAGCAAAAAACTTCAACGTGAATTACGCGAAACGGTCGAAACCCGCGAATTTTTTTGCGAAACTTGTCCTGAGCCTGTCGAAGGGTTCGCTCAATTCGCGCTTTTCGCGTTAGAAAAAAGCCTCAATCGGGATTGCTCGATGAATTTGGATAAGTCCAATATCTTGCAATTCGCCTGGTTTTTTTTCTCAGCCAGAGTCGCAAAGTGAACTTTGCGGTACGGAACAGCGTGTAAGGTGAATTACTCAAAGAACCGGGTGAGCCATTCCAGGGAATAATATCCCGCGTATGCAAAAAACGTCATCTTGATCAGTTGACCGATCCAAATAAAGAAAAGGAATGTGCGGATCGGCATTTTAGCAATGCCTGCCGCAACGCCAGCCACATCGAAAAAAGGATTCGGGACGGCGGCTAATACGAGGATTGCCCAGCCGCCATATTTATCCACCCAGGGTTTGATGCGATCATACACACTCGTATTTTCGATCACTGCCTGCCCGCTAAAACCGGCAAGATACCCGGAAAGTTCCCCAAGCGCGCCGCCTGTGCCTGCTGAAAGACCGACGAGCAGGGGGTTGAATACCGCGCCCATGGCGTAAATGATCGCCACACCGGGCGCGGGGATGAAGATGGTCGCGTTGGCAAGCAAGGCGATCAAGAAGACGCCGGGGTAACCGAACGCCGCAAAACCCTCCACCCGGTCGCGGATGCTGAACACAAACACGGTGATCCCAATGACGATAATGAACGCCAGAACGCGCAGGATGTTAGTTTGAAGGTTTGCTCGCTTCTGAATCGGCGCCGACTCTGATTGTGCGCGCGATTTATTCGCTTTCTTCGATGGTGACACGGAGAATCTTTACTGCGGGAGCATTGCGGTTGTTCGGGTCGCGCGCGGGAATGGACATCAACACATCCAAGCCTTCCACAACTTGACCGAAGACGCTGTGGCGGTTATTGAGGTGCGGTGTTGGTCCGTGGGTGATGAAAAACTGCGAGCCATTCGTGCCGGGTCCCGCGTTTGCCATGGAGAGAATACCTTGCTTATCGTGTTTCAGGCTGGGGTGAAACTCATCCTCGAATTGGTAGCCGGGTCCGCCCATGCCGGTGCCGGTTGGGTCGCCGCCCTGCGCCATGAAATTATCGATCACGCGATGAAAGATCACGTTGTCGTAGAACCCCTCGCGCGAGAGGAAGACAAAACTGTTCACGGTCTTGGGTGTTTTGTCGGCAAATAGGTCGATGACCATTGTGCCTTTGTCTGTTTCCATGCGCGCTTTATATTTTTTCTTCGTGTCGATCTGCATTGCGGGTGGGGTGGACCATTGTTTTGACATCTATGTTCTCCTGTTTCGGGTTATTTGTGGGTATAACTATGTCTTTCTTCTTTCCTCTTTCTTCGGTTTTGGTAGAAGAAAAAGGTACAACCTATTTCAAAAGCGCCTCGATCCGCGCCACGACCATATCCAATGCGGCGGTGTTGAATCCGCCTTCGGGGATGATTACATCGGCGTAACGCTTCGAGGGTTCGACAAATTCGAGGTGCATCGGGCGGACGGTCGCTTGATATTGAGCAATTACCGATTCGGTACTGCGCCCGCGTTCGTGGATATCGCGCTCAAGGCGGCGGATGAATCTCAAGTCGGCGTCGGTGTCTACAAAAATTTTCACGTCGAACATTTTGCGCAATTTGGCTTCAGTGAAAATGAGAATGCCCTCCACGAGAATCACGCTGCGCGGCTGGACGATGAAGGTCCGGTCGGTGCGACGATCGGTGGCGAAGTCATATACGGGGACATCCACAGGTTTCCCGTCGCGGAGGGAGGCGATGTGTTCGGTCAATAATTCCGTTTCGAGCGAGTCGGGGTGGTCGAAGTTGATCTGC
>Ga0209200_1004363_pt1 | contig 11551 bp, 13 predicted proteins | sample AD_UKC033_MetaG_FD_184406 | JGI IMG/M metagenome (GOLD analysis project Ga0209200, IMG submission 184406) | Active sludge microbial communities of municipal wastewater-treating anaerobic digesters from USA - AD_UKC033_MetaG (SPAdes) (version 2) | ecosystem: Engineered > Bioreactor > Anaerobic >...
GGAAGCCCCGGCCGAAGTGGAAGCCACCGAGGCGGACATCGCCGCCATGGAAAAGCAGGCGGATGAGCAGTTGGCCGAGCAGCTGAACGAAGAAGCCGCTCAGGCCATCGAGGCCCCGGCCAAGGGCAAGGCCAAGCCGGAGGTCAAGCACAAGTCCGACATCGAGCGCCCGACGAAGACCGTCTGGCACATCGCTGACGAGATGTCCGCCGCCAACCCGCAGGTCCGCCGCAAGGATGTGATCGCCGAGTGCGTGCGCCGTGGCATCGCCTTCTACACCGCCCGTACCCAGTACCAGCAGTGGCTGGCCACGAAGAACGGCACCGCCAAGTAACAGGAGGCCAACATGCGCGACCTCGTAACCCGGGGTCGCCATCCTGCCGACCCTACCGGGGAGGTGTATGGCGACACCCATTGGCCCCTACCGAACTACTATGACAGGGAACCCACCATGAACATTGCAATCAACCGGGAAACCATGACCTTCATCGGGCTTGGCGAGTATCGGGTGGTGTGGGCCAAAGCTCTCGACGAGGTTGCGCCCGAAGCCATCGTAATCGGGGAAGCTGCGTCCAGCCGGACGTATAGCAAGTTCACGGACATGGAGCTCAAGCTCCTGTACCGGAACACCACGGGGTTCCAGCACGAGGGCTTTGACTACAACGCTCTGCTCCAGTCCTGCAAGGTCCTAGGCCTCAAGCTGGAGCCCCTCCCCACCCCTCCGGGGCTGGTCCGGCTACCCAACCGGCCCACCCCGGAAACCCCGGCCCCCACGCCCCGTAAAGCCCCCGTGGCGAGGGCGGAAGGGGCCACCCCTACCCCAAGTGCCCGGCCCAAGCCCGGGACGGCTACCGGGCGTGTCTGGGATATCGCGGACGAGGTTGCTGCCGCGATGCCAGACGATGACCACAAGGCCCAGCGCGCGGAGATCGTCCGCCGCGCCGTGGCCGAGGGGATCAACCCGGCGACCGTCCAGGTCCAGTACGGCAAATGGAAGGGATCTAAAAACCAGGTGGCGGGGGCTTGACCTCGGCACCGGTGTAGGCTAAGATTCACGTCATGGGCTGGTGCACGTCGCAACGGCCCCTTAACCGGGCACAGCCCACCCTCTCATCCAGGAGAAATGCAATGAGCGAGAACCAGACCCCGGCCGCTGCGGCCACCAAGGACACCCAGAACGGCGTCACCCGTCCGAAGGCGGGCACCAAGACCGGCCGCATCTGGGAGATCGCGGACAGCCTGTCGGCACAGGAAGGCGCTCCGGTCGCCCGCAAGAAGGTCCTCGAGGCCGCCATGGCCGAGGACATCAACGCCGCCACCGCTGCGACCCAGTACGGCCGCTGGCGCAAGTACCACGGCCTCGGCGCCGAGCCGAAGGAAGCCGCCCCGGCCGCCGAGGGCGGTGAAGGCTCCGGCGAGCGGATAAGGATACTGTCCCGGCGTTGCGTAAGGAAGGATGAAGACGTGAGCACCGAAGCCGACGCCGAGTAACCTCGGCTGGTTGGTAAAGAAGGGCAGGTTCATCCTGCCCTTTCTTTTGCTCTAAAATCCCGTTGTGTACACGCCTGTTCAGGCCTATAATGGGGTGACCAACCACGAGGAGTACACACATGAACCAACCGCTGAACCAGCAGCCCATAGCCAAGCAGAGTCTGCATGAGCGCGGGCTCCTGGAACTCCATCACATGTTCGCGACGATTCAGGGCGAAGGCCCGTTCGCCGGGGTCCCCGCCGTCTTCGTCCGGCTGTTCGGCTGCAACCTGCAGTGCCCGATGTGCGATACGGATTACACCAGCAACCGCTCGCAGGTCATGCCGCACTTCATCCTGGACGCCGTCAAGGAGATGTCCAGCCCGTCCAAGCTGGTGGTGTTCAGCGGCGGTGAGCCCATGCGCCAGAACATCGCCCCGGCCGTCCGTCTCCTACTGGAGCACGGCTACCGAGTCCAGATCGAGACCAACGGGACCTTGTTCGTCCCAGACCTCCCCTACGACCAGATCACGGTCGTCTGCAGCCCGAAGGCCGGCAAGATCAACGCCGAGCTGGCTCCCCACATCACGGCGTTGAAGTACGTGCTCCACGCCAACAGCATTGACCCCGAAGACGGCCTGCCCCGCAAGGCGCTGGCGCACCCAGCGGCCCCACGTGTGGCCAGACCCCCCGTCGGGTTCAAAGGGACCGTTTACGTGCAGCCCATCGACGTGAACGACCCGATCGAGAATAACCGCCATCTGGACGCCGCCATCCGCAGCTGCTTGAAGTTCGGTTATACCCTGTGCCTGCAAACGCACAAAATCATCAACCTGGAGTAAAATCATCATGAGTGAGCAACAGTTGGAACTGTTCGAAGGGGAGCGCAAGCGCACCCGTTCCGAAGTGCCTGTCGCCATCGTTGTCCTGTCCGGCGGCCAGGATTCGACCACTTGCCTCTTCTGGGCTCGTCACTTGGGCTTCGAAGTGCATGCGGTGACCTTTGACTACAACCAGCGCCATGCGCGCGAGATCGAGGCGGCGGCCAAGGTGGCCAAGCTGGCTGGCGTCCTGTCCCACGAGATCATCACGATGGGGCCGGTGCTCAAGGGGACCTCCCCGCTGGTCTCGGACAACGCGCTGGAGCAGTACGCTGACCACAAGTCGCTGCCGGGCGGGCTCGAGAAGACCTTCGTCCCGATGCGCAACCAGATGTTCCTGACCATCGCGGCGAACCGGGCCTACATCCACAACGCCGAGGCGCTGGTGACCGGGGTCTGCGAGGAAGACTACGGCGGCTACCCGGATTGCCGATCGGCCTTCATCCATGCGCTGGCCCACGCCTGCAACCTCGGGACCTTTACCGGTGAAGACGGCGCCCCCGCCTCGCTGGCCATCCTGACCCCGCTGATGCGCCTGACCAAGAAGGCCACCGTGGACCTGGCCCTGACCCTGCCGGGTTGCTACGCCGCGCTGGCCTGGACCCACACCAGCTACGACGGGGCTTACCCGCCCGTGGGCCACGACCACGCCACCCTGCTCCGGGCCAAGGGCTTCGAAGAGGCCAATGTGCCGGACCCGCTGGTGCTGCGCGCCTTCACCGAGGGCCTCATGGACCTGCCGGACTCCCCGAACTATGCGCCGGAGGTGGTCGAGAAGTACCTCGAGCTGCTGGCCCTCGACAACTGGCTGGAGGTATAATCATGGCTGGCTACAAGGTTCACCGTTACCATGACATCTCCTGCGGGCACCGCGTCTACGGGCACGAGGGCAAGTGCCGCCACCTGCATGGCCACAACTACCGGGTCCACTTCACCTGCGTCCCCGAGGACGGGGCGCTGGACGGGGTCGGCCGGGTCATTGACTTCAGCCAGGTCAAGGCCAAGCTCTGCGTGTGGATCGAGGACCACTGGGATCACCACTTCCTGATCTGGGAACAGGACCCGATGAAGTCCTACCTCCTGGAGCTGGACCCGACCGTTGTGGTCGTCCCGTTCAACCCCACTGCCGAGAACATCGCGCAGTACCTCGTCGAAGTCGTCGGCCCGGCCCAGCTGGCCGGCACCGGTATCAAGCTCAGCGAAGTCATGGTCGAAGAAACCATGAAGTGCTTCGCATCCTACGGAGAATGAACAGCATGTCGAAGCACATCCTGACCAACAAGATGGTCTCCCTCCTGGCCCTTACCACCTCCTACCGCATCGGCTCCCTGCTGCCGGACGCCACCAAGGCCTACGCTATCCCCCGCGGGGGTGTCCCGGCCGCCCTTGCGGTGATCGCCCACCACGGCAACTTGCAGCTGGTGGATGACCCGGCTGAGGCCGATCTGTTCATCGATGACATCATCGATTCCGGGGACACCATGCAGCGCTGGTGCGACCAGTACCCCGGCAAGCCCTTCTTCTCCCTGATCGACAAGACCCAGGAAGGTTCGGAGTTTGCCGACCGCTGGGTGGTTTTCCCGTGGGAGGAGACGGCCGAGGGCGGTATCGAGGACAACATCAAGCGCCTGCTCCAGTTCGTCGGAGAGGACCCGGAGCGCGGCGGCCTGCTGGAGACCCCTCGCCGTGTGGCCAAAGCATGGGGCCACTGGTGCAGTGGGTACGGCAAGAACGCCGCGGACATCCTCAAGGTGTTCGAGGACGGGGCCGAGAAGTGCGACGAGATGGTAATCGTCAAGGACATCCCCATCTACTCCAAGTGTGAGCACCACCTGGCTGACATCTTCGGGACGGTGACCATCGCCTACATCCCGAACGGCAAGATCGTCGGGCTGTCCAAGCTCTCTCGCTTGGCGGACATGTTCGCCCGTCGCCTCCAGGTCCAGGAGCGGCTCACCAACCAGATCGCCGACGCGCTGGAGGAGCACCTGCAGCCGAAGGGGGTCGGGGTGATTGTCCGCGCCCGCCACCTTTGCATGGAATCCCGTGGCATCTGCCAGCAGGGGCACCACACCATCACCAGCGCGCTCCGCGGCGTCCTGAAGGACAAGCCGGAGGCCCGCGCCGAGTTCATGGAGCTGGCCAAGTAATGAAGCTGTATCTCGCGGGTATCTACACCTCGAACTTCCACAAGGAGAGCCAGCTCTACGCCCGTTTGACGGAGCGTGAGAAGGCCGCCCGGGATGGAGTCCGGTACTACCTGGAGTCCTACCACTATATCCACAAGCAGGCCTACGTCGACAAGATCCGGGCCGATGGGGTCAAGGTGTTTCTGGACTCCGGGGCGTTCTCGGCCTTCACCAAGGGCGTCGATGTGGATATCCGCGGGTACTGCGATTACATCAAGCGCAACCTGGACATCATCGAAAACGTGGACGGGGCGCTGTGCGCCTCGGTCCTCGACGGTATCGGCGACCCCCTCAAGACCTGGCAGAATCAGATGGCCATGGAGCAGATGGGGGTCCGCCCCCTCCCCTGCTTCCACTACGGGGAGGACGAGCGGTACCTGGAGTGGTATATTGAGAACTACGACTACATCACGCTGGGGGGTATGGTGCCCATCTCCACCCCGCAGCTGTTCCACTGGCTGGACCGCATCTGGGGCAAGTACCTGACCGATGGGTCCGGCCGCCCACGTCTCAAGGTCCACGGCTTCGGTCTCACGACCCAGTCCCTGATGGAGCGATACCCTTGGTTCTCCGTTGACTCCTCTACGTGGGTGCAGACCGCGATGAACGGGAATATACTAGTTCCAGGTTTGGGGGCCATGCCGGTGTCTCCGAACAGCCCGTCGGCCAAGCAGCACAACCGGCACCTGAATACGATCCCAGACCTCCAGCGGGAGGTGCTGGTCAAACGAATCACGGAGCAGGGGTTTGATATTGAGCGCCTCCAGGTGGAGTATGTCAGCAGGTGGGCCTACAACTGCTGGGCCTTCACCTACATCAACGAGAATCTGCTCAATACCATGCCCGGCACCTTCCAGAACGAGCAGATGGAGTTGTTTTAATGCTTGATGCCCTTAAATTCGTTCAAGGGGCAGTCGCCAAGAAGGACTTCGTCCAGGCGCTGACCCACTTCCATATCTCGGGCGGCTTCATCAAGGGCTACAACGGTAGCCTTGCCCTATGCAGCCCGATTGACTTGGACCTCGAGGTCACCCCGAAGGCGGCCCCGTTCATCAAAGCCATCGCCACCTGCAAGGATACGGTCCAGCTCAACATGACCCCGGCTGGGCGCCTGTCCATCAAGAGCGGTTCCTTCAGGGCCTTTGTGGACTGCATCGACGAGGCCTACCCCGATGTCCAGCCGGAGGGGGAGGTCCTGGAGCTGGATGGGACCTTGCTCAAGGCCCTAAAGAAGCTCAACCCCTTCATCGCAGACGACGCCTCCCGCCAGTGGGCGCGGGGTATCATGTTTCGCGGCCCTTCGGCCTTCGCAACAAACAACGTGACGCTGGTGGAGTACTGGCTCGGCTACAACTTCCCGGTCGAGGTCAACATCCCGAAGCCAGCGGTGCAGGAGCTCATCCGAATTGGAGAAGAGCCCACCAAGGTCCAGGTCTGTGAGAACAGCGTGACCTTCCACTACGCCTCGGGGCGCTGGCTTCGCACCCAGACCTATTCGACCCAGTGGCCGGACATGGCCAAGGTCCTGAACCGGGACTCCACCCAGCAGCCATTCCCGGAGGGTTTCTTCGAGGCGCTGGCGGACCTACTCCCCTTCGCGGATGACCTGGAGCGGGCCTTCTTCCTCAACACCCGTATGGCCACAACTCCCGCCGATGGGCTTGGCGCCTCGGTGGATCTGGCGGGCCTTCCCGAGCAGGGCATCTACCATATCAAGCAGCTCCAGCTCCTCGAGGGCATAGCGGAGACCATCGACCTGAGCCAGTACCCGGCCCCTTGCCTGTTCTACGGGGACCGGGTCCGCGGCGCGATCGTGGGGATGCGGGGATGAGGTTTGATGCCATCGGTATGTTCTGGGAGGATGTCCCGGTCAAGTCAGGCAAGCGGGAGACCGTTCGCATCATGCCACCCATCCCGGATACTGGCTGGCGCCCACCGACCTACCTGCCAGACCTCTCCCGGGCGGCCTGTATCTCGATTGACTGCGAAACCTACGACCCGGACCTCCTGACCCACGGCCCCGGCTGGGCTCGTGGCAAGGGCCATATCGTCGGGGTCTCTATCGGGGCCGATGGAGGGGGCCGGTGGTACTTCCCCATCCGCCACGAGGTGGAACCGCAGGACAACTGGGACCCCGAGGTGGTCCTCCAATGGCTCCGCCACACCCTCGGTAACCCCCGCCAGCCCAAGGTCGGGGCCAACCTCCTATATGACATTGGCTGGCTCCGCCACGAGGGGGTTACCGTCCGTGGCGAGCTGGTTGACGTGCAATTCGCCGAGGCCCTGCTGGACGAGAGGGCCGACGTGAACCTGGAGACCCTTGGTCAGAAGTACCTCGGGGAAGGCAAGGAGTCAAACATCCTCTACGACTGGTGCGCCAAGTACTACGGGGGCAAGGCGAACGGGACGCAGCGCGCGAACATCTATCGCTCCCCGCCCCGGCTAGTTGGCCCCTACGCGGAGAGCGACGCCGACCTGCCGCTGCGTGTGGCCAGCGTTATATACCCGCTCCTGGTCCGGGAGGGGCTCTTCCACCTGTTCCAGATGGAGTGTGCTCTCATCCCGATGCTGATCGATATGCGCTTCGCGGGGGTCCGCGTCAACGTGGCCCGAGCGGAGGAGCTCCGGGAGGTCCTGGCTGAGCGGGCGAAGGAGGAGCACAAGAAGCTCCGGCACATGGCCGGCTTCGATGTCGACATCAACTCCGCTGACAGCCTAGCCCGGGCATTCGATACCATCGGCCTCGGGTACGGCCGGACGGCCAAGGGTAAGCCGAGCTTCACGAAGGGGTTCCTCGAGGGGCTCAAGCACCCGCTGGCGGACTGCATCCGAGAGATCCGGAAGTGTGACAAGCTGCGGGGGACCTTCATCGAGTCCTACATCCTGAACTCCCACATCAACGGGATGGTCTACGGGCAGTTCCACCCGCTTCGCGGGGATAGCACCGGCACCCGGTCTGGGCGCTTTAGCTCCAGCACCCCCAACCTGCAGAACATCCCGAGCCGGGACGACGAGCTGGCCCCTTTGATCCGGGGGCTCTTCATTCCGGACGAAGGCCATGCCGCTTGGCGGAAGTACGACTACAGCCAGATCGAATACCGCTTCCTGATCCACTTTGCTTGCGGGCCAGGTAGTGACGACGTGCGGGCTCACTTCAACGCTCATCCGGACACCGACTACCACGAGATGGCCCTTGACCTAGTGGCCCCGCAGGCCGGCTGGGACATCTCCACTAAGGAGCTCCGGAAGCATTGGCGCCGGCCGATCAAGAACATCAACTTCGGCCTGATCTACGGCATGGGGGTGGATAAGCTGGCCGGAGACCTCGGGCTGACCAAAGCCGAAGGCAAGGCGCTGTTCGCGGCCTACCACAAGGGTGTCCCGTTTGCAAAGGCCACCATGGACGCCTGCGCGGAGGAGGCTCAGCAGTCGGGGATTATAACCACAATCCTCGGGCGCCGTAGCCGCTTCGACTTGTGGGAGCCGTCCAAGTGGGGCGAGGACACCATTGCCCTACCCTACGAGCAGGCTATTCTCCGGTACGGGGCCATCCGCCGGGCCTACACCCACAAGGCCCTGAACCGTCGCCTGCAGGGCTCCGCGGCGGATCTGATGAAGGTCGCCATGCTCAAGTGCTACCGCGATGGGGTCTTCGACGAGACCGGTATCCCACGCCTGACCGTCCACGACGAGCTGGACTTCAGTGATCCGGGCGGCAAGGATGAGGCCTTCCGGGAAATGAAGCACATCATGGAGACGGCCCTCCCCCTCCGCATCCCGGTCCGGGCGGACGGGGACATCGGGCCAGACTGGGGTCACGTTGAGGCTATCAAGGACTAAACAAAACGGTTGCCAAGGAGTAATCGGGCGGCTATACTCTAATCATGTTCAACAAGGAGTAACACCATGGACCTGATCAAAGACCTACTGCGCCGCCCGACCTTCTGGTACCTCGTCCTGATCCTGCTCGCTATGGGCATGGTCGGGAACATGGACTTCGAGGACGCCGTGCTCCACCAAAATCACTATTGTAAGATGGTGGCAGAGGGCGCCTGGCCCGACTACGACGAGGTGTACAAGGATGAATGCGTGGCTCTTGGGTATCCTGCTGTACCTGCTGGTTTCGATCCCGTCGGCGATGCTACTCGGTAAGTGCATCGCCTTCGGGATGGGTTCGGATCTAGATCGCGACCCCGACTGACCAGCCCGCCGCCTTGTAGGCGGACAGCACCTCCTCGTCTTCGATGTAGGCCACCCAGCCGACGCGCGGGGTGCCGAAGACCCATGCGGTACCAGACCAGACAGCGACCTTGCCGGCTTGCCCAGCCCAAGCCCCCGTCGGGGCAGCAGCCACGATGTAGGTGTCCCCGGCTGCCGGGCTCCCCGGAGGGGTGGCCAGGTTCCGGTCCTTGACCGACAGGTGGTAGGCAAACCGGCCGATGGACAGCAGGTTGGCATCCATGCCGGTGTTCCAGTTATTCTCCCCGAGGTTCCAGCCGAAGCTAAGACCCGAGCGCGGTTCAGTTGAAGCAGGCATCACACACCTCCGTAAGCGTAGCCATACCCGGCACCATAGCCGGAACGAGTAAATTCCCAATCATGCATCTGCAGGCTCTGCACGCCGTCCCTGACTGACCACAGCTGGATGCGCAGCCGCCCGTAGTTCGCCCCCATCTCCGCCAGCGTGAAGGTGTCCCCTGTCCCGGTCAGCCCGGAGTGGGTCACCAGCACCGAACCACCAGCCGTCAGCAGGCGACAGGTGTAGGTGGTCCCGGCCTCGGGGCCAATGCTCCCTGCCGTCTCGTCCACGAGGGTGGCGGTCTGCTGCAGGCGATCCCGGTGGGTCCAGCCGACCGTGATGTTCTGGTCCCCCCGCACAGCGTCCGGATAGGCTTGGCTGTTGATCCTGAGCTGCCCGGGAGGGTAGGGCTTGTACTGACGGGCCACCATGCTGACCGATTGGGTCGGGGCTGAGGCCAAGGCCAAGGTGCCCAGCCCGGTGGATGGCAGTAGCCGGATGTCAGCGTTCTCCCCGGTGGCATATTCAACGGCGTCTGACTCGAAGAAGGCATCGGCGAAGAATAGGCGCGCCCCGACAGCGTGGGGTTTGGCGACCGTATCCAGGACCCCGCGCCCCACCGTCAGGGAGGTGTCTGACACGGCATCAATGCGCACCAGCTCGCTGTCGATCAGGGCATAGGTCCCCACCTGGACCACATCCAGGTCCACCCCGGTCCCGATCGGGAAGGTGGTGGTGTTGGAGGACACCGCAGCAGTCAGGATTGCTGTCGGGCAGAAGTCCACGGTGCCCGCCTCCTCCCAGACGCCGGTGACGTCAGTGTAGAGCTTCGCGTTGCTAGCGTCGCTGGACGGGCGGACCCCTGTGGCCACCACGAAGCCCGCGGTCGCCGGGAGAGCCCGGGCGTCCGTCTCCCCCATCCGCTGGACCAGCTCCCAGAAGGGGGCCTCAATGACACAGTGATAAGGGCAGGGGGCTGGCGGGGTGTTCGGGTCACTCCAGCCGCTCGGAGGGGGCGGGGCGTAGATCGCGCTGGACAGGGCGAAGACATCCTCCACCGCTTGGATCTTGACGACGTTGCTTCCAAGCGCCCCCATCTCCACGTTGGCAACCCGCATCACGAGTTGAGAGATGCCGTAGCGCGGCCAGGTCAGGACAAACACGTCCCCAACATTGAGGGAGGCAGCCTTCCGATTCGCATAGATGGTTCCGCTGGCCAATGGGACCGACAGGGCCTTCAGGGAGCGGGCCGCCACCTGCGTTGCGATGGTCCCATTGGTGAATCCCGGGAACTGCTTGGTCGTCCCGATGGTAGCCTGCTGCTGGGCGGCGAGGGCAATGTCCTGAACGGTGACAGAACCGTTCTTGCCTGTGCTAGCGTCCCAATAGACCACCGTCACCGAATTGACCAGCTCCCCGATGGTGTTGCGCTTGAAGTCGGTAATACGGTCCACCGAGCTCTCGTCAAGGACCAGCAGGCTGTTGATGTCATAGCCCCCTCGGGCTAGCTTCAAGACGAACTTGCCGGTGGACCGGTCCACGTAGATGGACCCATCGATATGCTTGAGGACGACCTGGATAAACTCCTCGAGGGTGACGGAGCGGTCCCAAAGCAGGGACATGCCCATCCCCTCGGTGAACATCTGGTCCGCCGCTGCGGTGAAGGAGGCATCATCAATGTCTGCTTCGGGGTAGCCCATGCCCCAGTCCGGGTCTGTCAGGCACTCCCGAAGGATATGAGCCGGATTCATGTCCCCATTGATCTCGGCCTTGGTATCATACCACTGGGCGATACCATCCTGGCGCACATGGATACGGCTCGCCCAGAAGGCCCACCGCTTCAGGTACGGGTTCAAGCCTACGTAGACCTGATTGAGGACCGCCCCGAGTACCCCGCGGTAAGCCGGAATGTCCGCCCCCAGCCGGCCCTGCAGGTAGGCATTGCGCCCTTGGAGCGGCCCGCCCATGTCGATGTCCACAGTGCCGGATACGCCGCCCTCGCGGGACTCCCCGCCGAATAGGTCCGGGGCGTTGACCGAGATGGCCCCACCCGTCGCGTTGCCGCTCCAGGCCGTCTTGCCATCCACCTCGATGCGGGTGACCTTGTCTACCGGGCCGTGGCACAGGATCATGTGCATGCCGAGGTAGTACTTGTACCCGACGGTGACCTTCTTACTGCTGCCGCCCACGAGCCACCTCCACGGCCGCTACGGCCATTGCGTCATTGCCGGAGGCCGCAAGCAGCTTCTCCGCGGAAACGCCGTTCTGCAGGAAGTCAGTGTAGTCCAGCTCGTAGCGAGCAAAGAACTCCCGAACCCCACGGGCGCAGTAACGGAGGGAGCGCAGGTCCCCCATCCGCACGATAACTTGTTCCGTCACTTCTTGCCTCCCTTCTTCTTGATCGCGACGGTCCGGAGGTGCCCGTACCACACGACGTTCGGCCCCTCCAGCTTGCGACGCCCGAACAGGACCGGGATCTCCCGCCCAACCTC
>Ga0209200_1004369_pt1 | contig 11544 bp, 16 predicted proteins | sample AD_UKC033_MetaG_FD_184406 | JGI IMG/M metagenome (GOLD analysis project Ga0209200, IMG submission 184406) | Active sludge microbial communities of municipal wastewater-treating anaerobic digesters from USA - AD_UKC033_MetaG (SPAdes) (version 2) | ecosystem: Engineered > Bioreactor > Anaerobic >...
TATAAAGCGTCGCGCTGGTGTCAGAGGCAAGCTCTATAACCTCATACCAGTTACCGTCCGGTGCAGAGATGAAGTCGCCTATTGCCAACTCGGTCGTAAAGAGCGTATTAGTGCCAGTAACGCTCGTGTCATTCAGTGTCCACGCAGTTGTACCAGTCAAGGCAGTTGGGTCAGGGCTTTTAGCAACCCTGACCTCATCGCCAGCAGTTCTTGACGTGGACGCTTTCGTGATTGTTTTATATGGAGCGGCAGCCGTACCTGTGCCAGTTGTATCATCGCCAGTCGCCCATGAGCAGTATACGATTGCCATTAGTTACCTCCGATTACGCCAAACTAAACAGTTCTGTGCCGAAGTCGAGTTTGAACGTGTCGCCATTTGCGAGCGTGACTTCCGAGCCGTAGTCGAAGAAGCAGATGAGCTCTTTGTTCGCGGCGGTGTCGTTGTAAATAATCGCATAGCGAAACGCTGGTACATCGCCTGTCGCAGTCAGGGTCTTGTCTGCAACCACCAATTTGTACGTGCCGGAAGTCTGACTTGAGCTCGATACGGTCAAAGTTACACTGTCCAGATTGGTCGTGGCGATAGTTGTAATGTCCGCCAACTTGACATGAGCCGAAGCAGACGGAGCGTTGGAAGCGTTGGAAAACGCCACCTTGAGGGTGTCGCTTGCGAGATTGTGCTTTTTCTCTGCAAGGTCTTCCACAAAACATTGAAATTTATTGTATGTTGCCATTTTTTGTACCTCCTAAGTACATAGATTATTATCGAACAACCCACATAGCAGGGATGTTTTGAGCATCCACCGTGTCGGTTGTTGTGTGAAATACGCCGCTCACAATCTCGCCTCCAAATCCTCAATCCTGCGTGTGTTGTCTGCTAATACCCAAAACTGTGTATCGCCAATCTGAAATAGTTGTAATGCCATTTATACCTCCAAATAAAACTATATTTTGTTATTCCACCTCCGGTATAAACATCGGCTGTCGTTCTTCTTCAATCTGTTCCAGCGCCATCCTCGCGGCTTCTTCACTCTCCCCAAAGTTGCGCATTCGAAACTCCAATTTGCTCATCAACCCCTGCCCCACCAGGCGCAAATCCTGTTGAAAACTGGTGTCCTTATCCACAATCACGCTGTCGTCAAACTGAAACGCGACGTCATAGCCACCCGCAGGTGCCAGATTGCCGATCGTTGCCCACACATCCATCGCATACAGTAGATCGACCAGGGCGTTTTCCAGTGCCTTCTGCGCATCCACCACAGTCGCATAGGTGCGCTGCCTGCTGATCTTGATCTCCGTAGCCGTCTTGTCCACAGTGTTGGGATCAGATAGCGTGCCGTAAGCCAACCCCGTGGAATATTCCACCCGCTTGAGGATCGCATCCAAACCACTCAGTATGCTTTGCTCACGCAGGGTCGGTGACCAGCCCTGAAACAGGCTGTTATCCACCGCGCCGGTCTCCAACGCCCGATAAAGCCGTTTGTGCGGTAGCTTTGCGCGCCCTTGAGCATCTTTCCCAAAAGCCAGTTCATCTACAAAGATTGCCGCCTGCCCTGCTTCAAATTCCCACAACAAATTCGACCACTGAGTATCTGCTTCTTTGATCAGTCCCGTCGCCCGGCTGTAACATGACACGCCCAGCGGTGAATCAGCATCAATCGTATTTGCCAGTGGATAACGGAAATACGCATATAGCGGCTGCTCAATCCCCGTAATCAGCGCTTCATCCTCAATCTGCGCCCAGGCGTCGATACTGTCCAGGCTCACCGATTGCCCCAGCGTGTCCTGGTTGGTCGATCGGTATGCCTTGTTGATGATCTGACAGCCCGCATCTGTCATGTTGTGATACTCCAGCCGCGTATACCAGTAATCGCCCTTGCGTCGCTGGTCCACAAATACGATTGCAGTGATCATCCCATCCGCATCAAATGCCACCGGATAAAACTGATCTGCCTGTACAAAGTCGATCGCCAGTTGCTCACCGACGATATACGGCTTGAACACCAGCCCACCTTTTGCGCAGCCAAACTCCACCTGGTGACGCAATTTGTCCATCACCCGCCCGAATTGTTCCTCAAGCCAGGTGGCCCGCGCCCCGCCGGTGAACTCGGCTTCCATCTCGATCGTCGTCAGCCGTGCCAGTTCCGAAGCAATCGCCGCCGGCAAGCCCATACTTTTCACATCTGCGTTCAACCAGGGCGCTTTGTTTTCATACATCCGCGCCCACAGCTCGATCTCCTCTGCCATTTTCGAAGAAAAAGCAACCTCGATATTTAGCGCCTTATCAACCGTTTGTTTTCCTATCATCTTTTTGATCCACTCCCTGACCCAACTCAGTATTTTTCTGAACATTATTTCTTACCCCGCCGCTTCCAAATCCGGTTGGTCGCATAGCGCACAGCGTCGATCGCATGGTTATCAGCATCCGGGAAGGCACTGATATACTCCCCGTCTTTGTTTAGCTCGTGCTCATAGTTCAAAAACTCTTCCGCTGCATATGGGCAACGCTTATTGTCGATCACGATCTTGACCAGCGATTGCAGCCATTTCATCGAATAGCGCACGCTCTCTGGACCCTTTTCAGCACCAATACACGAAAGGCCGTAAGCCCGCAAATCAGCAATGCTTTTAGGTTCGGCGCTGTCTGCGATCACCGTGTCCTCTGGACCAACCCCCATTTCAACCAGGGCTTCATAGAGTTCCGAATTGCTGTGTTTCCAACCACGATACTCATCAAAGATATACAGCGTCATTCTGGCCGCATCATAGTGGCAGCGCACCCACTGCGCTGGATCCGGGTAGTAACCGAAGTCAAGCCCGTCATGAATCCGGTCAAATTGCCCGATCTCTTCATCAGTGATCGCTCTGATCTCCACGTTCTCAAACACCAACCCGCCTGCTGTGGTCGGCAAGCCCAGGTACTCATGTTCATAAGCCGCCGGGTTGATCTCTTTCAAATACTCCGCTTCATCAATGAACGCCTGGCCGAGCCAATCCACCGGCACCGTCCGGTAATCGCTCTCATGCACATACCGGTTGGGCTTGGGTATCTCCAGCATTTTATTAACCCAGTTGGTCTTGCTCCTGGGCGGGTTGAAGCTCATGAAAACGTACGCTTTGTCACCACCACGCAGCGCGGATTGCACGATAGAGCGCACTTCCGAGCCACCCTTGAACTGGTCCAGCTCCTCAAACCACAGAATGTTGATATACCCAAAACGGGGTTTGATCGATTTGATCTTTAGCGGATCGTCGCCACCCCGGAAGTAAATCTTTTGCCCCGTCGGAATATACGTGATTTCAAGCGGCGATGTGATGCACTTGAACTTTTCCGTCAAGCCCAGATAATCGATCGCCCACACAATCTGGCTGTACACCGAATCCCGCAGCGTGTTGCCAACCTTCCTGGCCACCAGCGCGTGCCACTCCGGATTATTGATCAGCAGTTCAATCAGTACCTCTGATGCGAATGAAGATTTGGTGGACCCTCGTCCCCCTTTGAATACATACTCAGTATGTGCGGCTGCTTGAATATCCCGATACACATCAAAAAACGAGCTGGCAATCGCATTAGCGGGCAAATTGAACAGCGTCATCTCCTGGCTGTCCTCTTCGTCGGCCGCCATGTTTACCTGGGTGATCAGTGATTGAAACGGTTTGCCAATGATCCGATCAAGCACTTCTGTTGCTGAAGCCTGCTTTATGCGTTCATTGCGAGATTTCAACCCATCGATCTTCACTTTCGCTGCACTCTCAGCCGCTTCCTGCAATAACAAAGTGGCTCGTAAGCCCGTCTCTGTTTTCAAACGCATTGCCAGTGAATTTAGGTAATCTCGCTCTTCTTGGGGCCAACCATAAAAGGTGGCAGTTGAAAAACCGGCATCATTAATTGCTTTGCCATTACTGGTTGTTTTACAGCGCGAAAATACATACTGAATTTTCAGATCACTATCCAAGCTTTCTATTTCTGCACGTAAATTCTTCGGTTTCACTATATTTTTCTTGTGTTTTTACTCAATTAATGTCTATTTTTCCTACAATTTCCCTATGATTTGCTTTTTATCCAAACACCGCCAACTCCAGGCGTTCAACGCGCTCTTCGAGTGTCAATGGCTCTGGCACCGGCTCATCAACCTTCAACCAGTGCAATAGATCTGCGTAACTTCCCTGAAACCAATTCAAATCAATGCTCTTTGCCTGCACACCGAACTCTGCGCCGCGTCCGTTTGTATCGGCTGAGTATTGCCATATCGCCCAGTCATCCCATACCCTGTCCTCAAACTTCAGTTTTGGATAATTGACAGGCACTTTGGCAATATCATTTGCCCACCAGGAATAGTTGGCAATCCATAACGGATAGGCTTGCATCCAGGACAAATGGCTCGTCTGAAAATAGTTTGTGAACCACTGAGCCGTGTAGATGATCGGCTTTCGTCCTGTTACTCGTTCAACTTCCTTGCACCACTCGCTGGCACGCCAGGCATAGTCGCTAAAACGCCCCGTATCGCGCACCGATGGCTCTTCGAAATCCAGAATGGGCGGGAAGTCAAATTTGTAACGTGTATAACGTTCCAGGTAAAACTGCGCTGCAACCTTCGGATCCACTGAGTATTGCAACCAGTGATAACAACCGGTCAGCAGCTCGCCAAAATCAAAAGCGGCCCGGCAATAGTTATTGAACTCAGTATCCTCAAATTGCAGGCCTGTCGTTTTATTAGCGTCCGTCGCCTTGGTGATCCAAAAGCGCGCTCCCGCCTGGTGCATCTTCGGGAAATTAATCTTCCCTGACCAGTGAGAGGTATCTACACCCAAAACCCAATCATTGCTCATGATCGTCTCCACAATCTACTTGGATGTTATATTGCTCAATCAAGCGTTCAAGTTCACGGATCCGTGATGTCAGCTGTACAATTTCAGCTTCAGATTCGGCAATCTTCCGTTTCAGTTCAGTATTCTCTTTTTTAAGTTCTGCGATGGTCACATCCCGTCCTTTTACGATTTCCTCAAGATCAGCAATACGCTCATCCAATCGTTTGAATTCCACATGCCAAAATTCCTGCAAAGACAACTGTGAATCTGTAGCTGTCTTTGCAGCATCTGCATTTGTCTTCTCCGCTTCAGCACGCGTTTTGACGCGCATAAATAGGCCGGTCACCACAGCACTGATCACACTTGAACCAAGAATAGCGCCAACAACAGTGAGGATGATGGCTGTAGTATCCATGGTTACTTGTTGCTAAAAGATCGCCCGATAATTGGTACCTGTCCGCTTGAAAATACTGTATGTGTGCCTTTCGAAATCCAATTCTGTGTAATAAAGGCGAATATCAAACTCAGTATTTCTGCTATCTGCGCAATGTTTTCATCCAGGCCAGATATATCAAACTCTGGAGCAACAATGCCAGTCGCAAACAGCGCGATCAAGCCCGCTAAATTCAAGCCTGCGGACCACATTCCCGCCTGGCCATCTTTTACCACGCCGATCGTCTTCAGCACGTTGATGATCACGGAAATCAGGGCTGCGAAACCGCCCAAAACCATCAACTGTTCAAATAAACCCAACAAACCTTCCATTGCAAAACCTCCGTCGTGAATTAACAAAAAAAGCCCGAAGCGCATCTTTTTCAAGACACACTCCGGGCTGGTTGACCAGTCCTCAGAGTCTGAGGTCAACAACTTGTTATCGTGTTGTACTAAAAATTATACCATGTTTTCAAGTCAATCTGCCAGTTCTATGTCGGTTTTATGCTGGTTTAATGCCGGTTCAAGACGGGTTCAATCAGTCTATTACAGTCTATTAATCATCCGATCGACGGGCAACTTTTCGAGAAATTGTCACTTCCCATGTTGTCAATTTTCCAGCAACCAGAGTAAACGTCAGTTGTCCATATCCGGATGCTAACAGATCGTGCAAATCATCTTCCAGTTGCGGTCGCTGCCAGAGCGGGATCTTCCCGATAAAATCATCCAGAGTCATTTGTCCATCTACCCTGGCTGAGTAACGCTTAGGGTGCTGCGGGTTTGTAGCCAAGTATGCAACCAAGAATGCAGTCAAATGTTATTGATCTATTTTTTATCAATGAGCGTTATAGCGTCCGCAGCGTGATCGGCAAATCGTGTATCATGGAAACCTCCAGGGCTTTTATCAACTTACCCATATCAACAGGATCGTTTCTCATTCCTCGCTCTTTCCTTGTTTCATTCATATAAATTTACATCCCCCTTGCCATCATCAAAATCGCATCTCTATTTGAGAGCCCGTGAAGTCTCCCAAACAAATTAATCACATCCAGCGGCTTCATCGTACAACCCGCATAACATCCGCAAATCTGCCTTTGCGTGTCCAGCCAAAACGAAGGCGTCTTATCCTCATGAAACGGGCACAATGCCAGCATCCAGCGCCGGTCACTCGACGATGAAACCGCCCCCGGAAAGAAATCCTCAATCCTGAAATAACTTCGGATTTTACTGACCAGATCATGTCCGGGCTCGTCCTGATTTTCAGCAACCTCCCATGGATCACTGACGTACTTCACAGGATTCACAAACCTTGTCGGGACCCGTACATGATCAGATAACTCAGTATCCCTTGTCAGAAGTGCCGCCGGCAAAATCTCCGATAACGCATTCACCTTCTCAATTGGCGCTCCTGGATTGATCGCTCGATACGGCACCCCGCTCGGGTGGATCGATGGCGGGGCCAGCACATAACCGCCCTTCGCCTTGATGTCGATCCCCTCCAGACTGCGGTTGCGCTCGTCATGTGGCAGTCGAATATAAACATGCACGCCCCGTGCGGTTCGTACTTTATAGGTTACCTGGGCAACCTTATCTGCTGGATAGCCCGTTTTGATCGCCCACAACTCCCAATACCGATAGCGGGACAGGGTATCAAAGTCAATTACTGCCAATCCCTTCACGCCGGTTATAATCGCCAGATTGTGATATTGATCCGGGAACCATGCTATAATTTCATCAGGACTTGGCAGCTGGCTCTTATATGGCTCCCATGCTGAGATCGCCGGTCGCTTGTCCCGATATCGGATCGGGATTACCGATTGACCACTCAGTATCCAGCTCTGCGCGGTTTGTGTTATAAGGTTTTGAATGAGATTTTGGCTTTGATCTGTCATTTTAGTTTTCTTTCAAATTATTTTTATTTTATTGAATTAGAGTACCAACCTATGCATAGAGTACCAACCTCTCCAACCTTTCCCTTTAATTATTTATTTTTTATAAAAAAGTAGAGATATGTGGGGTTTTAGGTTGGAGTAGTTGGTACTCTTGTTTTTTATTGAAATTTTGAACGCATTTTTCATTGATCAGACCATTTCATTTATAAAATATTGAAAAAACGTACCAACCTGAGTACCAACCTGAGTACCAACCAGTACCAACCTCATTTTTTCGTTTTTTCATCACTCCTCACTCTCTGCTTTTCTCATTTTCTCGAATATATATTTCCCACCACGATTAGACTGCTTCCAGTAAAGCATCCAGAACATCGTGTTTTGTTTCAATGCAGCTATTACTTCTTCATTGCCAGACCAACCACCCGTACACGCGTTCCATTGTGTAACGCCTTTGTAAAAATAGTTGTTACCCCAATGCCAACAATGGGCTTGAATGTATCCCATTAAATCTTCCCAATTGTTTTTGCTCACATCGAATAATCTGATGTATTCAAGCTCCTGCTCCGTTGGATATCCGTTTTTGTCCACTATTCCTCACTCTCTGCTATGATTGCCCATAGCACAATAGCAATAACAATGATGCTCATCCAAACCCAGTTTTCTTTCAGTAAACTAAAGCCCATAAGACTAAAGCCCATAGAAATGCCTCCGATACGCCTCTTTGATCTGTTCCTCTTTGATCTGTTTGGGTGTTCTTCCCTTTTTAAATAACTTTCTAATCATTTTCCTAATCAGCGTTCTAATCAACTTGATCATCTCTTTTCCTCTTTTTCCTAATTGTTTTACGGATTAAACTGCGAAAACAGCCGGATGCCGGTGTAGCCCCAAACCTTTTGCCCAATATTGTTTATCCGCTTTTTCTTCTCATGTCCCAGCTTGGTCATCACGCTTGCCAGTCCCATCGCATTGCCGCGCGAGGTCCCTCTCAAGGCACCCCGAGTGGGATCCTGCAATATTGCCAGGATGTCCGAGGTTGGGATCCACCAGTCATCCCGGGTGAGATCCAATTCAAAAAATTTCTTCACCAGGTCTTCAATTGGATCTGCCACATCATAGTCTTCATTGATCTGGCAGCTCTTTTCAAATTCTGGCCGGGTTAGCTTCCAGCTTTCACCGCCCAGGTAAGCCGCCATCGCTTCCGCCCAAACATCGGTTGGATCAATAGATACTGAGTAATCCCAGTTGATCTCTTCAATTTTTGAGACCAGGAACCGCCGGCTCCCGGTCGGATCAGAGAAAATGCCTGAGCTGTTATTGATTGTTCCTATAAAGGATGCCAGTGCCGGCTTGCTGATGTCATGCCGGCCGTAGGGTTTCCGCACAGTCACCTTACGGGTCGTCAGGAAAGCTTTGAGCGCTTCATAATCCGCCTTGCGCGTCGTGGCACCCAGTTCGCTCACCTCCCAGATCCACGCAGAGATCAACCGGATTTCGCTGTCTTTGTCATCCGTATTGATCGGCGCTTCGATAAAATAATCCCCCATTGGTTTGGCAAGCCACCTGGCAAACTCGCTTTTCCCTACACCTTGCGGGCCGTCCATCACCAGCATCGGGTTTTGTTCCGCCTCGAATACCTTCGCACAGGCTCCGATCAACCACTTGCGCAGCCACACCGGCCACATGCCATAACGGTCATTAAAATAGCTTGCCAGTTCATCGATCGTATCGCTCCCGTCCCAGGTAATACTCAGTAAGAAGTCTTTGATCGGGTGATAGCGGTTTTTCGATGCTTCCCAACCATAAATGTCCTCAAACTCATTGATGCGATAAAAACCACCCTCGCGCATTCTTGCCCGGATTTCCTGCGCTTTTTCATCGGTGATCGGGACCCCATTCACCTCAATTTTGTCGTGGATGTCGTTCATTCTGAAGTCATAGCCCAGCTGTTTGAAAGCCAGCAAATAATCCTTGATCTTATAGCGTTTCTTGGATCCCTTTTGGCGTTCAAAATCCTGAATTACGCCCATGCGATAGCCGGCCGCATTGCTGATCGCCTGCTGCAAATCCCAATCATGTTCCCATGCTGCCAGCGCCTGGCTGAATGCAACCAGCGGGTCAACGTTATTCATCGCCACTTCTGACGCAATAAATTGATAAATCGATGTCCATGGCTCTGCTCTGGGCGGCATCTGCAGCTGCAGGGTTGAGTGATCTTTGGTTGCCAGCACCGTTGCCACGTTCTCGAGCCCATCCATGAACTCAACCACATCTTCGCCGCCAAACGCATGGTCCAGCTGCTCAGCATCGTTTTTCTGAATACCGGACTTTAATAAAAAGGTAAAAAGAGTGCTCGTTTTGGTTGTCGTTTTGGCTGCAGTTTTAGTTGCAGTTTTTGCCTTAGCTTTTGCTGTAGATTTTGCTGTAGTGCTCGTCATGTCTGTTTCTTATCCAGCGTTCAATAGCAGCGTCTCAATGCCTGACTTCAATTCCTTGGCACGATCGGCGGTGATCGTTTGGCCCCCGCTCGTTTGTGCCAGTTTTTCTAAGAAATCCCGTCCGATCGGTCTGTTTTCGGGGCCCACATAGATTGTGTCGATCTTGTTTTTATAACTCGCAGCGATTCTGAGTGTGTCCGTGGGATAATCCGGTTCACCGTCCGATATCAGGATGAAGCGCATGCCCGGGATCCCATCAGCAACCTTCGCAAATTGCAACGCTTTTGCCATATCCGTACCACCGCCCTGGAAAACAGCAACGCCGCTGGGGCAAAACTCCACATCACTTGAGAAGGAAAGCACAGCGATCTTCCCCGGAAGGCTGCCCTGCAATGCTCGAAGCTCTGCGCATGCCACGTCATATCGGGATTGCCCATCCCGGCTGTCCGAAGCGCTCATGGACCCGCTGGTATCTACCAGGATCACGACATCACAATTGATAAAAGTCTCTGCTATAGATTGATTGTTTTTTTTGGCAATTTCATAAAGAGATCCTGCCACAAGGTTATGATTGCTTTTTAATATTTGGTTCATCGTTTCTCCTTTCCGATTTCAACTTTTAATGCGCTAATTTCACATTTTCTAATAATTCAACCCTTTGCGGTTCGTTGTATCTTCCAACTACCATTTCGATCTGATTACCATCAATGGCTTTAAGAAGCATTCCCGGCGGTAAAATGCCCATTTCAAGCTCCCGTTCGACATCCTCGACAGACCAGGCTCGGTTCAAATAATCCAAGTAATCCTCTGGATCAGTGAATTGTGGTCGCTTGTTGTTTAGAAAGATAAAGCCGATGCATGTAAAACGTTTTTGTTTTCCCATTACAATTGAATCCACCTCTCCTAAATCCATCTTTCTGTGGGCTCCTTATCACCATAAGCCCATGATGAGACCAAAACCTGTCCCTGATCGTTGACAATATCCTGCCAATCCAGGATTTCCTGCACTTCAAACCGCCCCAAAACCGGAATGCCTTTGACCATAATCCAACCGCAGCGGAGCGGTGAGCGGTAGCCGACAGTCGCTGTTGAAATGCCATCCATCAAATCTTTCGTGTATTTTTGTTCCGCCTTCCAGGTCTCTTCCAGGACTAATCCTGCATCATAGCGTGCTCGTTTCTCAGGGTTACTCAGTACCTGGTTGGCTCGGTTAATCTGTTGAAAGATCTCATTAGCGTTTGGTTCTGAACACACATCCGGGTGCCACTGCCGCGCCATCCTGCGGAAGGCGCTCTTGAGTTCCCCCTCAGAGGCGGTTTTTCGAGCGCCTAACACAGAATACAGCGTTTCCCCTTGGATCGGTGCCAACGGATCCACTTCGAACCACGAACGCAGCACGCTTTCAGGGAATAATACCGACCATTCCCCGTCAACCAGTCCGAAAGCGGAGCGCTCTGCATCCCCCCGGTCCTTGGTAGAACCGAGATATCGCACCTCGATGATCCGCAATTCCTGTTCGGGTTTACTATTTTCAATACCAGGCAAATCAACAACCTCATCAAAAAATTGATCGATCAGGCTTTGCAAAGTTGGGCCATGATCCGGTCTTATCAACCAAACTTTTTGGTCTGGATCCCATCGCCGGTCGTTATACGGGATCAATGCCTTCAGCTGGGCAACCAGCCCCGGGTTATACGGCGTTTCAAGGATCAGGTTGGTGCCGTCAAAGCCGATAGAACACTTGTTTGCCGGCCTGAGGTCCTGCAAAAGCCATCCCTGTTTGGCATTTTTATTGGCACTTCTCATCATGAGAGTTTCCCTCTACATATCGGCCAATATTCACAATAACGAGGATTACATTTCCAAGTGGAGGGATTCTCAGGAAACACGCCCGCTTCAATACCCTTCCATACCTTCTGGATCATCCCAAACAGCCACATGATCTGGCCTGGGTTATGCACATGCTCAAATACCTG
>Ga0209200_1004370_pt1 | contig 11543 bp, 9 predicted proteins | sample AD_UKC033_MetaG_FD_184406 | JGI IMG/M metagenome (GOLD analysis project Ga0209200, IMG submission 184406) | Active sludge microbial communities of municipal wastewater-treating anaerobic digesters from USA - AD_UKC033_MetaG (SPAdes) (version 2) | ecosystem: Engineered > Bioreactor > Anaerobic >...
TCTCGGTGTATGGCAGGAAATTCGATCCGGGGAGGGCAATGCAGCTCGGGCAGAAGATTCGGAGATGGAGACTCCTCGGGGCATCCGCACTCGAGCTCTGCTATACCGGTTGTGGGAGGATCGATGGATTCATCGACCTCCGGGGGACGCTCCGGGTAACCGATGCAGCAGCCGGGATCCTGATCTGCACCGAGGCAGGGGGGAGGGTGAGCGACCTGGATGGGGAACCACTCATATTTCCCGACGAGGTCACGATCGGCAGGTGCATGGTCGCCACAAACGGCGTGATGCACCGGAAAGTGATCGAATACCTTCGGTGAGACAATGAAATGCATAATGGTATCCCGGATCGATGACGAAAAAGCCATTCAATATACGGGCACGCTTGGAGATGCCCTGATCAGGTCAGGGATGGATGTCGAATTTGAAACCGCGACTGCACTCGGGCTCCACCGGCAGGGTGCCACCTTCTCAAAAATCCGCCCGGATATGGCCGTCATCGTGGGAGGAGATGGAACGATCCTCCGCACCGTCCAGGCCATGGACCGGCAGGTGCCGGTTATCGGGATCAACTGGGGCGAGGTGGGATTCCTTGCCGACCTTGAACCAGAAGAGGCAGAGGGGGTTCTTACCACTATCTCCGATGGATTTCTCGTAGAGCCGAGGATGAGGCTCTCGTTCTTCGTCGGTGACAGCCATATCGGCGATGCACTCAACGAGGTCCTCATCGTCACCAGCCGGCCGGCAAAGATGCTCAGATTCGGGGTCATCATCGACGGGATCCTGTCCGAACGGTTCAGGGCTGATGGCCTGCTCGTCAGCACCCCCACCGGCTCTACCGCCTATGCGATGAGTGCCGGCGGCCCTATCATCGATCCCCGCATCGAGGGTGCCCTGCTCGTCCCCCTTGCCCCCTACATGCTCTCTTCACGGCCGCATTTCATCAGCGGCGATCGCTCCCTCGAGATACGCCTGGAGAGTGCCAAACCCGCCAGCCTTGTGATCGATGGGCAGAAGAGCATGGATCTCGGCTGCGAGGCGGCCATCAGGGTAAAAAAATCCAACAGTCCCGCACTCTTCGTCGATGTGGGAAGGAATTTTTTTGCGAAGGTCGACCAGAAACTCCGCCGACTCTAGGTCACTTTCCACATTATTATCAGCTCGCAATGCGAGCATACCGTATCCACGAAGGAGAATGATCCATGCAGACAAGCGAATATCCCAAAGCATCGGATGCCCTCAAAAAGGCACTCGGCCTCACCAGCTCACCGGTGGCCATCCGCATCGTGCAGAAGAAAGAAGAGATCCCCCCTGGTGTCGAGAAACTGGACAAGACGGTCCGGCACTGCCAGATGGTATCCTTTGCCCGAAAGGAAGGCAGAATATTTTACTCGACCGTGGACAACCACGAATGTGTAGGCGGGGCATGGGCCCTCGGGCTCCGGGAGATATCGGAAAGCCTGAAATCAGGTGATTTCTACTTCAAGCTGGGGAAATTTGAGACTCCCGCCGCCTGCAAACGGACGATCGACCAGATCCCGCACCTCGAGTCAGGGTCCACCTACGCGACGATGTATGCACCACTTGAAAAAGCTCCCTTTATCCCCCAGGTGATCCTCATCGTTGCACCCCCCCGGATCATGCTGAAGCTTGCACAGGCAACGCTGTATCAGCTCGGCGGGCGGGTCCATTCCCACTTTGCCGGGATCCAGTCAGTCTGTGCCGATACGACCACGCAGACCTACCTCTCCGGCACTGCCAACTACTCGCTCGGGTGCGATGGATCGCGGAAGTTCTCCGGCATCGAGGATAGCGAGATGGTCATGGGATTCCCTGCCGAGATGCTCGCCCAGATGGTGCAGGCCGTGGAGATTGTCACCGCCGCCCCGGGATCCAAGAAATAAAAAAAATACATGATTCCTTCGAAGGACTCATGCATACGAGATGAAAATGCCGGAGGCATTTTCATATAAAAAACGACCACCTTTTTACCAGCCGTTGCTGCCCTTCCGTTCAGCCACCACGACCGTGATATTGTCCCGGCTCTTCTCGCTTGCGCTCTCCACAAGCAGATCACAGACCTCCGGCATCCCTGCCCCCTGCATGGCCGTGAGGATCTCGGGCTCCCCCATTCCATCCAGGAGACCATCGGAGCAGAGGAGGAGGCGGGATCCATCAAGCCGGCATATGGTAATGTCGGGCATCTCCCCTCTTCGCCCGATGATACGGGTGACGATATGCCTCATGGGATGGCATTCCGCCTCGGCAGGGGTGAGGATCCCCTCGTCAACAAGCTCCTGGACCCTTGAGTGATCGCGGGTGATCCGGTGCAGGTCCCGGGAGACAAGGTAAGCACGGGAATCGCCGACATGCCCCACGATGCAGGTGTCGCTCTCGGTCACCAGTGCGGCAACCAGGGTGGTGCCAAGCCCGCGGCACCGCTCATCACGTTCACCGGTTGCAATGACCACGTTGTTCGCCTCCATGAAGGCAAATTCAAGCAGCCGTTTAAGGGATTCGACCGCGATATCCTCTAGGAGGGAAAGACGTTCTTCTGTCACCTTCATGATGGTATCCACGGCAAGGGCACTTGCCACTTCTCCTGCAGGGTGGCCACCGAGGCCGTCGGCAACCGCAAGCAGGACAACCGTGCCCATGGGGTGTCTGAAACGATTCACGCCACAGGCGTCCTCATTTTCCATCCTGATCCCGGCATCGGAACGGCAGCAGGTGCGAAGAGTGCCTTTCTCCATATGATCACCTTTTTCCATCACGCGGTTGGTATCCCCGCGACATCTCGTGGATTCATGGAATGATCCACCGGTTCACTGAATGTGTACAGAAGATCTTGTCCGGCACGGATTTATCCTTTATCGGAAAGGAAAAAATCCCCTCTTATCGTTCGAGGACCAGGATCCTCCGTGTCAGGCTCTTGTGCACCCTCTGGGCATAGCAGGCCCGGACTGAAAGGATCCCGGCAGCCTGCCGCGAGATATCCCGGTGGGTTACTATAACTGCCCTCTTTCCGGGCAGGAGAACCCGCCTTATCTCCAGGAGGGCATCATCGTACAGCGAATCCAGGCTCCCTGCAACGATCGAGACAGATTGCCCGTAGGGGAGATCGGTGACCACCGCATCGATGCATGCCTCGCCAAAGGGGAGAGCCCCGCACGCAGCCTGCACGAACTCCGCACCCCCGACATTTTTCCGGCTGCCGGACACCATGAAAGGGTCGATATCGCTTCCAATTCCCCTGGCCCCCACCAGTATCGCTTCGAGCACAATCCCCCCCGTTCCGCAGAACGGATCGAGCAGTGTCTCTCCAGAAGCGACAAGAGAGATATTGACCAGTGCCCTGGCCAGGCGGGGCATCATCACCCCGGGATGGAAGAAGGTGCGGCTGCCAGGTCTCCGCAGTTCATAAGACGGTCGTTCCCCATGGAAGAGCACCTTCCCAAAATAGCACCGGTCCCCGGAAAGGATCGCCCGGAACTCACAGCCGGGATCCTCCAGGTCAACTGGTCCCGTTATCATCGATCCAATATGCCGTTCAAGTTCAGGGACTGCGACATTCCATGCAGATCCGGCTATCTTTTTGACACGCACTGCAAAGGGACAACCGGCTGTGATCCCAAGATCCCTGACCATTGCGGTAAATGATTCGGCGTCGGCAGGAGTATCGCCGAGATATTCGAGGACTGAATGTGCCATGGCAAGGCGCCGGGCTGACCAGGGATCCCCGCTCTCCACCACCGCAACCTGGGGTCTTTTATCGATAACCTCCCCCACCACCTGGAGCTCGGCAAAGGGAAGTTCAGGGTGTTCGCCTGATAGCTCAATGATCAGTCTCACGTTCCAGTACAGTGGCTATCCGTGGGAATAAACCTGGTGGCAGCGTATCTGCTGTAAAAGGAGAGCGTGGATAGGGGAGGTTTTTCGGATTTTAGCCCTTGCCCATGAGTCCTGATAAGAATCCCTTCTTATGGCCGGATTTTGCCCCTTCAATCTCGAGGATCTTCTCATAGAGCTCCTTTGCTTCAGGAGGTATCTGCCGGGGAATCCGGAGCTTGACCCGTACCAGGAGATCGCCAGGCCTCCCCCGGCGGCGGACCCCTTCGCCCGGGATCTTCAGGGCGGTATCATGCTGGATCCCCGGAGGAATCGTGAGGACGACCTTCTTCTTCCCGATCGTCTCGATCTCAATCTCGGATCCCATGACCGCCTGGGCTGGCGTGATCTCCGCTGCTGTCTCGAGGTTGTCTCCCTTGCGGACAAACCGCTCGTCTGGCTTCACCGAGACCTCGATGAAAAGGTCGCCATTGGGGGCTCCGATATCCCCGGCTTCCCCATACCCTTCCAGCCTCAGGCGCATCCCAGTGTCGATGCCGGCAGGGATGCGGACAGTCACTTTCCGCTTCACCTGGGTGATCCCGGCTCCCCTGCAGGTACCACAGCGTGACTCCGGTACTTTCCCCACACCGCGGCAGTCAGGGCAGGGGGTCATCCTGACAAACTGGCCAAAGATGCTCTGGCTCATCTGCCGGAGCTGGCCGCTCCCCCCGCAGCGGGGACAGGAGATCCGTTTCTTGGTGCTACTCCCCGTGCCGTCACACGCCGTGCAGGGTTCGGCATGGGAGACCTCGATCTCCCGGTCAGTCCCAAAGACCGCATCCTCAAGCGAGATCCAGAGGTTCATCATCAGGTCGGCACCGGGGCGCGGACCTGACGGGCGCTGTCCACCGAATCCTCCGCCGAAGAAATCAAAGATATCGCCAAATCCGGTGAAATCCGCAGAGAATCCCCCGAATCCGCCTCCTCCTCCTGTATAGGATCCTTTGGATGCACTGGTGTAACTATCATGCCCGAGGTGGTCATACTGCGCCCGTTTCTGGGCATCGGAAAGGACGCTGTATGCCTCATTGATCTGCTTGAACCGCTCTTCTGCCCCCTGTTCCTTGCAGACGTCCGGATGATATTTCCGGGCAAGATTCCGGTACGCCTTCTTTATTTCCTTCTCATCAGCGGTCCTTGGGATGCCCAGGATCTCATAATAGTCCCCGGTGGCCATCGGGCTCACTCGTCTTTCATGCTGTAATCGGCATCGACCACGGTATCATCTTTCTCTTTTCCGCTCTTTCCTTCCCCTGCAGCCTCCGCTGACTGCCGCTCAGCCTGTGCCTTCTGGTATATCTTGGTGGTCACGGCATAGACCGCTTCGGTGAGTGCTTCCATCTGCTTCTTGATCTCGTCCGTATTGTCAGCCTGGAGAGCAGCGCGGACAGAATCGATCCCTGCCTGGATCTTCTCACGGTCCGCCGGTTCCATCGAGTCTCCGCTCTCCTTGATCATCTTCTCGGCGTTGAACACAGCGCTGTCTGCAAGGTTGCGGAGCTCGATCTCTTCCTTCTTCTTTTGGTCCTCTTGCTCGTAGGTCTTGGACTCGTTCACCATCCGCTTGATCTCATCTTCCGACAGCCTCCGGTCGCCCTTGATGGTGATGGCCTGCTGGTTTCCTGTCCCGAGATCCTTTGCCGAGACATGAATGATCCCGTTTGCATCGATGTCGAACGTCACCTCGATCTGAGGGATTCCGCGGGGTGCAGGAGGGATCCCTGACAGCTGGAACCGGCCGAGCGTGAAATTGTCCTTTGCGAGGGCACGTTCACCCTGGAAGACATGGATCTCGACACTGGTCTGCCCATCGGCTGCAGTCGAGAAGATCTGGCTTTTCCGGGTGGGGATGGTGGTATTCCGCTCGATCAGCTTGGTCGCGATGCCGCCGAGGGTCTCAATCCCGAGGGTGAGGGGGGTGACATCGAGGAGCACGATGTCCTTTGCCTCTCCCGTGAGGACTGCTCCCTGGATGGCTGCCCCGAGTGCAACACACTCGTCAGGATTGATCCCCTTGTCCGGTTCCTTGTGGAGGATCTTCTTGATCGTCTCCTGGACGAGGGGGACGCGGGTTGACCCTCCCACCAGCAGGACATGGTGGATGTCCTCGGGTTTCATCTTGGCATCTGCAAGGGCCTGCCGGACCGGCTGGACCGTGGATTCGACCAGGTCGCCGATCAGCTGCTCGAGCTTTGCCCTGGTCAGATCAATATCAAGGAATTTCGGGCCGGTAGGACCGGTCGTGATGTAGGGGAGGTTGATGGTGGTCTTCATCTTCTGGGAGAGCTCGATCTTCGCATTCTCTGAGGCATCCCGCAGCCGCTGGATGGCAATCGGGTCGGTCCTGAGATCGATCCCTTCCTTTTTCCTGAACTCCTCAACCAGGTAGTCCATGACCCTCTTGTCAAAGTCATCCCCTCCAAGGAAGTTATTCCCGGAGGTTGCCTTGACCTCGAAGACACCGTCACCGAGGGTCAGGATCGATACATCGAACGTCCCGCCTCCGAGATCGTACACGAGCACGGTGGCATCCTTCTCTTTGTCGATCCCATAGGCGAGGGCGCTCGCTGTCGGTTCATTGATGATCCGGAGCACGTCAAGCCCGGCAATCTTTCCGGCATCCTTGGTTGCCTGCCGCTGGGCATCGTTGAAATAGGCAGGGACGGTGACAACGGCTTTCGTGATCTTCTCCCCGAGATACGCCTCGGCGTCCACCTTCAGCTTCTGGAGGATCATCGCCGACAGTTCCTGGGGGGTGTACGACTTGTCATCGATTTTTATCTTCTCGGTCGAACCCATCTTCCTCTTGATGGACTGGATGGTCCTCGTCGGGTTCGTTATCGCCTGTCTCCGGGCAAGGCTCCCCACAAGCCGTTCGCCGTCTTTGGTAAAGGCGACAACGGACGGGAGCGTCCGGCCCCCTTCTGCATTGGGGATCACAACAGCGGTCCCTGCCTCCATGATTGCCATGCAGGAGAATGTTGTTCCAAGATCAATACCAAGCACTTTTTCCTTTGCCATATCAGTCACCTTCTTTTCCCTTCGAGACTGCAACTTTCGCGCAGCGTATTACCCGGTCATGCATCCTGTACCCGCAGGTGAACTCCTCAACAACCGTCCCCTCTTCACAGTCAGAGGATAGGGAGACCACCGCGTCATGACAGACGGGATCGAACTTCGTTCCAATGGATTCGATAGCCTGTATCCCGTGCCTTTCGAGGATCGTCCGGAAGAGCTTCTGGATCTGTTCGAGACCCTCCCGGGCAGGGGAATCACCCGGTTTGAGTGCCCTTTCATTGAGTGCCCTTTCGAAATTGTCAGCAACTTCAAGGAGTTCGATTGCAAAATCCTCGATCGCAAACCTGGCCTGTGCATCCATCTCCCGGGCAGTTCTCTTCCTGAAATTTTCGAAATCGGCAGCAAGCCGCAGGAACCGGTCATTCAGTTCATCATAGTCACGCTTCAGATCCTCAAGGGAGGGAGTGGGTGAATCGGAGGCTGATACTTCTTTTTTTTCCTGATCCAGCCCATTAAATTCCTCCTCTTTTTCGTGAACCATAAGACGATCAGGATAATTATTGCATTGTGGTTCTATAAAATCATTTTCATCGAAGCAACGTCTGAAGCCAACGGCAGCGTGCTGTGGCGGGAGCGTCCCCGCAAGCACTCCATCACACTCATATCAGATCATCTCATAATACCCTGACCATGAAGTGGGCACTCCTTTCTGTCTGGGACAAGCAGGGGATCGTGGAACTGGCAAAGACACTCGATGCTGCCGGAGTGAAGATCCTCTCGTCGGGCGGGACCGGCATGGTGCTGAAAGAGGCGGGCATTGATTTCACCGAGGTCTCGGCATATACCGGGTCAACCGAGATGATGGATGGCCGGGTTAAGACCCTGCACCCCAAGGTGCACGGGGGGCTCCTTGGACGGAGGGGTGTTGATGACGCAACAATGGCAGAACAAGGGATCTCGCCGATCGACCTGCTGGTGGCAAACCTGTACCCGTTCGAACAGATGGCCCTGACCATCCCGAACCTTGACGGGCTGGTGGAATATATCGATGTGGGGGGCCCGGCCATGATCCGGGCTGGGGCCAAAAACTACCGGGACGTTGCGGTGATCACGGACCCGGGCGATTACCCGCTTGTTGCCGATGCCCTGAAGAAAGGCGGCTTCTCTCCCGAACAACGGTTCTTGCTGGCCAAAAAAGCGTTTGCACGGACGGCAGCCTACGATGCGGCTATCAGCAATTATTTCCAGTCTTCTGGCACAGAGTTTGCCCCGGTCATCACCCTCCAGTTCAGGAACGGGCGACAGCTCCGGTATGGCGAAAATCCCCATCAGAAAGGCGTAGTGTATGGTGAGGCGGGAATCGCTGCGGTTGCACCCCTGCAGGGAAAGCAGATGTCCTACAACAACTATCTCGATCTGAACGCAGCTGCCGGGCTCCTTGGCGAGTTCGAGGAACCTGCCGCTGTCATTGTCAAGCACAACAACCCGTGCGGGGTCTCCCTCGGATCAAATGTCCTCGAGGCATATACCGGAGCAAGAGAGGTTGACCCGGTGTCGGCATATGGAGGAGTGGTGGCAATCAACAGGGAGGTGGGGCTCCCTCTCGCTGAAGAGATCTGTTCGACCTTCGTGGAGGTGGCTGCTGCCCCTGCATTCACCCCCGATGCCCTTGATACCATGCACCGGAAGGAGAATATGCGGGTGGTAGTCCTGCCACATCCCACCGGTGGCCCGGAGTTCAGGACCATTGCCGGGGGGATCCTGCTTCAGGAGACCCCGTCCTACCGGGAGCACTGGCAGGTTGTCACCGATCGGGACGCGACCCCGGCTGAGCTCCGGGCGCTGCAGCTGGGATGGAAGGTCTGCAAGCACACCCGCAGCAATGCGATCGTTTTTGCCAGCCAGCAGAAGATCCTGGGGATCGGCGCAGGACAGATGAGCCGGGTGGATTCGGCAAAGATCGCGATCGACAAATCCCTTTTTTCGCTGGAGGGATCGGTCGTGGCTTCCGATGCGTTCCTCCCCTTCCCGGACACCCTCGAGATTGCGGCTGCGGCAGGTGCCACCGCACTGGTCCAGCCTGGCGGGTCTATCCGGGATGAGGAGGTTATCGCAGCGGCAAATAACCTGAGCATGGCGATGGTCTTTACCGGCATCCGGTACTTCAGGCATTAGGACAGAGTAATTTTTTCGTTAGAGTGGCAATCCGGTCACCAGATTTTTTCGCACATATGATGGTGAATCCCGCTCCATTGGGCCGGACTTCCCCCCCTGCATGGGTGAAATCCCTCCAATCATCCATTTTTTTGAATCGCCCGGAAGGCACCCAACAATTGTATTCCTTCTATGCGCGTTTGATCCTTCCCGGAAGAGAATCCCTTGGAGTTGATGTGAGGGTCTGGATGCAGTGGTTCCGGAGCTGTGGTACATTTTTTAAGCACCGTATTGGATATCATTAACAGGTGATATCGATGGAATACGGTTCGGTTATCAGCGAATCAATCGAGTATGCAAAGGAAGCAGTATGGGAAAAATGGACCAAGTGGATCCTTCTTGTGGTATCAACCATCATCTTTCCCCTGCTCCTCGGATATGTAATGGAAATTTACCGGGGCACGAAACCTGCCCCTGAGCTCGAACACTGGGGGAAACTCTTCATTGACGGCCTGAAGCTGATCGCGGCCTGGATCGTCTACATGCTCCCTGTTATCGCGGTGCTGGTTGTTTTCGGTGGATGGGCGCTCTTCTCAGCCATCCAGCAGGCGGCCATGACCGGGAATCCCGACTTCTTTGCCTCAAATCCTGAACTCCTCATGCCCCTCATCGCCACGTTCCTGTTCGGGATGCTGATCGCGGTGATCCTTGCGATTCTGATCAGTATTATTGCCTATATCGGCATCATACGCATGGCAAGAGAAGAGCGGTTCGGCGAGGCATTCAACTTCTCTGCGATTTTTGAGACGATCAGGAAGATCGGCTGGGGGAGGTATATCCTTGCGTTGATCATCCTGGTTGTGGTGGTCATGGTCTTTGGCATCATCCTGGCCCTGATCATGGCCATCCCGTATATCGGCTGGCTCATCTATCTGGTGCTGCTCCCGCTGCTCTCGATATTCCAGGCACGGTATCTCGCCCAGGTGTATGATGCCGGAGAGAAGCAGACAATTGAGAGTGCCGTCCCGGTCCAGGCATAATCAATTCCCCTTTCCTTTTTCCAGGAACTTCCGATTGGATGAAACATTTTAAAAAACTACATGATTCCTTCGAAGGACACATGCATACGAGATGAAAATGCCGGAGGCATTTTCATATAAAAAAAGGATACCCCCGTCTGTTTTTCCTCAAAAAGTCCTTTTTTCGTTGTCCGATATATTAATGAGGCGCTGCAGCAACAGTATGGGTGTGGTGGATTATCCATGACAGATCGTTTTATTCCCTGAAGAAATTCGCTTTTTTGATACGACCTTACGGGACGGGGAACAGACTCCCGGTGTCTCGTTGAAACCTGTTGAGAAACTGGAGATTGCAACGCGCCTCTCAGAGATCGGCATCCACGTGATCGAAGCGGGATCCGCGGTTGCCTCTGAAGGGGAACGCCAGGCCCTCCGGCTCATCTCGGACGCCGGGCTCACGGCCGAGATCTGCACGTACGTCCGTGCGGTCCCCCTTGACATCGACTATGCCGCAGATTACGGAGCCGACTCGGTACATCTCGTTATCCCGGTAAGCGATCTCCATATCGAGAAGAAACTCCGGAAGAGCCGCGACGAGGTCTATGCGATGGCGATGGACGCCGTCATGTATGCGAAGGAGCGGGGCCTGATCGTTGAGTTGTCAGGAGAGGATGCCTCCCGGGCAGATCCCGCGTTCCTGAAATCGGTCTATGCCGGGGGGCTTGACCATGGTGCCGACCGGCTCTGCTTCTGCGATACCGTAGGCCTCCTCACCCCCGAGCGGGTCGCGGCGATCATCCCCCCGCTCTGCCTTGCCCCGCTCTCCATCCATTGCCACGATGACCTCGGCATGGGGCTTGCAAACACGATGGCTGCACTCCATGCGGGAGCCTCGTGTGCCCATGTCACCGTCAACGGACTTGGCGAAAGAGCAGGAAACACCCCCTTTGAGGAGCTCGTCATGGCGCTTGAGATCCTCTACCAGTACCGGACCGGGATCAGGACGGCAGAGATCTACCCGCTTGCTGCCCTGGTATCCCGTCTTACCGGTGTCCCGCTCCCCACGAACAAGGCAATTGTGGGCGAGATGGCTTTCACTCACGAGAGCGGGATCCATGCCCACGGCGTGCTGAAAGAGCCGAGCACCTATGAACCGGTTCCCCCGGAACGGATTGGGAGAAAACGGCGCATCATGCTCGGGAAACACTCGGGGTCTGCATCAGTTGAGGCAGCCCTCTCCGAACTCCATTACCATCCAGACGGGAAGCAGCTGAAAGAGATCCTTGGCCGGATCAAGGATCTCGGGGACAAGGGGATGAGGGTCACCGACAGCGACCTTATGGCTATCGCCGAAGCCGTGATGGCGATAGAATGCATACCGGTCCTCAAAATGAAGCAGTTCACGGTGGTATCGGGCAGCAATGTCATTCCAACGGCATCGGTCACACTCCTTGTCAAGGA
>Ga0209200_1004371_pt1:0-2500 | contig 11539 bp, 7 predicted proteins | sample AD_UKC033_MetaG_FD_184406 | JGI IMG/M metagenome (GOLD analysis project Ga0209200, IMG submission 184406) | Active sludge microbial communities of municipal wastewater-treating anaerobic digesters from USA - AD_UKC033_MetaG (SPAdes) (version 2) | ecosystem: Engineered > Bioreactor >...
GAAGCCGCAGACGAAGCGCTTGTCCCTGTGGTTTGGGAAAAGGGGAAGGGATGATGCGGTGCAACCAGGAACTCTCCGCTCACTGGCCGGTACGCCGTATCCTCGAAGCGATTCTTTTCGCTGCCGATCGGCCGCTGACCATCGCGGAACTACGCCAATGCTTCGACCCCGACCCCGGTAGCGACATCATTGCGTCGGCGCTTGCAGAATTGCAGCGAGAATGGGAAGGGCGGGCGCTCTCCCTCGTGTGCGTCGCGGAAGGGTGGCGTTTTCGCACCGTTGCTGAGGTTCAACCTTATCTCGCGCGTCTCTTTGCGCAGCAAAACCGACACCTGAGCCGCGCCATGCTCGAAACCCTTGCGATCATCGCCTACCAGGGCCCTGTGACGCGCGGCGAAATTTCGGAGATTCGCGGTGTCGAGCTCTCACCCAATCTGTTGCGACAACTCGAAGCGCGCGGGTGGATCGAGATCGTCGGACATCGGGACGGCCCGGGTCGGCCGGCGTTGTGGGCGATCACGCCGCGTTTGTTGAGTGATCTCGGTCTCAAGAGCCGTGACGAACTGCCGCAATTGCCCGAAGTCGCTGCAGAGAATGCGGCCAAAATCAGGAATGCCATCGACCATGACACGCAATAACACACATTCCGTCCGTGACGGTGCCGCACCAGCGTCAGCGGCGCAACCGGGAGAGCGTCTGCAAAAAGTTCTGGCTCGATTGGGGCTTGCGTCGCGCCGAACCGTCGAAGAATGGATTCGCGCCGGGCGCCTTCGGCTCAACGATCGGCCCGCCCAACTGGGTGACCGGGTCAAACCCGGAGACCGCATCAAACTGGACGGGAAACTGATCGAATGGCGCCGGGCAACGGCGTTTCCGCGGGTGATTCTGTACCACAAACCCGAAGGGGAGCTCGTTACGCGCGACGACCCGGAAGGCCGTCCCACGGTTTTCGATCGCTTGCCCGTTTTGCGCCGCGGCCGCTGGCTCGCGGTGGGGCGGCTCGACCTCAATACTTCTGGTTTGCTGATTTTCACTACCGATGGCGATTTGGCCAACCGCTTGATGCATCCCCGCTATGGGTGGGAAAGGGAATACGCCGTCCGAATTCTGGGTACCTTGACCCCTGAGGATCAAACGCAATTGCTGGAGGGGATCGTGCTCGAGGATGGCCCTGCTCAGTTCAATACCCTTGTCGATATCGGTGGACAAGGCGCGAACCACTGGTATCGGGTGACGATTGGCGAAGGGCGTAACCGCGAAGTGCGGCGTATGTTCGAAGCACTGGGGTATACGGTAAGTCGCCTGATCCGCGTGTGTTACGGTCCGATTGCGCTACCGCCCCGACTCAAACGCGGCATGTGGCAAGAATTGCCTCCGGAAGAGGTCTCCCGCCTCTTCGGGATTCCATTGCCCAAAGGGTTGGCAACGGCTGCGAAATCGCCCACCCCGCGTCCGCGTGCCTCGCGGCCCAGCCGTTTAAACGACAACAAAAAGAGAGGAGGATAGACCATGGCAGATCGCCGTTTGCGTGTTTTCTATACCGTCGTCAAATCGGGTTCCTTCACCCGTGCCGCGGAACGGCTGGGCATGACGCAACCTGCGGTGACCTTTCAGATCAAACAACTCGAAGAGCATTTCGATACCACGCTTATCGATCGCAGCCACCGTAAATTGCGTTTGACCCCTGCAGGCGAGATCGTCTTTGCCTATGCCGAGCGGATGATTCTCTTGGACGACGAGCTCGAAACCCGAATCAGTGAATTGACTCAAGAGTTGCGCGGGCCACTGACGATCGGCTGTTCAACGACGCTTGCCGCTTACTGGGCGCCCCGGCTCATCGAAGAGTTCAAGCGGCGCCATCCCAACGTGACTCCGCGCCTGATCGTCGGGAACTCGGAATTGACCCAGAATCGGGTCGCGAACCGCGAACTCGACATGGGAATGATCGAAATCGTCGCCGATGATCCCCACATCGAAGAGATTCCGGCTGGTCGTGACGAATTGTGGGCGATCTTCGCACCGGGCCATCCACTCGCAAAATCGGGGAAAAAGCGGGTTACTGCGCACGAATTGGCGCAATATCCGCTCATCCAGCGCGACCCCGGTAACGCGATCCGGGAATTGGCCGAGCAGTTTTTCGAAAATGCGGGGATCGACCCCATGTCGCTCAATATCGCTGCCGAAATCGGGACGCTCGCTGGTGTCAAACACCTTGCGGCAGCGGGGATTGGGGTTGCGATCGCGTCGCGTGCAGCGCTTCTTGAAGAGATCCGCGCAGCGGATTTACGGGCGCTCCCGCTCGACCCACCCCTCTATACCCCTTTCGTGATCATCATCCCCAAAGACAAATTCCGTTCGCGAAAAATCAACGTGTTCGCAGAATTTGCCAGAGAGCGGCTCCAAGCGATGGAGCGCTCGCTGCCTAAGGCCGAATTCTTCTTTGGAAGTTGAGCAAGGCGCGCTGGCTGGGAACGATGGCCAAAGCGACGACCCATTTCCA
>Ga0209200_1004371_pt1:7500-11539 | contig 11539 bp, 7 predicted proteins | sample AD_UKC033_MetaG_FD_184406 | JGI IMG/M metagenome (GOLD analysis project Ga0209200, IMG submission 184406) | Active sludge microbial communities of municipal wastewater-treating anaerobic digesters from USA - AD_UKC033_MetaG (SPAdes) (version 2) | ecosystem: Engineered > Bioreactor >...
CGAAGAGCTTCGGTTCTTCGCTAGGCGCGATCCCAAGCTTCCAGGAAAAGCCTCTAAGCTTCAGTTGCAAGGTGACCGTACCGCAAACCGACACAGGTGGGCTGGTGTCAAAGCACCAAGGCGCTTGAGAGAACCCAGCAGAAGGAACTCGGCAAATTGACACCGTAACTTCGGGAGAAGGTGTGCCCCTGAGCGTGTAAGGGCTTGCCCCTGAAGCGCTTGGGGGTCGCAGAGAATCGGGGGCTGCGACTGTTTACTAAAAACACAGCACTCTGCAAAGACGAAAGTCGACGTATAGGGTGTGACGCCTGCCCGGTGCCGGAAGGTTAAGTGATGGGGTGCAAGCTCCTGATCGAAGCCCCGGTAAACGGCGGCCGTAACTATAACGGTCCTAAGGTAGCGAAATTCCTTGTCGGGTAAGTTCCGACCTGCACGAATGGCGTAACGGTGGCCCCACTGTCTCCTGCTGGGACTCAGCGAAATTGAAGTGGTTGTGAAGATGCAATCTACCCGCGGCTAGACGGAAAGACCCCATGAACCTTTACTGCAGCTTTGCATTGGACTTTGATGTGGCCTGTGTAGGATAGGTGGGAGGCAAAGAAGCCGAGGCGCCAGCTTCGGTGGAGCCGTCCTTGAAATACCACCCTGGCCCCATCGAGGTTCTAACCGCGGTGGGTGCATCCCCACCCGGGACCGTGCATGGCAGGCAGTTTGACTGGGGCGGTCTCCTCCTAAAAGGTAACGGAGGAGCACGAAGGTACGCTTGGCGCGGTCGGAAATCGCGCTGTACGTGCAAGGGCATAAGCGTGCTTGACTGCAAGGCCCACAAGCCAAGCAGGTGCGAAAGCAGGTCCTAGTGATCCGGTGGTCCCGCATGGAAGGGCCATCGCTCAACGGATAAAAGGTACTCTGGGGATAACAGGCTGATACCGCCCAAGAGTTCACATCGACGGCGGTGTTTGGCACCTCGATGTCGGCTCATCTCATCCTGGGGCTGTAGTCGGTCCCAAGGGTATGGCTGTTCGCCATTTAAAGAGGTACGTGAGCTGGGTTTAAAACGTCGTGAGACAGTTTGGTCCCTATCTGCCGTGGGCGTAGGAAGTTTGAGGGGAGCTGCTCCTAGTACGAGAGGACCGGAGTGGACGCACCTCTGGTGTACCGGTTGTCACGCCAGTGGCACCGCCGGGTAGCTAAGTGCGGAAGAGATAAGCGCTGAAAGCATCTAAGCGCGAAACTCACCCCAAGATGAGACTTCCCGATCAGGGCCGTGGAAGACCACCACGTTGATAGGCGGCATGTGTAAGCGCTGCAAGGCGTTGAGCTGAGCCGTACTAATTGCCCGACCGGCTTGATCCTATGGCCGTAACGCCACATAAACCCACACACACATCACCCAAAACGCACCCCCTACCTAAAACCCACACGCCGTTCCAAAGCGTCACACCAGCTTCGAGTCTGACGACCATAGCGCCTTGGCACCACGCCTTCCCATCCCGAACAGGACCGTGAAACAAGGCAGCGCCGATGATACTGAGGAACACTCCTCGGGAAAGTAGGTCATCGTCAGACTCAACCCAACAACCCAAACCAGTCAAACCCAAACACCAAACGCCCATCCCAAAAGATGGGCGTTTGACGTTTACGCTTCGTGGGCCGGAAAGCCTTCACGTATAATTCATCGCGGTTTTCTTTTTGTTGTGAGGGGCTGCTCCCTATTTGGGTCGGTGGCGTTTCTTTTTTCCTCTCCGCTTTCGTGCGAAAATCCTTGCATTGGAGCGCGAAGCAGAGAGTCATGGGCTCTTTACGGTTCGATTACGACATCATCGTTCATGGTGGGGGTTTGGCCGGTTCATCACTGGCGTTGGCGCTGGGGCGCGCGGGCTGGCGCGTCTTGTCGATCGAACCCAACCCGCCAACGCCGGAACCGATTCAAGATCTCGACCAGTGGCAAGCGCGTATTTACGCGTTTGCGCCCCGTCCTTGGGGCTGGTTGGCTGGGCTACAGGTATCTCTCCCGGCGCACAGGTTCCAGCCCGTGACCCGCATAGTGGTGAAAGGCGACGCAGCCGGGCGCATCGTCTTTGCTGCGGACGAGGTCCCGCTTCCCTATCTTGCGGTGATCGCCGAAGCGGAAACGGTGCGTTCTGCGCTTTGGACAGCGCTCCAAGCGTGCGCGACGGTCGATTGCGTGACCGAAGCAGCGGCCTCATTGCGCGCTTGTGCCGTGGATTGGGAGGGGGTGACCGTCGAAGCGCACGATGGCCGGAATTGGCGGGCGCGTTTGCTGGTTGGTGCCGAAGGTCGGCGCTCGTGGGTGCGGCACGTAGCAGGCATTCGCGCCGAGATCCATCCCTATCACCATCACGCGGTGGTGGCCAATTTCGAAACCGAAAAGGGGCACGACCAAACGGCGTTTCAGTGGTTCCGCGAGGATGGGGTTTTGGCTTATCTGCCACTGCCCGGGAATCGGGTTTCGATCGTTTGGTCAACGTCCCCATCGCATGCCGAGGCACTGCTCGCGATGAATGCCGCCACGTTGGCATCGACGGTTGCCGAAGCAGGGGAACGGGTGTTGGGGCGGCTCTCTTTGCGCACGCCCCCCCAAGCGTTTCCGCTATCCTTGTTACGGTGTGCGCGCGTCGTGGGGAAACGCACCGTGGTGATCGGCGACGCCGCGCATGGCATTCATCCGCTTTCCGGGCACGGGATCAATCTGGGGTTCAACGACGCGGCCGAACTGGCGGCCTTGTTGGGATCGGCCGAAAGTGGGAAAGATCCCGGGGATCCGGTATTATTGGCGCGGTATGAGCGGCGGCGTTTCGAAGAGCCGTTTTTGCTTCAGACGGTGACGGACGCGTTGGCGAAAGGGTTCGCTTGGGATAACCCGTTGCTGCGTTGGACGCGCAATTGCGGTATGTCGTTGGTAGATCATCTGCCGTTCGTGAAAAGGCGGTTGGTCCGCTATGCGACATTGGCGCAGTGATGACGATACAGGTGAGAAAAGGTGGCGTGATGAAAAAGGTGCTTTTATTGGGTTTGGTGTGTTTTGGGGTACACACGGCAGCTTTTGCCGAAACGGCTGAGGAAGCGAACGTACAGCAATCGATCAATGCCCTGTTGGGCGGGGATGCGGTGCGCTCGGTCCGCGCGGCCCCAATGCCCGGGCTTTACGAGGTAGTGCTGAAGAGCGGCGAACTGGTGTACACCAACACTGAGGTGAGCCACATTGTCGTGGGTTCGATCATCGACGCCAAAACCCGGGTGAATCTCACCGAAAAGCGGCTAGACGAATTGTCCCGTATCGATTTTTCCGCGTTGCCGCTCAAAGACGCGATCGTGATCAAAAAAGGCGACGGGTCGCGCGTCTTTGCTTCGTTCGAAGACCCCAACTGCGGCTTTTGTAAGCGCCTTGCGAAAGCGCTGCAACAGGTGGACAATACGACGCAGTACCTGTTCCTTTACCCCATTCTGGGACCTGATTCAGAGGAAAAAGCCAAGCGCATCCTCTGTTCCGACGATCCGGCCAAAACGTGGCAAAGCTGGATGGTCGAAGGAAAAACGCCGCCTGCGGCACCAGCGTCGTGCGATACGAGTGCAATCGAGCGCAACGTCGCGCTGGGGAAACAGTTGGGAATTGGCGGCACGCCGACGCTCTTTTTGCGCGATGGCTCCCGCATTGGGGGGTTTTTGCCTGCTGAGAAACTGGAAGAGCGGTTGCGTGCCGTTCGATGAGCGAGGGCTTTGCATGCTCTTGATGATCGACAATTACGACAGCTTCACCTGGAACCTTGTCCAATATTTTGGCGAGCTGGGGGCTTTCGTCAAAGTGGTGCGCAACGACGAAATCACCATTTCCGAGATCGCGGCGTTGCAGCCCACTTATCTGGTGATTTCGCCGGGGCCGTGTTCGCCAGCGCAAGCGGGGGTGAGTGTTGCGGCGATTCGCGCGTTTGCGGGCAAAATTCCGATCCTGGGGGTTTGTTTGGGACACCAAGCCATTGCCGAAGCGTTCGGTGGCCGCGTGGTGCATGCGAAACGC
>Ga0209200_1004377_pt1 | contig 11525 bp, 10 predicted proteins | sample AD_UKC033_MetaG_FD_184406 | JGI IMG/M metagenome (GOLD analysis project Ga0209200, IMG submission 184406) | Active sludge microbial communities of municipal wastewater-treating anaerobic digesters from USA - AD_UKC033_MetaG (SPAdes) (version 2) | ecosystem: Engineered > Bioreactor > Anaerobic >...
CGGCCGGCAACTTGATTTTTAGCCACGCCGGCCGGGGTTGCCTTTCTACTGCCACTGCAAAATTCCTTTCCAAGCTTTTGCGGCTGCCACAAATCAAACCTTAGTTTTCATTTTACAAAATATTTCATGCGTCCATGGCATTTGTGCGGCAAAAACCCGTTCAAGCGATTGTGCGTACTGCTGGATTTCCCACTGCGCGTGCGGATCCGAACGCAGCATTAAAAAATTCATCAATGAACGCGCATTGACGCTCCAATAGAATTCAGTGTAAAGCGCCAAAGGCAAAACGATGCGGGCGTGTTCTTTTGCCACCCCCTGCTGCAACAGGGTTTGATAGAGCTGAAAAGCTTGTTGATAAGAATTTTCGACTTGCCGCAAGAGCTCTTCATTCATCTTTTCTTCAAGGGCGGTGTAAACGTAATTTTTGTTTTTTTGTGCCCGCAGGGTTTGCGGCAAATAAAACTCTTCTTTCATTTCCGTATAACGCCCGGAGATCTCGTTGTAACTCGAGATTCGGTGACGAAACCATTGTCGGGCCACGAAAATCGGACATTTGATATGGAATTTGAACAGCGAGTGTTCAAAAGGCGTTTCGTGCCGATTTTCCAATAAGAAATGCACCAATTTTCTATCGCGGTCCGGCGTGGTGATATCCTTTCCCACCGACACCCGTGCCGCTTGCACCACGGCAAGGTCACCACCCATAAAATCGACCAGTCGCACAAAACCATGATCGAGTACATTTTCTGCAAAAAGATCCATGTGAGTTGATCCGTCCCGGGCGCTTGCATTTCTCTATCGCCGAAAAGTCAGTTATGTTCATCCAGCCTTCTCGGCACGATAAATTCAACGACCAGAAAGTAAGAAAATCTACGAAAAAAAGCAAAACCCAAACGCCGCTGGCGACAAATTTAATGTAGGCATCCCACAAGAGTCCAGCGGGTTCCGAACAAACTTTGGCTTGCCGTCTCACCAAGGACAAACGTTTAGATGTGAATCGGACGACCAAACGCTTCTTCAGTCGCCTCTTTGATCACTTCTGAAACCGTCGGATGGGCATGGATCGTTTGCATGATCTCATCCGCGGTTGCCTCAAGAGTTTTTGCCAATCCCAATTCGGCCAGCATTTCAGTCGCTTCCGCGCCCACAATGTGAGCACCGAGTAGTTCTCCGTATTGGGCATCAAAAATCAGTTTGGCAAAACCGTCGACATGCCCCATGGCCAACGCTTTGCCGTTGGCGCGGAATGGAAATTTCCCAACTTTGATCTCCCTTCCCAATTCACGCGCTTTGGCTTCGGTCAATCCGATACTCGCTACTTGCGGTTGGCAGTAGGTGCAGCCGGGAATCGATTGATAGTCAATGGGATGGGGATTTTGCTTGGCCATGTTTTCCACTGCGGCGATCCCTTCTGCAGAGGCCACATGCGCCAGCCACGGCGGTCCGATTACATCACCGATGGCATAAATAGTGGGAACCGCGGTTTGGTAGCTCGTTTTATCGACTTGAATGGCTCCGCGCTCGACTTTAACGCCGACCTCTTCCAATCCCAGATTCTCTACATTGCCCTGGACCCCGATGGCGACAAGGGCCAGTTCCCCGTCGATTTGTGTTGTGCCCTCCTTGCTGCTGACCAACACCTGCACGCCATCTTTGTTTTTTATAATCTTATCGACCTTGGTTTCCGTGAGGATTCTGATCCCCTTCTTTTTAAAGGCCGTGGTGACCACCTGTGCCACCTCGCTGTCCTCGATCGGCAGTATTTGCGGCATCATCTCGATCAGAGTCACCTGGGTTCCCAATGTGGCATAAAAGTAGGCGAACTCTACGCCGATGGCACCGGCACCGATGATGGCCAGCGATTGCGGCAATTTAGTTAAAGTCATAGCCTCTTTGCTGCTGATGATCTTGCTGGCGTCAAATTCGATCCCCGGAATGGCCCGCGGCCGTGCACCGGTGGCGATCAGGATGCGGTCGGATTCAAGAACTTGACTCTTGCCTTGAGCGTCGAGAACCTGTACGCTGGTGGGCCCAACAATCTTTGCCGTACCCGGCACAACCTCTATCTGATTTTTGCGAAAAAGAAACTCTATGCCCTTGGAGAGCTTGGCCGCCACGGTTCGGCTGTGTTTGACCATCTGCGGAAAATCGATAGACACCTTTTCGCTCGTCACCCCATAGGCGGCGGCATCTTTCATCTCGTGATAAAGAGTGGCGCTGTGGAGAAGCGCCTTGGTCGGAATGCATCCCCAATTCAAGCAGATGCCGCCAATTTCGGCTCGCTCGACAACTGCGGTCTTGAAACCCAGTTGCGCAGCGCGAATCGCCGCCACATACCCGCCTGGTCCGGAACCGATCACCAACAAGTCTTTTTTTTCCATCGTTCAGATTTCCTATCGCTAGAGTAAGGTTTTGAACGCAGAAAGTTCTTTTCGTCCCATCTCTGGTTCGATTGCTCGCGATAACTCGAAAGCTCAATGCGATGTTTTGTTTGCATAACAGATCGCTGCAGGGCAATAATTTCCATTATTTCTGCAAAATCTCAGGTCGTCAAACAATGGCTCACCATGATCTTTGCACAACCAGCCACTGCGGTTTGACGGTTCGAATTCAGCCAAACTGAGTTTTTAAAAAAGGTTCTCGTCAACATTGAGTGGGTAAAATTCTGGTAATTTTATTAAATTCCTTTTTGATGAGCAATACAAACAAGACATCAGAAAGGAATAATATGGCAACAGCAGAACTCTTTAGTTTAGCGCTCGGCCTTGAAGAGCCGTGGTATGTATCGGATGTAAAATTTGACCCCAGTAATAGGCGATTGGATCTGACGATTGATTTCAAGCGAGGGTCTCATTTTAGCTGTCCTGAATGTAAAAAATCTGATTGTGCAGTACATGACACAAATACCAGAACCTGGCGACATTTAGATTTTTTCCAGCATCAAGCCTACTTGACTGCACGAGTACCGCGCATACAGTGTACAAAGTGCGGGGTCAAACAAGTAGCTGTGCCATGGGCCAGACCAGGCAGTGGTTTTACCTTACTGTTTGAAATATTGGCTCTGCTTTTAGCGCAAGAGATGGCCATCGTGCCACTGGCTGAAATATTGCATGTGCATCCCGACAGCCTGTGGCGGATCTTGGGACATTATGTTGACAAAGCTGTCGAGCAAGCAGATCTAAGCAGTCTGACCGATGTCGGCATAGATGAAGTTGCCAAAAAGAAAGGCCATGAGTATATCACCGTTTTGGGCGATCTGCGAAAGTCAAAGGTTGTTTATGTTGTAGATACGCGGGAATCTTCGGCCATTGAAGACTTTGCTGATTATTTAAAATCCAAACAAGTCCCATCAGAACAAATTCGCCATTTTTGCCTGGACATGTGGCCGGCCTATTTGAAGGGCCTGGAAGAGCATTTTAGCCACTCTCAGCTGGTTTTTGACCGCTATCATCTTATGGCAAAAGCCAATTTGGCGGTGGATATGGTGCGCCGCCATGAAGTCAAAGAACACATAGAGCTCAAAAAAACCCGGTATATCTGGCTAAAAAGAAAATACAAGCTCTCGCAAGAGGAAGAAGCAAAACTGGCGTCGCTTAAGCGACTTAACTTGAAAACAGCACGAGCCCATGCCATCGTAGAATCTCTACGGGAAATATGGAATGCAACAGATAAAAGTGAAGCGCGATTCTTGCTGAAAAAATGGTACTTCTGGGCTACGCATAGCCGCCTTGAGCCCATCAAAGAATTTGCCAAAACCGTCCGAAACCATTGGGAAGGTATTCTCAATGTGTTCGATTGCTATATCACTAACGGCATTATTGAGGGTCTTAATAACAAGATCAAAACAGCGATGAAAAGAGCCTATGGTTTTAAATCTTTCGCGTATTTGCGCACAATAATTTTTCTGGTCGCGGGTAAATTGGCTTTACCCACACTATCCTGACGAGAACCTTAAAAAAAAAGCTGGCAAATAAAAAAACAGAAAAACGGTAAAAACAACACGGGCATCCGATAAGGGACGCCCGTGTTGTTCAAAATCGCAAGGCAAGAGATTTACCCACTGCAACACTAGCCGCGTCGATTGGTTTTGCTGGCGGCGTCAGAGAGCAGCGGCGATTTTCTTGCCGAATTCTCGACAGGCTGCAAGTTCATCGGGATTGGGCACAAGTGTAGCAGTCACGCCGGCTTCAGGCACTTTGAATTTCAAATCAGTCAGGCGTTGATCGAGAAACTTGGTCGCTTCCCCGCTCCAACCCATGGAGCCGAAACTGCCGCTGATTTTTCCTTTGACATCGAGAGTGGCCAAACTGCTCAGCAAATCCCAGGCCGGTTTGACCGCGTCGTTGTTGATGGTTGGCGAGCCGACCAACATGCCATCGCAGGTCTCGATGCGATCGAGGTGTTCATGGATATTGATTTCGCCGATGTCATAGAGTTGCACTTCGATACCCGATTCGCGCGCTCCTTTGGCAATTTCTTCCGCCATGGTCGCCGTGTTGCCGTGAGCGCTGATGTAATAGATCAACAGTCGCTTTGGATTGTTGACAGGGATCTCCGCTGACCAGCGGCGGTAGCGGTTGATGAATTCAGCAATATCGGTGCGCAAAATCGGCCCGTGACTGGGAGCAATCATCTCGATCTGGAGTTCATCGATTTTTTTTAACGCATTGCGCACATGTTTCTTAAAAGGCCGGAAAATGATATCAAAATAGTATTTGTAGTCAGGCCAAAAATCACGGGTAATCAAATCGTTATACATGTGGCTGTCGCAAAAGTGGTTGGCAAAAACATCACAGGAAAAAAGCACCTTACCCTGCAACCAGTAGGTCATCATGGTGTCGGGCCAGTGCAGAAAAGGTGCGGAGATGAAGCGCAAAGTCTGGCCGCCCAGATCGATTTCCTGGCCGTTTTCTACGGTCTGAATTTTCACCTCGGTATTGACGATATTTTGCACATATTTGGCAGCGACCTTGGTGCACAACACGGTGGCTTGTGGCGCTCTGTCGAGCAGGGCCTGCAAGCTGCCGGAGTGATCTGGTTCGTTGTGTTGGACGACAATATAGGTCAGGTTCTGGAGATCAACCAATTCGGAGAGCTGATCGAGATAGGTCTGGCTGTATTTGCTCTTGACGGTATCGATTATGGTCGGCTTTTCTGCCTGAATCAAATAGCTGTTGTAGGTCGTCCCGTTCTTGGTCTGCATGATGATGTCAAAAACGCGCAGATCAGGATGCAAGGCGCCGATCCAAATCACTTTATCCTTGATGGCAAAGGGCTTCATCTCGACCTCCGTTGTCAACCATCGATTTTTTCGACGCGAATGCGAAAACCAGGTATTTTAACTTCTTCGGCGCGACAGCAGCGAGAAAGCGGGATATGGCTGTCACTGCCTTCGCGCAGGTCGATGCATTGAGTGAGGGCATCCTCTGCCGTTTGTGCAACGCGCAATTTCCAGCAACTGTTTTCGCCCATATGATAGATTTTGTACAATTTCCATTCTTTCATGATGCCTCCCCAGAATCTGGGTATTAGCGTGGTACTGCATAGAATCACTCTGCGAAACGAATGATCTCATTCTACTTTTTGATTCTGTCGATAATCGTCGATTGCGGCTTTCAGGGCATCCTCAGCCAGTACCGAACAGTGCATCTTAACGCGAGGCAAACCGCCCAGCGCCTCGGCCACCGCTTTGTTGGATATTTGCAGCGCCTCATCCAATGTTTTGCCTTTTACCATTTCAGTCACCATTGAACTGGTCGCAATAGCTGCTCCACAGCCAAAAGTCTTGAATTTGACATCAACGATTCGATCGTTTTCAACACGGATGGACAATTTCATTACATCACCGCAGGTCGGATTGCCGACCACTCCGATGCCGTTGGCATCTTCCACCAAACCGACATTGCGGGGATGTTCATAATGGTCCATCACTTTTTCTGTGTATTCGAGCTGTTCTTTGCTCATGGTTGATTCCCGAATTGACAGGTAACAGTCCAGTTTCGCCGCCCTTGCGGCCAGATCCCGTTAACCTAGTGTTCATCGTGCGAATGCTCACCCCATTGATGGTGATCAATATCGATTCCTTCCTTGGCCATATCATAGAGCGGCGACATTTCCCGCAGGCGCACGACGTGTTTTTTCAACAAATCCACCAAATAATCAATGTGCTCCTCTGTATTGCTTTTTCCCAGACCGAACCGGATGGAGCAATGGGCAAGCGAATCGGGCACGCCGATGGCTTTAAGCACGTATGAAGACTGCAACGAAGAAGAAGTGCAGGCAGAGCCTGAAGAAAGAGCGACGTCCCGGCAAGCCAGCAACAGAGATTCACCTTCAACAAAAGCGAAACTAAAATTGACGTTGTTCGGCAGGCGATTGGTTCGATGGCCGTTCAGAGTGGAAAAATCAAGGTTGGCTTCAATCTTTTTGATCAGTCGATCGCGCAATTTGCGCAAACGCGGTGCTTCGCTCTGCAGTTCTTTCTTGGCCATCTCCGCGGCTGCACCAAGACCGACAATGCCGGCCACATTCAGGGTTCCCGAACGAAAACCGTGTTCATGCCCCCCACCGTCGATTTGCGAAGCCAGGCGGACACCTTTTCTAACATAGAGAGCTCCGACCCCCTTGGGGCCATACATCTTGTGTGCGGAAATCGACAGCATGTCGATCGAATCGCGAACCACATCGATATCGATTTTGCCCAATGCCTGCACAGCATCGGTGTGAAACACAATTCCCCGTTCATGAGCGATTTTGCCAATTTCAGCGATCGGCTGTAAAGTGCCGATTTCGCTGTTTGCGGCTTGAATGGTGATGAGGATGGTGTCAGGTCGAATGAGCTTTTGCAAGGCTTCCAGATCCACTTGCCCGCTCGCATCGATGGGAGCAAAGTCCACATCGAAACCTTGTTTTTGCATTTTGCTGACGGTATCGAGGATCGCTTTGTGCTCGATCGCTATGGTGATCAGATGGCCTTTGCCGTGTGAGGAATGAAAACCAATGCCCTTGAGAGCCAAATTATCCGCCTCGGTGGCACCGCTGGTAAAGACGATTTCTGCGGCCTCTTGCGCACCGATCAAATCGGCAAGCTGGCCTCGGGCTTTTTCCACCGCACTGCGCGCTTCTCGGCCATATTCATGGGTTGTGCTGGATGGATTGCCAAAAATTTCGGTTAAATAGGGCATCATCGCCTGCAGAACCATTGGATCGATCGGCGTCGTGGCATGGTGATCCATATAGATCGGTTTCATACTTTACCCGCTCTTTTGCGAAAATTTTATCGTATCATCGACCTGATGCGGCCATTAAATGAAACGCCTCGCCGCAGATTAAAAAAAAGCTGATCCGGATCCTTGTTCCTGCAACACCTGTCAGGTAAAAGAGCCTGATCAACTTGAAAAAGCGATGTCGCCGGCATTCATTCGAGAGATTCGCTGCCGGCGACTGGTTTTGCCCATCAATCGGTGTCGGCGATAACCGAAAAAGAATTTCTTTTTTCCACCCCTTCGTCTTCATCAGGTTGCGGGGCAAACGATGCTTCGAGGATGGCGATGTGCTGCTCACACTCCAGTGCCAACTCACGAAACAGGTTGCGCACCTCTGCGGAAAACAAGCGCCTGGAAATCATCATGAAAAAGTTGGAAACCTCGGTTTCATTCTTTTCCACAACCGGAAAAAGCTCTTCGACTGAATCTGGACAGGGCAGCAAGGTGTTCAAACGATGCTTTTTCCCCAGCTGCAGATAGAGAATTTTTTTGCCGCTTACTTGGCTGTAAGCGCGGATCAGCCGGGCTTTGGTCTTTAGGTGTTTTTCCGCCAGACCTGAAAAGATCGCTTTTGCATCCCCATCATCGATCAACGAACTCGCTTTGCAATAAAACGCGTTCATATCCATGGCGCATTGCAGCGCAATTTTAAGCGCATCATCCGCATCGATGGCTGTAATTTTTTGTGTCATCGATTCTTACCTCCTCACTCCCCACTAAAGTGCCGGGAATTTGTTCCACTCACCGGTATCGATAGATGTATTTCGCTAGGCTTATCTCCGATAGTTAATCATGAGACATGGGTTTGTTTCGATCTCCGGCATTTTATTTTGAAAGCGGAAAAAAATACCGCCTGCCAATTATTTCAGGCTCATTCACGATTCGCTACGAAAAACCTAACCAAAAAACACCGCTTTGCTTGGTTATTTGGAGTTCATCAATAGAGCAAATCATTCCAGGATTCGGTTAACACCAAATCTAATTCTTTAAAGCGACTGTATGTAAGTGTTCAATATACTAATTTTATCGACAAAATTCAAGTCGAAAAGATTCTTTTTTTAGGAGCGACTGGAAATTGCCGCGGAAAGATGCGGCAGACTTCGTTTGCGCCCTATCTTAATTTATTTACTCTGGACGAATTCAAAAGTTCCGAGGACTGGCATGAGATATTCGTCCGGTTGAGAACCGGTGGGGGCTTGAAAAGTGGGGAAAATCGGATTTTCAGGATCTGAGCGACGGCAAAATGTAGGGGCCTTTGGGCAGTACGGCGATTCGTGCATTCCTCCCCTGTTGTTCCAGGGCCATTTCGATGGCCGTTTGCATGTCTTCCGCCCAATCGATATGTATCGATTCCTTTTGCTCTTTGGACAAGCCATGCGAAACCGTTGTCACTTTGGCGTGCTTGCGAACCATTGCATATTTTTGCACTTGCCATTGATCGATCATAAAATAGCGATGATTGAAGATATCATCCATAAATTGATCGAGATCCGCCGAGTTTTGCATCAGCTTGACGAATTCCGGACTGCCGATCCCCTCGCTGCATTCGCTGGCCAGAATGATGGTGCCGTCTTTTTTCACAATAGGAACAGCTGCAGTCATCCCTTTGACCGCCTGATACCATGTTTTATCAAGGGGATAGCCTCCTGCAGTGGTAATCACAATATCCGCCGGTTCAGGCAGTGTATCACTTACGTGTTCACTGACGAATTCCACCCCCGCAAGATGGGCGTGATCCAGTTCACCGGAAAAAACCCCCACAATTTCCTTATGCTCATTCAATGCGACATTGACGATAAAATCCACACCGACGCGCTTGGCCACTTCCAAAGCGACCTGGTGAAACGGGTTGCCCTGCAGCACACCTTCGCGGGAGTTTGGATGGGAAAGAATCTCTGGCCCATGCAAATATTTCATGGTTTCGATGCTGGATATTCCAGGAACAACCAGTTTTCGTCCGCCGGAATAGCCTGCCATAAAATGCGGCTCGATAAAGCCGGTGAGTATTTTAAAATCAGATTCGACAAAGCGCTTATCCAGCCAAATCTCTGCTTCCCAGTCAGCCAGCTTGCCAATGTTCACATGGCTGCTCAGGTTCCTGCCATCGTGGTTCTCGATGTTATAAGTCTGGGCAATGGTTTCACCGACCAATTCGAACAATTCGGCACCTAAATTGGGACGGTGAATTCCGGTGGCGATTAAAATACAAATATTGCTCTTTTCGATTCCAGCAGCCAAAAGGGTGCGCAAAATTGGTGGCAGCAAAATGCGGTTAGGAACTGGACGGGTGATGTCGCAGATCACCACACAGGCATTTTTTTTGCCCTTTGCCAGATCGAACAGGCTGTTGTTCAAGCCGATCGGATTGAGAAGACTTTTAATCACCTCAATTTGTGGGTCCGGCAACGCCGGTGGCTGATGCATCTGCAAAACCTTGATCAAATTCCGGTCCGGAATTTCGACTTGCAACCCTTGTTTGCCGTAATCGAGCTGTACAAGCATCGGCTATCTCCCAGATTCGGTGCTTCCTATCGAAACTCACAGAGAATTAATTTAAAAGCCATGACCCGCAGGTAACAATTGCCATTTTTGAACCGACATTCACTTGGGTATCTCAGTTGCTGCTGTATAAGCCAGGATTGAACATAGGATCGTTATACATCTTGTATTGACGATAAATTTTATGCTTCTTTTTGACCTGACGCAAATCCAACATCAATTTATCAAACGCGACGCCGAGGTCTTGCCTTTGCTGTAAAAGGATCTGACAACGCATCTGACACAGTTCAAGGTGCGATCTATCGATATCCTGACGCCGAGTCTGCTCCTCCATGTGATAAATCTTGAGGGTCAAGATCGAAAGCCGATCGATAATGCTGCCTGGGGTTTCCGAATTGATCTCTACCGAATCATCCGGATCTATTTCTGCAGTCTTTAAGACATTGTCGATCCAGACATCGATCTGCTCAATACCGTCGTTTCGCAGCTGATTGTGGTGATCGATTTTTCGCTTGCAGGCGACAATCTTTTCAGGCTCCAGATCGGTTCGCCGGGCTTGATCCTCCGAGTGCCACAGCTTAAAGTTATGATAATGCACCCATTGAAACATGCCTTTGGGCGAATGGTGATCCTCAGGTTCGATCGGCCCGGTTTCATGCCAAAGGGTGACCAGATCGTCGAACCATTCGATGAGATTTTCGCTCTTAAAGGGGGCAAATATTTCCGATAACGAATTCACAGCTCCTCCTCGATGATGCGATGTCTTGAATCATTGCTTTCGATTATACCTGTACACACTCGTGTCCCATTGTCAGATGGGACACCTACCATCAATTTCAACAATATCTTTAATTTGTAACGATTTCCTATAGTATCGATTAGAAGGCTATTCTGTTAAATTATCGCTGTAATTAAGAGAGTTAAGTTGGGATGTGTCCCTTGTTGGGACACCAGCGACCTTTGCAATTTACTAATATTATGAACAGGATAAAAGCAAAATTCATCAACTACCGAATAAGGGGGTTTTTTGATTCCCGTTTTTTTGAACAAGTGAACAAAATGTTGGATATTTAGCAATGATTATTATCTTTAGTTAACTGACCGTCCATCCTGCGATTCCATGATCAGAGTCGAGGCAAAGGCAATCGCAGCAGTAGGGAAAATTGGATGACAAAAATGGGAGCTGCCATGTTCAAGAATCATCCCAAGGGCTTGCCGGTCCTCTTTTTTACCGAAATGTGGGAGCGGTTCGGCTTTTATCTTTTGCTCGGTATATTCGTCCTCTACATGACCGACACCGCCAAAGGAGGGCTGGGATTCAGCACTGTCAAAGCGATGGATATTTATGGCACTTATATCGCCTTGGTCTATTTGTCGCCCTTTCTTGGCGGTTTGCTGGCCGACCGTTTGCTGGGTTATCGCCTCTCCATCACCATCGGCGGAGTCCTGATGGGGCTCGGTTATCTGGGTTTGGCCATACCGGGTATGACAACTTTTTGGGTCTCGCTGTTTTTGATCATCTTCGGCAATGGATTTTTTAAGCCGAACATTTCCACTCTGGTCGGTAATCTCTACAACCGCGAACCTTATCGCGCGCTCAAGGATTCGGGGTATAATATTTTTTATATGGGCATCAATATCGGAGCGTTTATCTGCAACTTTGCTGCAGCCTATCTGCGCAACAATTACGGTTGGGGCTATGCATTTGCCGCTGCTGGAATTGGCATGTTTATCGGATTGGCGATATTCTGGAGCGGTACC
>Ga0209200_1004381_pt1 | contig 11516 bp, 13 predicted proteins | sample AD_UKC033_MetaG_FD_184406 | JGI IMG/M metagenome (GOLD analysis project Ga0209200, IMG submission 184406) | Active sludge microbial communities of municipal wastewater-treating anaerobic digesters from USA - AD_UKC033_MetaG (SPAdes) (version 2) | ecosystem: Engineered > Bioreactor > Anaerobic >...
CATAGGCTCTTTTTCAAAAACTGAACGGTTAATGTAGGTTGAAATTAGGAATCGTCGATAATTGATTTCTTCAATACTCACTTTTATCTCAATGAAAAAGAACATAGTTAAAAAGTGAGCAGGTAGTGGTCGGTTAATCCCGACCACTACCTCAGAGAGATTATTGATGTTCTTCTTTCAAAGTCACCACGTAGGCAGGATCAAGCGGGTCTTCAGGTCCGTATTCGTTGATAGACTTAGAAGCAGGCCGCTTAGTGATTGAAAGGTAATAACTTCTCCCTTCAAACTCTTTAGGTTCGATTCCATCGACTTCAAGCATCAAAGGGTAAACGGAATCAATAATGATCTTTCCCTTTTCTACTTTAAAGTCGGTTGGACTAAACCGAATACTCTGACTACTATGGTTATTCTTTCTTTTTGGAACACCTGTCGGTCGCTCACTCTTCTCCAGTAGATTTTGTTTTGCTAAGCGATACGCGTTAGCCATATCAACAAAACGATTTGTGAGCAGATTTCGAGGAAGTTCTCTTATTTTAGGGATATAACTTTTCCATGCATCGCTGATCTCCGTATCTTCACTAAGATCACTTCCATTGACAATCTTTTCAAATAGTCCATAAAGTGCATCTGAGAAGTAGAGTGTAGATTCTGCAGTGTCTGCTTCATGAAGATAACGTTGTGCGTCATCTTTTAGATGCTGACAGATAAAGTTCCAGAACAAGGTGGAACGGTGAAGGTATTGCATGACCGTCTCACTTTGCTCTGGCTTGGTCCGTACCTTATAACGATGGTACGACACCGAGCCAGTTTCGGTCATATTAGACCTCCGAGATCACAAATACACCTTCTTCATCAGCAACGCGAGCAATGTAATATCTAAAACCATCACTGGTCATCAGAATATGATGCATTGCAGCCGCTGCTTTATTTTCATAAGAGTAAGCTGTTTCGAGAAGTCGATAGAGTATCGGGGTTTGTTTTACACTCACTCGTTTTTGACTAGTAGTGACATCATAGCCTATTTCAGCTGCAGACATACTTATCAGTGTTACAGTGTAGAGAACTGCCACACTGCCAACATTAGCAACATCACTCCATTGTTCATTGATTGCTTCGGTGGTAGTTTGAAGCTCTGACGGATACTTAAACAACACTCGTGCGCAAATGCGTTGAAAATTGTTGTACGCGACATTGTACTTGGGACCAAATTGATCAGGAAGGTATTTTCCAAGATTGATTGCATCTTCCACAAAAGAAGTGATTTCAGTTTTGGAGTTCGCCAGTGTGGTCTTCAAGAAGGTCAGAACAACTTTGGTCAAGATTCGATCAATCTGGGACACAAAGATCAATGCTTTGCGTTTTTCTTGCGGGTCTTTGATTTCGTCAAGATATTCAAACAGGATTCTTGACATATTCGCAAAGGTTTCACTTCCTTTGAGTCTTTCAAGAATTTTCATCGGCGAAGATGAAAAGATTGGATGCATTACAACGCCAGTGCACTGATAGACTGAAACACCATAGTCTTCAGGAGTGTGGTTTTTGGCCAGAATGTTATAAATGAGATCATCCAAGCAAGATCCAGAAACCCAAGTTTCTTCACGTTTGAAAGATTCTTCAAACTTAGGCATATTTTCAATAGCGACTTCAGTTTTTGCTATTGCTTCTTCCATATTCACACGAAGCTTTTCAACTGGCGCCTCATAGCTTTTACCGAAGTACGCGATAGCGTGTTGATCACGATCCATGGTTTCAATTCCTTTATTAATGGTAGGTGAAGAGGTAAGAGAGGTAGGTTGAATTACTTCAACCGCTTTAGGTTTTTCTTCGATCTTCTGCGTCGAAGAACTTGGATCGATCTTAATGGAGCGTGTTCCAGGGATTGGATAACGTGATCCAAGATTACTCGGTTGAACCGGTTGTGCGGGTGTTTGGTTGCGTCCCATGATCATTCCTTGTGCGGCAGGATTAGAAACCGCTGCTTGGGCTGCAGGATTACTCATCCCGCGCATAGAGCCCGTCGGTGCCATCGTACCTGGCACTCGTGCACCAAAACGTGCTTGAGGGGGTTGATATGGAGCTGATTGCGCATACATCGCTGAAATAGCACTAATAACATCATAATAGATTCGATGATTATTAGCAGCAGCTGCAATATGGTCCTGACTCATGAGCTGTTGAAGCGGGGGTGTTTCCATGATCACTTTACTGACATAAAGCGAAAGGGCTTCTCGAGCAGTCTCAATTAGAATCGATGAAGGCGTATGGGCTTGTCCCATACGTTGTTTCACGATCGAATAATCACACGCTAATTTTACCACTTCTGCAAAGGCGGTATTTGCCCAAGCATTAGAGGAGAGCATGTTGTAGACATACATCCGAGCAGGTGATTGTCCTGCGCTAAATCCAGCTTCGTTAGCAACAATTGAAGAAGCCAACACCAACATCGGCTGTCCTTCAGGCAACATCTCAACTTGAGGAACATACGGCGGGTTGTGTTGGCTATACTGGACCGGAGGTGTATGGGGGTGGTCCGATGAAAAGGGAAGCATGTGGGTGCTCCTAGATAGTAGATAAAAGATGAGGGTTTAAAACACTACGACAGTTTGAACTGAGGACGATTGTCTTCAATGAGTTTTTCAAACTTAGGGTTGGGTAACACGGTGCCTGTTCGTTGGTCGATCGTGATCCAGGGGTTAACACGCGCTACAGGAGTTGGATTACTCTTAGGCAGATTCAAGACAGAACCAACCGTGACCATCGAAAGATCGATCCAATAATGCGGACCAACAACCACACGGTCAGATTGACCTCGGTTAGCACCTGCTCGATTTTTCTGCTCAGCGATCACGGCAGTGATCTTAGGATAGAGACTATCTCCGCTATAAGAAACTGCTTCAGTAATAATCTTACCACTTGACAGACTGAAGATGGCACCCATGCGCACTTGGCGATGGTAGTTTTCTGTGACGTCTTTTAAGGTAAGAGGGCGACGGCTTAAGATTTTATTCAATCTAAATTTCACCATCACAAACCCATAGAGGATGTCGTAGAGCAAATACGACAATACTTCCATGTTTTTACCATAGACGCACAGACCACTGCTTTCATTTTCCCTGATCATCTCGTTAAAGTTGACCTGGATATAATTCAGTAAGTCATAGTAGTTTTCGAGAATAATGCCACGTTCTGCGAGTTTCTCCTTTACAACCGTATCAAGATAGCCATCAAGACTTTCGAAGTGCTCAGCAATCTTGGTATGGAGTTTGTGTTCACCGTAGACGCCAGATAGACGAATATGGCCAATCAAGATCATCCAAAGGGCCGTATCGTCGAGATAACTCAACTCGGCTTTGAAACGATCTGGGAAATGGTCAATGATATAAAAGAATCCCATAATGAGCGATTCCATCGCAGGATTCCAATTCTCCTTTTTAACTGCTAGTCGAATCTGAGTTCTCTGATAAACACGATCCAGGCAGGTAGCGGGCTTCACACCTGTCGATTGACAGATTACCCATTGGTCTGGAGGGTGTGTTTCCGTGTTAATGTTATCTGTTCCGAACTCAGGAACACTTCCAGCATACCGCGTAAAAGCACCTGTAAACCCATACTTACCAAAAAGATAATGCGTCAGCAAAGTCTTGGCTTTAGTCGTGGCAGATGTTCTACTGTCAGTTTGGTTTCTGTAGATGACAGCCCAAATCACATACCGCGCTTCACGCTTACCATTGATGATAGCAGTGTGATACATGCGGTACATGTTGTTTCGGTCTTGCATCAGTCGAACAAAGATACTATCTTGCTCAGGTGTAAAGACTTTATCAGACAACACTGGAACAATGTGATATGGAGTTCCGCCAATATGCATAATTCCGCCAGTATTGACAAATGGCAGATAGACGTAGCGTGTGATCAAATGTTCTGTCCCCATCTCGTCAATAAACGAGATAAAATACTTGACCATGTAAACACTACTTTTAGCTAGATCAAACGTTCGGCGGTTGCCTCTAGCTTTCGTGATTTCTTCATACTCCTCTTGAGAAGTACACCGTTCATAGCCGATATAACGTACATTGTCCGGTAGTCCCACGCAGACCGAACGTATTTGAGCATCGAGATACTCCTCGACATACTCCATGACAGAAACAGCCATTCCTTCCATGACTTCTCGATTCATGGGCGGCGTATAGCGTTTTGTCATTCTTGAGAATAAAGGATTCATTGAAAAATGCCCTTTCTTTTTATGCGTGGAAATTTCTCTTGATACTAAACAAGAGAAAGGTATGAGTTGATCTCCAAAAATAGCACATCGGCTAGCGTGCTAAAGGATTTAAGAGAAGTAGAGTTTTTTCTAAGATATGGAAAACTTTTTATCGTGTCCTAAAAATAGCAAAGAGACTTAACACACCTGCGACCATAGCCGGAACAAACTTAAACCAATCGGTCCAGTCTTTGCGCTTAGTGCTACGCTCTTCATAATAGTCTCTGCGTTCACGTTCAACACGATCCAAATCAGCTTTATGTTGCTCAGCTTGTGCTTTGCGAGCTTTTTCAATCATGTCAAAGTAATCATCACGCTGCTTCTTCATTGCTTCATATTGCTCATCCCTCAGCGTTTTCTTAAGATCTAGGCTATCCCTAAGCATTGCGTTTTCTGTCTTTAATGTTTCAAAGTCCCTCTTTAGTTTTAAAAGGTCTTTTTCTGTTTCGACTGAATATGCTTTATTTTCGCTTTCTTGTGCTTTGATGATGAGTGTCGGGTCACCGTGGGTCAGTGCTTCTTCTCGGCTTCGATAAAGACCCAATGTTTCTTCTGCTTCTTTAAACGAGATGAAGTTAGTCTTAGGAGTCACAAAGCCATCGGTGTCACGACTACTGATGGAATAATAGACACCAGACTGCAGACTATGGTCTTCAACAGACGGTACTTCGATCAATTGCTTGCCAGCATGATAGTAACGAACACGTGCCAGATTCTCGTTATCTACGACCTTCACTGAGATACCAGTATGATGCTCTGCACTATTTTTTAATACTTCAGCTTGATAGATCCCTTCGTTGCTATGTGGATGTGGGATCGTAATCGCGGCTTTGTTCGCTGACAGCAGAATATCCGATTCTTCGATATGGTAGCAAGACTTACTATCGATCATGCTGTCAAAGACCGTATGGATGACCGTAAACTGGAAGTTCTGTTTATTCCGACGACCTGCATCTTGGCTGTAGAGATTATCAAACTTTTCACTCAGCTTACGTGCAGCTTGACTGACGGTATAGCCATTCGCCATCAAGGCTTGAAGTGCTTGACGTGTACCTAGAATCGTATCATTGGTTCGGATATAATACGTAATCTTGATTTCAAGGTGTGAGTGAGGTTCAAATTCACTGACAGTGTGGCGATTTGGCTCAATCATGAAAGGGATGTTGTTCTGGGTTTTAATCCAGAGATTCCTTTCAGTGAAGTTTGTGTACTCGACACCAATCGTCAACGCACCCGTAGATCTGGGTTGATATTGAATATCGTCCCGATAAGCAGGATTGAGCTTAATGATATTCTTTTGCATTCTTCGAATATCTTGCGCATCGATAGACAAAGTCGACGCTTGATAACTTTGAGAAGAGTCGTTTTGGTTATTGCTTTTGATCATGGCAAACCTCCAATTTGGAATGTGCTTTCAGTTTAGATTTAAGTTGCCATAGATTGCTTATAAACAGACAACATACAGAGAGGGCTCTAGAGCCCTCTCTGTGACGTTTAAATTAGTTTGACTGACCTTGGTCTTCCTGAGGAACAGAAGGTGTCTCAGAGGGCAGGTAATAAGGTGCCAGTGCAATTAGCAGATCCTTATTTGCTTCCATAAGCTTCTTTACACCTTCACCCATATTCAAAGGGCGAGGGAACTTTACACCTTGATATTTATAGATCAAGGCTTCATGTTCATTACTCGCCTTTGCAATATAAATCAAAGTACGAATAAAGTTGACTGCTTGGACAAACTTGGTTGAAACGTTTCCTTTCTTATTCTCACGTTTACCCAAGGCATCCATGTGTTCTTGGAAAGCTTTATTTAACCAGTCTTCATACTTCTTTTGGACGTTTCCAATACCGATGAAAATTGCACCCGGTGGGGTAAAGGGAGAACGGTTATCAAAAGCAACCGTTAGAGCGGGTTTCTTTTCAACTGGAAGCTGTTGCGCTAGAGTCGAAGGATCAACTTTTGGCATCATTTCCAAAACATCTTTCGGAATTTCTACGTATTCGGCGTCTTCAATTTCCAATTCTTTATCAAACATCATTCATCCTCTTATTAAACGAGACCAGCCAGTTATTCTTAAATCCTTTAAACCAAGCATAGGTATAAAAGAAACACAATGTAAAGATTCCCCATTGTTCAGCACTATAGGCTGAATAGAACCAAAACGGTTGACCAATTAAACCAAAGACAGAAGCCCACTTTCGATAGTTGTCACGATGGTCTTGACTCAGCCAAATCGCAACAACACCTGTTAACGCTATAGCAATCTGTTCCATCACTTATCCAAGCTTAGGTCTTTCTGGATTATTACGATATTCTTGAACATCTCGAACACTGACACCTTTCTTATTCTTCATTTCCCAACCTAAGAAGCCAATAGGCATGTCCCGATAGGTTGCATAAACATGAGCGACTGTCCACCCTGTTTCATCAGAAAGTTCCCACTGATTAAAGAAGGGGGGTAAACGATCTAAGATTGCTGCAAGTGCTGCAACAGATAAAGAACGTTTGTCAATGACGATTGAACTTTCCCAATGCGAAAAGTGTCTAGGAACTGCGTCAACAAAAACGGCAATGTGACCTAGTTTAAAGTCAAGCTCTCGTTGAAGATTAAATTTAACCTTTACAGAACTTTCCCAGAGTACATGCTCAGAAGGCATTCCTTTTAATAACATCTGAGCATATTTAAACAATGCATTTTCTGGAATGCCTTTATCTAGATCTCCAGCGATGATGGTGGTTTGACTGAAAGCTTTTAAAATATTCTCAACAATTTCTTCAGGGGACATATCCTTATTCTCAATAGTCTAGTCAATTCATCTTTCAGTTTAGAACAAAAAAGAAAGACTGGTCTTTACAGACCAGTCTCTCTGAAGAACTTTATTCCCGGCCAGGGATAGGTTCTACTGGAAATTCATACTCATCATCATCGTCATTGATGTCATGTCCATTATCAGGGTCTTCATCTTCCCCTAGAACATAATCATCATCACGATCAAAGTCTCTGTCATCATCAAGTGTTCCATCGTCACAGAAGGCTTCGGTCAGCCTCTGACGACACTGAGGGCAAGTCTGATAGACAGGACCACTCAATCCTTCTTCAGGATCTCTGAAAGGAATAACGTCTTCTTTAATGTCACCACAGATCTGACAAGGGCGACTTTCTTTTCTTTGCTCTGTGAGATGGCTTTGAAGCTGGATATAGCAGTCTTGACACAGATGACTGACCTCGCTACCAAAACTATCAGTTTCACCTATGACTGCATACTTTGCAGCTTGATCACAATCATCACACTCTCGACCATCAGGCTTCCAAGCCATGGTTTGTCCAGGCTTATAGGAAGAAGGTCCAATTACGTCTGCCATGTCTGTCTCCTTGACAAAAAAGAAAGGACCCGAAGGTCCTTCCAGTGTTGATTAGTCGTGATGTCCACGACCATGACCGCGACTACGGTTACGATTGCGGTTTTTGTTAGCGTTACGGAACGCTTCAGCCATCGGAGTGTCGGGTGCGTTAGGATCACCGACAACATCATTGACTTTCTTCATAAGGTTGTCAACACTCTGAAGGAAGTCAGACGCTTCCACACCGCCAACAAGATCACCCTTGATAATTTTGGAAAGTTCTTTAGCTTCATTTGAACTGATTTCTTCTTGAATAGAAGAACCTGGGTAGATCTTGGGATCGATCTGGCCAGCATAGATCGTGATCCCTTTAGCATTGGGATCATTCTTCTTAAATTCTTCATTTACCTTCTGGATATGGTCAAAGAACTCCTGATCACTCATGCGAGTTTCTTCTTTGGAATTGGCCACAGCCAGAGTTGCACGAACTTTTTCATTCATAAGAATCGACATGATTTTCTCCTTTACAGTGTCGTTGACATCCTCCCTGCCCTAAAGGACAGGGATTCCTAGGGTCCTCACGGAGTCCCCTTCCCACTTCATCGCGATGTCTGACTGCACAAGAGCGCTCCATGGGCTGTCACCGCGTGTCATCGCGGCTGTTGTACTATTAATGTTGACGTACTCCTCGACCTGAAGGACGAGGATTCTAACGCAGCAGCTTGCGCCACTGTGTTAAAACCCACTCCAGGTTGTTCGAGGTGTATTCCTGCTTCACGGAGATGCTTACATCTGAGGACGCAGAGGCAAGAGCTCTCCACAGGCTGACACCGGGCGTCATCCCGGCTGTTGATCGATATCCTAGGCCTTGTAGGCGTTCGCGAGCAGGATCTTGCCAGCGCGCTCACCAGGGTCGTATTTACGGGCTGTGTTCCAGGCAGCTTTCTCGATGTTGAGCGCCGCGTTCACATCACGGTCGTGCCACTTGTCACAGTGCGGGCAGGGCCACTTACGCTCGGAGAGCTTGAGCTTGCGATCGAGCTTTCTGCCCGTCTCGTTACATAGGTGGCTACTAGGATAGTACGTATCCATGAGGACGAGGGTCGCGTGTTGACTCTCCACCACCTTGTACTCGAGCATAGTGCGTAGGCTACGCCACGAGGCATCCTGGATCGCCTTAGCGAGGTGATGGTTTTTCACCATGTTTGCGACCTTCAGCGACTCCATCCCGATGACTTGGTTTTCGTTGACGAGACGGCGGCTGAGCTGGTGGAGGCGGTTGCGACGGATGTTCGCGATTCGCTCATGGACGCGAGCGACGTGCAGGCGTGCTTTGGTACGGTTCTTGGATCCTTTCTGTTTACGAGCGAGAGCCTGTTGGGTGCGGCGTAGTTTAGCCGCGTAGGTCTTGGTGACTTTGAGGTTTTCGATCTTCTCACCCGCGGAGGTCGTGATCAGTGCTGAGATCCCTGCGTCCAGTCCGATGACGCCTTGTCCCTTCGTCTTCTTCGGTGTGTATTCGCAGGTGAAGCTCACGTAGTACTTACACGTAGACGTGCGGGAGATCGTCAGCGACGAGGGTTCGGACGGCAGTTCACGACTGAACGCGACCTTGATGAGACCATCGGTCTTGGCGAGCATGAGCTGGTTACCAACGAGGGTGAAGCCGTTACGCATCAGGCTGAAGGACTGTGCGCTCTGCTTCTTCTTGAAACGAGGGAAGCCTTTGCGCTCACGGAAGAAGCGTGTGTAGGCCGCACCCAGATGGAGCATGGATTGCTGCAAGGCGATGCTGGAGACCTCCTTGAGCCAGAGACTCTCCTCGTCGCGCTTGTAGTCGGTGATGCGATCTACGAAATAGTACCCGTCAACCTGTGGACGGTCCTTCGGGTTGATGACGCCCTTACTGAGGAGCTCATTATACGCAGCATACGTTTCTCGGCTCTCTGCCAGCGCTCGGTTATAGACGTAGCGGCAGCAGCCAAAGGTCTTCTCGAGTTGAGTACGTTGCGCCGCGTTCGGGTAGATCGGGAACTTATACCCCTTCTTCAGGGGCTTCGGTGTATCTTGCACTGCGACCTCCTTGAAGGGGTATTCATTTAGTATAGAACTCTATGCACCCCTCCCTAAAGGAAGGGGTCTTCTCTGAACTGAGATAAAATCCTGCTCAGTGATCAGGCAAAGCAACGACTAAAATAAAGATATTTAAAATATAACATTAACGCTAAGGAGAGAATTGAGTATTCTCTGAGCCTAATATTACTTAGACTCAGTTTATATTTATAGGTTTAAAATTTCTTAGAAGCGTGTTTCTTTAAATATGTTTCAATAAACACCATTAAACTATTAGAAATAATCCAATTTTTAAACTGGTCATCTTTTAAAGAAAATAAAGCATCTTTTAAAGCAATATATAAATAGACTTTAGACTGCTCTAAAGATTGATAGAAGAGCTGTTTTGAGAATTCAGTTTTCCATTTATTTATATCACAGTTACATGCATTAATAATAAATAAAGGATTTAAAATCTTAAAATGGCGTTGTGCGCAATGGTTGCAATTAGAAATTGACCATAAACTTATTGTGTTGGTTTGATGACCATCGTCAATTAAACGAACAACTTTATAATACGTTGAAATATCAATTTTTTGACTAAGGTCAATATTGTCTAAAAAATCAAAATCAGGATGTTGATCTTCTAAGACTGGTTTTAGGTATCGATTTCGTTTAGATATCAGATACTGCTTAAAAGGAATATGTGTCTCATTCCTTCTTTTTAATAAATTCTGAAGATCATTCCATGTATACGTCGGAATGGCTGAACAATATGAAATTTCTTCTTTATAAAGATCTTGATATTCAGTTACTTTATTCAAAAAAGAAAAACCCGTTATGATTCCAGGTTGTTCATGAGGACGAAACGCACCTTTAAAGAAGGCATTAAAGAAAGGTGTTTCTTTCTTATATGTTAACTCCCCTAAAAGTGGTGTATTGACGGTTAACACGGTTTTGTTTCTCCGTTGAAAGCTTTAAAGTTGACATAATTTTTGTTTTATAGAAGTATTAAAGGCTTTTTGATCAAGTTTTAAAAGTTCAACGGCAGTGATCATTTCACAATAGACTTGATAGACGGTATCTTCAAGTTCAGGAAGATCTTGAAGAACAGCACGAACACCATAGAACACTATAGCTCGCGGCTAAGTATCCTTTTATCCGTAGGGGTTTTGTATCGAGTCGCTGAGCGATTTGAAGATACTGATCTCGTTCAAAAGGGCCTGTTTCATTAAACTGTTCTAGAGTAATATTCTTTTTATGATAATCTCTACATGCTTGATACAGTCGAATGATCTGGCTATCATTATTGATCTGAGCGCCATATTGGGCACAGTGCAAAGCAAACTCAATTAACTGTCTTTTGTTCCCACCCGCATAACAAAAAGACCACACAGCATTATGGTCTTTACACCATTCGAAGATTTGACTAAGATTAATCTTCTCGGTTAGCTTAGGCGTTCCTTCATAGTTTTGAAGGATTTGATCCCAAGGCATTGGAAGATGACGTCTTTGAGGAAATAGATCCCAGAGAGCTTTAGAAGGCGTTTTAGCTGCAATCTTATTAAGATGTATCTTGACCATAGGACTTCCTTTGAAAAGGCTCTAGAGTACAATTAAGAGAATCTTAGAGCCTTTATGAAGAAGTTTATTCATTGATTCTGGACTAAATTGAATCGATGACGTTTAAATTGAGAAAACAGATTGATAATTGAAACATTATCGATCTCAGCCATTAATTTAAGTTGAGGATCTGAGGTGAAGTTTGAAACGACTTCATGAACATAATGAATAAGAGACTCATGTTGTTCAGCTTGATCTTCAATATCTGAAAAAGAAAGGTATTCTAATTCACCTTCAAGC
>Ga0209200_1004384_pt1 | contig 11504 bp, 21 predicted proteins | sample AD_UKC033_MetaG_FD_184406 | JGI IMG/M metagenome (GOLD analysis project Ga0209200, IMG submission 184406) | Active sludge microbial communities of municipal wastewater-treating anaerobic digesters from USA - AD_UKC033_MetaG (SPAdes) (version 2) | ecosystem: Engineered > Bioreactor > Anaerobic >...
AATAAGCAACTGGGCGGCAACCTTGCCGGAGTGGTCCCAACGCTGGAGCGGACCGCATAAAAATAAAGGCATGTAAGCCGCCTGGCAGCTGAAGCCGGGGCGCGTAGCCCGGCCTAATCCCCCTGGGTATTGCTAGCCCAGGGGGACAATATAAAACAGGAGAATAAAAAATAATAATGATTCAACAGGTTGTAACTATTGAGAAGGGCAGTAAGCAATCAGAGGATGTTCACGTTAAAAGCAGACAGTTAAAGTATATAGGGGTACCGCTTGATAAAAGAACGCTGGAGAATGAGCTAGATAGTGAGTACCTATCTTTTGAGGTCTCTTTTGATGGTGAGGAGTGGCACACGCTAATTTATTACAGCGGCCGCAAGTTGAGCATAAGGACCAGGGCAACCCAGGAAGTAAAGCCGCCTGAATCGATGCCGGGGTATAGCTATGCCATGATCCCTGTAAAGGATCCTGAACTGTTTTACGGCATGATGTTTCTAAGACTTATTGGAGACAAGACAGAAACGGAGACCCGGGCGATCTTACTTTATTTAGTATAGCCAGGCGCCGGCCACCAAGAATAAATTTACGCTATTGGGAGTAAGCCAATGAAAATATTTTTAATAAATAAAAAAAATAAAAATATTTTAATTAAAAATTATTCTTTCAAGAATAACGAGAGGAGTACCCCCCCCTGGGGGCAATTAAGTTTAGGATTCGGAGGGGGTATAGCGCGGGTGGTCAGCCACGCAAATTTTTATCCCAACACGGGAAAACCAAGGAAAAACCGACAAAAACAAGGGTTTTTCATGGTTTTTTCAAAGTATTTTGGGGCTTGCATTATTGTTTACAATATGCTAATATATCTGTAAACATACAAACAAAAAAAAGGAGCTGCCAATGGATACATTAAATCAAGAGCTAGGCAAGGAAAAAATAATATCTGTCAGGATCCCGGAATATTTTTACAACGCGCTTGAGCTGCAGGCTAGCGCCTGGGGCTTGAGCATGTCTCAAACCTTTAGAAAAATACTTGGTTTTTATTTTATGCCGGCCGCGCTCGAGCTTGAGTTAAAAGAGAGCAAGGCGGGAGAGCTAACGGAATTATTAAAACAAATAAGAGAGGGCAAGGGCGATCAAAAATTCAAGCTTTATAAGATCTTTATAAATAACATAAGCGAGTACATACAATTTTTAAAAGATACCACCAAGACGGCTAAATATTCTATCGAGTATCTAGAAAGAAACGCCGCGATAGTTGAAAATATTTTATCTGTGTTTGAGCTATCCCTAAATGAGTTTGAAAATAAGGCCAATGATATATTGAAGGAATTTTAAAAAACGAATATGGAGGTACAGCAATGGAAATATTAAAAAAAGAAGCCCCAGCCGGCAAACTGGAGACTTCTAAGAGCGGGGGTACAGATACCTTAGTCAATAAGGATTATACACCCGAGCCGCCAAAAAATCAATATGACCCGCAAGCGGTCAAGGTCGTTTCAAATTATCAGGCGCTTGACAACGCGGCCAAGCGCGATGCCATGTTTTTACTAAATAACCCCGACCAGGTCCCACCCCCACCGGCGGACGACTGGCAGCCCTTGGGGTTACTTGATGCTTATGCACCGCTTGAGCCGATCCGATATGTAATCGAAGGATTATTAGAGTTCGAAACGCTAAATATCTTTTACGGCGCGCCTGGATCCCTAAAATCTTTTTTACTGCAGGATCTTGCCTTATGCGTTGCAACCGGTAAACCCTGGTTAAGTCCCGCGCCTTGGGGCGGCGGGAGCGCTGCAATTCAGACAACCCAAACGCCTATTATGTGGCTTGATTTTGATATGGGTAAAAAGCGCACTTTGGAGCGGTTCGGGGCCTTAGGGCGGCATTACAAAGCGCCAAGCGATGCCCCTATAAAGATCTATTCTATGCCTAGGCCAAGACTTGACGCGGGCGATCTTGTACATATTGATTTACTAATTGAGCGCTGCAAAGGCGCCGGGTTAATCATTATTGACAACTTGCGGACCATAAGCGGGGGCATCGATGAAAACAGCAGCCAAATGAGCGAAGTAATGGACGGCTTGAGGGAACTAACCGAGCGAACCGGCGCGGCAGTTGTAACTATTCACCACGAACGCAAAGGGAGCCTATACAAGGGGCGCGCGGGCGAAGCTTTACGCGGTCATTCTTCTATTGAGGCATCTATAGATCTTGCGTTACAAGTGGACCGCGAACCCTACAGCGACATAGTAAATATAAAAAGCACAAAAACAAGAGGCCTGGAGGTATTGCCGTTTAGCGCCGCTTTTACTTTTGATAAAAACCCCGACAAGTCATTAAATACGGCGTGCTTTTATGGGTTCGAAAGTGAGGACAACGAAAGCAACAACGCCATAGAACGCGAAATAAAAGCAGCACTTAGAGCCGGACCCTTGAACCAATCAGGCTTAACCGCTGCAGTAAAAGCCAATCTTGAGAACGTAGGGCTTAACCGCATAAGCAACCAAATCAAGAAAATGGAAGCCGCAGCACAAATTAGGGTAACTATAGGAGGGCATAATGCGAGAATATACAGCGCCGTTTTATAGTTTTATAGTGTTTTATACAGTTTTATATAAAACTGGAAAAAGCGCCCTAATTCAGTTTTATAGCTTTATATACACCCTTAAGGGTATAAAGCTATAAAACAGGGCGAAGCGGGATTAAATAGCCATGAACCGACAATTCAGTTTTATAAAGAACCAGGTAAACATAATTGATTTACTTGGCGGATTAGATTTAAAAAAGGTTGCCTCGACCGGCGGCGGCGAGCTTGCCGGACCTTGCCCATTTTGCGGAGGGCGGGACCGGTTCAGGGTTCAACCAAGTAAAAATATCTGGTTATGCCGAAATTGCACCGGCGGACTTTGGCGGGATCCTATTGACTTTATAGCCAAGCGCGACAATATCAGCATAAGCGACGCGGCCAAAGTGATCACAAAAAACGCACCCAATTCTGTTTTATACAACGGCTATAAAACAGCCATTAAACCAACTTACACCCCATACAGCGCACCCCCCGACGAATGGCAGCACGAAGCGCGGGAGGCGGCCAATCAATGCCAAGAGCGGTTATATACCGACGAAGGCGCGCGGGCGCTTGAGTATTTACAAAAGCGCGGCTTTTACCGCCAAACCCTGGAACGGTTCCAAATAGGTTACAGCCCTGGTTATAAATGCGGGTCCTTATGGATCCCGCACGGTATAACGATCCCATGCGAGGTTAAGGGCGTTTTTTGGTATCTAAAAATCAGGACCAATGGAACGCCAAAATATACACTTGTAAAGGGATCAAAGCCAAGCGCCTTATACAATGCCGACCGCCTGGAACTTGCGCGTATATGCCTAATCACCGAAGGCGAATTTAACGCCATGACTTGGGACCAGGAACTAAACGAAATAATGCCGGTTGCCTCTATGGGCGGGAGCGCCTCGAACCGCGTAGATCTTGTAAATTGGGGCGGCTATTTTCTAAATAAGTCCCTTATCTTGGCGGTTTACGACGACGACGAGGCCGGGCGCGCGGGCGTAATGGCTTTACGCGATCAAATAGGCGAACGCGTGAAAATCGCAGCCTTACCCGAAGGCCAAGATATTAACAGCTTTTACCAGGGGGGCGGCTGCTTATGGACTTGGGTCAAGGATTATTTACAATTTTGGGAACCGGCGACGCCCTCTATCATAGAGGCTAATTGGTAATTGGTACTAATTGGTATCTAATTGGTATTTTGGAGGATATAAGAAAAATGAGCGATAAACAAAACACTATGCAGCCCCTAACCTTGGCGGGCGCTTATAGCTATAAAGCCCCCGAGCATATAAAAATAGAAGGCGGGAAAATATATTTTATAAATCAAAATTATTCGATAGAAGTAAGCGAAATTAGAACGCATAAGCAGTTAAGCCAATGGATCTATCACTTGACGGGTAAGCCCTGGGTAACAGTAGAAATACTTAATCAGTTTATTGAGAATATATATACATACCGCGACTGGCCCATGTATGAAGTTGAAAAGCCCTGGGGTAACTTGAGTAAGTAAAGGGATATAAAAAGGATGTTTATTTTTTTATTAAATAAGGCGGCACAATGAGGGAGCAATTTATTAATAAGCGGTTCAAACCCGAAAGCCTGGAGGGATACCATTAATTTACAAGCGGCCATGACCGACCAATTATTAGAGATTGCTAACAGTTTCTAACAAGATTATCAAGATTCACATAAATTTTTATAAATAAGTAAAAGGATATTAGAGGGCAAAAAAGGGCGCGTGTTTGATCAAAAAGCGGGGGTATATAAATAACCTAACACGCATAAAAAACGCTTAAAAGGGCTAAATTTTCAACGTAGGGAGACGCCTAAACAACTTAATATTTTATTGGCGGGCGCTTGCCAATTCTCTTATACCAGGGGAGCGTTAAATACTCGGTAAGAGCTGTTAATCGCTCGTTTTGTAAATTTATTTGATCCTGGAGCGCGTTTATTTTAGCATCATGAGATCCTAGCTCGCGGGTAACGGCCAAAACCATAAGAGCGCTATTTTCACCGCTTGCGGCTTGCGGTTCTTCACCCTTGGCGGGTTCTTTTGGGGACGCGGTACCAGGCGGGAGAGTTTGCAGAATTGTTTCAATAGTTCTCAAGCCTTGCCCCTTGGCGGCTAGGTCCCTAATTTGACGGAAGGTCTCAAGATCTCCCGCCGTGTATGTTCTATGCCGGCCGGCTTGCGGCGCCTGGGGGCTAAGATACGCGGCGAACCTATCAGACCACCGGCGAAGGGTAGAGGCGGGAACCTCCAAAAGTTCACATATAAAACCAGGGGTATAGCTCATTTTTACACCTTTACAGAAAAACGGGCGAAAATCGATTATTAAATCACTCATTATTATAACAAAACCGCACTTGACTTTAAATTAATTATTGCTTATTATAATAACGCTTATAAACGACTATGTAAGATTTAGACATGACAAACGACATAATAAGACCAAAACCCGACTTAAACAATATAAAAGCCCTCGTTTTGAACGATTTAACGAGTCCGCACTCAAAAGTTATGTATAACCTAGCGCTTGACGAGTTTTTAGCCTGGTATCAAAGCCAGGGCGCGCCGGGCTTAACCAAAGCGACGGTAAACGCCTATAAAGCCTATTTACAAGATACGACCGACTACGCCCCCAGCACGATCAATTTAAGACTGTCAGCAATCCGCAAACTAGCCAATGAGGCGGCCGACAATGACTTAATTTTAGATAGTCAGGCCAACGGGGTAAGCAAAGTAAAGGGTATAACGATTCGGGGCGTACGCCTTGGGAATTGGCTAGACTTAGACGAAGCGCAGCGATTGATCAATACACCGGAAAAGACCCGCTTAAAAGGCCTAAGGGATAGGGCAATTCTAGCGCTTATGATAGGCGCCGGCTTGCGGCGGTCCGAGGTTGCTAAATTGCACTTTGAGCAGCTGCAGCAAAGGGAAGGGCGGTGGGTTATACCCGACCTGGTAGGGAAGGGCAACCGAACGCGAACGGTACCGGTACCGGCATGGGCAAAAGGCGCGCTTGACGAATGGACCAAGACCGCCAATATAAACGAGGGTTATTTATTTAGGCCGGTAAATAAAGGCGATAGACTAGCCGGCGCCAAGATCTCAAGCCAAACAATACAAGACATAGTAAAGCAATATGCTAAAGCATGCGGGTTCACTTTGAGCGCGCACGATCTAAGGCGTACTTTTGCGCACCTTGCCAGGAAGGCCGCCGCGCCTATTGATCAAATTCAAATGAGTTTGGGGCATGCGAGCGTACAGACAACCGAGCGGTATTTAGGAACTAAACAGGATTTAACAAGCGCGCCATGCGATTATATAAAGTTGCGGCTTGATTAAAAATAAACATATATGGAGGCAAGTATGAAAATAGTTTTGGTAAGGTCTCACAGGCCGGGCGCTTATACAAGGCGCAAAATATTAGTAGGCAGTAATTGGGTTAACGTGTACGGCTTTTTATTTTGGCCTAACCGTTACCGGTCTAGAAAATGGGCGGGCCTTGCCTTGGTAAAGCCGGTAAGCGAACCAAAACAAGACCACGCCCAACACGGACGACAAGACGCTAATCAAATCAACCCATGCGAGGTTAATTATAACCCAATGGGCGGCAATCAAACCCCGGAGGGCTAACAATGACCAAAGCAGCAATTAGTTTTATTTATACTTGGCCGGTTTTACAAGCGGCGCCAAAACTCAAAAAACACCCAGGCAAGTTAACAGATCTAAAACAAACAAGCCCGGACGCCCCCCAGGGCGGGCGATCTTTTAGCATCTTTGCAGCTGCTAAAAAATCCTTTATTTGGAGGCGGTAAACATGGATCTTTTAACAGCATCGATTTTATACGCGGTTGCTATTGCCGCTGTTATCTTGGACCAAAAGAGCGCGCCCAAAAATGGCTTGAAAAGTGATCAAACGCGAAAATATAAAAGCGCTTGCCGCCTTGGATCAAATAAAGGCAGTAAAAGCGCCGGCAATATTTGGAAAAGTTGAACTATGCCAGGGCATAAGCGAAAGCGGCGCGCCGGGCGATGAAACGCTTATTTTTTACAAAAAGGCGAATATTTGGCTATTTTAGCCCGAATATATAAACGAAAAGAGCAAAGGAGAATTTAAAAATGGATAGGATCAATTTTTATTTGAGTAAACTAACGGGGTATAAATTTGCGCTCGAGCTAGGGCCGGATAGTATAGAGGTTATTTGTTTAAGGCATCCAAGGATCAATATACCGGAAGGCGGCATACCAATAAAGGGCACAAAGGTTAAGATCAAAGGCGATCTTGACGGCCTGGAGAGTGAAAAGCCTAACCAGACGGGGCGCGGCGCTTGAGATCTAAGACCAAGGGCGAAGGGGGCGCCCGGCTTATAATTGATCAAATTGGAGGCGATCAAATGGACCAAGACACAATCAAAAGGGCAATTAAAAGGGCACGGCTTGAAAATGCTATCGAATGGCATCTAAAATATAATTTTTACCCGCCCTACCCTAGGGCATTAATCAAGCCTTGTTTGGAGGCCATAGAGGCAGTAAACCAGGGCAACCCGAACGGATTAATCATAATTCCAACTAACGAGGGCGGCCAAGGCGGCGCCAAGGCGGGCGATCTCATAGAGTTTTTTAACCTTGAGGGCATGATAGAAACGGAGGCGATCCAATGAAGCCCCGCAAAATAACTAATCAAGAATTGGCCGACTTGCCCGAAGCCTGGCAAAATGCCAATATTGACACGGCCGATTATATCCCTAGCGCGCTTGAGGCCTGGGAAGTGGACCGCAAAACTTACGACCAGGCGAAGGCAAACGGCTTATTATGCCTTGAGCATGACAACCGCTTTTATATTGCCTAGAGGCAAACCAATGAAAAACAAAAATAAAAACAAAGGGAATAAAGACAAAAAAAACGAATTGCCGGCAAGCTCCACCGCCTGGGATCTTGGCGCCGGGCTTGTAATTTATACAGCTGCAAACGGCGAAAAAGCAACCTTTAGAATAACCCAGGTAAACGAGGCCAACAAATGACAATGGTAGGCAACCGCGCGGGCGGTAGTGAGGGCTATTTTATTATTGGCCAGGAAGGGCGCGAAGTATTGGCGCCGGACGTTATGCAGCTGCAGGGAGAGGATAGAATAATCGCGATCCTATTAATAGCGGTATTTTCAGGGCTTGACCGAACCGAGGCGGCAATTAATAACAGCTTTACAGATCCCGGCGCGATAATAACAGGAATGAACCAATTTATGAGAGAGGCGATCAAATGACCATCAAATACAAGGTTTTTTACAAGTTTGAAAATGAAGGTAAAAGCTTGCGGGTTTACCGGCTAGACAATCAAATTATTTTAGCAGTAAACGACGACACGAACCCAGACGAACCGGCCGCGCTCGATTTTGAGATCCCGCCCCGTGAAATTGCACCCCTTGGGCGCGCCCTGGTAAGTGTTTGGGAAGTTATACACCCGGAAGGCGGCGATAATGACACGGCCGCCAAAAGCGAACCAATGGCAAGGGACGCGGCATTAATCGAGGTTCTCCAATATGCGATCTTGAAAATAGGCGAAATAATAAACGAGCCGGCCAATATACCCATATTGCAAAAGCGCGAGATCCTGGAGGGCTTGAGCAAGTATTTAACAGAGGCGATCAATGAAGGGAGTTAAATTTTATTTAGAATATCCTAACGCAGCTGCAAAGCGAAGGGCAACGCGCCAAAACTTGGGCAATCATGAGGGCAATATTATTGCAGTATTAGACAACGGCTATTATATAAGCGGCGGGGGCGTTACGGCCGACGCCCTGGCAGCCGTTTATTATAGGGAAAATAGCCCGGTTGCGGGTACCGGTGTAAGCCTGGAGTATAAAAGCCATGAGGCATAAGGCTATCACGGCGATTAAATAAAAAAGGATCTAAAGCATGCCAACAAAAAACGATAAACAAAAATACATCCAACTTTTACCGGCACATGTTAAAAACAGTATTGTAAATATAAAGCTTGAGTTATCAGATCTTGGCGATATATTGAGCGGTTCAGATGATAAAACGCTTGTAAAGCTGCTAAACAACGCCATAACGGCGGTTAATCAGCTCGATGAATACGCCTGGAAAATAAGCGGCTAATTATGCGATATTGCCAGGGCAAGCCATATTTTGAAGGATCCCTATTTATACAGTGGTTTAACAGTTGGACCCGGTTTATAAAACATGATACCAGGGCTAAATTGTAAACCGCCGGCCGGCACACTTTTGAGGATTATTGTAAAGAACGGTGGAACCTAAAAAGACAACGGGCTTACGAGTTGATGGGTGCAGCCGATGTGGTAAAAACTTTGTCGGAAATTTCCGACAAAGTACCTCTTCGTGAATCTCATGTTGCACCCCTAACATGTCTTGAGCCTAAAGAACAGGTCGAGGCATGGAAGCACAGCTGCAGAGCGGAGAATGGCTTACACATGATCGCATGCGGCACCTGGAATGCCCTGAGCCGGCATGTCGGATGGTGAGAGCAGGATCCACCAAAAACAAAAGGTCTTATGATATGGGTATGCAGCTAAAAACGCGGGAAAGTGCCTTTTTTTTGAAGGCTTAAAATGATTAAAGATGGGGAATGTACCAGGCCAGTATAAAGCAGTAAAAAAACAGAGGAACAGCAGCCTAACGGACAACAAAAGCAGCTGGGATCGGTGCGGGGACAGAGCCAAAGGGCAACCCGAAGGGCAAAGGCATGCCAGGGCGGGCGTATGCACGCAGGCACGCGAAAGCAGGAAGATCTGCAGGCTTAAGACAAGAGAAGGCAGAGGCTGGCAATGTGTTTTGTTTTATTGCCGCCACTGACTGGCTGAAACCGAGCCATATATCCCCCTTAGCGCCCCCCATGTTCAAAGTACATTATTGGGTGTGGGGGTTGCGGGGGCGGGGTATGGGGGGGGGAAGGGGGAAGGGCGAGGCGGAAGGGAAAGCACGCAAGGGGAAGGCATTTTGTTTTACTGACCGCTTGCGGGCTATGCCCGACCCACAAAACAGCCTGCAGATCTTCCGAAGAGAGCGGGCAGGGCGGCTGCCCCCTGGCAGGACTGATCAGGCGGTAAACATGCCGGAGAGCTGGCATGGAAAGCGGAAAGTGTTTAAGCGTGGGTGTGATCCGCAAAGTGGTTTGTGTTTGCGGGCACACGCACGCCGGCATACAGCGGAAGTTATTGGCAGCTTAAGACCAAACGGAAACTACCAGGCAGCGCTTGAAGGAAGACAAGACCATCAAGAAAAAAAAGGCGCTGCCTGGTGGAGAAGAGCAGGGCAAGCTGGCAATGCCTGGAGCGGTCCAAAAAGAGGGTAAAAACGGGGGAAATATATTGCAATTACATAAATTGCATATTTGCATATCATGAATTTACTTGCAACCCTTGCAATTTAATTATTAATCGGTTATATTATTGATGTAAATGGCGGTTTTCATACTGTAAACCGAGAACAACAAAAAACAAGGAGTAAATCAATGAAAGTGAGTCAAATGTTTCCAGCACGCTTTATTTGTGGGAATGATCTCAATGGGAAGGCCTTTATTATGACCATTCGAGAGATCAGAAAAGAGTCTGTCAGGTCCATGAACGGAGAGAATGAAGAGCGATATGTTCTTTATTTTCAGGAAGCGCACAAAGGACTGCTGTTAAATAAGACTATAGCGAATCAGATCTCCACGATCCTGGCCAGTGATGACACGGGCATATGGACCGGCAAGAAAATAAAGCTGGTACCGGAAGAGATCACGGTAGCCGGCCAACAGAGAATGACTGTCAGGGCTAGGCCTGCAGATGATACAGCTGCAGCTGCAGTGAAGCAAGGACCAGCTGGGGCATATTATGAGGATCAGGAGCCGGAAGAGGAGTCAGCACTTTAATGAACGAGCTGATCGTTATAAAACACAGAGAGCTTGAAAGGAAAGGGTACTTGCCACTGGATCAAAACCCTGCAGCGGTTTACCTTGCGAGCTTATCGGCAAGCAGCAGGAGACCCCAGGCGCAGGCACTGAACACAATCTCCATGATGATTGCCGGTGTGAGCTGGCAGGATCTTGATTGGTCCAGGCTGCGCTATCAGCACACAGCTGCAATAAGGGCGCAGCTGGTTACAACTTATGCACCCAAAACAGCCAACAGGATCCTGTCTGCATTGAGAATGGTTTTAAAGCAGGGATGGAGACTGGGGCAGATCCATGCTGAGGATTATGCCAGGGCAATCGATATAAGCCCGGCAATAGGCCAGAATTTACCAGCTGGCAGGATGCTGAGCAGGGAAGAGATAACCCGTCTCTTTGTGAGTACAGAGGCAGGTACTAAAGCGGATCGAAGAGACGCGGCGATCCTTGCCCTTGGATTTGGGGCCGGCATGCGGCGGGAAGAGATCGTTAATTTGAAGCTGAGCGATTATGACCCGACACGGGCATGTTTGGAATTTGTGGGTAAGCGAACAAAAGAGCGGCGGGTATATATGGCCGGGCAGGCTGCAGCTGCGGTGGATGACTGGATCAAGGCACGCGGGCATGGGGCAGGTCCATTGATCCTGGCAGTAAATAAAGCCGGCGCGATCAGGAAGGGAGAGAAGCTGAACAGTAATGCGATCTATCACATATTGACAAGGAGAGCGCTGCATGCCGGCGTGGACCCCTTTACTCCACATGATATGAGGAGAACTTTTGTGAGCGATCTGCTGGCAGCCGGCTTAGACGAGCTGCTGGTGGCCAGGCAGTCCGGGCACTCAGATTTAAAAACCTTGCGATTATATGATCGCAGGCCAGATGAGGCACTGCAACAAGCCATGCGAGCCATTGATTTTCCCTACAAAAGAAAAGAGGAGAAAAAGTGAGCGATATAAAATTCCAGGAGAATGCAGAGGCGGAGATAGTATGCCCGTTTTGTGGCAATAAGTTGATCGTTAAGAC
>Ga0209200_1004392_pt1 | contig 11482 bp, 9 predicted proteins | sample AD_UKC033_MetaG_FD_184406 | JGI IMG/M metagenome (GOLD analysis project Ga0209200, IMG submission 184406) | Active sludge microbial communities of municipal wastewater-treating anaerobic digesters from USA - AD_UKC033_MetaG (SPAdes) (version 2) | ecosystem: Engineered > Bioreactor > Anaerobic >...
GTGGTTAGATGGCGTCCCGATGAATCGGGAAGGTCTCTCTGATGGTCCTGGCTATAAGCACATTATAAATTAAGAGGGCAATTAGCTCAGGTGGTTAGAGCGCGTCGCTGATAACGACGAGGTCGGAGGTTCGAGTCCCCCATTGCCCACATGCACTATTTATATATCTTAAAAAGCGCTCGAGACAGTAGTTATTATATTGGCTATACTGATAATATTGAAAGAAGGTTGTATGAGCATAATAATTATGTTGGTAGATACACCAGCAGTAAAAAGCCATGGGTGCTTATTTATAGCGAAAAGTACGCCGAAAAAAGCACGGCATTAAAGCGAGAACGTCAGTTGAAGAAAATGAAATCAAGAAAGTATATCAATGAATTGATCAGAGCGTCCCGATGAAATCGGGAAGGTCCCTGGTTCGAGTCCAGGTATGCCCACAATAATAATTTAAAATTTTTAATTTTAAATTTTAAAACAATTGAATAATTTAAAATAGTCTAAAAATTATAAATTATTAATTAGAAATTATTTTAGCCGAGGTAGCTCAGTGGTAGAGCAGAAGACTGAAAATCTTTGTGTCGGCAGTTCAATTCTGCCCCTCGGCAATATAAAAACAGTTAACAATTAGCAATTAACATTCAACTGAATCTTTTCTTAGCTGAAATTTTGTTAATTGTTAAGTGTTAACTGTTATTTATTATCATCGGGGTGTAGCTTCCGCCAAAGGCGCAAAGTCCGCCTATGGTGGAGACCCGCCTCGGGCGGGCAGTTGATTGACTAGTCGCTATATCATTGTCAGCTTTTTAAAAATAAGTGATATTTTTTCGGGGTGTAGCTCAGTTGGCTAGAGCGCATGCATGGGGTGCATGAGGTCGCCCGTTCAAGTCGGGTCACCCCGATTATTAAATTTCTACAATTTTTTCGGCATGATGAAGCGACCCGCAATTTATTTATATTTTTTTTCAATCATTGCTGTGGTAACTATTATTTCCGGAGCATTGTTTTTAATTGGTAATAATTTCAGCAAAGATAAAGATAATTTAATATTGTCGGATCAATCAAATGAATTGTTCGATAGCGAGCCGGCTAGTGGCAATTTGCCAGAACCGGAGATGGCTACCACGACAATGGTTTTTGGCGGTGACGTGATGCTCTCGCGTAATGTGGGACAGAAAATGGAGAAATATAACAACTGGCAGTGGCCGTTTGAAGATATTGCGCCATTGACAACAGCGGCTGATTTGGCCGTAATCAATTTAGAGTCACCCTTTACCATCGGTGGTAGTCATTTGGTTTTAACCGGGTCTTTTTCTTTTAAGGCGGATCCCCAAGCGGTGGCCGGGTTGAATTTGGCCGGAATTGATATTGTCTCTTTGGCTAATAATCATATTTTAAATCAGGGAGCCAAAGGTATTAGCGACACCCAGAAAACATTGACTGATAATTCGATTGATTTTATCGGAGCTGGCTTGGATGAACAAGCGGCTCGCCACCCGGTAATCAGGGAAATTAATCAGATTAAATTCGGTTTTCTCGCTTATGCTTATCCCGATGATTATTCGGTTGCCGCCACTGCGACGCCGGGTATTGCCAATTTAAATATCGACAAAATGCAATTGGAAGTGGATCAGCTTAAGGCGCAGGCGGATGTGGTAATTGTCTTGATGCATGCTGGCATAGAATATAAAAAATTACCCAATTTCGAACAACAACAGTTTGCTCGAGCGGCGATCGATGCCGGTGCAGATTTGATTGTTGGCCATCACCCTCACTGGGTTCAAAGTGTGGAGATTTATCAGGGCAAACCGATATTATATTCCCTGGGAAATTTAATTTTTGATCAAATGTGGTCGCAGGAAACTCGGGAGGGGGCACTAGCCAAGATAATTTGGCGAGGAACGGATATTGAGAAAATCGAAATTATTCCGGTTATTATTGAAGATTATGCTCGGCCTCGTTTGGCTGATAGTGCTGGTGAAGCTGGCCGAATTTTTCAACGCATGGGTTTGGAGTCATCAATAATCGATTTAACGCCAGCATTGTCGGCAGAATAAATTTTGACAAGAAAATTTTTTTAAGATAGAATTTTAGTATGAGTCATTTCATTAGCAATAATTGGTTTTTCTATTTTACTGACCACCGGGCCAGTTAGCTTTTGATTTTGTTCAAGTAGGTACAAGCCAGCTGACCCCCTAAGGTCAGTTTTTTATTTTTTGAAGCGACTGAAAATCCGAGTCAGTCAAAAAATAGTTTGGTTTTTAGTGATGGGTTAGTAGAGTGATGGGTTAACAGGAGGACCATTGATGATGACTAAATTTTTGGCGATCGCTGAGCAGTTGGCCAACGGCCAGACCAGACAAGTGGGTTGTCCTTATTGTGCTGAGATTGGTATTATCCTGGACAAAAGAGGACTGCTAGTGAGTTGTCGGCCGTTTGTCGAGCATCTTGAAGCCGGTCGTCGCGGGATAAATACTTGTCCTCGGCTTGGTCCGCAAGGCGGCTGTCCGTTTGAGCGCAGTGATAAGCTGGCTTGCCGTTAATTTTTTGCCCCGACTAACGAATTAGTCGGGGCTTGTCTTATCTTGAAAAAAATGTTTTTTTATATTAGAATAACTGGAGCATGGTCTTTATTATTAATTTCCGGGGTGTAGCTCAGTTGGCTAGAGCGCTTGCTTTGGGAGCAAGAAGTCGCAGGTTCAAGTCCTGTCACCCCGACCAACTTAAACTTTTTTCAAATTCAGAGGCGGTTTGTTTAGTAATTGTAATATGACCAAAAGACTGTTTATTGCCATTAGTCTGTCTGAATTATTGGCTGATAAACTTGCGGATTATCAGCGGAATTTGGCATTGGAGCAGTTCCGCCGTGAGAAAATTAATTGGACCAAAAAAGAAAATTTACATCTAACGGTGCATTTTTTGGCTGAGGTGGAAATCAAAAAAATTGAACAGTTAATTAGTCTTTTGGGAGCGGTGGCCAAGACAATTCCCGCTTTTGATTTGGTGTTTAAAGAAATAATTTGGGCACCACCGAGGCGCCAGCCGCGGATGATCTGGGCGACTTTCCATGGTCATAACCAGTATCAAAAATTAGCGACGGAAATTTATCGCGCCACCAAAGACATATTATTTGAAATTCAGGAGCCAAAATTTTTACCGCACCTTACTTTGGCCCGGTTTTGGTTTTTATCGCGGTCGATTGATGTCGGCCGGTTTATTTTTCCGCCACCCACCTTTGATTGTGTGCCGGTTGCCTCATTTTGTCTGTTTGCATCGGAATTGACTGCCACTGGTCCGATTTATACCAATTTGGCGCGATTTGATTTGTCGGGTTGAAAAAAAGATAATTTTTGTTATAATATTTCTGACTTTGCGGGTGTAGTACAACGGTTAGTATGCTAGCCTTCCAAGCTGGAGATGGCGGTTCGATTCCGCTCACCCGCTCCAAGATTAGACTTTCCAATTTTTGGCCAGCCATTTCGTGGGCGGCGCTGTGCGCCGCCCATTGATTTTGGGGGTTTCCACGCGCTTCGCGCGCGGCCAAGCGGAGGTTCGAGCCGAATACTTGTTCGGCAACAACCTTTTTCTCAAAAAGGTTGTTATCTCTTGCGATTTTTTCAAGATTTGAAGCGACTTTTATCCAGTTTTCCATCGGTTCGAGCCAATCATTTTGCTTTTGTTCAAGTTTGATATTTTGTTCCTCCAGCGACTTCTTTTCAAATAATAGTTTTGATTTTTTTATGCGATATATTTCTCGGTCTATGTCCTGTTCCAAATAACCGTCAAGAAGTTGTTGGAGTTTAGTATTGATAACTTTAATTTTTTCTTGTGATTCTTGAACAAAAGCAGAAACGGATTGGGCGGATTTTGCTTTGTCTTTTTCCAGCCGGATTTGTAATTTTTTTGCCCAATCCGAACGCAAAGAAACTTTTTGAAGCAGAGAGGAAATTTGTTTGTCTAATTCCTCTTGGCGAATGCAGGGCTCGCCACACTTAAAACCTTTCCGCTTTTTTGTGCAGTGATAATAAGTGTAATAATGCTCGTCGCCGTTCTTTTGTTTTTTCACCCTGTATTCGCCGGTAATCATCATACCGCAAGTGCCGCAACGCAATAATCCGCAAAAAATTTGCGGCTCAATTTTAGATTTGTGCCTCGGCCTTCCTCTCTGCTTCAAAACTTCCTGAACTTTATCAAAAAGTTTCTTTGCGATGATTGGCTCGTATTTTCCTTCATGGATTTCGCCGGCATAGCGGAATAACCCGCAATAAAACGAATTTGAAAGGATAAAAGTCGTTCTTGTGATGTGGATTTTCTTTCCGCTTTTTGAAACGATTTTGTTTTGCGCCAAAAAGTCGGAAACATCTTCCAGCCGATGATTACCCTCGGCGTATAGCTCAAACGCTTGGCGAATAATCGGGGCGCGCTTTTTGTCGACTACAACAGTTTTAACACGCGAGTCATTAAGATAACCAACCGGAGCAAGCGAGGGATATTCGCCTCGTCTCACTTTTTGGCGCAATCCACGCTTCGTGTTTTCGGAAAGAGAATCCACATAGTATTTGCTTTGCCCAAAAGCGATATTCAACATAAATTTTCCTTGTGGCGTTGGCTCAAACCAGAATTGAGGGAATTTCAACGCCGCAATACGCCCGCAATCAATAAGGTAAATGATTTGTCCGTCGTCAACAGAATTGCGCGCCAATCTATCGGGATGCCAAGCCAAAATTCCGTTTGCCTCGCTTTTCTCAATACGCTTTATCATTTCACCGAATATCGGACGGCCCGGAATTTTGGCTGATTGTTTTTCCACCAACTCCTCTATAATGTTGAGATTATTTTGTTTCGCAAAGGCGCGCAATTCTGTGATTTGGGCTTCAATAGATAAAACTTGTTTATCCTCAACATCGGTCGATTTGCGGGCGTATAAAAAGAATTTTTGCGATTGGTTATTATTCATGGATTTTGAAAATTATTAAAACTTAAATGGCCGCCCTTGGTGCGCTCAACTCGATTGCTCAAGCTGAATCCAAAGACGGCCATTAAAATAAGCAATCGAATCGTTGAGCGCAAGTTCATTATAGCAAAAATTCTTTTTGGGGCAAAGCAAATACAAAATCGCAAGGGATTTCGAACCTCCGCTTGGCCGCGCGCGAAGCGCGCGGAAACCCCCAAAATCAATGGGCGGCGCACAGCGCCGCCCACGAAATGGCTGGCCAAAAATTGGAAAGTCTAATCTTGGAGTATATTTATGATTTCGCTCGAACTTACTTTATCAAAAATTCTTGAAAAAATCCACTCGCTCCGCCCCGCCGCCCGTCGCCGATGACGGCGCCTGCCTCGCAGAAAAATTTTCTCTGCTTTCTTATTTTGCACTCGCCCGATTTTTTTCTTCTAAAAGGAAAAGGAAATTTTTCTGCTTCGGCTTCCACGCCCAAAGCGCGGGGCGGCGGGGCTTCGCTTCGGCTCGCGGGCAAAAATTTCCTCCCCCCAACCCTCTCCATTTTTGCCCGCTCGCCGAAAACCATCAAAAATTAAAACGCTGATTTAGGCTTTATATTTTAAATAAGCTGATTTAGGCTTTATATTTTAAATAACTTGCTATTCTTTTTGATTGCCTGATAAGATTCTTTTAAAAATTCATCAAATTTTTCGCTTTTGGCAACTTTATTGTATAAGTCGTTAAAATATTTAGGAGCGGTTTTATCAGCTATTTTTATTCTTTTATGTTCGCTATAAAAATTTGCCTTTCGTTTTAACATCTTCTGGATTCGGATATCATTTAAGATGATTGGCGCTAAAATTTCGCTTAAATGCCACTCTAAATAAGGCGATTCAAATTTTTTATTATTTACTTTTGGATACAATTGTTTCCATTTTTCAAAATACAAAAAATGGCAACACTCGTGCATAATAACTTCCATCGCATGAGATGTTTTTTTGTAGTTATAAAAAATAGAAAAACTCCAATCATTTAAAAAACGGGGGCAAATTGGGTTGATAGAAATCATAGCCCTAATTGTTTTATCTTGAGACCAATCGATTTGCAAAATTCTTGAAAGTACAATGAAAAAATCTTTTTCAACTTTTTGCCATTCTTTTTGGTATCTTGTTTTATTTTCTTCTATTAGTTTTCTATTTTCTTTTTTAAATTCAATAATATATTTTTTCAAAAATTTTATTTGCTCCGCTTCTTTCTTGAGAGAAAAAATCTTTTTAATCCCCGGGTGCTTTTTAATTATATATTTACCCCAACCCCATTTATTTTGAAATAAAAAACCATGTATCCAATCAACCTCTTTGGATAATGGAATATCAATAAATTTTACTTTTGGCAAATTCATGATTAAATAATATCATTTTAATCGCAAAAAATAAAGCCCAATCATTCATGATTGGGCTTAAGGTTGTTTTATCTGTCTCGCGTTGTACAATAAACACATTGCGAGATCGGGCGAATTGATGTCGCCGGTGGACAGAAATGCACGACTTCGGCAACCTCCTTTACACAGTTCACGGAAACGGCATTGTTCCACATCTTTACATTGGAACCCTCTGATTTTTTTGAAAACCGGAGAGTTTTCCCAAATGTCCTTTACGGAAGAAATGGTGATATTTCCGGCTAGAAACTCCGGATTTTCTCTTTGCGTCAGGGTTGGGCAAAACGACACATTGCCATACGCGTCAACAAACAACATTGACGATCCGATTCCGCGGGCTGGGGTTGACCAATCCGCAATTGAATCATGGCTATCAAGAAATTCAAATGTGTTATGACTTTCTTAAAGCAGACTCGCGAATTCTTCAGCAGTGATAGTCATTTCGGCGTTGGCACGACCAATCGGCTCTACGGTAACCAATCTGTGCAAAACACTAAATTCGTTTTTTACGAACTCGATGAATTGACGCATTTCAGCAATGTTGTGTCTGCCGATGGAAGTGTTTATTCTGACATCGCACCCTGTCCGCAACAATCTTTTAATCGTTTCGGTGGTTTTTTGGAATGATCCCTGGCTTCTGCGGAAACTGTCATGTGTTTTCTGATAACCATCTAGGCTTATGTAAAAAATCAAGCCATAATTGTTTTCAGATATATATCTGAAAACATCTTCGGTTATCAATGTTCCATTGGTGAAAATAGAACAGGGGATCAATCTTTTTTGCACTTCTTTAACGATTTCAAGAGCGAACGGCAGGATAAATGGTTCTCCGCCAGTAAGCTGGGGTTCCATTACCCCTAATTCGTCAACTTGCGATATTAAATCGCAAATCTTGGCGAATGTCATTTGGCGATCATTTACGCGTTCTATATAATCACCACAATTAGGGACATAACAATGTTTGCACCGCAAATTGCACTTTTTGGTCAGTTCAATAAAGACCACCCTAAGCGGCGGGTTGGCTCTAACATTTTTAATAAGCCCCAGATGAGTCGGCTTATTTTCAGTTAAAAGCTCGTTTGCCGTCAATTCGCGCAACACGGTTTCACTTTGTAGAATAAGTTCGCTTCTCTCTTTTTGTGGTATCTCTACCGGAAAGAAAGAATCAAGACTATTGCCCTGAATTAAATGCCGAATTACTTCAATTGTATCGGCATTAACATAGGCTCTTTTGCTATTCTCCAAGTTATGGATAGTCCCCAGTTTTTCATCGGCTTCTATGTAGAAGACGGCTTTTTCTGGAATAAACATCCGTTTCATTTTCTTATGCCTCCTTTCTGAAAAAAAATAGGCCCCAAAGCATTTGCGCAATGGGGCCCTGTGGGGGTTCGCTATTCCTACTTGAAGGCGGCGGCGATTTTCGGAACGGCTTTGCAGTTGCCGCCGATGCACGAACCGCCGCAGCAAGGGCGCCCCATGTTGGTGCGGTTTTGCTTCTCTGGTGAAGCGACAACCGCTTTCGGTTGGAACTTACTCCAGTCGCGTTTCATGGCTTTTCCTCCTTTCTTGCCTAAATTTTCTTATCATCTTTTGGGTTGAAAATCCACAGTGGATTTTCTTTTAACATTATTGGCCCAGCGAGACAATAAGAAGAATAGGACTTTAGGGTTGTTGTCAAAGATCTATGATATTAGGTTAGCATTCTCACTATGATCCTATCAAACTCTCAATGGTAATATAAACTCCAAATCAAAGCGAAATTAAGAAAAATGATATTAAAAAAAGGTCGTTTGAAATGTGTCCATGGCGGTTCGTATCAGGTTAGAAAAGTGAAGTCCGAAAATAGATATCATTGCCAAAGCTGCCGCCGAAAATTCTCTTTATTCTTGGCCACCTGGCTCAAATCAATAAAAATATCTTTATCTGACTTTATCATCCTCTTGCATCTTTGGAAAAACGAATATAGTGTAAAACAAACTACTGAATTGACTAATTTGTCAGTCCCGACTATTCGCAGATACTTCGCTTTGTTCAGAACTAATATTGTTAAAAGCGTTGAATTCATTGCTCAAAATAACGTCCAAGTGGATGAAGCCTATTTTGGCAGGTTTAAAAAAAGAGCTAACTATTTTCACGGACAGCGGACTTACAACATACAAGACAAAACCTGTGTGGCCGGCATTGGCTGTCCGTCAACCGGTATGCTGGCCACTAAAGTCATCCGCGCTAAACCAGGCATCCCAATTAAACAATTCATCTGCCAACAAGTGCCGACCAATGTCCATGTTTATTCCGATGGCAGCCCGATTTATACTAATTTGCGATATGATTATTTTCATACCTCCCGAACACATGATTTAGGTTTTCACAACGCTTATTACATTGAATCTTGCTGGTCGTGGATGAAGCGCAAACTATTTAAACAGTACCATCATTTTCACCGGAAAAACGCTGAAAGTTATGTGTCAGAATTAACCTGGCGATTTAACATTAGAAATTCAACGAATACAGCCTTAGATTACATTAAAAATTCACTTTAGTTGTTCCATATACTTTACATGGCCCTTTGGTTTGACAGAATCATGGTAATAGTGATAAATTGTAAAATATAGATTTTTGACAATCAAACTTAAAAAGGAGGTGATTACAGTGTTTTGCCGGTCAGTTACGACTCCAATTGTTAAACCAGTCAACGGGGCGTGCAACTTGTCCTGCTCGTACTGTTATACTTCTGGCCTAAAAGAGTGTGTCGTTAAAAATCGTATGCGTCCGGAAATATTGAAGACCGTGATTGATTTCTTCTGCAGCGATCAAGACGACATTGAGTTTATTTGGCATGGAGGCGAACCATTACTTGCTGGACTAAAATTCTATCGCGAGGCAATAGAAATTCAACACGCATGGAGACAGCGGGGAAAGAAAATCACGAATTTTCTTCAAACAAACGCTACCCTCATTACTCCAGAGTGGATTCGTTTCTTCAAAGAAAATGATTTTCTTATCGGCGTGAGCCTTGACGGTCCGAAAGAATTTCACGATCAAGTTCGTCGTTATCCCACTGGAAAAGGATCGTACGATGAGGTCATGAGAGGTATCGACCTGTTGCGTCAAGCCGAGATATTCAACGGAATTATCTGTAGCGTAAGCACTGTCAATCATGGATTCCCAAAAAGAATTTTCAACTTTTTTATTGTGAAAAACATAAAAAAGTTAAAATTTGCCAGAGTGAAAAGCATTGGCCATTGTGACAACGTATCTTCGTTGGTTATTTCGCCAACGCAATACGCTGATTTCATGATCACCATCTTTGATCTCTGGTTGGAACTAGATGATCCAGAAGTTGAAATTCGAGATATACAGAGCGTCGTTGGTCTAATTCTCGGAGGAAATAAACGCGAGTGTATCTATATGGGGCAGTGCGACCAGTTTGTCACTGTTTATTCCGATGGCTCAATTTATGGCTGTGATTCTTTTCCAAAGACAGACGATCTATGTTTCGGCAGTGTATTTGATAAACCGACCGCAGTTAAATCAAATTCGCAGCTACAAATATTCCGAGAGCTGCTAGAAAAAAGAAAAGAGTTCTGCCGCGCCTGTAACTGGTACTTTATATGCAAAGGAGGATGTGCAAAAGATTGCTATGAACAGCTTGATTCTGTTGAACCGTTAAGTAAAGTGTGCGAAAATCTGCAAAGGTACTTTGAACACATTTCGACTAAAATAAGATCATATGGATCTTATTTAACCGAGAACAGTACATTCCAACGCGAAAGGAGGTGAAAACCATGTTGAACTCCGTTTCTGTCGCAAAGACAGGTTCCAGTTCTATCCCGAAGGTTCTGCTTCAGGCCAAGAAGGAGGCCACAATGCAGGCTTCGGGAAAGGAAAAACCTGGGACAAGGCTTGGGGAAAAAGGCCCCTGGGATAAGGGACACTGGGCAAATAGGAAGTAATTCCTATGCGTTTCCAACGCCCCTTCGGACCAAAATTCTGAGGGGGCTTTTTATTTTACATTTATTTAATAATCCTTATTAAATCTTTAAGATAATTTTCATCAATTTGCCGAGTATTATTGACATATTTTTTCGCTTCTTGATAGAGTTCAAACGCAACAAATTTTCGCCATCTCAATAAATCTTTTGGTTTTGAAACATGATAGACAACTTTCGTGTTAAAGCATTTCTCGCTTAAATAACCTTCTGGAATAAATGAACTGATCAATAATTCTTCCAAAAATATCCTATTTGGCATACCTTCTGCCAACTCTGTAAATAATTCATCTTTTTCTTTGGCGATTTTAGTGATTTTTAAAAATAGATTTTTATTTTCCCTTAGCATTAGATGAAAAAATTCATGTGCTAAAACAGCCAGCGGAAAAAAATTATTAGGCACTTTAAATCCAAGCGGAATTTCAACGACTATAAAACTTTCTTTTGGCGTCCAAGAAAACCAAGCATTGACTTCCTTATCATTACTTGATGGATCAGAAATAAAATAAATTGGAATTTTGGAAATTGTAAAATTTTTTATCCCGCTTAATTTTTTTAATTCAAGAATAGATTGTTGAAACAATGATTGATTATTTTGAAAATATTGTTTCCATGAAAGCAAATGTTTAGATGCTTTACGCCAATGTGGGGCGAATACTTGATCTAAGGAGACAACAATTTTTTTTATTTCTCTTGTATTTTCTTTTCCGATTATTTTTTCAATTTGTCTCCAAATTTTATTTTCGCTTTTTCCGTAAAAAGACAGACCAACTTTTTCATCTAATAGATATTTTCGTAAATCAGATTTAACTAAATCAGCCTTATCTGTTTTTGAGGCGAAAAATAAAAGATTAGATAGACGAAAAATTTTTATTGATAAATGCATATAATTTATTATAACAGACTAGAAAAAAATTGTATATTTTTTTCAGGAGTAATTTAAAATCCAAATCAGCGTTTTAATTTTTGGTGATTTTTTAGCGAGCGGGCAAAAATGGAGAGGTTCAAGAGGAGGAAATTTTTTGCCCGCGAGCCGAAGCGAAGCCCCGCCGCCCCGCGCTTTGGGCGTGGAAGCCGAAGCAGAAAAATTTCCTTTTCCTTTTAGAAGAAAAAAATCGG
>Ga0209200_1004404_pt1 | contig 11463 bp, 20 predicted proteins | sample AD_UKC033_MetaG_FD_184406 | JGI IMG/M metagenome (GOLD analysis project Ga0209200, IMG submission 184406) | Active sludge microbial communities of municipal wastewater-treating anaerobic digesters from USA - AD_UKC033_MetaG (SPAdes) (version 2) | ecosystem: Engineered > Bioreactor > Anaerobic >...
GAAGGAACGGCGCGTCTACGGTAAGGAACCGGAATGGGTTGAACCTCGGCCCTTCGACGTGACCACGGCCGACGGGCAGACCCTATCGCTTCGGGGAGGGTATTACCCCATCAAGTTCGACCCGGCGGCGTCGCAGCGGGCAGAGCAGTACGCCGATGCGGAGGAAGCGCAGAGGCAACTCCGCGGGGCCTACACCTCGGCCACGACCCGGAGGTCGTTCACGAAGTCGCGCGTCGACGAGGTCGTCGGCCGACCGCTCCTCTACAACCTCTCGGGTCTGTATTCCGGGGTCAACGATGTGATCCACGACCTCGCCTGGCACGAGTGGCTTATCGACGCGAATCGGCTCCTGCGCTCGCAGTCCATCGACGCTGCGATCCGTGGGCACTACGGGCCCGAAGCGAAGGCGCAACTCAAGTCGTGGGTTGCCGATGTTGCCGAGGGCGAACGCGGCGCGGCCAACGCGGGAGAGTTGGCGCTCGGTCGGCTCCGGCAAGGGGTGAGTGCCGCCGGCCTGGGCTTCAACGTCATGAGCGCGGCGATGCAACCCCTCGGGTTTACGCAATCCATTGTTCGCGTGGGTGCGACGTGGGTCGGGCGCGGCATCGCGCGGACGCTTGCCTCCCCGCTCGGCACTGCGAAGATGGTGAACGAAAAATCGGAGTTCATGCGCAACCGTGCGCGGACCCGGTTTCGGGAACTTAACGAACTGCGCAACAAGGTGCAGGACGAGAACGTTCCGCTCGCCGTCGCGAAGCAGGGGACGTACTTCCTGATGATGCGGGCGCAGCAACTCGTCGACATTCCGACATGGGTCGGCGCCTACGAAAAGGCGATTGCGGACCAGCAACCCGAAGACCGTGCGGTGTCCCTTGCCGATCAGGCCGTGATCGATGCCCAGGGCGGCGGGCAGTTGAAAGACCTCGCAGCGGTCGAGCGCGGCGGACCGGCGCTCAAGCTCTTCACCGTGTTCTACTCGTTCATGAACACGGCGTTAAACCTGGGCGTGGCGCAGACCATGACCCAACGCAACAAAGCGAAGATCGCCGTCGACTATCTGCTCCTCTTCACGGTGCCCGCGATCATGGGCACATTGCTCAAGGATGCGCTGCAACCCGGCGGGGATGACGACGACGAGGATCTCACCCGGAAGTTGATCGCTGCGCAACTCGAGTACCTGATGGGCCTCATGGTCGTGGTGCGCGAGTTCGGCGCCGTGGGGAAGATCGTTGCGGGTGCCGAAGGCGTGCGCGATTACCAAGGCCCGGCGGGCGTTCGCGTGGTGTCCGATGTGGTGAAACTCGGGCAGCAAACCGCGCAAGGCGAGTTCGATGACGCCTTCCGCAAGGCCGTTGTCAACGTGATCGGCGACCTCACCGGATTGCCTTCGGCCCAGGTCAACAAGACGATCACGGGCGCCCAAGCCCTCGAGGAAGGGGAGACGGAGAACCCGGCGGCGTTGGTCTTCGGGTATTCCGCGCAGTAGGGTGCACCTACCCCGGCCCGACCCGTATAGCCTTCTCTGGACTACCCAAGGGCCGCGAGCATGACCGTCTCTTCGACTACCCGCCAAGCTGGACCCTACCACGGGAACGACATCGTCGCGGCCTTCCCGTTCGCCTTCAAGGTCTTCGCCGCAACGGACATGTACATCGTCCAGTCGGACGACTCGACGGGCGACGAGACAGTTCTCGTACTCAATTCGGGTTACACCGTCACGCTGAACGCGGACCAGGACACGAACCCCGGCGGGACGGTCACGCTCCCGGATGCGCTCCCGACCGGGCAGTCGCTTGTCGTTGGGTCGGCGGTACCTCCTACGCAGAACGTGAGCCTTACGAATTTGGGCGGCTTCTATCCGGCGGTCGTAAACACCGCGTTGGACAAGCTCACGATCCTCGTACAGCAGCTGAACGAATCCGCCGAGAGGTCCATCCGTTTCCCGGTAAGCGACCCCGGAACCACGACGCCCGAGATCCCCGCAGCGGGTTTCCGTGCGAGCAAATACCTTGCGTTTGACGCCAGCGGCAACCCCATCGCTGCGTCATCGTCGCCGGGCACGACCGTCGTGTCGGCGTTCATGGCGACCGTGCTCGACGATGCGAACGCCGCGGCGGCGCGCGCTACCCTCGGGGTACCGTCTTCCACCATGGTCGACGTGCGCGACTTCGGCGCCGTGGGCGACGGCGTCACCGACGACACGACAGCGGTGCAAAACGCAATCAACAGCGTGTCGGGGTCGGCGACGATCTTCTTCGCACAGGGAAACTACCTCCTCGGGCAAATCACAACGGGCGTCAAGAACGAGATCACCTTCCTCGGATCGGGGTATCGGGCATCGTGGCTCACGGTCAAGAGCGGAACGAATGCCGATTTCATCGTGTTCGGCGACGGCGCGACCTACACGGCGGGTTGTCGTGTACAGGGCTTGCGCATCAACGGCAACAGTGCCGGCAACGCCTCCGGGTCGCTCGTCCGTTTCCGGTCGACCGAGGACAATGCAGTCGCGCAATGCTACTTGTCGGACGCGAAGGAGCACGGCATCAAGTTCGACGGCAACGGCACCCAGGCCGCGAACTATCTGCGCGTTTTCGACAACTACATCGTCGGAAACAAAGGGCACGGGATCTACGCTCTTAACCAGGCGTACGGGCTCAAGGCGATCGGCAACACCATCGCGGGCAACGGCAAGAGCCCTGCGGGGGGCGCCGGTATCACGATGTCGTCGAATGACGGCCACGTCATTCTCGGGAACACCTTCGACGAGAACTCGCATTCCGTGTATCTGTACGCGGTCAGCGATACGACCGTGGTCGGCAACTTCCTGCAAAACCAGGACCGTCACGGCGTGCTCCTCGACGGTGGATCGATATACAACAAGATTGCGGAAAACTACATTCTCAACCCAAGCAACGGCACCGCGAACACGTATGCCGGCGTGGTGGTCAACGATTCGACGCACAATGACATCTTCGCGAATCTGATCTGGGCCCGGACGGTCGTTGCTTCCGATGGCGTGAAAGAGTCGGGCACGTCCGACAACAACGACATCCGAGAGAACCGCATCCGGAACACGGTCACGAACCCCATCGTGAAGGTGGGCGCGAGCACTACCGTCAGGGGCAACACCGGATATAAGACCGAGGCCGAAGGCACGGCTACCATCGCCAGCGGCGCGACGATCTCGCACGGCCTGGCGGCGACGCCAACCTCGGTGCAGATTACTCCGCGGGTTGCCGGGCGGTTGTGCTCGGTCACCGGACGGTCGAGCACCACGATCACGGTGACGATCTTCGACGTGGCGACGGGCCTTGCTATCGGAGGCACCGAAGCCGTCGATTGGAGAGCGAGCGTCTAGCATGCGCGAACTGAGCCAAGGGCCCGCCATCGACGCACTTGCGCAAGCGCAGGTCGACATCGGAAAGTTGGAAGTTGAGGTCGCGCACCTGCGCGACGACATCCTCGACTTGAAAAATCTAATTGGGCAGATGCACGCGCAGATGTCCAAAGTCACGGCGCAACTGTCGGAAGCCAAGGGCGGATGGCGGATGCTGATGCTCCTCGGCGGGGCGGCGGCGTCCCTCGGCGCCGGGGTGACGTGGCTTATCACTCACATGAAGATCGGTCCGTGATCTCCCCGCAAATCCGCCGGGTGCTTGAGCAGCTGGCCCGCCTTGATCCCGATGACCTCACGGCGTGGGGCATGGTGCAGATGGGCACCGAAGCTGCGCGCGTCATCCTAGCCGCGTTGCAGGACGCTGAGACGCTCCAGGCGGTGCGCGCACTCCTCGAGGCGGATAGGGTAAGCGTCGAAGCGCTGCGCGCCTTGGTGGCAACGTCAGGCACCGAGACGCTCGAAATCGTCGCGGGGGTAAAGGCATGATCGAAACGTTGCTTGGCACCGCCCTCGGGGGTGTCTTCCGCATGGCACCGGAGGTGCTCAAGTGGCTCGATCGGAAGGACGAGCGGAAGCACGAACTCGCCATGCTCGACAAACAGATCGACGCCGACCGGTTGAAACTGGAAGCCGGACAGAAGCTCGCCGACACCCAGGCCGAAGAGCGGATCACGCTGGCCGATCTGCAAGCCATGATCGAAGCCACTAAGGCCCAGGCGGTGCAGACCGGAGTCAAATGGGTCGACGCCCTGTCGAGCCTGATGCGGCCAACCATCACGTTCTGGTGGGTAATCGTGCTCTATACCGGGGCGCTTGTCGCGCAATTCCTCGTCCTGGTACAACAGGGCGACTCCGGGGTGCAAGCGATCCTTCACTTGTGGGGCCCGGACGAGCGGGCGATCGTGGCGTCGATCGTCGCCTTCTGGTTCGTTGACCGATCCCTGCGCAAGCGGTGATCCCGGAAGCCCTTCCACCCCTGATCCGCCGATTCGAGGGGCTGAGGCTCAAGCCGTACCTCTGCCCGGCCGGCGTGCCCACTGTCGGCTACGGCCACACCGGGCCCGAAGTGAAGATCGGATCTCCGCCCATCCCCCGCGCGTTGGCCGAGGCGTGGCTCCTCGAGGACGCGCGCAAGGCGTGCGGGCAAGCGCTCAAGCTATCGCCCATCCTTGCGGACGATTCCGACCGGCTCGCCGCGATCGCCGATTTCATCTTCAACCTCGGTGCTACCCGGTACCGGGCGAGCACGCTCCGTCGGCGCGTGAACGCGGGGGATTGGGCCGAGGCCGCGGAGGAGTTGCATCGGTGGGTGTGGGGCGGCGGTCGGAAGCTCCCCGGCCTGGTGCTCCGGCGGGCGGCGGAATCCGTACTATTGAACGCCATCGGATCCCGCTGAAACAAGGGCATACACGCCCACCCAAGCGCAAACTATAGTAAGGCCCTCGCACTGTAACCACATGAAAGGCTGAAAGAAGTATGCCTTTCGCCCCTCTGGCTACGAATCAGGGAGGCGGGGGCGGGGCACTAGATCGCCCCCCAGTCCGGTTCCAATTCCTTCGTGCGAATCGTACTCCCCCCGCCGTACAGCACCCGGGAGACCTCTTCCTCTAGGACGACAAGCGTCCCGTCGGCCCGCTCACCGTAGCGGATACCAAGGGCTTGCAGCTGCCGGACCTGCGCCCGTTTCTGGATGCGGTCCGTCAACTGCTTAAGCCGGGCGGGAGAGAGTTCGGGCATGGCTAGAACAACTTCGCTTTGATGTTGGGCGGAATCTGCGGCAACGGGGACCAGGCGGCGAAGCCGCTGTCATCCCAGTAACCGAAAACCGCCACGCCCCACCGGGTGAGAAGCAGGATCTTCGATCCTCGAGGAGCGGGGTGCTCCTCGGGATCCAGCCACTCGGCCACCGGGGCCGTGACAACGTCGTTCACTTTGCGTTTTCCAGTTGCAGTAACAGATCGATGAAGTGGCGGGCCTTCTTCAAATCCTCGGCGCCACCCTTCTTGCGCCAACGCGATACGTACTTGATGACGCACCCTTCGATGTACCCGATGCCGTTGGCGTGGATGAACTCCACCGGCTGGATCTTCATGTCCTTGTAGTGGTTCCCGCCGATCTGCTCGCCAAGCGGGGAGGTAGGCTCCGAGGAGGCAGGCTCCGGGGCGATGGCTTTCTCGCACACGTCCGGCGGAGGCACGTCGCAGTTATCAGCGCCGCGCCGGCCGCAGTAGGTGCAGCGTTCCGCTTCGGCGGACAACTCTGTAGTCTCGCTATCCGCTTGCAGATACACCCCGCCGGGCTTGAATTTTTTCACATCAGCGCAATCCATCATGGCGCTACTCCTGAAAGTTCGAAGGCGGCTGCGATGGCGTAGGGCACCGAGAAGCCCGCCGCGTTGCGGTGGCCCCCGCCCCCGTACTGCTTCGCAACCTCGGAAACGTCGACGCCGTAAGCGTTCGACCGTAGGCTGAAAACCCGACCCGTTGGCGTGTCCCAGTAGCAAGCCGCGAAGGGGTGCCCCTTTGCGAGTTCGTGGCCGGCGTCGCTGCTCATCGTGTAGGGCAAATTCGCCGCGGGGACACGGTGCCCGCCGATCACCATTTCCCGCGTCGTTACGCCGAGCAGTTCCCGGATGTCTTTGAAGTGCTTCCGCTCGATCGCTTCGCCCTCTGCGGCCAACGCGGCGGGAGCGGTTGCCATGAGGGTGTCCCACACCTGGAAGTCGTAGGGGAACGAAAAGACATTCGCCTGAATCTGCCGCGTGTTCTGGAGCGCGAATCGCCAGAGGTCGCGGTCTTCGATGTGCAGCAAGAGCGGGGGCGGGATTTCACCCACGAAGAAGTGATCCCACGCCAGCATGGCCCCGCTGCGGTTCATGTCGAATTTTGCCGTCACGTTCGCGGGCAAGTCGATCAGGTCTTCCGCCGCCGTCTTGTGGTGGTCAAGAATGAGGATGCTGTTGGCCTTCTCGGCCATCCCCAACAGCACCGGGCGCTTGTACGTGAAGTCCACCATAACCACGTCCTTGCCGGTCACGTCGGGCGGCGGTTCTTGGTAATTGCCGGGGTGAAACTCAATCTCGCCGAGTGCTTTTCGAACGACCCACGCGGCCCCAAACCCATCGGCACAATTGCCGTGGTAGATGCACATGCTCATGTCTATCCTCTCCTCTTCATCGCGTCCAAAAGAATGTCCTGTACTTCTCGCTTGCTCTCCACCCGCGCGATCACGTCCTCGTCGACGGTGTCCCGGGCTATGAGGTTGTGAACAAAGACGGGCCTCTTGTATCCGGCCTGCAACTGTCGGGTCGGTCCGATTCGCTCGAGGATTTGCATTCGCTCCTCGAGGTTCCACCAATGACCGAAGTACACCAGGATGTTCCCGCCGTCCTGCAAGTTGAGACCGTGACCAGCACTAGCAGGGTGAGCAAACAGAACAGGAATGCGACCGTCGTTCCAATCACGTAGCGTCTGCGGATCTGCGTCCAGTGCGCGGCCCTTGGGGAAGGCGGCGAGTAGTCGGGCGAGATCGGACTTGAAGTGATACGCGACGAGGACCGGCGCGCCTTGCGCTTCTTCAACAATCGACTCCAGGGCTTGTGTTTTCTCTTCATGGACCTCCCTCCAGTTCCCTACGTCGTCGACGTACGCCGCCCCGTTCGCCAGCTGCAAGCACTTCATCGTTCGCGCCGCCGCGTTGAAGGCCTCGACCCCGTGGCCCTCGATCTCTGCGAACATCCGTTTTTCCATGTCGCGATACAGCGCGCGAGCCTTCGGCGGGAGGTCGACATAGATGTTGTTCACGATCGGCGCCTCGAGGTCGAACCAGTCCGCCGCGTCGATGCTGAGGCACACGTCTCGTAGCTTGTCTTGTATCTGCTCTTGCGCGAAGGGCAGCGCTTCCACGCCGTACCCGTCGAAAGACTTCTGGAACCACCGTTGCCGGAAGGCGTCGTAGGTCCGGCCCAGGCGAGTGCCCTTGTCGACGAACCACATTTGTCCCCACAGGTCTTGCAATCCGTTGGGCGATGGGGTGCCAGTGAGTTCGATGAACCGTTCGGCCCGGAGGTGTGCCACCTTGGCGAGCGCAGCGGCCCGCTTGCTACCGTGGCCGGAACGTCGGGGCTCTCCGTTCTTCTTGGGTTCCGTCCCCCCGATGCGGAACGATTTCAACTTCGTGGCCTCGTCGACCACGACGGTGCGAAACGGCCAACGCTCACCGTAGAACTCCACGAGCCATTCGATGTTGTCGATGTTGATGGCGTACACGCTGGCATCGTAGCGCAGGGCCGCGCGACGTTCGTCCACGGATCCGACGACAGGCATCACCGACACGTGCCGAAGGTGCGACCACTTGCGGGCTTCCTCCGGCCACGTGGTACGCGCCACGCGAAGGGGCGCGATCACCAACACCGGATGGTCCTCCCCTGCGAGGAAGAGCCCATCGATCGCGGTCAGCGTCGACACGGTCTTCCCAAGTCCCATCCCCGCCCACACCGCGCAGCGTGGCACGTTGTGAATGTGGCTCACGATCATGGACTGATAGGGTCGGGGATCAAAGTCCTTCACTTGCCCGCCCCGGCTAGAACGGCTTGCAGCGCTTTCATTTTCTTCCGCTGGCGGTACCGTCGGCATCGTTCGTTCGGATCGAGCTTCGTCGGCCGGCGGGCGTCCGGCTCTTTGCCGAAAGTGAAGGCCGGAACCCACAGCGGAATTTCGTCCGTCCGGCAGTTCTCCCAATCGCCGATGCGGAGGATCCTCGGTCGGACGTGGTGCAGCGCGTTGACGTACTCCCTCACGACCGGTTCCGATACGTTGACCGTCTTCGCGAGGTGGATGATCGTCACGCATTCGCGCATGAGCACGTCCACCATCTTCGCGAATCGTTGCGCGTTCATCTTCCGCATGGGCATTCCCCGATGCCCGGGGATCAATCGCTTGTTCATGGTTCGATCGGGAATAGATAGTCGACCATTTCCGTCGTGCCGATGACCTCGACCCGAAGGCCCATTTTTCGCATCCGCCGGTGCTCTCGGTACTGGGCGCGCTCCCGGGCGTCGTTGGGGAACTTCACGACCGTGGCAGGGCTTTTCACCTCAACCCACGTACTTTCGCCCGGCAGCATGACGAGACGGTCCGGGGCGCCTTTGCGTCCGACCCATCGCACCTTGCGCACTTCACCGCCGATAGCCTTGATCCGGTCGACGAGGTACTTCTCTACGTCGCGCTCTTTCATCGCGCGCCCCTCCGGCGGTGTACGTTGAAGAACAAGCGCCATTTCCAGTTGGGCGTCACCTTGCAGCATCGGCCAAATGTCATGTCTTTCGCCGCGCAGGTTCATTCGGGCGCGGCATCGTCATCACCAGTGGCCTTGGCGATGGCGGCGCGGGCGTCCGCAAGTTCGGCCTCGATGTCGTACTCTCCAACTTCGCGCATCGCAGCTTCGGCCAGGGATGCCAGATCTTCCAGTGCCTCAAGCAGCTCCGGCGCAGCAGCAATCAACGCGAGCGGAGCCCAGTGCGTCGGATTGGCATGGATGTACGGCCAAACAAACCGCTTAGGGTTTGCAAACCCATCCGGCTGCCCATAGTGTCCATCAGCAATCTTGCCGTTCCTGCCGCGTAGCAAGATGCGTGTGCCGTCTGTGGGTGCGGTCTCAATCGGCTGCCATTTCATTTGTTTGCCTCGCTACGTCTAGGTACATCCTCCCACCGACCCGGCGCCACCTGCGCCCGGATCGTCGCGGACTCCCCAGGCTGCGCCGTGTAGTACGGCATCGCCTCGCCGCGCACAATCCATTCGCGCTGCTCGCCGGTCTCCACGTCGCGGACTATCACGATCTCCTCGCGCCCGCTGGCAATCCGATATTCTGCACTGCTGCGGTCGTGCCATTCCGCCCACCCTTCTGCCGCATCGGCGGGGTCAGTCGCCGGGATCGTCGCGCCGTCTTCCTGCTCCTGGCCCAGGTCCGGGCACCAAACAACGTATTTCCTCATCTCTCACCTCCCGCGCCCAACTGGCGCATCAACCCGGACCCGCTGAAGCGGGCCGGTTATACTGGTCGTTCGGCGTCATGTCAGCGCGTAGCCGGAACACCTCAATCGGGTAGGCGTTGTCCCGCTCAGCATCGGCGAAATGCTTTCCCCATCCACATATCCGGCCAAGTTGGTCAACGCAAACCGTATGCTGCGCATTTGTTTCGTGCAGCCTCCAGATACGGTCTGCCCGGTTTATCCAGTCCTGCTTGCTGCGGAACTCAAACAGCTTCTCGCCAAGTTCGATGTTCATTCGGTTTCACCTTCCGGCCAGCAATTGAACTTCGTCATGCACCGCTTCACGGACACAGCGTCGGCGCCGTAGTCTCCATCAGGTAGTATCTTCCAGCACATAGCCAGGGCCGCGCGCAGCTCGTTGACCTGTCTAATCAGGTCTTCGGTTTCCTCTTTCTGATACGGAGATTCGTACATTTCGCGCTCCTCAGTCTGACGCCGAACCCGGCAGTCCAGCGGACGCCGTACCGGCGCCGCTGACTTTTGCGTTAGGCCCCAAGGCCATGCCACGGGCCGCCAGGTCGGAAACTCTCCGGCCAGCAGTGCTGGCAGTACTCGTTGTGGTCGCACTTGCAGCGGGCCGTGTCGCGCTTCATCCACTCCATCCGCGCCCGACGCTTGTTCACCGCCGCCACGTCATCAGGAGTCAAGGCGTACAGATGCAGCGTCTCGCCGGGGTGCTGGTCGGCCAGCGCGTCAACGGCTCGGCCGCTGTTGGGCTCCACGTCCCAGTCGTCGCGCTCTCCACCAAAAAGTGCGCCGCAGTGCAGCATAAACAAAGGCTCCGAAAGGGGCCTAACAGGTCGTTCCACCGGAGAGCCAGCGGCGCCCCGGTCCTCGTGGCGCTCGCTCGCGCCGGTCGCTTCATTGGTCATCGCGTTGGCTCCCGTTGAACTTTGCGATGGAAACGATCCAGCCCGCATCCGGATCTTTCCTCACGTAAAGCGCCGACTGTTTGAACTTCATCAGCACCATTTATTTTTCTCCTGCGGCGTCGAAGGAATCGGCGCCGTTGCTGTCGTCTGCGTGCCACTGCTGAAACAGGGTGAACTTGTGGAGCACGCGACGCCCTATTGCGTCTGCGTCCAGGGCGAAGGTAAGTTCAACGAACAGCATGGCAGCGGCCACGTCGGCGATCTCCTCCTGCATGCGCTCTCGCAACGAGCCTGCGCGATCAGGATGTTCGTCGGTGTGGTAATAGGCGAGCTTCTTGGCGCACACCTGGGAAAGCTCGCCGAGTTCCTCGAGCAGTTTGGCGAGTCCGTTCGCGGCCATCGTCATCCCAACACCCCGCGACGCACGGGGACACGCTGCACGCGATTGGCCGGGTGCAGCACCCACCGGGGGCCGAGGGTCTTCTTCGCTTGCTCGATCTTCCACTCGCGTGTCTGCCGGAGGAAGTGCTGCCGGGTGTGCTCTGCGTAGTCTTTCATTGGGGTTCTCCTAGTCCTTTCTGTAGCGGTAGCCTTCGAAGCCCGCCGCGGCGAGGGGCAACCCCTTTGCCCAGGCAGGCACGGTGCTCATGAGATCGGATAGCTGACTGACGGTGAAGTCGTCGGTATCCGGCGTCTCGGTGATGATTTCGTCGTGGACGGTGAGAACGATCTCGTATCCCCGACGATCGATGTCGGGCATGTTCGCAGCGAGCACGTCCCTCGCCGCAGCCTGGGTGACGTTCTCGACAAGCTTCCCGCCGTACGTGTTGATGCGGGACCACTGGCGCGTGTACTGATTCACGCCCATGTACGACAGTGTCCCGTCTTCGACCTTCGGCTGCGGGTAGCACAACGCACGGCCCGAGGGCAGTCCGATACGAAGCCAAGCGCCGTCTCTTCGGGTCTTGAGCTTGCCGCACTCGAACGTGGTGCCCGGGTTGATGACCGCGTCAATACAAGCCTGTTCGAGATCCCGCCACAGTCCAACCGTGGCGGGGTGTCCCTCGCGCCACATCCGCTTTACCGCGTCGCACGCGACGAACGCTTCGGGGGAGAGGCCGAAGGTCGACCGGCCATGCCGC
>Ga0209200_1004405_pt1 | contig 11462 bp, 9 predicted proteins | sample AD_UKC033_MetaG_FD_184406 | JGI IMG/M metagenome (GOLD analysis project Ga0209200, IMG submission 184406) | Active sludge microbial communities of municipal wastewater-treating anaerobic digesters from USA - AD_UKC033_MetaG (SPAdes) (version 2) | ecosystem: Engineered > Bioreactor > Anaerobic >...
CGGCACCTCGCCGATGCGGGGGTCGGCGGCCCGCCGATCATGATGTAGGGCGATGACCTACACAGGAACCCGCGTGCTTGGCGCAGCGGCGCCGCCGCCCCGCCGCCGGCTTTCGCCCGCGACACCTCCCGCCCTCGCCCTCAGCCGCCCCGATCCACCAGTCCGTGCTCGGAACAGTAGCGCGCCATCTCCGCCGTGTTGGCGAGCCCGGTCTTGTCGATGATGCGGCTGCGGTAGGTGCCGACCGTCTTCACCGACAGGTGCATGGCCTCGGCGATCTCGCTGGCGCTGCGGCCGGCGGCGATCAGCAGCAGCACGCGGTATTCCTGCGCCGACAGCGTCTCGTGCGGCGCGCGCGCCGGCGCCTCGCCCGAGAGCAGGTCGGCGAGGCGGGCGGCGAGGTCGGAGCTGATGTAGCGCTGGCCGCCGCGCACGCGCTCGATCGCGGCCACCAGCTCGGTGGTCGCGTGCTCCTTGGTCAGGTAGCCGGCGGCGCCGAGCTGCAGCGCACGCGCCGCATAGGCCGCCTCGTCGTGCATGCTCAGCACCAGCAGCCGGGTGCGCGGCGCGTTCGCGCATGCTCAGCAGCCCGAGCGAGGAACGCGCCTGCGGCGCCATGCCGACCCCATCGTCCTCGACCGCCAGGCGGTACTCGCCCTCCACCGCCTCCCCGTCGACCCGCACCCGGCCCGCCTGCGCGTGGCGGGCCACGTTGGTGAGCGCCTCCTGGGCAATGCGGTAGAGCTGGTTGGCCTGGTTCGCGCTCAAGCGCCCGGCATCCGCGAGCGTGGCTTCGCAGCTCACGCCCGTGCGCTCGGCGAACTGACGGCAGGCGAGGCCGAGCGCCGCCTCCAGGCCGAGGTCGTCGAGCAGGGGCGGGCGCAGCGCTGCCGAGATCCGCCGCACCGTGGCGATGCCCTCGCCGAGCACGGCCTCGATCTGCGGCCAGTCCTGCTCCCGCCCGGGCGCCCCCTGCAGCGCACGATGCACCATCATCTTGAGCGCGGTGAGCAGCTGCCCGAGCTGATCATGCACCTCGCGCGCCAGCCGCCTGCGCTCGTCCTCGATGCTGCGGTCGAGGCCGTGCGCGAAGGCCTCGATCTCGCCGAGCGCCTGCTGCAGCTCGGCGGTGCGTCGGGCGACGGCGTCCTCGAGGCGGGCGTTCGCGGCAATCAGCGCCACCTCCGCGTCAATGCGACGCCGCCGCTCGCGCTGCAGCAGGCTCCAGGCGGCAAGGATCAGCGCAACGCCGCTCAAGGGAAGCAGGAAATTGAAGACCGACGCACGCGTCCGCAGCGCGTCGACGCTGCGATCGCGCGCCTCGATCTCGGCGCGCAGCATGACCTCGATGGCGGCGAAGCGCACGCGGATCCGATCCATCGTGTCGCGGCCCTCTTCGAGGCGCCGCCTCCACGGCGAGTCCTCGTCGGCGTAGGCACGGCGATCGGCGATGTTGCGCTCGGCGAGCGCGACGCGGTGGTCGATCAGGGTCCACAGGGTGTCGAGGCGGGCCTGCGGCCGGTCGGCGAGCATCGCGCGCAGCGCCTCGAAGGTGTCGTCCAGCCTGCGCATGCCGATCTCGACGGGGTCGAGATAGTGCTCGTCGCCGGTCAGCACGTAGCCGCGCTGGCCGGTCTCGACGTCCTTCATTCAGCGCCGACATCACCTCGGCGGCGAGCAGCAGGCCGCTGCGCGAGCGCGAGCGCGCATCGGTGACGGCCTCGAGCTCGCGCAGGCTGGCCTGGCTGGACCAGGCGAGCGCCACGAACAACGCAAGACCGAACAGCATCAACAATGTCGCAGCGGGGGTGCGACGCGCTGGCGAAAGACAGGAGGCATCGGTAAAGGATGTGGCACGGGCCACGCGCATGACCATTCGGAGCAAGAATGATGTTAAACGAATCCTCCTCGCCCACGCACCCTCGATCTCGCCTGCCCTCCGCGCTGCGACGACAAGGTTCCTCAGACCAGAACCCGGTAATAGCCGTAGATGTTCCTCGAGGCGTAGTCCGGACCGTCCTTCCACGAATAGCGGATCTTCTTGTCGCGCTGGCGGATGTACTGCCCGGTCGTGTTGCCATCGACCGACTCGAGCTGGTTGTTGTCGTAATCGATTGCGGTGACCACGAAGTGATGGTGCGCCTTCGGCACCACGGCGACGTCGCCCGGGCGGATGTTGCGGTCCCCGGGGACGTACTGGATCTGATAGCCGCTGTTACCCTTCATCCTGCCGCCATACAGGGTCCAGCTCACGTCAACGCCCGCGTAATGGAGCACGTGGCAGGCGAAGATGCCGCACCAGTGCCGAATCCCGCCGCCGACGAAGGCGCCGCTGCCGAGCGTGGCCAGCGTCTTCTTCGCCTCCGCCAGGGTCGGCACGATCTCCGTACCGGCCTCTTCGAAGAAGAAGACGAGCTCTTCCGGCCAGGGCTTGTATTCGCCGGGCGAGGCCCACCACCGCGCGACGTAAACGATATCGCTGCGTATTGTCATCGCAGCCTCCCGAACTGCAGGGTTGCCGCCATGCCGACGGCAGGGCCGGGTGCCACGCCGGATCACGCTCCGCTCCGGCACCCGAAGTCAGGCCCGCCTCCACCACCCGGGTCCGATTTCAACATAGCTCATCGGCCGGAGCCTTCAAGACGCGCGCGCGGACGGCCTGTCGATCGTCGGACGCTGCGCGCCGGACATCGCTCAGCGCGGCCCTTCGGCACGCATCGCCTCTTCGCAATACGGCGGCGTGCCGTCCTTGCGGCAGAAATCCTTGAGCTTGCCGAGCGACTCGCGATAGAACACGTTCCACTCCTCCTGGGTGGTGAAGCGCGCCGACAGCGCGTAGTTGCAGCGCGCATGCAGGTGGTTGAGCGCGCCCACCTCGAGGCCGAACTGCTCGCTGAACACACGGCGCAGCTCCTGCGCGGGGATGCGGGTGTTCATCGCCGCGGCGTCGTAGAGCGAGAACTTCTCGAAGTCCGCGTCGGTGCAGGGCGGTTGCGCGGCCTGCGCCGTACCGGCGAGGGCGAGCAGGGCCAGGATGCGGGCGGCGGGTTGCAGCAGTTTCATGACGGATCTCCAGTGAACAGGATGGCCCGGCCACATGGCTGGGCAGGAAGGCAGGTCGGCCGGCGGACCGCGGTGCTCATTTGCCATGGGCGGCCAGCACGCCCGCGGTCTCCCGCCGGCGCGCGACGAACACCAGGCCGAGCGCGCCGAAGTTCATCGTCAGCGCATACACGACGGCGCCGACCGCGAGCTCGGGCTGGCGCAGCAGCACGATGGCGACGAAGATCGCCAGCCCGGCGTTCTGCAGGCCGCACTCCATCGCCACCGCGACCGCGTCCCTGCGCTCGGCGCCGGCCAGCATCACCAGGCCGTAGCCCAGGCCCATGACCGCGAAGTTGAGCACCAGGGTCGCCGGCCCTACCGACAGCAGGTTGGCGAGGATGGTGTGCTGGTGCGACACGAAGGTGGCGACCACGATGGCGGCGAAGAACAGCGTGGCGACCCGGGCGATGGCCGGCTCGGCGCGTGCGGTGAAGGCGGGCGCGCGGAGCCGCAGCAGCATCCCGGCGACGATCGGCAGCGTGGTCACCACCAGCACGCTGCCGATCAGGCGGCCGACCGGCAGCTCGGCCAGCACGCCGCCATCCGCGCCGAAGACGCCCTCGCCGAAGGCGGCGAGCACCGCCTTGACCAGCAGCGGGAAGGTGAGCAGCGCGGCCAGGCTGCTGATCACGGTGAGGCTCAGCGACAGCGCCGCGTTGGCGCGCGCGAGGTGGGTCAGGAAGCCCGAGCTCGCCCCGCCCGGGCAGGCCGCCAGCACCATCAGCCCCATGCCGAGCAGCGGCGGCAGGTCGAAGGCCAGCACCACCGCGAGGGCGGCCAGCGGCACCAGCACGAGCTGGCCGACGAGGCCGATCAGCAGCGCACGCGGGCGCACGAACACGCGGCGGAAGTCCGCACCCTGCAGCGCCAGTCCGACCGAGAACATGATGAAGGCGAGGGCGGCGGGCAACAGGACATCGATGTTCATCGAGGCGACCTAGAGGAAGGAGACGAAGACGATCCCTGCCGCGGCGAGCAGGCCGGTGCGTGTGCCGGCACGCGCGGTGTCGACCAGCAGGGCATTGAGCGCCGGCCCGCCCTCGGCGCGGCCGAAGCGCCAAACCAGCGGCGCCAGCGCGGGCGCGCCGACGAGGCCGAGGATCGCCCCCGGCACGCCGCTCGCGGCCATCAGGACGAGCGCCGGGATGGGCAGCAGCACCAGCAGCGCGAAGGCGCGGCGCGCGCGCGGCGCGCCGAGCACTGCGGCGAGCGTGCGGCGCCCGGCGCGCAGGTCGCCGGCGAGGTCGCGATAGTTGTTGACCAGCAGCACGGCGGCGGCGGGCGCGCCCACCGCCAGGCCGGCGAGCAGGTCGAGGTGGCCGACCGCGCGCGACTGCAGCCAGTGGCTGCCGAGCACCGCGAACACGCCGAAGAAGAGCAGCACGAAGAGCTCGCCGAGCGGCGAGTGCGAGATCGGCCGCGGCCCGCCCGAATACGCCCAGCCCGCCACCAGCGAGGCCAGCCCGATCGCCAGGATCAGGCCGCCGCCGACCACGCACAGCCAGGCGCCGAGCAGTAGAGCAAGCAGCAGGCAGAGCAGGGCGCCGCGCTTGACCTCGGCGGCGCTCGCCCAGCCGGCCAGCGTGACCCGCAGCGGCCCGAGGCGCTCGGGCCGATCGGTGCCGCGCTCGAAGTCGACCGCGTCGTTGTAGAGGTTGGTGCCGATCTGGATCAGCAGCGCGCAGGCCGCGGTGGCGAGCAGCACCGCCCACGCCAGCTCGACGCCGTCGGCGACGGCGAGCGCGGTGCCCAGCATGACCGGGGCGAGCGCCATGCCCAGCGTGCGCGGCCGGATCGCCGCCCACCACACGCCCAGCGTGCCGGGGCGAGGCGGGAGGGGATGCAGCGGCGTCACGCGCTGCCTCGACGAAAGGCAAGGGCGGGCACGATCACCGATCGCGGGGGCAGGGCCTGCGGTGCGAGGAAGTGGGAGAAGAACATGGTGGAAGACGCTGCGAGGACCGCGGATTATCGCATAGCCGGCGCGCCCCACCCGCGGACCGGCCGCACTGCACTATGCTGGTCGTGAAGACATGCCCGCATTTCCTGCCGGAGGCCAATCATGAAGCAGTTCGCGCCCACCCTGCCGCCGCTCGCCCGCGCCGCGGTCCTCCTCATCTCCGCAGTCCTGGCCGGCGGGGCCCTCGCCGCGCCGCCCGGGCCGTTGCCGGCACTGAACATCGACATCGAGGACACCTCGGTCTCGGGCATCTCGTCGGGCGGCTTCATGTCGGTGCAGATGCAGGTCGCGCACTCCGGCATCATTCGCGGTGCCGGGGTGGTTGCCGGCGGGCCTTACTACTGCGCGCAGGACAGCGTGATGAAGGCCACCACCGAATGCTCCTGCACCGGCGAGCCGACGCTGTCGTGCAAGGTCGCCGACGCCAGCGCGGCGGTGCCCGAGCTGGTCGCGGCCACGCGCGCCTTCCATGCCGAAGGCCGTATCGACGACCCCGCGCAGATCGCCCGCCAGCGCGTGGTGACCGTGGTGGGCGGGAAGGACACCCTGGTACCCGCCTCCATCACCCGCCAGCTGCACGGCTACTACGACGCCTTCGGCCTGCCCGCGAGCGCGCTGAAGCCGGTGACGCTCGACGCTGCCGGTCACACCATGCCCACCACCGCCTACGGCCGCGCCTGCGGCGTGACCGACGAGCCCTACATCGGCAAGTGCGGCTTCGAGGCCGCGCATGCGATCCTCGACTGGATCTACGGCCCGGCCGTCGCCCCGCCGCGCACCACGCCCACTCCGGCCGGCCGCTTCGCCGAGTTCGACCAGCGCGGCTACATCCCCGAGACCGGCATCTTCAGCTACCTGTGGGGCACCGGCCTCGACAAGACCGGCTGGGTGTACATTCCGCCCGCCTGCGCCGCCGGCGAGCGCTGCCGGCTGCACGTGGTCTTCCACGGCTGCAAGCAGGGGCAGAGCTTCCTGCCGCTGCGCCGCCCGCCCGGCGGAGGGCTGTACAACGGCACCACCTTCGTGCGCAACACCGGCTACGACCGCTGGGCCGACACCAACCGCCTGGTGGTGCTGTTCCCGCAGGCGGTGTCGATTCCGTGGAAGAATCCCAACGGCTGCTGGGACTGGTGGGGCTTCACCGACGCCGACTATGCCACCCGCGACGGCATCCAGATCCGCAGCGTGCGCGCGATGATCGAGCGGCTCGCCTCCGGCCGGCGCGACTGAAGACCGCGGCCGCGGCGCCGCTGGCCCGCCCCGCGCTGGTGGACTATAAGGAAAGCGGAGTTCGCCTGCCCGCGGCCCCCTCAGGGCGGGTGGAGCGCAGCGACTCGTCCGCCCAAGCGAGGAAGTTTTCATGTCCTACGTCGGAGAGCCCTTCCGCCACGACCTGTTCGTGAGCTACAGCCACGGCGACGACGGCAGCGGTGGTGCCTATCTCAAGCCATGGTCGGCCGCCTTCACGCACGAGCTCGAGCGCGAGCTGCGCGCCGATCGGCGCTTCCGCACCAGCCTGAGCGTGTTCCGCGACCAGGACCACCGCCCGGAGCAGAGCCTCGATCCGATGGCGCCGCTCACCGCCCAGCTGCAGGAGCAGATCGCCGGCGCTGCGCTGCTGGTGGTGTTGATGTCGCCCGACTACCTCGCCTCGAAGTGGTGCGCGGACGAGCGCGACTGGTGGCTGGAGCGTCAGGTTGCGCTCGGCCTGCCGCACGAGGAGCGCATCGCGGTGGTGCGCATCTGGCCCACCGACACGCCTTGGCCGGCCGCCCTGTGCGACGCGCGCGGCGAGCCGCTGGTCGGCTTCGGCTTCTACCCGCCCGCCGGCGTGCCGCCGCGGCCGCTGGGCTGGACCGACCTGCCCGGCGCCTTCGGCAGCGAGTTCCGCAGGGCCCTGCTCGACATGGTCGGCCGGCTCTACCCCAAGCTCGAGACGATGCGCGCGCGTGCCGAGGAGTTGCGCCGCCAGCGCGAGGAGGCCGAGCGCCTGGTCCGCGACGGCGGCCAGACGCTCTACCTGCACGGCCGCAGCGACCATGCCGAGGCCTGGGAGGCTGCGGCGCTCAAGCTGGTCGACAAGGGCTTCGCGGTGGTGCCGGGCGAACCCGACCGGGTCGAAAGCGATCCGGCACGCCTGCAGGAGGTGCGCGAGCGCCGGGTCGAGACCCTGAGCGGCTGCGACGCCCTGCTGCTGCTCGGCACCGACGACGGGCGCGCCCTCGACGCCGACCTCGTGGTGGTGGGCAAGCACGACCGCCAGTCGGCGCGCGCACGCTCGCACCGACTGCTGCCCTGCGGCCTGCTCGACACCGCCGGCGCCGCCATCGCCACCAGCGTGCGCCGCGCCACCGCGCGCATCGTGCAGGCGGACTGGATCGATGGCACCGATGAACACTGGCCGGTCGCGGTGCGCGACTGGCTGGGCGGCAAGGGCGTGCAGGCCGGGGGGGCGCCATGAAGCCGGACGCGTCCGCACCCGCAACCGCCGAAGACACCTTCGACGCGGTCTTTGCGATCCGCCTGCCGCCCCGGCCCTATCCCGGCCTGCGCCCCTTCGAGCAGCACGAATGGCCGATCTTCTTCGGGCGCGAGCGCATGACCGACGAGATCGTCGAGCGCCTGCTCGGCCTCCGGCTGCTCGTGGTGCATGGCGACTCGGGCTGCGGCAAGAGTTCGCTGGTGCGCGCCGGCGTGCTGCCGCGGCTGGAGCAGGAGAGTGCGCGCGGCGGCGTGCGCTGGCGCACCTGCACGGCATTGCCGCGCGCGGCGCCGCTGTGGAACCTCGCACACGCGCTCGCCGCGCTCGACACGCCCGGCGAGGGCGACGCCGACGCACTCGAGGCGCGCACCATCGCCTTCCGGCGCGCGCTCAACTTCGGCCGCGAGGCCCCCGCGGCGCTCGCCGAGCTGCTCGGCTGCGGGCCGCGCAACCAGGTCTGCATCCTGGTCGACCAGTTCGAGGAGCTCTTCGAGCACGCCCGCCGCCATGGCCCCGAAGAAGCCGCGCTGCTGGCCGCCTGCCTGGTGGGACTGCTCGACGCGCCGCCGCCCGGGCTGTATGCGGTGCTGACCATGCGCTCGGAGTTCCTCGGCGCTTGCTCGCGCTACGAGGGCTTCGCCGCGGCGGTCAACCGTGCGCAATACCTGCTCCCGCGCATGGAGCACGACGACCTGATGCGCGCGATCCGCGAGCCCGCGGTGCTCTACGATGGCGAGGTGACGCGCGAGCTGGCCGAGCGCCTGATCGTCGATGGCGGCGGGGGACAGGACCAGCTGCCGCTGATCCAGCACGGGCTGATGCTGCTCCATGACGAGCATGCGCGCACATCGGGTCAAGCCCTCGCGGGACCGACCCCGGGCGCTCCGGCATGGCGGCTCGGGATGGAACATTACCGCGCCGAGGACGGTCTCGCCGGCCTGCTCTCGGCACATGCCGACGCCGTGCTGGCGCGCGCCGGGCAGCGGTGCTTCGGCGGCGAGGCCACGCGGGTGGTGGAAGACCTCTTCCGCGCACTCACCGACATCAACGCCGAGGGCCAGGCCATCCGCAGGCCGTGCACGCTCGAGCGCCTGGTGGCGGTGACCGGCACCAACGAGCCTGCGCTGCGCTGCGTGGTCGACGCCTTCCGCGCCGACGGCGTGTCCTTCCTCAAGCCCTACGGGCACGAGGCATTGCGCGCGGAAGAGCTCATCGACATCAGCCACGAGGCCCTGATCCGCTGCTGGCGACGCATCGCCGAGCCGCGCGAGGGCTGGCTGGCGCGCGAATTCCGCAACGGCCTGGTGTGGCGTGCGCTGCTCGTGCAGGCGGACAGCTTCGACCGCGACCCGGGCAACGTGCTCGGCGCCACCACCACCGACGAGCGCGAACGCTGGCTGCGCCGGCGCAACGCCATCTGGGCGGAGCGCTACGGTGGCGGCTGGGAGCGCGTGCAGCGCCTGATCGCGGCCAGCGTCGAAGCGCGCGCCCTGCGCGCCGCCGAACGCGAGGCCGCCGAGACGCAGCGCCAGGAGGCGCGTCGCCTGCGTCGGCGCAGCCGGGCGCTCGCGATCGGGATCGGCGTGCTCGCCTTCACCAGCGCCCTCGGCGGGCTGGCCTGGCAGCAGTCGCGCATCGCCGAGGACGCGCGCCGGGTCGCCGAAGGCGAGCGCGAGCTCGCGCTCACCGCGCGCGACGAGGTCGTGCGCCAGCTCGAGGCCCTGGTCGAGGCGCGCGAGGCGGAGGCCGCCGCACGCGCCGCGGCCGAGGCGGTGGCGCAGGAGGCGCGGCAGTCGGCGAGCGCGCTCGCCGGCGTGGTCGACGAGCTCGAACGCGCCAGCTCTGCGGCCAACGCACCGGCGAGCGGCGACGGCCAGGCGGTGCAGCGCAGCCTCAGCGAGGCCAAGTCCGAGCTGCGCGCGCAGGTGAGCAACCTCTCCAAGCTCTCGGTGCAGCAGGCCGCGCCGCCGCTCGCCGCGGCACCGGCTCCGGCGCCCCCCGGGGCGCTCGCACCGCGGATGTGGATCTACATCGCCGAGGAGAGCCAGCGCCCGGCGGCCGAGGCGCTGGAAGCGCAGCTGCGCAGCGTGCGCATCGGCGACGCCGCGCTCGAGCTGCCCGGCATCGTCCTCGTCAAGGCCGCGCCCACGCGCAGCATGCTGCGCTGCTTCCGCACCGAGGAATGCCGCCAGGACGGCGACGCGCTGGTGCGCGCGCTCGGCGGGTTGCTGCAGTCTCCCAAGCCGAGCCTGGAGGATTTCAGCGCGCTCTATGGCAGCAGCGGCTCGATCCGCGCGCGTCACTACGAGCTCTGGTTCGCCCCCGGCGCGATCGTGCTGCCGGCGCGCAAGGGACCTTGAGCATCCGCAAAGGAAAAGGCCGGCGAACCGGGTTGCCCCGGTTCGCCGGCCTCGACGGCGCGAGCCGATCCTCAGTCGCGCGGGATCAGCTGCGCGCGCCCTTCAGGATGGCGTTGAGCGTGGCGCTCGGACGCATCACCGCCTTGCACTTCTCGGCGTCGGCCTTGTAGTAGCCACCGATGTCCACCGCCTTGCCCTGCACCTCGGACAGCTCGGCGATGATCTTCTGCTCGTTCTCGGCCAGGGCCTTCGCGAGCGGCGCGAACTTCGCCGCCAGCTCGGCATCCTCGGTCTGCGCGGCCAGGCGCTCCGCCCAGAACTTGGCGAGGTAGAACTGGCTGCCGCGGTTGTCGAGCTGGCCGGTCTTGGGCGAGGGCGACTTGTTCTCGTCGAGCAGGCGGCCGGTGGCCTCGTCCAGGGTCTTGGCGAGCAGCTTGGCCTTGCCGTTGCCGGTCTTGATGCCCAGATCCTCGAGCGATACCGCCAGGGCGAGGAACTCACCGAGCGAATCCCAGCGCAGGTGGTTTTCCTGCACCAGCTGCTGCACGTGCTTGGGCGCGGAGCCACCCGCACCGGTCTCGTACATGCCGCCACCGTTCATCAGCGGCACGATCGACAGCATCTTGGCCGAGGTGCCCAGCTCCATGATCGGGAACAGGTCGGTGAGGTAATCGCGCAGGATGTTGCCGGTCACCGAGATGGTGTCGAGGCCGCGCGCAACGCGCTCGAGCGTGTAACGCATCGCACGCACCTGCGACATGATCTGGATGTCGAGGCCGCTGGTGTCGTGGTCCTTGAGGTAGGTCTTGACCTTCTTGATCAGCTCGTTCTCGTGCGGACGATAGGGGTCGAGCCAGAAGATCGCCGGCATGCCGGAGTTGCGCGCGCGGGTGACGGCGAGCTTGACCCAGTCGCGGATCGGCGCGTCCTTGACCTGGCACATGCGCCAGATGTCCCCCTCTTCGACGTTCTGCGACAGCAGCACCTCGCCGGTGTCGAGATCGGTGATGTTGGCCACGCCGGCTTCGACGATCTCGAAGGTGCGATCGTGCGAGCCGTACTCCTCGGCCTTCTGCGCCATCAGGCCGACGTTCGGCACCGTGCCCATCGTGCGCGGGTCGAAGTTGCCGTGCCATTTGCAGAAGTTGATCATCTCCTGGTAGATGCGGGCGAAGGTCGACTCCGGCATCACGCACTTGCTGTCGTACTGCTTGCCGTCGGCACCCCACATCTTGCCGCCCTGGCGGATCATCGCCGGCATCGAGGCATCGACGATGATGTCGTTGGGCGAGTGGAAGTTGGTGATGCCCTTGGCCGAATCGACCATGGCCAGCGCCGGACGGTGCTCCTGGCAGGCGTGCAGGTCGCGGATGATCTCGTCGCGCTTGGACTCGGGCAGGGCCTTGATCTTGTCGTACAGGTCGACCATGCCGTTGTTGACGTTGATGCCGAGCTCGTCGAACAGCTTGCCGTGCTTCTCGAAGGCGTCCTTGTAGTAGATCTTGACGCAGTGGCCGAAGACGATCGGGTGCGAGACCTTCATCATCGTCGCCTT
>Ga0209200_1004407_pt1 | contig 11460 bp, 7 predicted proteins | sample AD_UKC033_MetaG_FD_184406 | JGI IMG/M metagenome (GOLD analysis project Ga0209200, IMG submission 184406) | Active sludge microbial communities of municipal wastewater-treating anaerobic digesters from USA - AD_UKC033_MetaG (SPAdes) (version 2) | ecosystem: Engineered > Bioreactor > Anaerobic >...
ATAGCCATTGAAGGATCGGAGGTTGTAAAGGTTCTTCCGACTGGGCCGCACTCTCTCTTCTCAGGACAGGCTCTAAGACTCTCCGGCATTTACTTTGAAGAGGGCGATCTAAAAGTAATCGTCGAAGGCACAAGAGGCGCGGAGAGATACAGATACGAGTATCTATTCAGAGTTTCAAAGAATCCTGTCAACCCATTCATCGCAAAGATATGGGCACAGAAGAGAATCGCCCATCTTGCAAATATCTACAGGTATGATTCCTCTCTCTCGGAAGCAGCAAAAGAAGAAGTGAAACAGGAGATTATTTCTCTTTCGAAGAAATTCAACATAATCAACGAGTTTACCTCCTACCTGATTGCACCTGAGCGAGTACAGACCTCTACTGTGGGAGATAGGGGCGGTTTTAGCGGAGCCCCCGCTGCAGATGCCGTAATGGCTGCAAAGTCTGTTGCCGAGATGGAACAAGATCAGTTTGTCGAAGGTGAAGCCTCTGACTACAAGTTTGTTGACAGCGTAGGATTTGCTCTTGAAGAGGAGACATGGATTCAGGACGACGAAAAGGTCAATACACTTGAACCGATAAGCCTTGTTGCTTACAGCAAAGCATATTTTGAATTAGCTGACAGAAGCGAATGGGTTGAAAAGGTTTTTGCTCTCGGAGAGAAAGTCAAATTCATCTTCGACGGAATCCTTTTCGAAATTTCAGAAGAAGGAATAGAGAGCGTTGAAGAGCTGGACAAAATTCTGAAGTAGGCCTTGTTCTCTTATAGGAAGCCCGATTAAAACCATGTCGCTAAAGGGTACCTAAGACAACTGCGTTCCTCTTAATCGGGCTTTAGTTCTTAATGCTCATTGGTCTTTTGTACGTATTAGCGCCATTGCTTACAAAGTGTCATTTGATTACTGCTGAGACGAAGAATTGAACCGAGAGGATGAAAAAGTGCTATGTCGATATTCTTCTTCTATGAAGGGTGAACGACATCGTCCATAGCTACTGAGTCTCCCTTCTTTTGTCAAATGAATTCATAGCCTCCTCAACTTGTGTTATCGGCTTTTTAAGCTCAGAATCAATAGGTTATGGGTTAACGTAACGTAAAAAACCGAGTCTGTCACGAAAGACAGATAGAAAGATTGCAACAAAGAGGAAAAGGAACGCAGAGGTTGCGTTCCTTTTCAATTCCTTTCGCACATTCAGTAATTTTAGTTGTGAGGCTCCTGAATCAGATGCCTGAAAGACTCATCATTCTTACCGGATCAATCTCCAATTATCGGGGCGAACTGGAAGTCAATCCAGTTGTCGCCGCCGGAGAGGGTTATTGTCTGTGCGTTGGCAAGATTAGGAACGCCTCCGGAATAGTTGTAGTATCCGAGGAGATCTCCGGTATTGATCGTTCCGCTCTCATCCATGTCTCTCCAGGCATATACCTTCACTTGAGAAAGGCTCACATTGCTGAAGTGATACGATCCTGAATCAGAGAGGCTGGTGCTAGCAATGTTGGAGCTTGTAGAGGGATTTCTCAAGTAGACTTTGAACTCCTGCGGCGAGGTTATGGCGTCAAGTGCTGCTTCTGCATCTACAAGCCCCCATCCGTAGTAGTCGTCTCTGCCCGGTGTTCCCAGATCGACCGCGGTGTTGCGCAACACGCTTCTAATATCGTCTGGATCAGTTAAGCCGGATCCCATGAGAAGAGCCACAAGGCCTGTAACATGCGGAGTGGCCATCGAGGTCCCCTGCATGTACATATATGTGTTTTCTGCAGGAGTCCAGCCGGTGCTGTAGATTCCATTTGGGTCAGTACCCGATTGCATGTACCCTCCGGGCGCAACTACATCGAGTTCAGGACCAAAACAGGAGTAACTCGACCTTGTTATCGTGCCTTCATCTTCCCAAACAGCCCCGACCGCTATAGTCTCTGAATAGCGCGCAGGATAAAGTATATCTCCATTTCCGTTGTTTCCCGCCGCAGCAACTATCACTACTCCATTTCTTTCTGCGTATCCCACCGCATCATATACTGCAGGGCTGTCCGAAGCTCCTCCGAGGCTCATGTTTATAATCTTCGCTCCATGATCGACTGCGTAGATAATGCTGTTCATAAGTGCCGCTGCGTCTTTGATTCCCCTGATTGGAATCAAGGTAATTCCGAATCCTCCCCATGTAACTCCCGATACTCCGATACCGTTGTTTGTGAGTGCAGCGATTGTTCCAACGACGTGAGTACCGTGGCTGTCTTCGGAAGTGTTTGGTTCCGAGACATTCGTGTTGTTGTCTATGAAGTTATAGCCAGATTCAAAGATTCCGGAGAGATCGGGGTGGCTAGTGCTGAATCCCGAGTCAATTACCGCTACTACCACGCTCCTAGATCCAACCGTATAATCCCAAGCTTGAGGTAAATTCATGACAGGGTAGTTCCACTGAACGGGGTATGAGGGATCGTTTGGCGTGGTAGTAAGTGCGTAGAACAGGCTGTTCTTAGATACCTGAATAATTCCCGGGAGTCTCCTCAATTCCTCCTCGCTTGCAGCCGTTCTAACATGCAGGTACTTTAGTTCACCATAATAGTCCTCTATTCTTTCTATTACATCGACCGACGCAATAGAGGCACTAATGAATGAGGATTCAGCTTCTTTGAATGATTCCACCTTTAGAAGATATTCGTTTTCTATGAATTCAGGTCTGCCATACGTGGTTCTTATCTCAGTATTGGAGAGTATCTCTATCTTATTTAGGTCCGCTGTCTTTATGTTTCCCGTGTATGGAGTAACGGTTCCAAAGATATTCTTTGTCGTGGTGTCAGCATTATAGTATGCAATCACGTTCTTGGGAGAGTTAACATTAACAACTACAGGGTTTGCATCTCCCATGTTTGCTCCGTTAATAACCCAGTGTGAAAAGGAGTAACCGACTCTTACTGGAGCAGTGAAATTCTTTACGGTTCCAGCTACATACCAACCTGCGCCGTCAATTGTTCCGCCTGCAGGGTTTGTTCCCGTTGTCACCTTGTACTCTACCTTCATCTCTGCGGTATAGGTCATATTTGAGTTCAAGGTAATTGTTCTTGGATTGTTAGTATTGGTATCGCTCCAGCGTAAAAAGGTGAAACGCGTGTCTGTTCCCGTTACTTGACCAGATTTATCTTTCTCTTGAGGGGAAGTAACCGCGACGGATATTGAAGTGCCGCTATTGAGAATCACTGTCTTCGGCGAAGTGTAGTTAGTGCCACCTATGCTGATGTTCAATCCGGTTTCCGGAGATGTAGTTACCGTAAGAGTGTATTGTGTTTCTTGCTCGGCAAAGACTGCCGTGACATGATAGGGTTTATCGACAAACAACTCTAGAGGACGTGCACTTCCAACATCTTGGCCATTTACATACCAATGGCTGAAGTTGTAAGAGCCAGTATCACCGCTGAAGTCGAATAGCCAATCTGTGCCCCCTTCTGTCCAAAAATTCGCAACTCCAGAGACTTCTGATGGTGAGGAATCAACAGTGATGCGATACTCAGTATCCATGTTTGCGGTGTATGTTATATCTGAGTTCACCGTTATGTTTCTGGGGTTCGAGGTGTTTCCATCATTCCAGTCATCGAATACGTATCTCGAATCTATTCCCGAGAGCCATGGGGATATGTCTTTCTCCTGAGGAGTAATCGCGGCGATTTGCTTTGTTGTTCCACTGTTGACAATCATCCCTTTTGGAGAAGTGAATGGAACACCGTCTATTTCAATGTCCAGCGCCAGGTCTGGCGAAGTAGTGACCGTCAAATTGCAGGGAACCCGGTCAGTAGTGTAAACGGCGACAATATTCTTGGGCTCGTTAATTGTAACACCAATAGTGATCGATGAACCCGAGTTTGTACCGTTTACAAGCCAGTGACTGAAGGTATAACCGTCCATGACGAGAGCTGTTAGTGTCGCGTTTGCATTCTTGTTATGCCAACCACCGCCCGTGACTACTGCACCCGCAGGGTTTGAAGAGGTTTCTACTTTGTACTGTACGCCCATTTGAGCGGTATACGTAACGTTGTTGTTCACGGTAACGTTTCGAGGATTCGTGTTGTTTGCATCATTCCACTGCTGGAATGTGTACTTCGTATCGTCACCCCCAACGAATGCCGAAGTATCCCTTTCCTGAGGACTCGTTATTTGAACCTCGACATTTGTCCCCTCCTGATATTTCTGACTGAAGGGAGTCACTTTGTTGACCAAATCAACGATAATCTGAATTCCTGCGTCCGGCAAGGTCGTAATAGTAAGCGTGAAGTTTTTAGGACCATTCGGACAGCCAGTCAACATGAGTATCAGAAAGACCGTTAGCGATGCAAAAAGCAGTAACTTTCTCTTCATTGTTTCTCCTCCTCTCAAAGAAGCAAAAGAATTTGGAAATGACAGAAGTCTGGCGCGGATTAATGGAAATGAGCAGGCAGATCAATGAAGACAGAAGAAATGGCAATATCCTGCGCCAATGCTGTGTATACATAGATGAATAGTAGCATTTCCGGTGCCGTAAATGAACTCTTTTCTCTTCTTTTACTAGGGAGTAGATTGGTAGGAGCGACAAAAAAGCGGCCTTCATGGCCGCTTACGCTTTGTAAGACTTACTGCTCAGTCCTCACTGGAATATATATGTCGAATTCCGAATCGTCGTTGCCGGTGTATCGCTTGTCGTACAATTCGGACTCGTTAGATCCAATCGGTTCATGTTAAGAGTTATGGAACCACGTGGCGTAGATATACTCGTAGGTCTCAACTGAAGATGGCCATAAGAATTGGATAATCCTGGTTATTCTGCCTATCTGATTTTCAATGACCTTCACCGATTCATTCTCGAGAAGTCTAAGTCGGAAACAAAGGTTATAAAGTCTTCGAAACAATTCATAGAGCAATCTCCACGCTCAGGTCTTTACTCCTCGAACAGGTAAAAATCGACTTCCGTCTTCTCCATTCCAGTATCCGCTCTCCTTCTCTTGCTCCTTTCTATTAGTTGTTACGCACACGCACTTCGTGAGTAAGAGATAAAGAATCCTACAACAATCGTGAGGTAATTCCAAGAACCCCATTTTTCGTGCGCCTTATTCACAAGTCACCTAGGACCTGAGTCCCACGAGAATATGCAGTAGAGTATTTCTCATCGGTTAGTAGCCTCACTATCGATGCCAGTTCGATCTTTATTATCGCATAGGCGTTTGAAGTCTGCTCTCTCCAATGCTGTCGTCTATAGCGATCGAGACTATGATGCTGTCTCCAGAAGACAAAGCTTTGAAGGGTCTATCTTTGGGAACTCCAAAACCCGCCATATATTCAAAATCATCGCCAGAACGGCCGATGATAATCTCTTCCTTAACTATGCTTGCCCCAGATATATAAGAATTGTGAAAGACGAGATGACCTAGAAAATATGAAAGAAATTCATTGTCTTCGTCTTCATTTCCACTTCCACCGCTTCTTTCATTCTGTCCCAATAAAAGAGACGTAGAAAACTGTTCTTACGTTATCCTTCGCGATAATTTTCACGAAATTGGAAAGTTGCTTCTCCAAATTGGAGTACCGATTTTCAATCATAATTGCTGTTACAGTAGACAGAAACTGTGCACCCATAAGCTCTATAAGAAAGCGACATGAATTCAGCTCTCAAAAGAGTACTTCGAGCAATAAAACTTAGATTCATATCTTTCTAATACTTACAAGGTATCTCCACACTAAATTAGTATCAGTCAAAATAAGGAAACAGCCTAAGCCTTACTTTCGCAGAGAGTTACATGGAGGAGAAGTTTCTCAAATTAGATCAGTTTCATAAGTAATCTAGTTTTTTGAAAGGCACCCAGTAACTCTCGAAATCTCATTCGCCAAGGAGACTTTCAATCTCTTCATTTCGAGGAACCGGCTTCTGGGCTCCCCTTCTGGTAACCGATAATGCTGCGGCTGCACAGGCATACCTGAGAGAATCGTGAAGATCGAGTTTTCTGTCCAACGAGCAGGCAAAAGCCCCACTGAAGACATCGCCAGCTGCAGTTGAATCTATGACTCTTACTTTGAAGGCCAGGACCACCAAACTCTTCGATCTTCCAGAGAAGAAAACCCCTTTATTTCCTCTCCTCAGAAGCACATCCTCACATTCCATCTTGTGAAGCTTGCAGTAGCGTCTTCATTGCCGAGATTGTATCCAGCAAGCTCGGCCATCTCCGTTTCGTTTGGGGTTATGATACTTACGTATCGCAGAATCGACTTGTCGATATTACTTGATGGCGCAGGATCAAAAATGACCGTCTTTCCGGCTTCGCTGAAGAGTTTCGCTGCAACGAGAGTCGATTTGAACGGGATTCAGTTCTGGAGAAGAAGAATTTCGGCTTTTAGCAGCCTTTCTCTTGAATCGTCGATAATTTCCGAAGACAGATGAGAGTTTGCACCTGGGTATACTATTATCCTGTTCTCTCCTGATCTTGAAACCTCTATCAGGGTGACTCCGTTTGGAGAATCACATTTCTTATTCCACTACCAAGATCAATGGTTTCCAGTTCTCTTTTCATCATCTGGGCATTTCCATCGTTTCCAAGGCAGGTAAGGGAGAAGACCTCTTCACCAAGTAGTCTTGATGCTACTGCCTGATTAGCACCCTTGCCCCCTGGATATTAGAGAACTCCATCCCTTCTGAGTCTGGCCGCGTAAAGTGAAGTCATCTACGTTTATTGTTATATCGACATTGCTGCTTCCTATAACTGCTATCATAAGAACCTCTAAAAGAGCCGGAGGGAGATTTCCATCCCTCCGGCCTCCCCATCTTATTATTTCAACGTTACTAACTGTAGATCTACAGGAATGTAAATCGTACCGGTAGTCAGATACTCGAACGCTTTGACAACAGCCAGCTGACCCATCACGAATGGTTGCTGGGCAACAGTAGCCGCCATTTCACCGGCATTTACCGCTGCAACAGCATCGTCAACAGCATCAAAGCCCACGACTTTGATCTTATCTAAAAGACCGGCGGCTTTTATGGCTTCGATTGCTCCAAGAGCCATCTCGTCATTGTGAGCAAAAACAGCATCGATATTGGGATTCGCCTGAAGGATGTTCTCCATTACTACAAGTCCTTCGGCCCTGTTGAAGTTTGCAACCTGTTTCGCAACTATCTTGATGTCCGGGTATTTGGAAATAGCTGCACCAAAGCCCTCTCCGCGATCTCGCGCAGCCGATGTTCCAACGATTCCTTCAAGTTCAACTACGTTACCCTTTCCGTCGAGAAGCATTGCGACGTACTCACCGGCCATCATACCGCCTGCAACATTGTCGGAAGCAATATGCGCAATCACCATTCCGCCATTGGCTCCTCTGTCAACTGTTATCACAGGTATTCCAGCCTTATTAGCTTCCTCCACAGCAGTGACAATCGCGTCGCTGTCAGTCGGGTTAATAACTATTAGATCCAATTTCTGCTGCACAAAGTCTTCGATATCACCTAACTGCTTGGCAGGGTTGTCTCGGCCATCAGCCACGATTACTTCTACTCCTAGACCAGCCGCTGCCTGAAGGGCTCCGTCCCTAAGCGTTACAAAGAACGGATTATTGAGAGTGGATAGAGAGAGTCCAATTCTGTAGGTTGCTCCAAAAAGGAACGCCGATGCTGCTACCAGAAAAACGGTAATTACAAGTAGTTTCTTCATTTCAGTACCTCCTTATCAAAAATTGGCCTTGAAGGCCTAAAACAAGTACCTAATCATTGTTTCTTTCCGCCATGACTGCCAGGAGTATTACGGCTCCTTTTACTGCCTGTTGGTAGAATGGTGAGATAATAACGAGATTCATACCGTTGTTTATTATTCCAAGGACCATAACACCGAAAATTGTTCCTATTATCGATCCCTTTCCACCGGAGAGGCTTGTCCCTCCTAGAACCACCGCGGCAATGGCATCCAATTCATAACCCTCTCCAAATATTGGCTGGGCACTATTGAGTCTAGCAGTCAAAATGAGTGCGCTTAGCGCGGCAAGAAGACCGCTTATTGTATAAATAACTATCTTGTATCTATCTACTTTGACACCGCTTAGTCTCGTTGCCTCTTCGTTTCCACCTATTGAGTAAGTGTAGAGACCCAACTTCGTATTAAAGAGAAGATACCAGGCGAAAACAAACACTCCGAGCATTATTAAAACAGGCACGGGAATTCCGAAGATCTCTCCACGCCCGATTTCCCTGAAACTTGCTGGAAAGCCAGTTACCGGTCTTCCCTGAGTGAATGCCTGCGTAAAGCTTCTGGCGATAGCCATAGTGGCAAGAGTTACTATGAAAGGCTGAAGCTTCATCTTGGCAATGATTACGCCGTTGAAGGCGCCCATAAGAGCACCTATTCCGAGTGCCGCTAGGATTCCAAGAAAAGTAGAAGTGCTCTTTATAACGCTTGCACCGACTACTGCCGAGAAAGCGAATATCGAACCTACTGAAAGGTCTATGCCTCCAGAGATTATTACGAAGGTCATTCCGAATGCGATTATTCCGTTAATAGATACCTGCCTAAGAACATTCATGAAATTTGAAACGGTAAAAAATCTATCGCTTAGAAAGCTAAACACAAGAACGATTCCAACAAAGCCAACAACGATTGGAAATCTTCTTAAAAGACTGAGGGTCTTCTTCATCATTGTTCCCCCATTGCCGCAGAAATTATGTTCTGCTGATTAATATCCTTTCTTTCAAATATGGCTACCTGGCGACCACGGTGCATCACAAGTACTCGATCGCTCATGCTCGTTATTTCCGGCAACTCAGAAGATATCATGATTATCCCCTTACCCTGATTTGCCAGTTCGTTCATTAGCCGGTAGACCTCAACTTTTGCTCCAACGTCAATTCCCCTGGTGGGCTCGACGAAGACTACTATTTCAGGCGATTTTGTAAGCCCCTTTGCAAGAACTACTTTTTGCTGATTCCCACCTGACAGGTTGTTAACTCTTTCATCTAAAGAAGGTGTCTTTATAGCCAGTCTATTTATCATCTTTTCGGCAAGTTTCCTGCTCGCTCTCCAGCTAATATTGCCCAGTTTGCTTACGAGTTCTGTATTTGGCAGAACAATGTTCTTTGTAATACTCAAAGATGTCACCAACCCCTGTGTCTTCCGATCCTCGGGTATGAGAATGACTCCTCTAGACAATGCTTGGTCAGGCCTTATTGGAAATGGGAATGATTTGCCGCAAAGCTCGGCCTTATTCGCAGTTGCCTTTATGCCACCGTATATGGCTAGAGCAATCGCGCCCTTGCCAGAGCCCACAAGACCCGCTATTCCGAGGATCTCACCTCTTTTCACTTTGAAAGAGACATTTTCGAAGTGACCTGGTGCTGAAAGACCATCAACCGCGAAGACGGTTTCTTCCGTTACGAAGTTCTCTTTCGGGAACATATCGTCGATTCTTCTTCCTACCATATCCTTTATCAAACGCTCGCCAGTGTAGTCTCCAATAGGAGCGGAAGATATTAATGTTCCATCTCTCAATATTGTGACCCTGTCGGCTATTTCGAAAACCTCTTCAAGTTTATGAGAAACAAAAACTATCGACACACCTTTTTCTTTAAGTTCCCTCATGAGCTTGAACAGTATCGACGTCTCATGCTCGGTTATCGTTGCAGTAGGTTCATCCATTACGATTATCTTTGCATCGGAGGCCATAGCTCTAGCGATCTCGACAAGCTGTCTTTCCGAGACATTAAGCTTTCTAACTATCGCGCCTGCGCGTACTGGAAAATTGAGCGAGCTCAGAAGCTTTTCAGCCCTTCTTCTGAGGCCTCTACGATTAAGATTCCACCATGAGCTCATCTCTCTTCCCAAATATATGTTCTCGGCAACTGTGAGATCTTCACTAAGATTTAATTCCTGGTAGATTACCGCTATTCCACGCTCTATAGAATCTGAGGGTCCCTCAATACGAACTTCACTACCTTCGAGAATTATCTTCCCTTCATTTTGCCTGTAAACACCACTCAATATCTTCATGAGAGTCGACTTTCCAGCGCCGTTTTCGCCTATCAGAGCAAGAATCTCTCCTCGCTTTAGATCGAAACTGACGTTATCCAGCGCCTTTACTCCGGGAAAGCTCTTGGAGATACCCTCCATCTTGAGAATAAAATCATCCATTGCTGCTCCCCCTGACTTGAAGTGAAGTCTTCAGAAGAATCTTGTGGTTTGTTTTCTGACCGCTAATCTTTCTCAGAAGTATCTCACCGGAAACCCTACCCATAGCGTATCCATCTTGACGAACGGTAGTCAGTTTAGGATTGGTCATACTTGAGAAGAGTATGTCATCGAATCCTGTAACCGATACTCTTCCAGGTACATCGTATTTCATCTCAGTCAGCTCCATTATCGCTCCGAATGCTATCATGTCGTTACCGCATACTATAGCATCGGGTATTCTCTTGAGTCTTCTTAGCATATCTCTACCGCTTTCAAAGGTATAGTCTCCGAAATGTATCTCGAAACTCCTATTCTCTTCTGAGATAACATCTTCAAATGCCCTAAGCCTTTCTCTCGAGGAAAATGTGTTCGCGGGACCATTTAGAAACGCAAAGCTTTTGTGACCCCCTCTAATTAGATAATTCATCATCTTTTTCATCCCACCGTAATTGTCTGAAAAAACATAAGAGACTTCATCCCAATCTTGATAATTGTCGATAATCACAATGGGCAGATTTGACGAAATCGATCTAACAAACTCAGGAAGCTCTCCGAGGATTATTGCACCAATTCCCTCAATATTCCGTGAATACAGAGCCTTAAGAAGCTCCTCCTCTTTTAGAGAATCACCAGATGAACTGGCAAGAAAAATGAAGTATCCCTTCTCGCGCAGATAATCTTCAGCTCCCTTTACTATTTCGGAGAAAAAGGGATTCACTATATCGGGGATAAGGAAACCTATCATACCGCTACTGCCGATTCTGAGGCCTCTGGCAAGCCTATTGGGAACATAACCAAGCTCCCGAGAGGCTCTAATGACTTTTTCCTCGAGCTCGGGCCTTACATATAGGCTCTTGTTAAGTACTCTGGAGACTGTAGCTGTCGAAACCCCGGCCCTTTCTGCTACTTCACGTATACTGATCTTTGTCTTCAATGATATTAAAGATCCTCCTGTAAACGTTTGCGTAAACGATTACACACCAATATAAACACTCCCGTATTGTAATAGCCAAATCCCATCGAATCTTATCCTGTCCGCTCAGCGAAAACACAAGGCGATTATCGGTGAATTACTCTTCTACACTATTCCTTTCTCGTTCAGTCATACCTGGTCATGAGTGCAGTGTTTTTTGCAAGAGCGAATTCCCTGTTTTTGCAAGAATTCCAAACAACTTTCCACCCGGGAAATTTTGTTAATGAGTTTTCATTAGCGAATTCCTAATTCTAAAGCTCTGACCTTCGAACAACAACAAATGACTGTGGTGAACAAGACGATCAATCATTGCCGAAGTCATCT
>Ga0209200_1004415_pt1 | contig 11433 bp, 10 predicted proteins | sample AD_UKC033_MetaG_FD_184406 | JGI IMG/M metagenome (GOLD analysis project Ga0209200, IMG submission 184406) | Active sludge microbial communities of municipal wastewater-treating anaerobic digesters from USA - AD_UKC033_MetaG (SPAdes) (version 2) | ecosystem: Engineered > Bioreactor > Anaerobic >...
GAACGCCACCGGGAGGAAGGGATCTATGCCTCTTTCGGTGAACGTTTTCTCGAGTTCCTGAACCGGGGACTCGTCCTTTCCGGTAGAATCCTGTCGTTCATCGTCCTCACCGGGGTTTCAGGACTTCTCGTTTATGCCTTGTTCTCATTCAACTGGACCGTCATCGGCGACAATCTTCCGGAACTTCTCATATGGATGTTTCCCCAGGGCGGAAAGGGGGAAATTCTTTTCGGTCTCGGCGGCCTCTCTCTGAGCATCCTGCTCGCCGCCATCGCTCTTTTTATCAGCTTTTTCATAGGTCTTGTTTTCGGTCTCGGTCGTTTGAGCGAAAATCCACTGGTCAGCACGGCAAGCGTCCTCTACATCGAAACCATCAGGGGAAACCCTCTCATCATGGTCATTTTCTGGGTCTACTTCTTTTCTCCCATCGTGACGGGCATGCAGATCAACGTTTTCTGGAGCGCCGCCATCGCTTTCACCCTTTTTTCCGGAGCCTATATCGCCGAAATCGTCCGGGCGGGCGTGAACGCCATTCCCCACGGCCAGACCGAGGCGGCCCTCGCTTCCGGGCTTTCATACGGAAAAACCATGCGGTTCATCGTTCTGCCCCAGGCTCTGAAAATGATGATTCCCGCCTTTGTGGGCCAGTTCATTTCTCTCTTCAAGGACACGTCTCTCGCTTACATCATCGGGGTGTTTGAACTGACTACCGTTGCCCAGACCATCAACAACCGCCTCATGATTTACCCCTTCGAGATTTACACGACCATCGCCTTTCTCTACTTTGTCTGCTGTTACGGCATGAGCTGGGTGGCCCGGCACCTGGAAAGGCGCTATCACCCGGAGAGACGGGTCAGTGTTCCCCGGATGCCCTGAAAAAGGCGAGAAAAAATTGGAAAGCGCGCCTCATAGAGTGTATGATAATATATTGATCAGGCTTTTTGGAGGACTCAATGAAAGGAAGGAGCATGCTGAAGGGAACCCTCGCGGGGGTTCTCGCCCTGGCGTTTCTCTGGGGAATCGTGGGATCGGGGACGGTGCCCACCTCCACGGCAGGCGATCAGGGCCTGTACAAGAATCTCAAGACATTCAACGAAATTCTCGATATCATAGAGAACAACTACGTCGAGGAAATTGAGCCCGAAAAAGTCATGGAAGGGGCCATCCAGGGAATGATTCGTTCCCTTGATCCCCACAGCATTTATCTTTCTCCGGAAATGTACCGGGAACTGCAGGTGGACACGAAAGGTGTCTTCGGCGGCCTGGGTATCGAAATCACTGTAAAAGACGACGTCCTCACCGTCGTCTCACCCATCGAGGACACGCCCGCCTTTATCGCGGGGATCAAGGCGGACGACCGGATCGTGGCCATCGAAGGCACCTCCACTCAGGGCATGAATATCATGGAGGCTGTCCGGAAGCTCCGGGGACCCAAGGGATCCCAGGTGACTATTTCCATTCTCCGGGAAGGTCTGACGAAGCCCCGGGATTACACCATCACCCGGGACATCATCAAGGTCCACAGCGTGAAAAACGAGCGCATGGAAGGAGATATCGGTTATCTTCGCATCGCCGCCTTCAACGAGAATACCCTCGAAGAGGTCACGGGCGCCCTGAAGGCGATGACGGGAAAAAAGGACCCCCTGAAGGGTCTTGTCATCGATATGAGGAACAATCCCGGGGGGCTTCTGGATCAGGCGGTGTTTGTTTCTGACGTGTTTCTGAAAAAAGGCCTCATCGTGTCCACCAAGGGCCGGATCCCCTCGGCCGACAAGACCTACGAGGCCCGGGACGATGGGGACGAATTGTCCTGCCCCATGGTGGTCCTCATCAACCGGGGTTCGGCCAGCGCTTCTGAAATCGTGGCCGGCGCCCTTCGCGACAACGGGAGAGCCCTGCTCGTGGGAACCCAGACCTTCGGAAAGGGGTCCGTTCAGGCTGTCATTCCCCTGAATGACGGGTCGGCCCTGAAGTTGACCACCGCCAAGTATTACACGCCCGATGGGACATCCATCCAGGCGAAGGGTATCACGCCGGACATTCTCGTCGAGCTGGATCGGAGCCAGAGGAATGGTTCCGCGGAGGAGGAGAGCGGGGCGATCCTTCGGGAGAAAGACCTGGAGGGCCACCTGCCCGGCGAATCCCGTGAAGCGGAAGGCCTGTCCGGGGAAAATACGAAGAAAAGGCCGGACAACCAGCTCAAGTACGCCGTCGATCTCCTGAAAAGCTGGAACGTTTTTGAAGGGCTCAAGGGCCGGTGACGGGGAAACGAAGAAGGAAGAAGCCCTCCGTACCGGTTTTTCCGCTTGTCATCGCCGTTCTCGTCGTGGCCGTGATGGCCGGGTACGGTCTGTGGAAAACAAAGGGGAAGGCGGTGCCGGAGAAGGTTGCGAAACCCGCCGGCAGGGAAGCCGCCCGGGAGCCAAAACCAGACGATGCGGTCCGCCGCGATGACCGGGGGAACCGGGTCGCCCTCATCATCGACGATCTCGGATATGACCTCGATGTGGCCCGGAAGATCAGCAACCTGCCCGTTCCCATTGCCCTGGCCGTGTTGCCCCATTGCCCCTTTTCGAGGGAGGTGACCCGGCTCGCCCGGGAAAAAAACCGGGAAATCCTTCTTCACCTGCCCATGGAGCCCCGGGGTTATCCCGACGTTGATCCCGGTGACGGGGCGCTTTTGTGCTCCATGACGGAAGAGGACGTTATCCGGCAGATCGAGATAAACCTGGAAGCCGTGCCCGGGGCCGTGGGGGCCAACAATCACATGGGGTCTCTTTTCATGGAGAACGGTGACGACCTGGAAGTCGTGCTCCGTCATCTGAAGGGGAAGGGCCTGTTCTTCGTAGACAGCCTGACCACGGGAAATTCCAGGGCCGGGCAGGCGGCCCGCCGGGTGGGGCTGCCCTTTGCAGCCCGGGATGTTTTCATCGACAACGGAAATTCCCTGGCGGAAACCCGGGCGGTTTTCGAGCGGCTTTTGGAAAAGCGTTCCTCCTGGAGGGAGCTTGTCCTCATCGGGCACCCCTATGAAACCACGGTGGATGCCCTGGAGGAATGGGCTCCAAAATACGAGCAGGCGGGGATTCGTTTTGTCCCCCTGTCTTCCGTTGTCAAGCGGGAGCCGTGAAAGGCGGCAGCGAAACTTTTTGAACGTGACGAGCGTGTTCATGACGAAATCGGGGAAACGTAACGGGGACGGAAAACGGCCTCTCCGGCTTATTTCACTGCTCATCTTCGCGGCCTTCGCCTTTTCGGGATGCCTTTATCGGGGAATTCCCTCAACGGGGAGTACGGACGCCCTTCGGGGGGAAGCCCGGGGGAACGCCTATTATTATTATTCAGTGGGCGTCCTGGAAAATCTCGCGGGTAACGCCGATGAGGCCCTCGGGGCTTTCGAAAAGGCCTTTGCCATTGATCCCGGGTCAACCTACCTGGCCGGTGAGCTTGCCAACCTCTATCTTAATAAAGGCGATGTTTCCGGGGCCATCGAAATTCTGGAAAAGTCGCTTCTCTCCGGCAGTGAGAATATCGACAACCGCTTTCTCCTGGCAGGACTTTTCGTCCACGGCAAGGAATTGGACCGGGCCGTGGCCGAGTACGAAAGGATCATCGCTTCCGACCCCGGGCAGGACAAGGCCTACGAGTTTCTCAGTCTTGTCTATCGGGAAAAGGGGGAATACGACAAGGCCGTGTCGATTCTGGAACGCCTCCTCGAGGTGAAGCCCGGCCATGTTTCGGCCATGCAGGCCCTCGCCCGGCTTTACAGGGAAATGAAACGGGAGGAGCGGGCGGAGGCTTATTATCGAAAGATCCTGGACATCGACCCCGTCTACGAACCTGCCCTCATCGAACTGGCGGCGCTTTACGAGGAGCAGGATCGTCGTGATGAGGCGGCGCGCATCTACGAGAATATTCTCGAAGTCAATCCCGGCCGGGACGACATCCGTTTTCGGATGGGGCGAATGCTTTTCGAGCAGGACCGCTATGAACGGGCCATCGAGGCATTCAAAAAGGTCCTGAAGAAAAACCCCGAGAACGAACAGGTCCGGCTGGCCCTCGGCATCGCCCTTTTCTTCGAGGGAAAGAACTACGAAGAGGGGGAAACGCTCTTTCAGGAGCTCCTCGAGGAAAACGGGGAAAACGAAACGGCGCGGTATTTCCTGGCCTCCACGTATGAGCGGCAGGGAAAACCCTTGAAGGCCCTGGATTCTTTTTCCCTTGTTTCGCCCTCATCGGGTCTGTACGGCAATTCGCGGGTTCACATGGCCATTCTGCTCAAGGAAGACGGCCGGGGGGACGAGGCCCTTTCCCTCCTCGAAAAAGCCCTGGCGACCAAGCCGGAACCGGCCCTTTATGTCGCCCTCGCGACGCTTCACGAAGAAAGGGGGGACCCTGAAGAAGCGGAAAAAACGCTACTCGGCGGGCTGAAGGACAATCCGGGGAATCTGGAGATGCGCTACCGGCTCGGTGTTCTCTATGAAAAGTCGGGACGCTTCGAAGAGAGCATCCTGGAAATGCAGAGGATCCTAGATGTGGAACCGGATCACGCCGAGGCGCTCAACTTTATCGGCTACGGTCTGGCGGACCGGGGGATCCGGCTCGACGAAGCGGAGAGACTCATCCGGAAAGCCCTGGAGCTGAAACCCGAAAACGGTTACATCATCGACAGCCTCGGCTGGGTTTATTTCCGCAAGAACAGGCCCGATCTCGCCGTTTCCCATCTCGAGAAGGCACACCGGATTCTCCCGGAAGACCCCACCATCGCGGAGCATCTCGGCGATGTTTACATGGCCCTGGGAAAGCCCAGAGAAGCCCTTCGCCTGTACCGGGAGGCCCTGAAAGGGAACCCCGGTTCGACGGCCCTGAAAGAAAAGATCGATCGTCTCCTGAATGATCAGAAAAAAGGAAATCCTGCCTGAAGCCCGTTTTTTAAAATCATGGACGGCAAACATTCTCCTGCTGGCACTCGCCGTCTGTTTTACAGGCGGGTGCGCCGTGCCACGGGGGGAGGCCCCCGTCCTGAGGGAACAGCCGCCCCCGCCGCAGGATGTCCTGGAGCGGCTGTTCGGGTCGCCTCCCGAAGAGGGGATCCAGGCGACGGTGAAAATGTCCCTGGAAGTTCCCGAGGGCCGATATTTCCGGTCAGCCGCCCTGGTGATGAGGTATCCCGATTCCCTGCGCATCGAGGCCCTGCCCCTCATGGGAACCCCGGATCTTTTCCTGACGGCGAACGTCCGGCTTCTGAAAGCCTATTTTCCGGAAGAGAATCTCTTTCTGGTGGGAGAGCCCACGGCTCCCAACCTTTACGCCCTGTTCCGCCTGTATCTGGCCGTGCCCGACGTGGTTTCTCTTCTCATGGGGCATCCGCCGGGATTGAAGGACCCCCGCCAGCGATACACCGCCCGGTGGGAGGGACCCCTGTACCGGGTCGACGTCTTCCTGGGTGAAAAAATAATCCAGACCCTCTGGATCGATCTCGAGAAAGGGAAGTTGACACGCTGCGAAAGGGTGGCATGGAATGGCCATCCCGCCTTACAGATCCTCTTTCGGGATGCCGTCTCCATAACGGGAGGCGGGGAACTTCCCGGCGGGCTCTCCATCGCCTTTGGCGAACCGGTGTACCTTCTTGCGACCATTCGCGTGACAGGACCCGAACGGGCACACACCCTGCCGGAAAACGTCTTCGATCTCCTCCCGCCCGAGGGGGCAACCCTCCGGTGGATCGAGGGAGGCGGGCCGGAGGCGTCGCCGGAGGCGGAAACTAATTGATCGACGATAGCTTGATCTTGGCGATTCTAGCGGGGCTCGTGTTGGGGTGTTCCCGGATGACTTTTTCCAGGAGGAGGCGCCCGCTGTTTTTGTCCCCCAGTTCGAGAAAGGCAAGGCCCTGCTTCAGGAGGGCATTGGGCACCTTGTTTCCCCGGGGATATTCGGTGATCACTTTCTCGTATTCGAGAATGGCTCTTTCGTAATCCTTTTCAAAATAATAACACTCGCCTATCCAGAACCGGGCGTTGTCCCCGTATTCCGATTTTCCGTGCTCGGCGAGAAATTCTTCGAACCTTTTCCGGGCGTCGGCGTATCGGCCCGCCTTGAAGGCCTCGTAAGCGTCATTGTACGCCTTTTCCCGGTCCGGTTTGGCCGGCGGCGGGCCGGCGGCGGCTTCGGATGCCTCTTTGGCCTTGTCGGCCGTTCCTCCCGGCCTTCCGATGCCGAGAAAATCCTCCATGTACTGCATTCGCAGGCGAAGCTCTTCCAGTTTCGACGCCTGGTTTTCCGAAGCCGCTTCCCCCTTGACGGTTTTCAGGGATTCCCGCGTTTCCTCCGTAGCCCCCCGGAGACGCTGGATTTCCGCTCTCAGGGCGGTCATGTCGGCCCCCGTGTCGGCCTGGAAGCGCTGGATGGCCTTGACGCTGTCTTCCAGCTTGTCCAACCTGTCACGGGTATCCGCCACGCCGTCCCGGGAAGCGGTGACATCCCTTTCCAGCGCCGATATTTTCGAGTCCAGGATCTGGGCGGTCGCCCGGAGCTCATGGCTCGAGGCACACCCCAGGAGAACCACCCAGAACAGAATCAGCCATGGAAGGGCTTTTCTCACGGCCCTAGATCTCCTTATCGATACTTATCTGGACGGCGTGACGACGAAGTGGTCACGGCGGTTCTTGGCCCACGCCGCCTCGTTGTGGGACGGGTCGAGGGGGAGTTCTTCGCCGTAACTGATCGTCGTGATCCAGCCGGCATCGACGCCGAGACTGACGAGATAGTCCCTTGCGGCATTGGCCCGTCGGTCTCCGAGGGCCAGGTTGTATTCCGCCGTTCCACGCTCGTCGCAATGCCCCTCCACGAGGAGATCGAACCCGGGGTTGGCGAGAAGCCAGTCGGCGTGCTGTTTCAGGGTTTCCCTCGCCGTGGCGGTGAGATCGTACTGGTCGAATTCAAAATAAATGTCCCCGAAGGAGGCCGCCTCCCGGAGAACCCGTTCCTTTTCCTGCCGTTCCTTCTCCTTCAGAAGTTCTTCCTCGATGGCCGCCTCCGAAGGCCGGGTCTCCGCCGCAGCCTCCTCCTTAGCGGGTTCCTTTACGACGACGCCCATCTCTTCCTGCACGACAGCTTTCTTTCCGCAGCCGATGACCAGGGCAACAGCGAGGCTGAGAACGAGCAGCAAGGCCCCCCGGAATACGTTGTGGTTTTTCATTGATATGCCTCCTTTTCTTTGATGCTTTCAGGATATCCCGCGATGGGACGAATTAAACCACAAGGGGAGAAAAAAGGTCAATACAAATTTAAGTGAGGCGACCAGGCCGGTGAGACCGCTTCCAGATCCTTCCCCTCGTAGAGAACCCGGGGATTCAAGCCGTTGGCGTTGATCACCGAGATACGGCTTGTCCCGTTCCTTTTGCCCTGGAAGGCGATGAATCGGCCGTCCGGTGACCACGCGGGGGACTCGGCGCCCTCGTCTTCGTAGGTCAGCTGGATCGTGTTTCCGCCGTTTTCATCGATGGTGAATATCTGGAACTGCCCGCCCGCCCGGCCTTCGTAGGCGATCCTGGAACCCGTGGGCGACCAGGACGGGGACGTGTTGTAGCTTCCGTTGAAGGTGAGCCGCCTGACGGCGCCGCCGTCACCGTCCATGACAAAGATCTGGGGAGATCCTGAACGGTTGGACACGAAGGCGATCCGTTTCCCGTCGGGGGACCAGCAGGGGGAAACATCGATGGCGGGGTCACGGGTCAGTCGCCTCGAAGTTCCCGTTTCGAGTTCATGAACATAGATTTCCTCGTTCCCGTCCCGTCGCGAGACAATCAGCATCCTGCCGCCGTCGGGGGACCAGCCTCCCGTCAGGTTCAGTCCCCGGTCGTGAAAAAGGCGTGTCGTTTTCCCCGTCGCCAGGTTCAGAACGTACAGGTCAGGGTTGCCCCGCGGGTACGCCGTGTAGGCGATTTTCGACCCGTCGGCGGACCACCGGGGAAGAAGGGTGATGGCCTTGTGGTCCGTCCGTTTCCGAAGATTCGACCCGTCGAACTGGATGGTGTAAATATCGGAAAGGCGATTTTTTTTGCCGGAAAAGGCGATCTCCGTGTCGAAAACGCCACGGCTCCCCGTCAAGGCACTCAGAATTTCGTCGGCAAAACGGTACACCATGGCCTTTTCATCTCCTTTTTTACCGGTGTATCGTTTTCCCGCCAGCATTTTTCCTTCCACCACGTCATAAAGCCGGCACTCGATGGTCAGGGTTTCCCCCGGCGCTTCCAGTTTACCCTTGACGAGAAATTCCGCTCCGATGACGCGCCAGTCGGCAAAACGGACGTCCTCTTCCGGGGTTTCCGGCGATTCGAGATAGGCGTTCCTGTCCACGGTCCGGAAAAACCCCGTCAGTTCCAAGGCATTGGAAAGAAGTCCGGGGATTTCCCTGAAAAGGGGGTTTTCACCTTCACGGCCGTCCAGGGGGGAAAAGTCGGGAAGGGCGATGGGAAATTTCTGGAAGGCCGGGGAAAGGATGTCCATGTACACCTTGGCCGGCGCCGCCACGGACAAGATGAGCAGGAAAATGACAAAGCAAAGGATTGAAAACGTCTTTTTTATCATGCCGTGGAAGCCTTTTTGATTGCCTATCCCTGTTTTCCGCGGGCCGTCCCTGGCGCCTCGACAGGGTTTCACCGGGGTTTCACCCTGTTTCCTGATCCTGCCGGTCCCGGCGACAGGGCCGCCGGTGTTCAGGACTTCCTATGAGAATTCAGAAGACAGAAAGCGGATTCCCACGTCGAGCGTTTCCTCTCTCAGGGATTCGGGAAACACCGGGAAAGGGCTCGCCTTCTTGATCGCTTTCAGGGCCGATTCGTCAAAGAAGCGGTTCCCCGACCGTTTTTCAAAGGAGATCGTGTCGATGTTTCCGTCCTTCCGTATGGTGACGCCTACAACGGCCTCGAAGTCGTCGCCGGGAAGGATCCCCTCCGGCAGAGCCCACTGTTCCTTGATCCGGGACCAGATGATGGCGTAGTAGATCCTCATGTTTCCCGAAATTTCCGGAGCGCCCTGGGAGGCCACCCGATCCGTCGTTTCCGGTGACCGGGACGGGTGAACCTTTTTTTCCAGGTTTCTTATGGCATCGTCGACGGGGGACCGGTCGATTTTCCGTATCGTCTCCCCATGTCTTTCCAGGGGCATGATGGGGGGCTCGGCCTGTTTTCGGAACACCGTGGCGCTCGTATCACGGTCCAGGGAAAAGGCCTTTTCCGTGCCCGCTATGGCCGATTTATGTTCCAGGAGCCTCGCGGGGAAACTGACGAGGTCCACCGTGTAGACCGGACCGAACGTCCATTTCTGGGACGGGAGGGAAGGCGAGAGGAAGAGTATGGACAAGAGAAGGGCATGGAGAAGAAAGGAGAGAATCGCCATGCTTTTCAGGGATGTTTCATCCCCGCGGTGTCCCGGGACGGAACGAAGGGATGACGTCATCGGCTTTCCTCCGGCGGTTCCGTTATCATGCCGAGCCTGTCCACGCCCGCCTTGCGGACCTCCGCCATGACCTTGACGACGAATCCATAGGGGACCTGGTCATCGGCCCGCATGAAGACTTCCCGGTCGATGCGGCTGGCGAAGATGCTCTCGAGCTTGGTTTTCAGGTCTGAAAGGGTCGCCCTGTAGTTGTTGATGAAGATTTCCTCCTTCGCCTTGACGGTGAGAACCACTTTTTCCTCCGTCACGTCGACGGTCTTCGCTTTTATTTTAGGGAGATTGACGTCTATGCCCATCTGGAGCATGGGCGCCGTGACCATGAAGATGATGAGGAGAACGAGTACGACGTCCACCAGGGGTGTCACGTTGATCTCTGAAAGAGGCTTCGATCCTTCTCGAAAGGGTTTTCTCAAGGGTCTCATGATCAGGCGCTTTTCAGGGAGGCCCGTTCGAGGATGTTCAGGAATTCGGAAGCGAAATGGTCCGTTTCCTGCCCCATGGCCCGGACCTGGTTGACGAAATAGTTATAGAAAATAACGGCGGGAATGGCGGCGGCAAGACCCGCCGCCGTGGCGATGAGGGCTTCCGAGATGCCCGGCGCCACGACGGCCAGGGTGGCCGAGCCCTTGGCGCCGATGCCCCGAAAGGCGTTCATGATTCCCCACACCGTTCCGAAAAGGCCGATGAAAGGGGTGGCGCTGCCCGTCGTGGCGAGAAAACCGAGGGAGCCCTCGAGCCTGCCCGTTTCAGAGTCGCAGGCGCGGTTGAGGGTTCGCACCACGTTGTCCAGGCCCTGAAGCTCCACGGACGGGGACGGTTCCCCGCCCTCCGCCGGGTTTCCCGACTCCTTCATGGCTTTGGCCGTTTTTCCCAGTTCGGTGTATCCTGCCCGGAACACCTCGGCAATGGTGGAGTGGCGGAATTTCCGCGATTCAAGGAAGATGTCCGAAAACCGGCTTCCCTTCATGTAAATTTCGAGAAACATGCGATTTTCTTTCCGGGCCCTCCTCAGAACCCGGTATTTCATCAGGATGACGGCCCAGGACACGACGGAGAAAAAAAGGAGAATAAGGAGGACCATCTGCACCATGGGCCCCGCGTTGAGGATCATTTCAATGAGATTGCCCCGGAAATGGCCGGTCAGGTCAAAGGTGGATACGGCCCAGGCTTCGCTCACAGGTTCTTTCCCTCCGTGATCTGTCTTTACGGCCCCGTTTCCTGTACTGCCGCGAGAAACAAAGGTTCGGAAATCGTTAAAGCGTCACTCTCTGGCGGCTTTATGACAGTCTCCCGGGACACGGCGCCCGAGCCGGGACGAACCGGGCAAGCGGAAACGCGGGCCGCGGCGCTGACCGATGCGGGACAATACCGTGAACCGGTTTTGTTTCAGACCGTCAACAGTATTTAGTTGAAAATGAAGGATCTGTCAATAGAAGACCCCCGGCACGGGTCCCGGGAACGGTGCGCCGGGCGTCCGTTTCAGCGCTTCTCGAGACGGACGCACTGGCTGTAGTAGGCGGTGCCGTTGCCCATGTCCGTGAAGGCGGCGGAGATGAGCCTGTTGACGCCGCCCCCAAAGCGCATCCAGTCCCCCCGCCGGTACAGGACGACCCGGGGATGGAGATCGTCGAGCACCCGAAGGCGGACGGTCATCCTGCCAAGCGGGGAGACAAGGCTGGCGATGGTGCCGTCCATGTCCGTCCCCAGGTCGGCGGGACAGTCCGGGCCGACGCAGGCCACGGGAAGGCCGCCCTGGTCCTCCGGCGGGATCTGGGAGTGAATGGCGTCGCCGCGGATCAGGGACAGGAGGATGAGGGGATACGCCGCCGGCAGCGGCGGTTCTTCGTGGAGGGTTTCGGGGAGACGGCATTTCCCGTCGGGATGGGCGAACACCCCGCCCCGGAAGGCCACGGGCTCCCGGGAGGCCTTGGCGTATCCTCTCGTCCTCAGCTCTTCCAGGGAAAAGCCGAGGAG
>Ga0209200_1004418_pt1 | contig 11430 bp, 5 predicted proteins | sample AD_UKC033_MetaG_FD_184406 | JGI IMG/M metagenome (GOLD analysis project Ga0209200, IMG submission 184406) | Active sludge microbial communities of municipal wastewater-treating anaerobic digesters from USA - AD_UKC033_MetaG (SPAdes) (version 2) | ecosystem: Engineered > Bioreactor > Anaerobic >...
GATGAACCCCGCCTTCAAGTCCACGTCATCCCACTTGAGCAGGCAGGAATCGCCCCGGCGCATCGCCGTGCACATCCCCGTCACGATGATCGGCCGGATGAAGTCGTCCTGGGCACAGGCCTCAACGATGGCATTGAGTTCCTCGACCGTGAACGGCTCGCGGTTGATTGTCTCTGCCGCCTTCGTCAGCAGGCTGTGAAAGGGGTTCATGCCCTCAGCCAGGTGGGGATGCAGGTGCTTGAACGTCGAGCGCAGCAGCTTCAGCGTCTGGTTCCAGGTCGCAGGGGACATCCCGCGTGCTTCCTCGGCCGCCATGAACGCCTTGGCGGTCTCGGGCTTGATGGCGACGAACTCCTCGACGCCCGGCTGGTTGTCCCTGGCGAAGGCCGCGAACCGTTCCAGGGTGATGCGGCAACGCTTGGCGTGGGCGGCGCCCGGTGGCTTGCGGCGTGGGATCGCCGCCCAGTGCCGGGGCAGGTCGGCGAGCTTGGGGAACGTCACCTCCCGGCCGGTCTTGATCTCGGCCAACTTGGTCAGCATCTTCTCCCCGGTCCGGTCCTCCTGGATCTCGAGGAAGCGCTTGTCGTGGGCCTCCATCGCCCGGCCGCGGGACCGTTCGAACTCGTCATCGCCGAGCATCGTCCGCTTGCGCGGGCGCTTGCCGGTGATCGGGACGCCGAGGTTGACCACGGTCTTCCTGCCGTTGACGACGAAGACCCCGTACCACCACCGGCTGTTCTTTCGGATTTCGAGGCTCATATTGGTTATTAGTGGGGTGCACTGTGGTGCACTGTGGTCCACTGTGGCGCAGTTCCGGGCCGCAACCAAACAATTGCCAAAGAAATCCCGAAAAATCGTCGTAAGGCGTTGGTTATCAACTGTGCAGCTTTGTACGGATAATCCTACGCCCACCTTTTCGCAAAACGCCACCGCAAGCGACTGTCGTTGATCATCAAGCACTTAAGCCGCTGGCCTTCAGCAGGTTATCCCCGGTTTTGGCACGGTTCTTGAATCCGCGCCATTCCGTGAAAAGGTTTGAAAAGCTCTGAAAAGCTCTGAAAAGGAACCAAACATCTGCCAAACATCTCGGCGGTTGGCGAGGCCGGACGGGGGCGGGTTCAAGTCGGGCCATGAGCTAGGCCGCGGTGCCGGTGCCACCCGCCAAGTACCGAGCACCCGTTTGACGCCGTGCGGATTTGCTCGGATAGTCGCCAACAAGAGGGAAGGAGGCACTGGATGGCGACCGAGACGTACTGGGTCTACATCCTGCGCAATCCAACCTCCATGCGAGATCGCTAGCACAGCCGTGCCAAAGGCCACTTAGATGAAGTGTAACCGATCGCCGACCACACCAACACTCAACTCCTCGGCAACGACGTGGGCGGACAGCCCCGCTCGGGGGCCAGTTCACCGCCGGTTCCCCTTTGAAGGTCCGCTCGAACTTCCGATTCGCCTTCCCAGGGCCTCCTGGGTGGGCCTCATCATCCTTGCGCTGGCCAACTCGGTGCCCGCTACTAATAAGCACCCGTATAATCAGTGTACCTGATTCTGGCTACGATGCGCGGAGAGCATTGTGGAGCGCTAGTCCCTTCCAGAAACCAAGCCTAGGCGGTGTATTCAGATTCTGTGATGATGAAGTAGCAGGGGCTATGCGGATTCGCTCATCTGTGAATGTTGTCAGCGGCGTTCGCACGGGGCCGCGGCGGCTTGACAGGTCCCTCCATCAGAGAGGATAATGAAAACACCATGAAACGCCGGAAGAAAAGAGGTGCGAACCCGAAAGCCTCGAGCGGCGAAGCCAAAGACACAACCTCATCCCACTCGCCCCCGCATCCACGACTTCCGAGCGATCTAGGCGCAAGGGAATTCGTTGTTCGAAGCGAGCGCGGGATTGAACTTAGGCTTACCGCGCCGAGCGAAAGAGACGCTGCCCTCGACTTCCTGCAGCGTAACCCGGACGTGTATTCCGGGCGCATTGATGTAAAGGAATGCTCTGACAGCATATTCGCAACCCCAGTAACGTTTTGTGCGGAGGTGCTCCGGAAGCGCGTCGCCCAACCGGACCCAGCGTTGACGTCGGCTCCCGCAGCTCAAAGAGGACTCGCATGCGCCGTCTACAAGAGCTCACCAGACAGGCCGCTCGCCAGCAAGGAAAGCGCACCTTGCAGCGGCGCGGCAGGTGAACCGTATTGTTCGGGAGGTTGCCACGCGAAGGCGCGTCACGCGCTCTCTGCAAGCGTATCCTCACTGGCACCTCTACTGAATGAAGGTCGATGTGCCTCCTGCTGGACACGAGCACTCCCGGAAGATGCGCTGGCGTCGATAAGGCCGCCATGGTTTGAAAAGTGTGCCTCCTATGATGCGGTACCCATCCCATGGCACGGTAGTGTCGCTATCTATTGTCGCGCATGCGTTTCCTCGGGCAAAGCCCGTGCCTATCTCAGGCAGTTCGCAAAATGCGTGTGGTGCGGGGCACCACTTGACATTCCTCAAGGGTACTTAAGTCTGAACGATTTGTCGATGCTTTGTGAGAGGATCGTGTCTTCCTACCTAGTTCTGTCACGGCCTCGCGATCCGGATTATGCGTATATGTATGCCCTGATCAATGAAGGTCTCGTTCCTCTTTGCGAACAGTCACGCGCGAGTCCATCTCGGGCAAGCGACACGGCTATCGAGGAATTGCACAGGAAGAAGGTTGATTTGCTCACGCTATTTGATGCGCTCACGAAGCCGATGAGATATGAGTTGACGCGAGACGTCCGCAGACCTTACAATGAGCTTCTCATTTTTGTGGTAGCTGACGCTTTGGCGTGTCTGGGTGCCGGCTCAGTAGATGGAATGCTGGAGCGTCTAGAAGATTGGCGCTCAACTGTGGGTAGGCGTTCGGCGGCGGGGATCGCGCTTGGCAGTATTGGTGATAGGCGAGCGGTTGGGGCGCTGCTGCGAACATGTGCGCTGATACCACGTACGGCTTGCACGGCTCTTGCGGCGATAGGCGATCCCGCTGCAATTCCGCGAATCGCGGAATGTCTAACAGAAGGTGGAGAGGTAGCAAGTGAGGCGGCCAAGGCCCTGGCGGGATTCTCGCAGGCGCCCGCAATCGAGGCGTTGTTTGGAGTGCTGCGAGGCAACAAACCAGATGCGAGCATGCTAGAGGCCTGCAGGGGAATCGTGCAGCAAAGCCGTCGTGGTGCCATTGAGGAGGCAACTGTTGCGAGGGCACTTGTTCCGCTACTGGCGTTTGGGAGGCCTGTCGGGAGCCGAGAAGGCACGCGGAGTGAAGAGCGGGCTTACGGTGTTCTCATTTGTGAGTCGGCATGCGAGGAGCTGAGCCGTATGGGGCAAGCAGCGGTTAGGGCACTCGAAGAGGGCGTCTCCTCGCGAGATGAGGCGTTGAGGTTCGGAGCCGCGCGCCTGTTGGTGTTGGCCGGTGCACGGAGCGGGATTTCGGCTCTGGTGCAAGTCCTGGAGACGTCGGTTGAGATGCGGAACGCGGCATGCATAGAACTAAACCGCATTATCGGGGTGAGGGGTGAGGCATTCACAACAGAGGAACTCCAGCGGATCGCTAATCTGAGTGATCTGTATTACCGTGTTGACGTATTCGAAGATGGCCTTCTGGTTGGCACAGGGAGGAAACGGATGGAGACGATTTTCGAGCTGAAAGACGCGGCCGAGAGGGAGATCACGAAGCGCAAGGTGGAAAGTATGTCGCGATCTGGTGCGTCCCTAGGCTACCCGACAAGCACGCGTCGGCTTGGCCTTTGAGGCGGTGTTGGGGACGTTCAAGGTCAGGTATCAGGTCGGGGCCGGGCGGCTCGGTGGATTGAGTGTCAGGCCGGTTATGCAGATCTGCCTGGAGGCGCTCGGCGTGTTCGCCACGGCGCAGACCGATTCCCCGCCCAGGGCATCCCGCCAGAACTCCGCCAGGGCGAACGTCCCGGCCGTGGGCGGGCCGATGATCGTGGTGGGGGTGCCGTTCTGGTAGCTGGCCAAGCGCGGGGCGAGCTCCTCCGCGAGAATGGCGAAGTTGGTGTGGCAGGAAGGGGCTTCTTGGATCATCCATCCGGCTCTGGGCGTTTTCGTCGGCTCGTCAGTGCACCCAGTGGTGTGCACGCAGGCCTCCATTCCCGCGGCAGAGGAACGGCGGAGGCGGATTCTCGGAGCGATCGGGTCGGATGCCGAGAACGCTGAGAGCGCCACCCCCGCTTGGCAGGCCGCCCCCCCAGGCGCCTGTGAACAACTCCGTGGGGGCGACTGCCCGCAAATGTCACACTCCCCGTGGCAGACTCCGGGCGATATTGTTGCGCCCAAACACGCGCTCCCGGAGTTGGCGGGCGGCTAGCCAGCGTTCCCGGGGCGTCATCCGGAGCTGTTGCTTGATATCCCAATCGGCGGCAGCCCGAAAAGTCCGAGCCTTGTGAACCGTTCGTTCCAGGTCGAAATGGTACGTCAAGGAATCGGTCAATTGAAGCGGGTTTTCCGCCGGGTTCCCGCTCGTCTTCTGAACCACTCACTCGCCCACCGGCACCGCCACCGAGCAGCAAGGCAATGGAGCAGGCAATGGGGTCGCATCGAATAGCGAGATTTGACCGCGAAGCCAAGGTTTGACAGCATTCTCCGCCATGCATGATCTGGCTGCCTTTGGGCTCGGTCCGAGCCGCTCACTGACGCTGAGTCTGGGGATGGCTCTGTGGTTGTGGCCCGGCGTTGGGGCCCAATCGCTCGCCGTTCAATCCGATCCCGCGGATCCGGCGGCACGCGCGGCCCGACGCGCTCCAGGGGACGGCGCGCACCCGGCGATGCCGCTCGACCTGCCGGAAGGGAGTCGTCCGGTGGTGGTTCGTGTGGCGTTTCATCTTCTGGACGTCAACCGGATTGACGACGAGTCGGAGGAGTTCGAGTTTTCCGGCGTCCTGACCGTGAGCTGGCGGGACGCGCGACAGGCGTTCGATCCCGTGTCCGAGGGGGTGGCCGACAAGTTGTACCACGGCGATTACCAGTTCAACGAACTGTCGCCCGCCTGGTATCCCCAGGTCTTTCTCGCCAACGCCTCCGGCGCGTGCGAGAGACAGGGGGTTATCTGTCGCGTGAAGCCGGACGGCACAACCATCCTGACGGAGACGATCAACGCCGTGGCGCGATCGCGGTTGTATCTCCAGAGATACCCTTTCGATCGACAGCGACTGGAAGCGGTGTTCGGGGTGCTGGGTTTCGACGCCCGCGACGTCGTGATCGATCTTGGGCCGGAGTCCGCGTCCGCCGACCTGGAGCGGATCCGAGTGCCACAATGGGAGTTGACCAACGTTCGTGCCTCGATTCGCACGATGGCCGCGCCCTATACCGATGCCGGGGGTTCGTGTTCGGCCTTCGTGCTGACCTTGGATGTGAAACGGCAATCCTGGTTCATGGTGCGGTTGGTCATGCTCCCCCTCTTGCTGGTCGTCATGCTCTCCTGGTGCGTCTTTTGGATGGACCGGTCCTCCCTGGGTGACCGCATGAGCGTCTCGTTCGTGGGCATCTTGACGGCGGTGGCCTACCAGATGGTGGTGAGCGATATCCTCCCGCAAATCTCCTACGTCACCCTGTTGAATGCCTTCCTCAACTTCAGCTTCTGGATCATGTGCGCCTCGGTCGTCATCAACCTGGTCGTTGGAGCCTATGACAAGAGGGGCGACCGCGAGCGTGGCGAGCGCATCGACCGGCGGTGTCGCTGGGTCTTCCCCCTCGTCTACGCGGGCCTGATGGTGCTGACGGCCTCGATCGCGCTTTTGGCCCCTTAGTTCCTCGCTTCATCCGCCAGCTGAAATCCGCCCGATTCTAATGGCGATTCCGAACGGCTCACGACGGGGTGTACTGGACGGCAGGGCGGGCTGCCCCTCTGCCCCTGCACCTTCGCTTCGCATTATGCAGTTGACATGGCGCCAGATTCCAGTATGAGCGCTTCATTCCTATGAAGACGAGCTGTCGGAACTCCTGCGTGCGGACTGCGGCTGTGGCGGTTCTGCTTACGTGCGGTGCGGGGCGGCCTGTTGAGGCTGCGGACTATGCGACGACGGTGATGGCCCAGAATCCGGTCGCTTATTGGCGGCTGAACGAGACGGAGGCATCGCCGCCGCCGAACATCGTTGCCAACTTGGGCACGGTGGGCAGCGTGGGGAACGGCTATATCGTGATGGACGTGGGCAAGGGAGAGGCGGGGATTGTGGGCAACGCGATCCGGCTGGTCAACGCCGCCCAGTCGACGGGGATGAGCGGCTCGAAGGTCGACGTTCCATTTAATGCGGCACTGAATCCCGCGGCGCCGTTCAGCGTCGAGTTTTGGGCCAAGCCCCACGCTTTGGGGACGGACGCCAGCGGGTTGTCGCCGATCTCCTGCTTCAATCCGAACTGGTATGGGGGCGGCAATCGCTCGGGATGGCTCTTCTACCTCAACAACACGGGTCGCTGGAATTTCCGCATGGGGTTGACCAGCGGGTACGACGTGAACCTGAATGCGGCGGCAAGCGGCAACGCCAAGACGAACTTCTGGCAGCACATTGTTGCGACGTTTGACGGCGTCACGGCGCGGATCTACGTCGATGGCGTCGAGCTTGGGAGTGCGGTTTCACGGGGCAACTGGAAGCCGAACACGCAGATGGCGTTGCGGATTGGCGGGACGCCGCTTGGCGACGGCACGTACTCGGTGGCGAATGCCCGGCCGTACAACTCCGATGCGAGCATTGCGGGCAACCGCGGCTATGACGGCTGGATGGACGAAGTGGCGATTTATCCCACGGTGCTTTCGGCGGCGACGATCAAGGCGCACCACGACGCCGCGTTGGCCGATCCTGCGGGCTACGGGGCGGTGGTGTTGGCGGACAACCCCCTGGGTTACTGGAACATGGACGAGCCCGCGGTGACTCCGCCTGATCCGGCGACGTATCCGATTGCCGCCAACAGCGGGAGCGCGGGCGCGGCGGCGGACGGAACGAATCTCTGGGGTGTGGTGGCGGCGCAAAGCGGCCCGCCGTATCCCGGCTTTGGCGCTGACAACCGGGCCTGCGTATTCAACGGAGAGTCGGGTCATCTGCCGGTTGGCGATGCTCCCGCGCTGCATTTCACGGGGCCGATCACGATGATGGCGTGGATCAAGCCCGGGGTGAAGGACTTCTTCCGGAACATCGTCGCCCATGGCATGGACAGCCAGATCCAGGAGACGTTCCTCCGGATTGGCCAGGGCCCGGGCTATGGCGACGGCAACTACTACGAAGTGGGTTCGAGCGATGGGACGTACGGTCAGTTTTACGATTCCGCGATGTTCCCGGTTCCGGAGGGGGACCTTGGGAACTGGGTGTTTCTGGCGGGGACGTTTGACGGATCGAACTGGAATTTGTACCGCAACGGCACGCGGGTGGCGACGGCACCGGGCAGCATGGGCGCGGTGGACGTGACGATGCCGTGGGCGATCGGCGCCCGCAGCGAGCCGTCGGAGGCGGAGGGGCTGCGTTTTGGCGGCGGGATCGACGAGGTGGCGATCTTCAACAAGGCGCTGTCGGCGGCCGAGATCAATGCGATCTTCATTGCGGCGCAGGGGCCGCCCGTGCTGTCCCGCGGCCTGGAGGCGCCGGCGGGTCTGACGTACAAGGGGTCGTCCGTCTCCTTGTCGGTCTGGGCGGAAGGGGGGCCGCCTTTGAGCTATCAATGGACGAGCAACAACATCCCGCTGGGCGTGACCGCGACGAATCTGACGATCCACAATCTTGCGGTGGGCAACCCGACGTTTGCGGTGGTGGTGCAGAACAACTATGGCGCGGTCACCAGCTCGGTGACGCTGACGGTGGTGTCGGCAACGCCGGTGATCACGGCGCCGCCGAAGGCTGCCGCGCGCTTCACGGGCACGCCGTTTGCGTTTTCGGTGGGGGCGGTGGGGACAATGCCGATGACCTACCAGTGGAAGCGGAACGGTGAGATCATTCCAGGAGCGACGGCTGCCATGTACAGCGGCACGGCGAGCGCGGGCGCGGAGGGGACTTACGTTTGCACCGTGAGCAACGAGGAGGGAAGCACCGACACGCCGCCGGCGGTTTTGACGGTGGTCACCGCGCTGACGGACTACGTCAAGCTGGTTCTGGCCGACGCGCCGATGGCGTATTGGAGTCTGGGAGAGACCAGTGGCACCACGGCCGCGGATTACGTCGGCGGGCACGATGGCGAGTACACGAACGTCGGTCTGGGCCAGCCGGGTTATTCGACGCTGGCCTTGGACGGGGGCGCCGCGTTCACCGGCACGGACTCGTATGTCGGCAAGATTAGCGGCACGGAGATCAACTTCTCGGGGCACACGAGCTTTACGATCGAGCTCTGGGCGAAGGGAGCGGCGGACCAGGCGGACGAGGCGACGTTGATTGGCAAGGGCATTGGCTCTGACGGAACGACGGCCACGGAGCAGTTTGCCATCGACATTTCGAGCAAGAAGTACCGTTTCTTCACGCGCGGGAGCGAGAATACGTTCATTGCGGCGCAAGCCACGGTGGGGCCGAACGACACGTGGCAGCACCTTGTGGGCGTCTACGATGACGCCCAGGGACTGATGCATCTTTACGTCAACGGGGAATTGAACGGCACCGGCACGACGCCGGCCGCCGGGCTGCGCGTCTCGAGTGATCCGGTGAGCATCGGCTCGAAGCGTCTGGGGAACGAGCCGGCCTACAACGGCGCGTTCCTGGGCGTGATCGACGAAGTCGCCATTTACCCGGCGGCTCTCACGGCGGAGCAGGTGGCGGCCCATTACACGGCGGCCTACGGGGCGGCCTTGAAGCCGACCATCATCCGGCAGCCGGCTCCGGTGGAGAACTATCTGACGCTGCCCGCCACGTTCTCGGTGGGGGCGGAGGGGACGATGCCGTTGTCCTACCAGTGGATGAAGAACGGGAGGGACATCGCCGGGGCGACGGCGATGTCGTACTCGATCGCCAAGCTGACCGCGGGCGACGCGGGCGACTACGCGGTGCGGGTGTCCAACGCTTTGGGCACGGCCACCAGCGAGGCCGCGAAACTGACGGTGCTGCCGGCGCCGACGGCGCCGGTATCCTTGGCGGGCCTGGTATTGCACCTGCCCTTCGACAACACCCTGACGGACGCCACGGGGCGCGGGAACAACGGCACGGCGATCCAGATCACGGATACCAGCACGAATGTGAATGTGGCCGCCACGTTTGTCACGGACGGCAAGCTGGGAGCGGCTTTGAACTACCAGACGTACATCCTTGAGGAAACGAACATCTTCTCGACGTATGTGACGCTCGGCCAGCGGCCGGATCTGCAGTTCGGTTCGGACGTGGACTTCACGGTGGCCTATTGGATCAGGTTGCCTTTGTATTATGTTGGCAACGACCTGCCGTTTTTCACGGACGCGGTGGGCTCGACCTTTGGCACGGGCTTTGTCTTCGCGCCCACGTACACGGAGCAGACGTCCCCTGACCCGCTTTGGCCGGGCGGATGGGCGATGTCCCTGTACGGTGATGCCGGCGGTGTTGGCGTCTATGGGGAGATTGGGACGATCAACGACGGTGCCTGGCATCATCTGGTGCATGTATTCGATCGAACGCAAGACGCCGTGACGTATCTGGACGGCGTGGTGGCCCAGAGCACGCGGCGCGCGGGGACGTCGGCGGCGGCTGCGGGCAATGTGAACGTGGACCAACCCGCCACGATCGGGCAGGATCCGACCGGCAAGTACGCCGAGGCTGGCGGTGCGGACATCGACGACCTAGGGGTATGGCATCGGGCGCTAAGCCCGCTCGAGGCGGCATCGCTGTACATGGCTGCGGCCGGCGGCCACAGTTTCACGGGACCGCCTCCGGCGTGCACGCTGACGTTCACGCTGACGGCACAGGGTGGCGTGAGACTCGAGTGGCCGGGCGGGGGCGTGCTGCAATCGGCCAGCAAGGTCGAAGGGCCGTACGCGACGGTGACCGGCGCTGCTTCGCCCTACGTTGCGAACCCGGCGGCAGCGAAGGAGTTCTACCGGGTGCAGCAATAGCGCGAGTTGGCGAGTTGGCGTGCCGGAGCACAGACGGCGGGCGTCAGACTGAGGGAGTATGCGGGCTTGCCGGGTGAAGGATCTTGTGCCGACCCTCAGGAGACGAGGCCCGGGCTGGCGAGGACGTAGAGGTTTGGGGTGCGCTGGGGATGCACGAGGTCGTGGTCGCCGTCGGCCGCGGGGTTGAGGACGAGCGGCGGTGTGTGGGTCTTTGAGGGCTCATCGAAGCCGACGAGGATCATGCCTTGGGACGCGAGCGTGTCGAGGAGTTGAGCGAACCGGATGGGGGTTGAGAGGCCATCGACACGGACCCGATAGAAGGCGGTGCCCGTGGGTGCGACCAGTTCGTCGTAAACCTGGTGGAGGGTGGGTGCAAAACAGCAGTGGGCCATGAAGTAGGTCCGCAGCTTCTGGGTCGAGAGGGCGCGGACCCGGGCCGTCCGTGTGCGGGCCGCCCGTTTCTCGACCAGATCCCCTTTGGTCGAGGAGAGGATTTCGGCGAGGATGTGGAAGTGATCGCCGAGGGTGATGCTGCCCTGTTCGGCGAGTTCCAGGAGTCGGAAGAGCCAGAGGAGATTCTGCGCGTCGGGGTCGGGGGCGGCGTTATCGGCGAGGAACACGGCGGCGTCGAAGCAGGAACCGGCGAGTCGCGGGTCTGTTGTGAGGCTGTGGAGCGGGTCGTCTTCCGAGCCGTGGACTGCGACGATGCGCTCTCCCTTGAGGGCGGCGCGGGATCGGAGGAGATCGTCGGCGTCCTCTTCGAGTTCGCAGCCCCAGCGTTGCTTGAGTTGGCGTGCGAGGAGGCGGGCGCGGTCGCGTCCTTGAATCAAGATGGTGAAGCCGACGCCGGGACAGAAGCGGCTGGTTTCCTCGACGACGGTGGGGAGGCATTCATTTTCGCCGATGACGAGGATTTGCCGGAGGGGTTTGAAGGCGGAGTGCAGGTGCAGGGTCAACGCGGTGTCTCCGGCGGGGGTGGCATCGGGAGGGTTGGCGTCGGGGCATCCGTCAAGGACCCAGGCCTTAAGGCGGTCGAGATCGCGTTCCTCTCGCGAGATGCCGACGAGGCCGGTCAGGGTGGACGGGGGAATCCGGCCGTTGTCGCACTGGAGGGGGTTGAGTCGGAGGACCTCGCGTCCGTTCTCCTCGACGAAGAGGCCGACGAGGATGACGCCGAAGCGCGCGTAGGCGGCGTGGAGGAGGAGTTGGAAGCGGAGGGTGGTATTGTCTCCGGCGAGGCGATGGCGTTCTTCCGGTGTCAGCGGGGCCACGTTGATGTCATTGCCCGCGGTGGTGAGGAGCTCCTCGAAGACGCGGTCCATCCCTGGGAAGACGAGGCTGGTGCTGAGGATGCCGCCGAGGATTTTGCCGAGGGGGAGGGGCGTGATGGCGCCGCCGGCGGCGGC
>Ga0209200_1004425_pt1 | contig 11407 bp, 2 predicted proteins | sample AD_UKC033_MetaG_FD_184406 | JGI IMG/M metagenome (GOLD analysis project Ga0209200, IMG submission 184406) | Active sludge microbial communities of municipal wastewater-treating anaerobic digesters from USA - AD_UKC033_MetaG (SPAdes) (version 2) | ecosystem: Engineered > Bioreactor > Anaerobic >...
TTATTGTGGATAGACTGGATGAGGACTGGGATAACGACGTGGTTAGAGAACAGACGGAGCAGGAACTCATAAGCGCGACTGCTACAGACAACGGAAAGAACTACCTTAGCGAGCTGGTAAGCGTAGCTTCTCGCCTCAGAAACAAGCCTGACAGCAAAGTCAAAGAGCTTATTAAGTGGATAAACAACAACCTTAGAGATAACGGTAAATGGAACCGGGAAAGAGTGGTTATATTCACCGAGTTCAAAGACACGATGGAGTACATCACGGACCAGTTGATCGCGAACGGTGTTGAAGAGGAGAGAATCCTCCAGCTCTACGGCGGAATGAGAATGGAAGAAAGAGAGTCCATAAAGGCACTGTTCGAGGCCGACCCAGACGAAGCACCCGCAAGAATACTCGTCGCAACAGATGCTGCCTCGGAGGGGATAAACTTACAGCAGCACTGCCGATATATGTTCCATATGGAGATCCCCTGGAATCCAATTAGACTTGAGCAGAGAAACGGCCGAATAGACAGGCACGGGCAGACTCGAGACGTTACCATTTATCATCCCGTGTATAGGAACAACTCGGATAGTCAGTTCTTGAAGACAATCGTGAGAAAAGTTGAGCAGATCCGCGAAGATTTGACCACGATGAACCCTGTGATAGCGGATAAGATTCAGAAGCAAATGCTCGGCCTGGAGAAAATGAATGAAGGGTTCCTGGATTCAATTAGAGACGACCTCATAAAAGACCTTATGGATGTTAGAGGCGAAGCGGCAAATCTCGGGCAGAAGATAGCCGCCTCGAGAGAGAAACTGAACCTCACTCCTGAGGCTGTGAGGGAGTTATTGGATAGCGCAATAAAACTGAATGGTGTAGCTTCGGGAGTTAGACACGTGGAAGGCAGCCTTTACAAAATAGAAAGACTCCCTGACAGCTGGAAAAGACTTCAGAAGTATGTGATGCAGGACGGCAAGACAAGGCTTCTTTCCTTTGAACCGATAACTGGTGGCAAGGCCCAGCACCTTCATCCCAACCATCCACTCGTCAAGAGGGCCATAACGTACTTTAGAGCCAACATTTGGTCGAGAAAGATCGAAGGTACAGATCAGAAATTGAACAAGGTGACCTGCAAGGTGGTTCCTTCAGGGAAGATGGCTGTTCGTCACGTACTTCTGTATGTGAGGGCGATGGCGGTCAACAAACTCTCCCAACCGCTCGTTGAAGAAGTGGACGTCATTGGTGGGAGTTTCGATCAGGGTAGTTATCTTCCCGTCTCTGACAGCACTTACCTTCATTATCTAGATTCTCTTGGAGCATTCGATCTGAGGTCAGCCCCGCTCGTTCTCGAGCTGAAAAGGTTAATGAAAGTCAACGAGAAAGCGATACTGGATAATGTCAACTCGTTCAAGAAAAGCTGGAAAGAAAGACTCAATAAGGAATTGAAAGAAGTCACCTCCAGTGAGAAGAAGACACTTATCGAGATGATAAAAGATCGAACTAAAGAGATCGAGAAGACTATAAGCAGACTGAACAGATACGAAGGATCTATGTTCGAAGACCAGATGCAGTATTCAGAAGACATCCGCCTTCTGAAGAACAGACAGATATACCTTAAATCCCAGCTAGATGAGATCCCGGTAAAGATAGAGGACAAATACACACTCAAGGGTGATCCTCTCGTCAATGTTGTTGCACTCTGTTTTCTCATCCCCGAGGAGATGATCAAATGAGCACTGCATTGAAGAGTAAATACGACTGGTTCGGCGTTCTTAAGATGTCGGGCTTACTGGTATCCGAGGTGATCTACCGTGATTATTTCGAGAAAACCCCCGGTGCAACCCGTGACGAACTCTTCAAGCTTCGGAGATTTCTTGACCGTTTCAGCAGTGAAAGCTACACGGTAAATGATCTCGTCAAGGCCCTTCTCTTTGATCTGCTCGGCCACGATCCTAACAAATGGAAGTATGGAAGAGAAGCATCCGCTTACTCGGCTAAAGAAATTGATCACGATGAGCACCTGACCCCCGATTTTGTTCTTTTATCTGAGGATAAGAAGACACCATTCTTCATAATAAAGACACTGGACAAATACACCGAACTGGATAAGAGAAAACCAGTTGGCGCTGGCACCTGGCGGGCGAGTGAACATATAAAATTCGAGACGCTGCTCAAGCTAAAAGGTTGTCCTCTAGGTATGCTAACCAACGGTAATGAGTTCAGGCTCTTCTTCGTCGAGGAAGGTCTCTCTGCTGCCTACATCTCCTGGAAACAGAGCGACTGGCTGGAAGAGGAGTCTACGTTCGAGGCCTTCAGAAATCTTCTCAACGCGAATAGTCTTGTTTCAAACAAGAAGAAGGGTCTTTACAACATAGTCAAGGAAAGCCACGAGAAACAGGCAGAGGTTACTGACGCCCTGGCCGATCAGGTCTATCTGGTAATAAACAGGATACTGGATTACATAAACCAAAGCAACATAGATGTTGAACCGGACAAGATATACGAGGCAGTAATAAAGGTCGTTATGCGGCTGGTCTTCATACTGTACGCCGAGGAGAACTCCCTTCTGCCTCACGGATTTCCTGAGTATGACGAAAACTACGGACTCATATATCTGGCAAATTCATTTGATGATGAATTGCGTTCCCTGGGGGACAGCGACTTCGAGTCGGTTTCCTCATACAGACTGGACGCCTGGTACAGAATACTTGCACTTTTCAATCTGATCTACTTCGGCTCGGATCACAAAGAACTGAAGATAACGGCTCACGGTGGTGACTTGTTCTCACCTGACGAGATTCTTCCGCTTCTCAAGAGAATAAAACTGAACAACAAGGGCGTAAGGGACATTCTCAACGATCTTCTGAATATGAAAGGCCTCAGGCTCAGCTACGCTGCCATAGATGTTGAGCAGATAGGTTATGTCTACGAGGGCCTCCTGGGTTACACCGTTTCCCGTGCAAGTGAGCCTCTTGTTGTTACCGCAAAGGAGAAGTTCGTCCTTCCTCTTAGTGAGCTTGAGAAACGCTCTCCAAAAGAGATAAAGGCACTTATCAAAATGGTCGATTCGAAGATAAGCAGAGTACCAGACTCCTTCCCGGAATCTGGGGATGATTCAGTTCAATCAAGAGTCTCGCGTTACGCCGAGATCCTGGCCCCTGAAGCCGAACGGCTCATTCCCGAGGGAGCATACTATATGTCTTCTTCCGGCGCCAGAAAGTCAACCGGGAGTTATTACACACCGAAACAACTGACGACCTATCTCGTAAAGGAAACATTGGGGCCTCTATGCGTAGAAGAGGACACAGAGAAGCTCAAGAGCTCTTCCGAGATCCTTTCACTTAAGATTGTCGATCCTGCTATGGGTTCAGGAGCTTTCCTCGTGCAAGCAACGAATTTCGTTGCGGAGAAGCTCTTGAAGGCCTGGGAAATCGAGGGCAAACACACAGAGATTCCGGATTTAGATAGAGAGATCCTCGCACGAAGGAACGTCGTAGAACACTGCATATACGGGGTGGACATAAACCCGACGGCAGTGGAACTGGCGAAGATGTCTCTCTGGCTCAACACTTTTTCCAAGGATAAGCCATTTACATTCCTGGATCATAAGCTGAAGTGTGGCAATTCTCTTGCGGGAGTCTTTCACGGCTGGGAGGATACCAGTGTTATACCTCCTGAGGTCTACAAAGCTTCAGGGAACGCCAGTAATGAATGGAAAGCCAAATTAAATGGATTGAAAAGAATAAACTCTCAGTACAGACCCACTAGGAGGGATAGTGATCTAAGAAGGCAACACTCTATGTTCTCACTTACAGATTCTCCGGATAATGGGTTTGCGAGAATAACGAGTGAGCTCGCAAAAGTCTCACACCAGATAGACGTCGCCGGAAGAGAAACAGAAGATTACTTCGCCAAGGAACAGGTTTACAAAGAACAGTTCCTTAGGAACCGAGATTACGAAATAGAGAAGCTTAAGGCTGATGTTTGGGTAGCTCAGTGGTTCGCAAATGAGATTGACGGAGTCCTTCCATTGACAACCGGAGAACTTCAGGAACTCTACCAGGGAATAGACAAAAACCAGGATAACAGATCGGCTCTTATGGAAGTATCCGAACACTTAAACTGGACAGAAAGGATAAGTGAAGAGCAACGTTTCTTCCACTGGAAACTTGAGTTTCCAGATGTTTTTGAGGCTGGAGGTTTCGATGCGGTCATTGGTAATCCTCCTTGGGAAGTGCTGAAACTCAAAGAAAGAGAGTATTTCGCGGGGAGAGACCTTGAAATCTTTTCCAACAAGAAGACTAATGAAAGACGGTTACTTATAGCCGGACTAGAGAAAAATAACCCAGAGCTTTTCAGGTCGTATATGAATGAACTAGAACAGTATTCATCTATGGGAAACTACATCTCTAAGAGAACTCTATACAGCCTGACCGGCAAGGGTGAACTAAACACCTACCAGCTCTTTGCCGAGCTTTTCTTGAGAATGCGTAAGGAAGAGGGAAGATCGGGCGTGATAGTTCCAACAGGAATTGCGACAGACAAAGGCAACAGCGCGTTCTTCAAATACGTTGTTGAGAGCAAACTGCTTTCTTCACTTGCGGATTTTGTTAATGCCAGTATTTTCAAGAATGTCCATAAATCATACAGGATCAGCCTAATTGTTTTTGCAAGAGCTGAATCTACTAGAATGTTGTTTATGCTTAAAGACCCAGATCAACTTTATACGAAGAAATTCCTGCATCTATCTGCTGAAGATCTGCTTTTAGTCAACCCAAATACCGGGACTGCGCCGGTGTTCAGTTCACAGAGAGATATGGATCTTGTACTTAAGATATACAGAAACAGTAAGATACTTCTGAGGGAATATGAAGACGGGAGTACGGATAATCCATATGGGATAAGTGTCTACCGCCAGTTCGATATGTCCCTCGATTCAGATAAATTCGTCAGAGAGCAGGAGCTTATAGACCGGGGATATAAGAAGAACTGGATTTACTACGAGAAGGAAAATGAAAGATACGTCCCCCTCTGTGAGGGTAAGACTTTTTACATACTCGATAGCCGTTACAACCACATCGCCGAGGATGGTAATGGGACTAACTGCACGGCTCAGGAAAAATCTGACCCACGGTTCTTCCCAAAGACAAGGTATTATGTTAAGAGCAGCTTAGCTCAGGCCGTATTAGTTCAAAAGATCGGTCTTTCTAACCTGTTGGGAATTGTTAGGGGTATCGCTAGATCTTCTGACAAAAGAACTCTGTTATTCTCTCTTTCCATAAGGGCAGCTTTTGGTGATACCGCGCAATTAATAGCATCTGGCAGAATAAGCTCACTTGCAAGTATTATTCAGAGTCATATCATTGATTATACCGTGAGGAACAAGCTTCAAAACGCTAGGATGAATTTTTTTGTTATCTATCAGCTGCCAGTACCTGATCCCTCAAAGTTCAAGCAACTGCCCGGGCTGGATACCGGAGACACTTGCCTCGAAGATTCTGTAATCCGTCGACTTGTAAAATGTGTGAACTATTCATACGATATGGAGTCTTTCGTGAAGGATATGGGTTACGAGATAGAGCCCAGACCGTGGAATGAGAAAGAAAGAGTTGACTATATGGCCCAGCTGGATGCGATAGCTGCGCATCTCTACGGAATAGATTATGAGGACCTGAAGTATATCTTCACGACGTTCCCGATAGAGAAAAGAGAACAGGAAAGGGAATACGGCACTTACTTATCTAGAGACCTGGCTCTGAAGTACTTTGAAGAGTACAGCCCTAAACTCTCCGGGAGGAAATAGGTAATGAATCACACCCAGGCAAAGGCATTACGAGTTCTCGAAATAATGAGGGATTTGGAAAGCAAAGGAGTAGATACGGTAATCCTAAAGGGATTGGATTGTGATGTACTGAAAGAATTGTTGAAGAACAACTCTCCTTTTCATATCTTCGAAGAAGATGCGTGCCTTGGCTTCAAATGGTACAGAGATGTTATAAGGCCCGAAAATCTTATGGAAACAATGAGGTCTTTACAGGGTAGAAAGATAGCTATGACCAGCTGGTTTTATGCCATCATAGATAATTTTGCAAAGATTTTGAAAAGGGTTCTGGGGAAGCGTCTCGTGGCAATAAACTGCAATGTCGAGCCTGTGGATCATATATACCTACCCGCTTCCGAAAGTATCCTAGATGAATATGAGAGGGAGATATTCGATATCAACAAAGGACGGATAACTTTCGTGAAAGACCCCTCGGGCTCACTGGAAGTGGTTCAGATGTACGATCCTCCTAAAATAACAGAGATGCTGAACTTCGATACCCTTCTTTCTACTGTTTCCGGCAAAAAGGTGAAAGTAATTGACAAAAACGCTGACTTTGAAAACCTTCTCAAATCAAAAGGGTTGAGAATCGTCCCCGGTTTTAGTAACGATTTAGACTATATAGTAACGTCACAAAAGGAAAGGGAAAACGAATACAAGCTTGCGGAAATTGCCTATCTGCTCAGCTGTTCGGGCAAACAAGTCGAGATACTCAGATTTGCCGGCTATTATTCTCAGTCTGAAAGCACAAGTAAAGTAGACCTCACAGCCTACTTGAGAAAGAGTTTTCTGTACGAGAAATTCATTGAATATCCTGTTTACACCTCCGAAGGGTCAAAAACCTCTATCTCTCAGGAAGTGCTCGTCCGTTTTCTAATAGACCAACACTTTGAAGAAAAACCAAAGGATCTCTTCTTCATAGCCTCAACAGGCTCGGGGAAATCACTTATCTATCAGCTGGTTTCAGCCGTGCTTAAAGACCTGGATAATTCTCTGACCATAGTGATCTCTCCTCTCAAAGCTCTTATGGAAGATCAGGTATTCGGTATGCGTAAATTCCGCGGGTTCAATGCTGAATATATAAACTCAAGCCTTACGTATGAGGAACGGATCGCAATACTGGAGAAGGTTAAAGACGGAGAGGTAGATATACTCTATCTTTCTCCGGAGACTTTCATTCAGCACCGGCTTGAACATCTTATAGGGTCTCGGAAGATAGGTCTTTTCGTTGTTGACGAAGCACATCTTGTGAACACCTGGGGCCGCACCTTCAGAGTTGATTATGGTTACATAGGAGATCAGCTCAAACTCCTGCGTAAAGACACTCCGTTCCCTGTTCTGGCAACTACTGCAACAGCCATTTATGGGGGCCTTTTAGATACCGTTGGTGAGATAGTAGAAAGTCTGTCTATGAAAAATCCTTGGGTAGTTTTGACAGATGTTAGGCGCCACAACATAGATATTCAAATCGAGTATCTAGAGACAGATAGAAAAAGAATATCCAGGTTAGCAAAGATAGAAGACACCGTTCAACATATAAAAGAACTGGCCGAGAAGAATGTGAAGACTATTGTCTATTGTCCTTTCGTCAAACAGGCAGAAGACATAAAAATCCGTCTTGAGTCCTTCAGTACCATAAAAGACAAAGTCGCACTCTACACAGGAAGAACTGACGATGAAGACAGGAAGAGAAGCTACCATTTATTTAAGAATGGAAATTATAGTGTCATAGTCGCCACCAAGGCCTTCGGAATGGGAATAAATATTGAAGACATAGAAGTTGTTTACCATCACTGTGTACCTAATATACTTATGGATTACATACAGGAGATCGGTCGTGGAGGAAGAAACAATAAACAGGCCTATGCAGTTACTCGGTACGCAAAGTCGGACCCAAACAACGGTTATCTTCTTTCCACTTTCTCCATACCTCAACAGTGGAAACTTAATCACATCATAAACCATATTGCCTACCAGGTAAGAGCGGCCACTGATAGAAGCAACAAGTCGAACAAAGTAGATATCACGTTATCACTTGACGATATAAAGTACATACTCTTCACAGGGGATGATTGGGATGAAGGCCAACTAAGGAACAAGGCTCGTGTCGCTTTGTACCTAATTCAAAAGGACCTCGAAGCCAAGAAGGGAAGACCTATAATCTACCGCAAGAGTGAGAACTATCAGTACATCTATTTCACTGCAAAAGACGACGTTGCTGAAGAGCTTATGGAAAGGTTCCCGGAGATCAGAAAATATGATGAACCCTACACTAGAAAGAGTATGTACAGAGACCAGGAGATACGATCAGAAGGCTCTGTTTATGTTGTGGATGTCAGGAACCTATGGGAAACGTACTTCCGGGAGCAAAATATCTCCAGGCTCGTATGGCTTATAGTCAACAGACCATTGGAAGTCTTTGGCAAGGAGATCCACCCCAAAGTAAAGGCCGAGATCACTCTGAAGAGACCTTTCAATGCTATAAGCTCTGTTTTTGAAAATCTACTGCGGATCTTAGATCAAATAGCGGATTCAACGCCGAGACAAGTCTCAGTTGAGGTTTTCGAGAATACTATATCCAACGCTCTAAAGAGCTTCCCCAACCTGACTGAAAAGGAAGAGATGAGAACCATTGTCCTGAACTACTTCACAGAACAGCTTATACGGGGCGGTCAACCCAATCCCGGGTATTACTTTTGGAAACAAGGGGATGTTTTCAATCGTAAGTTTGTAGCCAAAGATGACTATATAAGAAAAAACAGCAGGCAAACCTGGGAATTAGCTTTCGAGAGTGTTATACAAGGTATTCAGGATAATCAGATCACCCTGTATTTCAATGCCGGGAACGACCAGGATACTCGTATAAAGCGTAACTTGCTTAACGTTCTGGATATTCTGAACCTGGTGACAACCCACTTCAGTGGCGGGGACAGCACAATAATACAGATTGCCTGTTTGGATAGAGCAACTTTACTCCGTCAGTCCAGTGACTATTCTTGTGAATTGACTAAGCGTATAAAGAAGAGGCTAAACCTTGAGTTGAAAATAGCAAGAGCTTTTTATGAGGCCCAGATCAATGACGATAAAAGATGGGATTTCATTGAAGAATATCTTTGTGGACAGCTGGATCTATCAACTCTTGATAGCGTGAGAGATCCAGCGCTTCCGAAAACTGACGGATTAGAATCCTAGCAGTATCTAAAACTAACAACTTGAAAATGTACATAGAACACTACATAAATGAAGTGAATTCTTCCACTTGATTAGTGTAGGTACTGAGTAGTGTAAATTGTAAAAACAGAACAAGTGAAACTCTTTCAGAAGAGGTGATCTTATGTCCATTAACCCGGTAGTCTTTAGTAAGGAGACTTTCGAGAGCTTTACAGATTTTCTTATAAGTACCCTGAACATCGCAGATGAAGGCCTCGAGAATCAACTCAAGGATCTAATTGCCTACGATCTTCTGAGAGGATCTCGCCTGGTTAATGGACCATATATCTACCTCAACCGTCCTTTCGTTAAGGGCAAGAGCATAAAAGAATTCACGGAAGCGCTTAACCTAGATCCGGTATTGAATACAGTATTCACATACGAAAACTTACATAAGCATCAGGAAGAAGCAGCCGAAAGCATTATCAACAGACATCACACAATAGTCTCAACAGGCACCGGTTCAGGAAAGACCGAGTCCTTCCTCCTGCCAATAATCGACCGGGCGAAGAAACAACGGGAAAAGAAACTGCTGGCGCTTCTCATTTATCCTATGAACGCCCTGGTTAATGATCAGCTGCGAAGGCTTAGAATGATGCTTGCAGGCACCGGCGTGACGTTTGCCAGATACACCGGAGACACTCCCGAGACCCTACCTTCGAATATCAACAGACCTTCAAATATGGTGAGGTTCACTCAAGAGCAACTTGAAGAGGTCAGAAAGGGTAACCTGGCGCCCTGGGAAGAACGCCTCTGTAGGGAAGAGATCCGGGAAAACTCTCCCCAGATAATGCTCACTAATTACTCTCAACTTGAGTATTTGCTTCTTCGAAACAAGGATTTAGATATTTTCAGAGATTCCGATTTACAGTTCATCGTTATGGACGAAGTGCACAGCTATGTTGGAGAGCTCGGCTCGGAGGTTGCCTGTCTGCTGAGAAGACTGAAGCTCGTCGTTCCCAATCCCGAAAACATAACCTTTATCGGCACCTCAGCAACGGTCGCCTCACGTGACGAAGAACCTGAAACTGTAGTAAAACGCTTCGGTTCAAGACTCTTTGGTGTTGAACAAGAAGATATTAGACTGGTTACCGAGTCTTACATTGAGCTCGAAAGAGAACCGGATGAATACGTTCCGCTGTTTCCAAGAGATCCCGGAGAAATCCTGAAGCAGATGGTATTTGAGGTTTCTCAGATTCCTGAAGAGGGAGAACCAGGGTCAGAGTTCTACAAACTGCTGACACAGTTGACCTATAAGACCATAAACAGAGACAACGCTTATAAGACACTGAAGAAGAACGTTATTATAAGCGAATTGCAGGAGCTTTTCAGCAAGCCCACGCTTCTGGAAGAGGCCGTCGAGAGAATCAAGGCATTATCCGGAAGAAAAGATGCTAGCAAGGATGCTCTCGCGGCGGAGATATATTCCTATCTGCTTGCCGGGCTCATAGTAAAAGAAGACAACGAACCTTTACTCCGCCCGAAGATCCACTTCTTCGTAAGGGGGATACAAAACCTGAAGGTCGCGTTTGTAGATGGCCAGAGACAGATAATACTGAACGATATAGATGAGCTTCAGGATCACTACTATTTCAGCCTCTACGGTTGTGCTAGATGCGGCCAGCATTACTTTGTCATTCCCTCGGCATCTGCTAACCAGGTTGAAGGAGTTACTTTCTACACACCCGTTGGTATGGGGGATGAGCCTGAAGAAAGCCGGATGGTTCTCCTTACAGATGTTGTTACCGGGGACGAACAGGCCTACCCCAGTCAAAATGTATGGGTCTGTGAGAAATGCGGGACCGTCCACGAAGCACCTGTGCAGAAATGTATGAATACTCTTTGTGGTTCAGACAAACTCATTCAAATGAAGAAGGTTCCAATTGCAGCGCGGCTTAGATGCCTCTCCTGTGGTGTTTCGCTCGGGAAAGATGATGAGGAGGAGGATAGGTCCTCGAACCTAATGCCCTCTGTGTCAAATGAAGCTTTGGACATTCTCATTCTCGCTCAGAATATGCTCAATTCTGTTTCCAAAGATGCGGCAAAACTTCTCGTATTCACGGACAACAGACAGGAGGCCGCCTTCCAGGCAGCCTTCATAAATCAGAGGTCGAAACGGTTTAGGCTCAGAGACTATCTCTACGCTGTTCTAGAAGAGGGCCGAGCATACACAAGCGATGAACTGGCTGGAGAAATAGCTGAACGCATTCGTGAAAAGGGTGAATACAGAGACTTTGAAGTTGAAAATGCAATGAGGCCTAATTACTTCAAAGATTCTGTAGAGTGGTTTCTTCTGGAAGATTTCTTTATGCCCCGCTATAGACGCGGAAGCCTCGAGAATCTGGGACTCGTTAAACTTACTTACGGGAATGTAGTTAGCAGCAAGGA
>Ga0209200_1004430_pt1 | contig 11400 bp, 15 predicted proteins | sample AD_UKC033_MetaG_FD_184406 | JGI IMG/M metagenome (GOLD analysis project Ga0209200, IMG submission 184406) | Active sludge microbial communities of municipal wastewater-treating anaerobic digesters from USA - AD_UKC033_MetaG (SPAdes) (version 2) | ecosystem: Engineered > Bioreactor > Anaerobic >...
TGGATGAACCATCCAGGTCATACCTTGTTGCATCCTGCATGTTGACTTTGAAGATAGGTTCACCGCCAACAGCACGGGTGTTCCGCAGGATCCCCTTCATTGAGGGATGTGCGAGGTTCCCAGTGATAGCGTAACCATCTGCCTCAACCAGCATGTAGAGGCCATCAACTCCAGCGGCAGTCTCACCAAGAATGGCTTCATACGCATCAGCGTAAGCGGCCAGGGAAATGGTGTGACCAGCGGCGGTTGATCCAGCCATGAGGCCAGCGGCCCCGAGGTTGACGGTCCAAGAAGCAGGGATGTTGGTACCGAAGAGCACGGCCTGGGCAATTGCCAACTCAAAGGCATTTACGAGCTCAGGTTGAACCTGGCCCCAAATGTCATAGTTGGCATCATCAAGCACGGCTTGCGGGATGGGAACGATGACTGCGAGCTCTTCCGCATCAATAAAGCGGTTGGCCCACGCGACATCAGTTGTCTGTTTCAAACCAGTGTCGCCAGTAACAAAATATGCAGTGGCAAGTGCGTTCATAACCGGCAACCGTTGCTGATTGCGTGCCATGTTCGGAAGTCTGCGAGCCATCTGCATAATGGGATTGCCGCCCGCGACCTGGTTGAGGATGGCGTTTGACACCTCTTCCGGGATCAGCGATGCAGCATCAGCACGAGTAATTGCATCATTGAAAGGCATGTCTTATCTCCTTATATTGCGCCGGCTTTCTGCCGGATGATTGTGTTCATATCCTGCGCCTTTGGGGGCGAGGTGGTGCCATTACCTGCAGTCCCGCGAGGGGCCGCAGTGCCGAACAGCTCAGGTGCAGCTTCCTTGACTGCATTCCAGTCCGGTGCTCCACTTCTCGTGAAGAGGTTTTCTGCAACCGCGAGCGCGTAAGCTGCCTTAGGATTGCGGCACCCTATCTCAGGGCGGAGTGCATCCTCAAAAAAGGCGGCACGCTTTTCAATTGCTTCAACACGACCCAGTGCTTCCTGCAGGGACTTTTCAGCTTCACTGCCCCGCTCCACTTTCTTGAGCGCGTCATTTAGCTGACTTTTGTAACTGTCCCGCTCATCCCTGGTTGCTTTGACGGTGTTCCTAAGTCCGGCCACGTGCTCGCCGTACATCTTCTTGACACCATCATCCTGGGTGTCTAACCAAGCTTCGAAGCTCTCCGGCTGGTTAGCACCCTGCTCGGGTTGCTGGGTCTGAGTAGTCTGGTCCGTGCTGGTAGTACTATCATTTTGGTCTGGCATCTCGCTTCTCCATTCTGGCCTTCTCGGCCACCTTGTTTACATTATAACACCTTTGCACCGCATTAGCACGCTTTCTGTTGAATTTGACAGCGGATCAGCTGGATCACGTGGATCACCTTTTGTATTAAATAACACTCTCTAAAATTATTTTGTAATTGTATTTAATACAAATTGATGAAAAGGTGATCCAGCTGATCCGTTTCAAGCGGGCCTGCTCTTCTGCGTGTTCTTAGGTGTTTCAGCATGTATGATCACCTTCATTATTTCACGCAATGTCATTTTATTGTAGTCCGGTTTTTGTTTTACCATATATTCAGTCCTTTCAATAAGTTTATCACCGCATTCACCTGCTTCTTTGCATTTGTGCTATCCACATCGCAAGCACGGGATACTTCGCTTGCCCATTTGTTCACATCAGAATCATAACATGTCATCACCATAGTAAACTGCTCACCCTTTTTGTTTTGCGCGTATGAAGCGTGGGGAAAGAGTGATGGTGGACTGTAATCCCGCTGTAATCCATTATTTAACACCTTATTTCGCCAAGTCAACGTGTGGATGTACTCATGGTCTTGTATAGGTGTTCCAATAAACTCATGATAAATGTACATATTATGAGTTCTGCTGTACGCAGACCCCATTTTTGCTTGAGCTAAATTATCAATAATTCCAATATTGAACTCATCAGACATTATTACATCTTGTAACTCACCTCCTCGCAAAGCACTCATTGTTCTATATCTATCGTCTATAGGTTCTAATGCTTTGAGGCCAGCGGGCATATTTGCAATACGGGCTCTTATTGCAGCTAATTCCGCAGTAGACGGAACGCGCTCACCCATGCTTGGATTAGCGAAAGTAGTGATCGGCGGAATATATCTATTGCCTGCTACACGTATAATTGTAGTTGAGTCTGCATCTGAGAAAATGTTGTATCTCTGCCTCAGTGACTTCAGGCTCAACACCGCTGGAGCCTCTCCCCAGACTTTGTCATGTGACATTGTGGCAAACTGGTTGAATTTCACCTGGCCCGACTTCCATAAGTCGAACCTCGTATTGCCCATCACCTGTCTCTGCTTCTGTTCATCCAAACCCTTGAACCACTTCTCCCCATGTTCCCACTGAGGCGGAGGCACGCCTTTTACCTTAGCTAAGATGTTACACATCCCGCGCGGGTGGTCTGACATCTCATCACTCTTGTTGTACTTGGTCCCATCAAGGATGATGCAGGCCAAGCACGCTGTTGCCTTGTTGGCCATCCTTATGTAGTACTCAACCACCGGGGTGCTTCGGTATTGCTGAATGGTACCCTCACGGTAAGCACGGGACATCTCGGTCTGGGCAATCAAGAGAGCACGGTCGGCTCCCAGGCCGAAGTTCTTTACCATGTTCTCTGCTACTTGACCAGGCAAAAAGCCCCGTGCCACGCCCTCAATAAGTGCGGTTGTCAGCCCATCAACAGCGGTTGGGTAACTTGCTTCAAGAAGGTTGTGCAGCGGTTTTCCCTGCTGAAGGATGGCAGACATGCTCTCAACACCGCGGATGTCAGTCCGCTCCCAGAACGGGGATAGCGCGCCTATTGACTTGTATTGTGTTTCAATAAGACCGTTTGCCGCATCAACACCCAAGACATAAGCATCCAACTGTGAGGCATTGATTAGGCTTTCCGCGGACTTGGTGAAAGCAGTGATCCGGTCCTCTGCCTGCTGAATCAGCCTGCGGTACTTCTCCTCTTTCCAGAGCATCTGCTGTGTAATCACCTCGCCAGCATCCCGTTTTGCTGACATGATATACGCAAGTTCAGACATTTCCGCTTGAAGGTTGTCTTCAATGAGGATCCACTGCTTCACAAGGTCCCGCATTGTGTCAGCCTCGCGACCTTGCATTAGCTGTCGGTACTCATTGACTGCTTTTTCAATGTCTGAAGGCATTCATCGTCCTTCTACTACACACTTAGATTGTCATGCACGGTGAACCGGGTTTTGACAGAGTAGAACTTTCCGGCTGGGATCTCCACATATCCCTGCATCTGCCAAGTACCGGCCAAATCAATGTCTCCAGCAATCCCAACATACTTCATCTTTCCGTCAGAGCCATCCGTAACTAAGACAGCGGTTTTGGCCATCTTGGTGCCGGCGGGATCTTTGAAGTAGATTTTCATAACTGTAGCAAGCCCAATCGGCACGGGAGTTACTTCATCATTCTCAACAACCGTGACCTCAAAGATAGTGCCAACATCGCCTACATGGATAATGGTATCTGTCATAATTCCTCCAACTCGTCATATCTGTCGCTTACCAGTTTATTGATTATGCCCTTTGCCGAGACTTTCAAGTTAATCATAACAGATTCCGCTACGCTCAAATTCAGGACTTGCAAAGCGGGTACTTCCATAGCCATTACGCCAACTGCTTCTACCGACCTGTTCATCACAAGGTTTACTCTAAATACTTCGGCATGCCTTTGACCGATTGCGCCCCAATAACCACCGCCCCAGTAAGACATTCCCCAATAGTTAGAAGTCTGTACGTAATCCATTACGTCAAATCCAAAGTGATGTTATCCCTATCACCTGTTGCTAAATCAACCGTAGCAACGATCCTGTCTGTTGTGTCGTCAGGGTCGCGGAAGGTTAGCGTGCCCGTTCCGCCGCCGTCCAGCTTACCTGCCAGCGCCGCGTTGAGAATTTTAAGCGAGTCCTGCACCGTCATTGTGCCATCCGCCACAGCCGCTAAAATGTCGGCCGTGCTTATGCCTGTGTAATCGCTAATTGTCTCTGATGGAACGGCTTTTTGATTCTTACCACCGAATGTAGTAGCGGTCGTATGCCCTGCAATCGCTTCATCCCACACCGCGTCAGCAACGTCCTCCGCGCTCGTTCCACCCGTCAATGCATTTGCATCTACCTGATTCGCAACGGTGAATGTCAACTGGTCAGTTTTTAGTTTGATCGCGTCCACCACTGTATCCACGATTGCGAGATTCTCTAATACAAGTGTCAAATCCGTATTGAGTTGTCTTAATTTGTAAGCTGAATAGACACTCCCCGTTGCGTTCTGACCGACGAACCACAGTGCGTAATCCAGATCGTAATCGCCGGCAGAATTGTCTACCGTGAATGTGTCAGATTCCCAAGTGTCTGTGCTATTAGTCATGGTGAAGGTGTCAACCGGAGCAGCGCCTGCCAGCGGATTGCCAATGCTTGCCATGAGATATACTCTCGGTAGGTATGCCATACTTGTGCTCTTCCGAAGCTGTACCTCAATAGAGTATATTTGACCCGCCGGTACAGTAAATTTTTTGTACCAAAACGCCGGATATGTCGCCGATTCCAGCGCATGAGCACACGCCTGCGTGTACCCGTCCGGCTTGATTGCGGTTTGCGACGTGACCACACCACCCTTGCACCAGGCTTTGACCGCTCCGTCTACCGCATCGTGGTTATCGGATTGCAGGCTCTGCCAACGATTCGTTATGTCTGTGTATAAGTAGTGCTCCGCCGCAGATGTCAGTCCGGTATTGTAAAGCCTGCCGGTTGAAGTTCGAATATCAAAATAGTTGCCATTGAATGAACCACCGGAGATGGATACAGACATACAATTATATATACCTATATAATTTCCAATAAATGCCCCACCGGAGATGAATGCATATGAACAGTTGTATAGACCGGAACCACTTCCACTGAATGAACCGCCGGAGACGGATATGGATGCGGAATTATTTAGGCAGACGTTGCTACCACTGAATAAACCACCGGAGACAAACGCGGATGCACAATTGTTTATACCGCTGTCATTTCCACTGAATGAACCACCGGAGATAGATACGGATGTACAGCTATTTAGAACATTGTAATTTCTACTAAACGCGCCCCCAGAGATAGCCGCATAATGACATGAGTCGAACATGGTTTTGTTCACACCATACCACATACCGCTGGCAATCATTAATTTTGTTCCGGTACTACCGACTTGGTAGATTGTTCTTGAGCCTGTGCCAACCGTTATGATTCTGATATTACGTGTAATCAGGCTGACTAACGCCCCCTTGCTTTTAGCCGCTGTCAGTCCAGCAGTTACGGTAATGGTTCCTGCCGCAATGCCGCCCGTGGCGATGATCCTCTCTTCTGATTCCTGCCCTTTGTTAATATCGTCTATCCTGATTATGTCACCTGCCGCCCAAATATCCCCCGTCACATCAGTATCAACGGACAGCTCGGTCTGTCCAATCGCTTCATCCGCCGACAGTTTGATACTGGTATACGTTGGTTCTGCACCATACACGTTCATGGTCAGTCCTGAGTTTCCGTTCACATACCAGCCAGCAGCACCAGTGACCGTGTGCTTTGACGCAAACGGTATTGGCGCGCCGCTCGTGCCAATATTCCACGTTCCGTCGCCGACGACGCTCGCCCCGGTCTTGAGGAACAAACAGTATGATCCAGCTGCTGTGGTATGAGTGAGCGTGCCGGTTATAGTCACCTTTACGCCGGTCACAAAAGCACTCTGATTTGCGTCAAACTCAATTACGTGCCCGCTGGCGATTACGACATCATCCCCATCCACAGGTACGCCTGCATCCCATGTTCCTGCAGCACTCCAAAGACCCGAGCCAACGCTGGTTATCGTTGCCATTTAGACCAACCTATCTCGTAGAACAACCAAAGCATCCCTTTTCGCAATCAACTGCGCTACGTCCAATGATTGCGGTATGCCCTGATATGCAAGGTACAACTCATTGACAAAAGCACTAATCCTTGCCTTCCTCGCATCAGTCCAAGCCGACTTGTCAATCAGGTTCAAAACTCCCGCAACGTCAGTCGCTTCCTGTGAAGGGTCAGGCAGGTTAGCCAGCGTAGCATTGCACGCTTTAATATCTGCGGTGATGAAAGCCTTGTTATACGTGCCGATGATTTCAAATGAGGTGTCATCGGTTTCAATCCACCACTTGGATCCTGGTAATCTTGTTAGTGCCATTTACTCCTCCACTGTCTCATCTTCATTTGGACCGCCTTCTTTCTTAAGTGTCTGCTGACCAGGTATCACCTGATTACTCTGCGCATTCTGGAGCCGAAGCTGTTCCAGCATCACTTGAGCCTGGGTTGCCTGAGCCCTCTTTTGCTGCTCGAGATAATCCTCAATTTCCTGGATCTCAGCTTCACTCTTACCACTCCACTTCAATGCCGTGCTAAGCGGAATTGAGGATTCAATCAAAGTCTTAATTGTCTGAGCCTCTGTAAGAGGTTGCACGCTTTGAGCTGGTTCCCACACAACTGACAAATCATCCTTCAATGCAGTCTGACCATTGAGCTTGAGCAGGAAAGCGCCCAACTCCTTCCATGGCACGCTAAACATCTTCTGGTACTGCTCCACCTTTGCAATCAGCGGCGACTCCATTGCAATGAGCGCTTCGCCAGACACATTAGCTCCAGATGAATAAAAGTAGTGCTTAGGCGTGCGGCTGATGATAGCAATTGAGTTCGCAAGTTTATCAATCGCATTTAAGAAGTTGTTCAAGTCAGTGCCCTGGAACTCACCTACCTGGGTACCCTGCCCGGCGCCATCGCCAGGCGGGATCTGCCAGATTTCATTTGGCGCGTTCCGCAGTGTTGAGGTGTCTGAAGCTGATATGATGTATCGCTGCTTGAAAGCACCAAACTCGGCGGACACCATCATATCCGCAAGAAGCTTATTGACCGCATCCTGCAAGGTGACTATGTTCGTAAGCTCTGAGGTGCCAGAGTGCCGGTTGATGGTAAAGTGAAAAACGGGGATCTCGCCAAATGGATTGAAAGCACTGGGCACCTCCGAAGGCTTGAACGCATCCGCGGTTGTAGGAGCCGCCTTCATCGGAGTTGTCTCGTAGTACTCCAGTCTGTCAGGATAGTACAAAGTCATGCGATAGGTGTCATCTGTGGCCTTATACCACTTGCACGCAAATTCCTTTTTCTTAGGATTGTCCGCTTGATAAAACACGTGGCATAGTCTCGGGTCGTTGTAGTACACCTGCAACTCATCATCGGCTTCCTTCCACGCAATGATGAATGACTCATGGGTAATCAAGGCCGACTTATGCACGTCGTAGCTCTCAAGGGCCATTTCATTTTCATTATATGCCGCCTCGAGCAGGTCGTTGATCTCACTACTCTCTGAAGACCACCCTTTGAACACGAGCCTATCCAGGGCACTGTTAACAACCACGGCAATCCAGTTTTGATTGAAAGTGGTGTTGATATTCCTGAAAGCCTCGCGCAGGCGCTCGGTTGAATACTTCAGCGGTTGATTCCCATCTGCATAACTAAAAGCCGTGGTGTAAGGGATATTCTTTCCAGATAGTGCAGCATACGCTCGTTCAATGTCTGTCATACTTTCTCCTATCCTTGTCTGGATGTCGCCGGCCCAGCATGCTGCTTCATAAGTAATTCGGTCATAGCCCAGACAAGGGCATCTACTCTATCCGGGCTATCCTCGCCGGCCATTGCACTCCAGGTGGTCATCTGACTTTCGAGTCCACCAAACACGCCTACATGGTGAACCTTGCCCTGCTCATACAATGAAGAAATGGGTTCAGCACGGGTGCGCTTGCCCCTGGAGGCAAACACTCTAATGTACTTCCCAGTAAAACCATTCGCACGTAGGTTGGCTTCCACCAGCTCACCACCATTGTTCACCTCTCCCACTATGGCATCCGCTTGTAGTGATTCATATAGGGCAATTGCTTTTCTGGCCCAGCCGGCGGGATTGTAAACTCCAGATGAGTCCCCAAGCACGTACCCATGCCGGTCGGCTGTCATGCCTGCAGCAATTATACCCGTCTCATCACTATCTTTGTTCGAGCTGACTGCAGGGTCTATCGCAATCACTATCCTGGTCAAGGATTCAGCTTTATCTACACGGTGCTGGTCTAGTAGGTTAACAGTCCAGAGAGCACCCGGTGTATCTTCCAAAAGCTCCGCGTCCAACTCCTGCCGGCCTAGTCTGGTACCCTCATACTTACTAATGACATAATCAAAAAAGCCGTCAGCCAGGTTACGCTTGTTCTCGTAGGTGGTGCCCCTGGTAACGATGTTCTTGGGATTGAGCATGAGCTCTTTCACCAAAGGGGTAGGCCGCGGGGTTGTTGTGACAATCCCCTGCGGATTAGTCCCCAGCCGCAAGCCCATCATTGCTTGGGCCCATGCTTCTGGATAGCGCCAAGATGCCACCTCATCTGCCCATATCTTCTCATGCTGCTTGCCACGCAGGCGTTCAGGTTCATCCGCTGTAAAGATTAGTGACCTACAACCGTTCGGCCAATCCAGCCTCCGCTTACTTGCTAAGTAAGTCGGTCTTTCATAGGCGGGGCAGCACGCTAAAATCCCAGACTCGCCCTCAATCATAATATCCCGCGCATCATCCGCTGTGGCGCCGATGAGGTTGACAAAGCGGTGCTTCCTGGCCCAGAGTCGGACAGTCTCAGACCCGGTCCTTGACTTGCCAAAACCGCGGCCTGCCAACAGCAACCAGATGAAAAATGGAGTCTCCGGAAGACGCTGCTTCGGCCTGGCCCAGAACGACCAGTCAAACTGCAGCTTCAGGAGCTCAGTCTTCGATAGACTCTGTAACCGGCTCTTCCTGACTTCCATTGGTAAGCTCAGGAAGGAGTCGGCCAATGACTCCGTTGCTATCATACTCTTGTTCTCCAGTGGGATCTGTCGGGGCAATCTTTATTGGCATGTCAAGACCGAGAAGCCTAGCACGCCTTTCCATGAGTTTAATGACACGGTCAGTGACCTGGACACCCAGTACCGTTGTTCCGATGCCTGGCCAGAGCTTGTCAATGATAGTGTCCAGCCTTTCAAGTTCCAGGGAGCGGACCTCTTCGGTCGGCTCACGGAGGCACGTCTTCAGTGCTGACATCACCGCGGCATACGCTGTTGAGGTGCCCTTGAACCCAAGTGTTTGCGCAATGTCCCAATAACTCTTTCCCTGCTTGCGTAACTCAAGGGCCGCGAGCTTTTTCTCCATCGTGCGGGCCTGGGCTTTTGTTTGTTTTGAAGCAGTCATGTGCCTCCTAGTCCAACAATCTACTTTCATTGTACCACAGAATACGGCAATTTGCACATCACCCGGAATACCTGGTGTCCCAGTCTCCCCTTCGATGAGGGTTGATTTTCTCTGGGTGAAAAAGCACGTGCACCCAATAACGGCTTACGCCGTACTTCTTTGCCACAACATTTACTGGCATATTCGGTGCGTCGGGATCTTCCTTCATCCGCTGGAGCTTTTCCCTAAGTTCCTGCAGCTGTTCAACAGTGTGTGATCTCAAATAAATGTCAACATTAGTAGCCATGTAGCACCTCCAAATTCATTATAACATAAAGTGTAATTGTATGCACGGATCAGCTGGATCACCTACTTTGCAAAACTTTTGCTGAAAATCGGATCAGCTGGATCACCTTCCAGGCATTTTGTATTAAATACTACTCTTAAAATTCCCTTAACGATTAATAGAAAATGGTGTATGCAGGTGATCCAGCTGATCCGTTTGAATACAAAACCCGGTGCTCTCAACCGTGCTAAAAGTTTGATAATGCGCAAGACATTGCTCAAATAGTGACAAATGTCACAGAAAAACTATGACATTTGGTATTGTTATATCAGAGTGCCAAGTGTTAGAATGGTTCTATCAAAGGAAACATGAGGCGAAAATGTCACTCTACCACACAAACAAAGGAATCCCCGAAGCAATCCTCCGCAAGCTCCCGACCCAGAAGTTTCAGGTCTGCTACAGCTACCACGCGCAGGAAGCCCGCCTCACCGACCGCTACGGGGAAGCACCGGAAATGAAAGTCATCGATCCCCAGGCGTGCAAGGTAATCGAAGTCGAAACAATTGAAGGCAGAATTGAGAAGGTAGTCTACCGGACCTCAGCCACCAATGACCTCGACATTTGCCTGGCAGTCCTCATCAACAAAGCACTGGTAAAGACAGTCTGGATGAACCGCAAGAATGACACCCACAAAACTTTAGACCTCAGCAAGTACAACTAGGAGATTCAATGAGCTGCTCAAGAAGATGTGAAATTGTAAAAGCAAAAGACCAGAAGTGGTACCTGGTATTGGGCAAATTTGAGTACGCCCACAACATGAGCGATTGCACCGTTTACGGCCCATTTGCATCAGAGGAAAAAGCCGAAGCCGAGTTAGATAACCACTCAAATCCAGGGTGCATCTCCACCGACGACAGCGGAACCCGGACTTTCACCGATGTGGTCCGCCCTTCATCTAGCAATGATTACTTTACTAGGAGATTCTAATGACCGATAAACTCAGCACCATGTCCGTCCGCATCATCCAGCACCAACTCCGCGACCCGCAAGTCGGGTCCCCCTGCCCCGCGTGCTCCCACTCAATCAATGAGGGTGACCTCGTCGTCTTTCACCCTGCAGGGGCAGTGGATTGCTCCCGCAACTCCCTCACCATCAAGGGACCGGATGCCGCGGCCCTGTACCTCGCGGCCCTGCGGGCCAACCTGGATGACGAGCTCTTCGGAGGTTTGGAATGACAACCTTCACCACCAGTGCTCATCAGCTGAAAAATGCCGGCAGCATCGAAGAGGTGCTCTGCCTGGCCACCCTGGTCGCCAGCGGAATCCTTCCCGACTACTCAGACACCGTGGATGCCGCCCGCCATTACCAAGCACTCGAGCAAATGAACAAAGACTGCAGTGACTGTCTCTGCTTCAACAAGTGCCTGGCCTGCATTATCAACCAATAAGTTCATCGATACGGGGGCGTGAGCCCGAACCGCGGCCTCGCTCGCGATCCCCTCAATCGGCAAACTTACAAAAGGAGACTACCGTGAAAGTAGAGAAAGCAGAAGCAAGAGACAGAAAGTACGCAAGGGCCCGCTACGGAATGCGGGTGTCGGGTAAGTCAGTCTTCACCATTGTGGCAATCCAGGTGAAGCGTGCATCAAGGAAGGAGCTCTAATGGAACCCTTCTCAACCAAGACAATCACCACCATGGAAGTTCACCTTTACCCCGACGATGATGAAGTCATCGACTTCTCCAAAGAGGTGAAGGACCAGGCCGTAACAGCGTGCTGCCAGCGCTTTCCCTTCTTAGCAGACTGGGCAGTACGCAGTGTAGCAGTTGCCTACTCCA
>Ga0209200_1004441_pt1 | contig 11379 bp, 8 predicted proteins | sample AD_UKC033_MetaG_FD_184406 | JGI IMG/M metagenome (GOLD analysis project Ga0209200, IMG submission 184406) | Active sludge microbial communities of municipal wastewater-treating anaerobic digesters from USA - AD_UKC033_MetaG (SPAdes) (version 2) | ecosystem: Engineered > Bioreactor > Anaerobic >...
ATCATCGGTGTTGATGATGAGGTGGTAGAGCAGGGGATCGTCGGGGTCGGCGTCGAAATACTTTCGCAGGTAGCGTTTGCGCCCGCGGTCTTCCTGCAGAATCCGCGCCCGCGCCACCGGGCGGGTGAAATGATCCAGCTCCTGCACGTGTTTAATCCGCTTCTCCAGCGAGCCGATGATGCGGACCCGGAAGACGTAGGGGAGCTTGGCGGTGATCACGGTGGCCCCGCGGCCAATCAGGATCACGTTGCCCAGCTCCGCCAGGCGGAGAATGGTGTCGGTGGTTTTGTGGACCAGCGTCCAGGAGGGGGGATGCAGGTCGAACAGCTCGTTCATGATGTCCGTGATTTCGGAGGCGCGGTCTTCCGGCATGAACCGGGCCAGGCGCTGGGGCAAATTGTGGTCTTCGAGGACTTTCTCCACAAGGTTGCGATCGAACACCGCCCACGGGCAGGCGTCTTTGGGTTCGTGCGCGTGCAGGTAGGCTGCCAGGTTCTGGGCCACAATATGCGCGCCCGAGCCGGTCTGGCGGGAAATGGTCACGGCGCGCCGCGGCGCGTCCGTTTCACGCGCGGTCTGCCCCGCGCCTCCCGGCTGCAACTGGCAATTGATGAAACTCAAAGCCCGCTCTAATCCAGCTTGTGTCTTCATGTGTATTTTTTGCTTCCTGCGTCCGTTTCCATTTCGCGTCCCGTCTGCCGTGCGCTCTCAAGAAACGTTACCACGGTTGGGCCGGCAAGGGAAGCCTGTTCCTGCGCCGGGCGGCCGGCTCCGCGTCCGGCGGTTTCCGTTCGCGCAGCCGCCCCGGTTTTCCGGGGCCGCGGCCGTATAGCCTCCGGGGGGCGGGCTTATGGCGGCGGTGGGTGCCCTGTGCTTTTCCGGGACACACTGTCTGAAAAACTTTCGCCGCCCGCCCGGCGGGGTTGCGCGGAGGCGGGGCACGGGGCCGGGGCGCGCGCCGTCAGCCCGTGGTGGAACCTCCAAAACGCGGCCGAATAATCCGTTTAACCGCGTTCGCGGGCGGGGCGTGTCTCATTTATAGCCAGGCCGCCGTATTGGCGCGGTTTGGGCCGGCGGCTCCAGCGGAGTTGGCAGCATTTATGCGTTGAGCGGGTTAGCGTATGTCGCACTCAGTATTGTTGTTCTTCCGGAAGCGCGCGGTGTCCCTCAGCCTGCTGGGGGGCCTGCTCGGCGTTCTGGCCCCGCGGCCCTCTCTCTTCGCCGCGAGCGTGACGCTGAACTGGGACGCGAGCCCGAGCCCCGATATCGTCCAATACCGGGTTTACTACGGCGTGGCCAGTGCCACCTACACCCATTCGGTTCCGGCTGGCACCAACCTGACGGTGTCCATTTCCAATCTCGCCGGGGGGCTTACTTACTATTTCGCCGCCACCGCCACCGACATCAACGGCACGGAGAGCGATTATTCCGCGGAGATTGCGGCACTCATTCCGCTGAACCAGGCCAACCGGCCGCCGACCTTGAACGCCCTGGCCAACCTGACGCTCAACGAGAATGCCGGCCCCCAGACGGTTAACCTCCTGGGCATCAGCTCGGGCGCCGCCAATGAGTCCCAGACGCTGACCGTTACGGCTTCGTCCAGCAACCCGGGCCTGATTCCGACCCCGACGGTGAACTACACCAGCCCCAACGCCTCCGGCACCCTCAGCTTCACCCCGGTGGCCTATGCCTACGGCTCCGCCACGATCACCGTCACCGTCAACGATGGCGCCACCGTCAACAACCTCATCTCCCGCTCCTTTACGGTCACGGTCAATTCGGTTAACCAGCCGCCGACGTTGAACGCCCTGCCCAACCTCACCCTCAACCAGGGTGCGGGCCGGCAAACGGTCAACCTCTCCGGCATCACCGCGGGGGCGCCCAACGAATCCCAGACGCTGACCGTTACGGCCTCATCCAGCAATCCCGGCCTGATCCCGACCCCGGCGGTGAACTACACCAGCCCCAACACCACCGGCTCCCTCAGTTTCACCCCGGTGGCCACCGCCAGTGGTGCCGCCACGATCACCGTCACCGTCAATGATGGCGGCGCGAGCAACAACCTCATCGCCCGCGCCTTCACCGTCACCGTCAACCCGGCCAACCAGCCGCCCACGATTTCCGCCCTGGCCGACTACGTGATGGCGGCCAACACCACCACGCCGCCCATCCCCTTCACCATCAGCGACCCGGAGACGGACGCAGCGAGCCTGACGCTTGCGGGCAATTCGGATAACCCGGGCCTGGTGCCGGTTTCGGGCATTGTCTTCGGGGGCAGCGGCAGCCACCGCACGGTCACCCTCACGCCCCGCCCGGGGCAAATCGGCAGCGCCCATATCACCCTCACCGTCAGTGATGGCGCAAACACCTTCAGCCGGGTATTTCTGCTGACAGTTCGGCTGCGGCCGGAAGCCCCCGTGGGGTTCCATACCGTTAGCGCCGGGTTCTAACGGCCCGGCCCCCAATCATTCTCATCCGCCCCCGGCGCGCGGGCATCCTGCCCGCTTAGCCGCCCCTCAAGCAGAAAGCCTCCCACCCGCCCACCCGCTGACCGACAAGATTTTCGTGCGGCCATGAAATGCCGTGCTAACGCTGCATGCGTGCGCGCCGCCTGCCAGCACCTCCTTCCATCTTCAGAAGGCCGCGTGCCCCCACGCGGCGCTTTCATCCCCGCCTCTCCCGGCGCGCGGGCATCCTGCCCGCTTAGCCGTCCCTCAAGTAAAAAGCCTCCCACCTGCCCACCCGCTGACCGACAAGGCTTTCGTGCGGCCATAAAATGCCGGGCTAACGCTGCATGCGTGCGCGCCGCCTGCCAGCGCCTCCTTCCATCTTCAGAAGGCCGCGTGCCCCCACGCGGCGCTTTCATCCCCGCCTCTCCCGGCGCGCGGGCATCCTGCCCGCTTAGCCGTTCCTCAAGTAAAAAGCCTCCCACCTGCCCACCCGCTGACCGACAAGGCTTTCGTGCGGCCATGAAATGCCGTGCTAACGCTGCATGCGTGCGCGCCGCCTGCCAGCGCTTCCTTCCATCTTTAGAAGGCCGCGTGCCCCCACGCGGCACTTTCACCCCCGCCTCTCCCGGCGCGCGGGCATCCTGCCCGCTTAGCCGCCTCTAAAGTAGAAAGCCTCCCACCCGCCCACCCGCAAGCGATTCCTCCCCTTCACCCCTCCCGCCAACCCGGAGAAACCCCGGGTTAAAATGCGCGATATTCCCGGGCTGCACATCCGTAGTCGCTGTTGTTGTCTTTGCCTCGCAAAAATGGTAAGTCTGATAGCCACGATAGCGCAGTTCCGACTGCGGAATGATGAATAATATCGCGAGCACGGGTGCCGGGGGTGCGGATCTGCTCCCGCGGGATGACCTTCCGCGGTCTGCCGGGAGGGAGAACGCGGTGCTTCCGGCGGCGGCGAACGCCTCGGCCCCGCCGGCCCGCCGTCCGCGCCGCGCCGAACCCGCCGGAGGAAACGGGCCATGAAAACCCTGCTGGTCCTGGGCGCACATCCGGATGTGACGGAAGCGATTCGCGCGGCCCTCAATCCCGACCTGTACCGGGTGCTGGACCGGGCGAACCTCGAAGAGGCGGAACCCTTTCTGGCGCACGGCCTGGCCGAGGCCTGCATCGTGGATTTTGAGCTGACCGGCGTGCAGGGCATCTGGCTGCTGGAAAAGCTGCGGCGCCGGGATCCCCGGTGCCCGATCATCATTTATGCCGGCGCCAAACAGCCGGAATGGGAAGAGGAAGCCTACCTGCAAGGCGCCACGCACATCCTGACCAAACCCGTCCGCGGGCGCCTCCTCGCCGCCCTGCTGGAGCGGTTGTGGCCGAAGTCCGCGGCGGCGCGCCCCGCGCCTTTGCCCGCGCCGCCGCCGCCCGAGGCCCCGGCGCCGATCGAGAAGGCAGCCCCCGCGGGCGCCGTTCCGACGCTGAGCGTCCTGCGGAACTTTTCAGGCATCCTGACGCACTCGCTGAACACCGAGGGCATGCTGCAGCAATTCCTCTTGCTGCTGCGCGAGATTCTCGGCCTTAACCGCGCGGCCATCTTCCTGCGCCCGCCGCTCACCGCCTTCGGCCACGCCCCCGCGCAGGCCGAAAGCCGGCGCCTGCACGCGGCGGGCTCCCTCGGCATCTCGCGCAGCTTGCTGCACCACTTCGAGCTGTCGCTCGAAGGCGGCATCGGCGGACACCTCCTGCGCCTCGGCCGCATCCTGCGGCGCAACAGCGAGGAGGCGCGCCATGACCCCGAAACCCGGAATGAGTTCGAGCTGCTGGGGGCGCAAGTGGCCGTGCCGATCCTGGACCGGGAGGCGTTGCTGGGGGTGGCGGTCTTCGACGGGCGCATCACCGGCGAGCCCCTCGTGAACGCCGAGCTGGAGCTGATCTTCCACCTGCTCGAACAACTGGGGCTGGCCATCAAGAACATCTGGCTCCACGACCAGTTGGCCGCCAACCACGAAGTCATGGCGGAAATCCTGCGCGAACTCAGCAGCGCGTGCGTGGTCGTCAGCCGGGACCTGGCCATCCTCCACGCCAACAAGACGGCCGTCCGCTACTTCGGCCGCCGCGCCCCGCGCCCGAGCGGGGAGCTGGAGTTCAGCGACCTGCCGTCCCCCCTCAGCGCCAAGGTGTATCAAGTCCTGCGGACCGGCGCCGCGATCGCCAGCTTCAAATTCGAGCGGGAAGACGCGCCGGGCGCGATCTACCGCGTCAGCATTGTCCCGTTCCAACGGCAGCCGGCCAGCCTGCCGGCCTCGGCGCTGCTCATGGCGGAAGACCTCACGCAAAGCGAACAGTTGCAGCACCTCGAAATCGAGGCGGCCAAACTGCGCCTGATCAAAACCATGGCCGACCGCCTGACGCATGAAATCGGCAATGCCATGGTCCCGCTGTCCACCCACCAGCAATTGCTGGCCGACAAATGGAAGGACGCCGAGTTCCGCGCCTCGCTCAACGCGGCCCTGGCCGACGGCGTCCGGCGCGTGACGCGCCTGCTGAATCAAATGCGCTTCCTCTCCCGCGATTCGCTGGGCGCGCAGGAAGCCTTCCCGCTTTCCCCGCTGATGGACGAGGCGTACCAGGAAGCCTGCAAACACCTGCCCGCCAAGGCCGCGCCGCTCAAACACGATCACGGCCGGACGCCCATCATCCTGACCGGCGACCGCCCGGCGCTCCGCCACGCGCTGGCCGAGGTGCTGCTCAACGCCCTCCAGGCCAGCCCGGCCCACCCCGGGGCGGAGGTGCGCTCACGGATGGAAGCCGCCGACAACGGGCAGCCGGGATTGCGGATCGAAGTGCGCGACCCCGGCGCCGGCTTTGCCCCGGACGACGCGCAGCGGGCAACCACGCCGTTCTACACGACGCGCCAGGTCGGCCTGGGCCTGGGCCTGACCGTCTGCCGCAAGATCATCGAAACCCACCAGGGCAAGCTGGAAGTCGTCGCGCCGGATTCCGGCCAGCCGGGCTGCGTGCGGATTTTCCTTCCCGTCCCCGCTTCCACTCCGCCCCCCGCCTGAGCGGCCCGGCGGCCCGGCGCGGCTCCCCCCGCGCGCGCCGCCTCCGCCGCGCCCCGCGGCGGCCGCCTCACCGCGCCCGGTAATAATCGCTCACCGCCGCCTGCGCGGCATCCGGATAATCGGTGGCGAAGCTGGCGCACCCCAGGTCCATCAGCCGATGGAAAACCTTGGCGTCTTTCTGCTTCCAGGGCAGGGTCTGGAACAGGATGCCATGCGCGCGCAACTCCCTCCCCGCCTCGCGCAGGAAGTCCTCGCTCGGGTAGAATACCCCCTCCGGGCTGGTGTTGACGTGAATCTGGAGCTGGTCAATGCCGGCGAAGTTCACCTCGCGGAGCGCTTGCAGCCGCTGGGCCAGCTTGGCCTGCGGGCCGTTGGGCGCGTCCGGCGGCCCGCTCATCCAGGCGGCCGGGCCGCCCATCCAGTGCAGGGTTCGGGATTTGGGGGCAACCTCCCGCCACAGCTTGATTTCATCATATTTCGTGCTGGCCAGGATCAACTGCGGATGCACCTCCGCCGTCGCCGCGGCCAGCTTGTGGAAATCCACCTTCTTGATGTCAATGTACAGCGACCGCTCCGGATGCGCTTTCAGAATCCCCACCATCTCGGCCAGGCTGATCACCCGCTGCCCCGCAAATTGCTGGTTCCGGAAGCTGCCCACGTCCAGTTCCTTGACCTCGGCAAACGTCAGGTCCGCCACTCCCTTCTTCTTCAACTCCTCCGGCGCGTTGGGCAATATCCGCGCAAAGTTGTTGTCATGGAAAGACACGATCACCCCGTCCCGGGTCTCCCGCAAATCCGCCTCCGGGATGCACCCCAGCTTCCACCCCAGCTCAAACGCCTCCTTCGAACCCTCCGGCGCCAGGTCGCCCGCGCCCCGGTGCGCCTGCACGGTGAACCGGGCCCGGGGAATATGGTCCCGGACGTTCCAGTCCGGCGGCCCGTTCCGGTAATACGCGCGCAGCGCGCGCAGCGCCACATCCGGCCGGTCGGTTCCAAACCCCTCGGTGCCCAGGTCCAGCAGCCGGGTGTAGGCCGCTTCGAGCTGGGGCACATTCCACGGCATGGTCTGAAACTCGATTCCCCGCGCGCGCACCTCCACCCCCGCGCGCCGGATGAAGTCGTCGCTGGGCACCATGCGGTTATTATTGGTGTTGAAATGGCAATGCACCTGCAGCCGGTCTATGTGCGCAAAGTTAATCTCGCGCAGCCGCGCAAACCGCTTTTCCACGTTCACATCATTCGTATCGCCCCAGGTGCCGACCCATAAAAACGCCTCGCTGCGCGGCGCCACCGCCTTCCAGGCCGCGCAATCCGCCTCCGAGCCGGTCGCCAGCACGATCTGCTCATGCACGCCCGCCGTCTCCCGGGCCATCTTGGCGAAGTCCACATTCTTGACGTCAATATACGCCGCGCGCCGCCGGTCTTTCTTCAGCGCCGCGCAAATCTCGGCCAGGCTCACAATCCGCTGCCCCGCAAACTGCGGCCCGCGAAACGCCCCCACGTCCAGTTGCTTCGCTTCCGCATACGTCAGGTCCTCCAGCCGCTTCTTCTTCATCTCCGGCGGCGCGTGGGGCATGATGCGCGCGAAGTTCTTATCGTGGAACATCATCAGGTGCCCATCTTTGGTGGTTCGCACGTCCAGCTCCGGAATGCAGCCCATGCTCCACGACAGCTCCAGCGCCTCCATGGTGTTTTCCGGCGCCAGGTCGCCCGCCCCGCGATGCGCCACCACCGAGACCCGCTCCAGCGGCTTGTCGCGAATGTTCCATACCGGCTCCGCCCCCTCGGCCCGCGGCAGCCCCGCCACCGCGCCCAGCACAACGCCGCCAACCAAACCATGCAATAATTTCATCCCCCCACAGTACACCACCCGCGCCCGCCAGGACAAGCGCTCAAGCCGGCAAATCTGTGGGTGGACAAACGCGCCGGACTTTGCCACACTGCGCGGGAAATGCCGGCGCGCGGCCGTTCCTGGCCGCGGCCCGGAGCCGGAAAACGTGAAACGCACAACGATCATCGCGAGGGCAAGCGCGTTCAGAGACAAAGGCGCCGCGCCGGAAATCTCCCGCCCCCGGAAGCCTTCGCCCGCCGCCAACCCCTGACCTGCCCGAAACCCTGTATGTTCATCGTCGAATCCTACCCGCTCGCCGTCGCCCTCTGCATCGTCACCATGCTCTGCTGGGGCTCCTGGGCCAACACCCAGAAACTCGCCAGCAAGGAATGGCGCTTCCAGCTCTTCTACTGGGACTACGCCGTGGGCGTGCTGCTGCTCTCGCTCCTCCTGGCCTTTACCCTGGGCAGCTCCGGCAGCGGCGGCCGCGGCTTCCTCGCCGACCTCCAGCAGGCCGAGCCCAAATGGCTCGGCTCGGCCTTCCTGGGCGGCGTCATCTTCAACCTGTCCAACATCTTGCTCGTGGCGGCCATTGACATCGCCGGGCTGGCGGTGGCCTTCCCCGTGGGCGTGGGCCTGGCGCTGGTGCTCGGCGTCATCACCACCTACCTCGCCACCCACCAGGGCAACGTCCACATGCTCGCCCTGGGCGTCGCCGCCATCGTGATTGCGATCATCCTCGATGGCCTGGCCTACCGGCGGCTCGCCGCCGGCGGCCAGAAAACCCCCGCCAAAGGCATCGTCATCTCCGTGGCCGCCGGCCTGCTCATGGGCTGGTTCTACAGCTTTGTCGCCCAGGCAATGGGAACGATTGACCCCGACACCCGCGCGCTGACCCCGGGCCGCCTCAGCCCCTACACCGCCATTGTCCTGTTCTCCGCCGGCCTGCTCCTCTCCAACTTCATTTGGAACAGCATCATGATGGTCAAGCCCTTCTCGGGTCCCCCGGTGGCCTTCGCCGATTACTTCACCAAAGGCAACATCCGCCTGCACCTCATCGGCATCCTCGGCGGCATGATCTGGAACCTCGGCATGGCCTTCAGCATCATCGCCAGCACCAAGGCGGGCGCCGCCCTGGCTTACGGCCTGGGCCAGGGCGCAACCATGATCGGCGCCTTCTGGGGCGTGTTCATCTGGAAGGAATTCAAAGACGCCCCGCCCGGCACCAACAAGTTCCTGGCCGCCATGTTCGCCTTCTACTTGCTGGGGCTGGCCATCCTCGTCGCCTCGAAACTCTAAACCGCCCCCGCGCCTCCTCCGCCCGCCACGCTTGCTATGACCAAACCTTCCATCCTCGTCGTCGGCAGCTCCAACACCGACATGATTATCAAGGTCCAACGCATTCCCCAGCCGGGGGAAACCATCCTCGGCGGTGAATTTGCCCTGGCCGCCGGCGGCAAAGGCGCCAACCAGGCCGTCGGGGCCGCCCGCGCCGGCGGCGCGGTCACCTTCATCGCGCGCCTCGGCCGCGACATGTTCGGCGACCAGGCGCTCGCCGGCTTTGTCGCCGACGGCATCAATGTGAAGCATGTGGTGCGCGACCCCGCCGCGCCCTCGGGGGTGGCCTTGATCTTCGTCGCCCGGAACGGTGAAAACAGCATCGCCGTGGCCTCCGGCGCCAATGCCCGGCTGGCGCCCGCCGACCTGCAGCGCGCCCAAGCCGCCTTCCGCCGCGCCGCCGTGGTCGTCCTGCAACTGGAAACCCCGCTCCCGACCGTCACCGCCGCCGTCAAACTCGCCGCCCGCGCCGGCGCCCGGGTCATCCTCAACCCCGCCCCCGCCCGGCCTCTGCCCGCCTCCCTGCTCCGGCATGTGTATCTCCTCACCCCCAACGAAAGTGAAGCGCAGTTGCTCACCGGCATGGCGGTCCACAGCGAAGCCGCCGCCGCCCGCGCCGCCGACGCCCTGCTGGCGCGCGGCGTTCAGAACGTGATCCTCACCCTGGGCGCGCGCGGCGCGTTCGTCGCCGGCCCCCAGGCCCGCGGCCGGGTCCCCGGCTTCAAGGTCCGGCCGGTGGACACCACCGGCGCCGGCGATGTGTTCAACGGTGCTCTCGCCGTGGCCCTCGCCGAGGGCAAACCCCTGCTGGAAGCCGCGCGCTTCGCCAACGCGGCGGCGGCCCTCTCCGTCACGCGCCTCGGCGCCCAAACCTCGGCCCCCACCCGCGGGGAAATTGACCGGCGGCTCGCCGCGGCCCGTTCTAACTGAGCGGCAGCGGCGCCACCTGCCGTTGCCGCCGGGTAAAACGGCAGCACTGCGTGTAGCCCGCGCGGCGGGCCTGCGCCACCGCCTCCGCGAAATTCAGCCCCACCTCGTTCGGCGCGTGGGCGTCGGAGCCAAAAGTCAGGGGCACCCCCGCCTGCGCCGCTAATTGCAGCAGGTGGAAACCGGGGTAAAGCTCCCGGCAATCCTTGCGCAGCCCCGCGGTGTTGATCTCGATCGCCACCCCGTGGCGCCGGGCCGCCTGCAAAAACCGGTGATACAGCGGCGTGCAATCCTCCGGCGGATAAATGGCAAACTTCTTGCACAAATCCACATGCCCGAGAATGTCAAAAAGCCCCGACTCCGCCGCCTGCGTCAGGCGCTCAAAGTAAGCCGTCCACACCTCCAGCGGCGCGCGCTCCTTCCACCGGGCAAGCTGCGCCGGGTTGTCTATCGCCCACGACTCCGAAAGGTAATGAACGGACCCGATGAAATAATCCCAGGGATGGCGCCCCGCCAGTTCCCGAATCCAGTCCTCGCACCCCGGCAGATAATCCACCTCCAGCCCCAGCTTGATGACCAGTTGCGGATGATCCCGCCGCGCCCGCTCGACCCGCGCCACATATTCGCCCAGCTCGCCGGCCTTCATGCGCCAGTCGTCAAAGTCGTCCCGCGGCATCGGCCCGTGATCGGCAAAGCCAATTTCCGGCAAACCCAACTGCCGCGCCTGCGCGGCATACTCCCACGGCTCGCCGGTGGCATGGCGGCAGAGCGGGGTATGCATGTGATAATCTGCGGGCAAAACCATGCGCGAACTTAGAACGGGCCGCGCCCCCTGGCAAGGGCTTCCGCCGGCGTCCCGCGCCCGGAAGCCGGGAGACCGGCCCGGGGCTGGCGCGAACCCGCATCCGCCCGGGCGGCCCGGCCTCGCCTCACCGCTTACGGCGGCGGCCGGGTGGGCGTCCGGCGGACCAGCTCCTGAAGCTGGCGATGAACTTCCTGCGCCACCGCCTGCTGGGCTTCCGTCAATCCGGGGAGATGGACAATCTTGCGCGCCATCGCCTCCGCCTGCGCATACTGTCCGTAGCGCACCGCCAGGTGCACCCGGGAAACGCTGGTCTGCACTTCCGGCGCGGCGTTCAAAAATGCCTGTTGGAATTTGGCCAGGTCAACCTCCACTCCATTGATCACCGTTGGCTGCGGTCCCTTCGGTTTCTGCTCGCATCCCGCCAGCAGCAGCAAACCCGCGGCCAGAACCCAACTTGCGGCCGGAATAACGGAGTTCCAATGCATCATCTTCATACCGAGTTGCTTTGCTTTTGCCTGTCCTGTTCGCCCGCCCCGTCAGCAACGGGCCGCCGCCAGAAATGCCATAGCCGGCGCCCTCCGTCAAGCGTTCCCCCCGTCGCGGCAACAGGTTCCCGAACCAATCCCATCAATCATTCACCCTGCGCACATAGCCCGAAGATAAATCTCCAACCAACCTCACCCAACTCGGGCGAATACGCCGCCCGCGATGAGGGCAACGCAAGCAGTCGCTATGCGGCAACCTCCACCCGGGAGGGGAAATGTCCCCGCCAGCCTTGGCCCCATCCCGCCGAAAAACCAAGGCACGCGACAACACCCGGCCGCCCGTTCCGGCTTTGCCGAACGTTCGCGCCCTCTCCCTCCCGCCTTGAAACGTCGTTCTACATCATCCGCGACTCGTCCATCCTTCCAATCCGGCTCAGGCCCGCGCCCAAACCCGCCCCACCCGCCCCAGCCAGCCTATCGCTCC
>Ga0209200_1004442_pt1 | contig 11376 bp, 8 predicted proteins | sample AD_UKC033_MetaG_FD_184406 | JGI IMG/M metagenome (GOLD analysis project Ga0209200, IMG submission 184406) | Active sludge microbial communities of municipal wastewater-treating anaerobic digesters from USA - AD_UKC033_MetaG (SPAdes) (version 2) | ecosystem: Engineered > Bioreactor > Anaerobic >...
ACGTGCTGCCCTACTTCAAAAAGAGTGAGAACAACCAGACCTTCAATCAGGACGGCGACCCCTACCACGGCAACAGCGGCCCGGTGTGGGTGGAGGAGCTGCGCACCGACAACCCCTGGCACGCCACGCTGCGCCAGGCCTGCCAGGAGGCGGGCTGGCCCTTTAACCCCGACTTGAACGGCGCCACGCAAGACGGCTTTCGCCCCACGCAGGTCATGATGAAGGGCGGCGAGCGCCACCACGCGGGCCAGGCCTGGATACTGCCGCACCTGGGCCAGCGCCCCAACCTGCAGCTGCAGTGCGAGGTGCAGGCCACGCGCATTCTGTTCGAAGGCAACCGCGCCGTGGGCGTGGAGGTGGTGCAGGCCGGGCAGAAGCGCCAGATCCGCGCGCGCAAGGAAGTGATTGTGAGCAGCGGCGGCCTGCTCTCGGCCAAGCTCTTGCAGCTCTCGGGCCTGGGCGACGGTGCGCATCTGCAGCGCATGGGTATTCCCGTCGTCGCGCACCTGCCGGCCGTGGGCCAGCATTTGCAAGACCACCTGGACGTGATCCTGGGCCACCATATTCCGGGCGACCCGAACCTGGTCGGCATCTCGCCCACGGGCGCCATCAATCTGTGGCGTGCCATGGGGCGCTGGCGCCGCGAGCGCCGGGGCATGTGCACCACCAACTTTGCCGAGGTCACCGGCTTTATGCGCCTGGGCGCGGATTCGCCAAAGCCCGAGATCCAGTACGAGTTCGTCATCGCCCTGGCCATGGACCATGGGCGCGACATCTACGCCAAGCACGGCCTGTCCACCCACGTGCTGCTGCTGCACCCCAAGAGCCGGGGCAGCGTGCAGCTGGCCAGCCCGCGCTGGGAGGACGCGCCCGCCATCGACTACCGCTACTTCTCGCACCCCGATGACCTGGCCACCATGGTCGCCGGCGTGCGCCGCGTGCTCAAAGTGTTCGACACGCCGACGATGAAGGCGCGCGTCAAGGCCGACCTGCGCACCGCGCAGTGCAAGAGCGACGAGGACTACGCCGATTTCTGCCGCCGCGTGGCCGGCACCAACTACCACCCCACCAGCAGCTGCCGCATGGGGCCGGATGCAGAGAGCAGCGTGGTCGATGCCCGCCTGCGCGTGCACGGCGTGCAGGGCCTGCGCGTGATCGATAGCTCCATCTTCCCCACCATTCCGGGCGGCAACACCACCGCGCCCAGCACCATGGTGGGCGAAAAAGGCGCGGCCCTGCTGCGCGAGGACTGGCGATGAGTGCCAACGCAACCCCCGCCTACCCCTGGAAGCACGGCGCCCCGCGCACCGTGTTCATCACCGGCGCCAGCAGCGGCATAGGGCGCGACATGGCGCGGCGCCTGGCGGCAGAGGGCGCGAGCATCGCCATCTTCAACCGCTCCGCCGCCGAGGACGTGCTGCAGGAGCTGCGCAGCGCCGCCCGCAGCGCCGATCAAGGCTTTGCCTGCTACCGCGCCGACGTGGCCGATGCCCGCGCCATCGAAGCCGCCGTGGCCCAGGCGGTGCAGGACATGGGCGCACCCGATCTCGCCATCCACAGCGCGGGCGTGCTGCACAACGGGCCGCTGCTGCAGTCTTCCGCGCAGGACTTCGAGCGCGTCATCGACATCAACCTCAAGGGCTCGCGCCATTTCGCCGCCGCCGTGCTGGCGCACATGCGCGCGGGCAGCCAGATCGCCTTCATCGCGTCCCTCGCCGCGCTCACGGGCAACTTTGGCTACACGGCCTATTGCGCGTCCAAGTACGGCGTGCGGGGCCTGGCCGAGGCGCTGCGCTATGAGCTGAAGCTGCAGGGCATCAACGTGAGCCTGTGCTGCCCCGGCGAGATCATGACCCCCATGGTGGCGCAGGAAAAGCAGCACATGCACCCCGTGTCGGCGGCCATGAAGGCCTTTGCCGGCAGCAGCACGCTCGACGCCTCCGTGCCCGCGCTCTTGCGCGGCATTGCGAGGCGTGAATTCGAGATCACCGACGCACCCAAGGCGGCGCTGACCGCCTGGCTCTCGCGCCATCTGCCCGGCCTGGCGCGTGCCGTGGGCGACCGCATTGCCCGCAGCGCCCAACAGAAACTGCAGAAAGGACAGCCATGACCGCCAACCCGCCCAACACCGCCTGGAAGGCCATGCACATCCCAGCACACCTGCCCGCCAATCTGCGCGACTGCTTTGCCGCGCAGCAGGCGGCCTTTGCCCAGAACCGTTACCCCAGCTTGCAAGAGCGCCGCGCCGACCTGCGCGCCCTGCACCGCCTGCTGGTCGAGAACCGCGACGCGCTGGTATGCCGTGAACCGCGACTTCGGCTGCCGCAGCCATTTTGAAACCCAGTTTGCCGAGCTGCTGCAGGGCCAGGAAGGGGCGCTGGACGCCATACGCCGGCTGCCGCGCTGGATGAAAAAGCAAAGCCGCCACCTGGACATGACCCAGTACCCGCTGGCCAGCGCCTTTGTCCAGCCCCAGCCGCTGGGCGTGGTCGGCATCGTCGCGCCGTGGAACTTTCCCATCGCCATGGTGGTGCAGCCCCTCATAGGCGCGCTGGCCGCGGGCAACCGCGCCATGATCAAGATGTCGGAGAACTCCGAACGCCTGGCGCGCCTGCTGCAAGAGCTACTGCCAAAATACTTTGCCGCCGACAAGGTGAGCCTGTTTGCCGACAGCGACGCGGGGCCGGGCCAGTCGCTCGGGCCGCTGTTCACGCAGCTGCCGTTCAACCACCTGTTCTTCACCGGCTCGCCGCAGACCGGCAAGGCCGTGATGGCCAACTGCGCGGCCAACCTGACCCCGGTGACGCTGGAGCTGGGCGGCAAGTCGCCCGCCATCGTCGCGCCCGGCTACGCCATGCACAAGGCGGCCGAGCGCATTCTGTGGGTCAAGATGCTCAACGCCGGGCAAATCTGCACCAACGTGGACTACATGTTCGTGCCCGCCGGCCAGGAGCAGGCCTTCATCGAAGCGGCGCAGCGCATCGTCGCCCAGCGTTACCCCAATCTCTTGAACGGCGACTACACCGCCATCATCGACCAGCGCCAGTACGACCGCCTGCAGGCCATGCTGGCCGACGCGGTAGCCCAGGGCGCCCAGGTCGTGCCGCTGGCGCCCGGCCAACAGGGCGATGCGGCGCGGCGCATCATGCCTCCGGTGGCGCTGCTGGGCGTGCACGACGGCATGCAGGTCATGCAGCGCGAGATCTTTGGCCCGCTGCTGCCCATCCTCAGTTATCAAACCCACGACGAGGTGCTGCGCTACATCAACGACCGGCCGCACCCGCTCGCGCTCTACCTGTTCAGCGACGACAAGGCGCTGCAGCAGCGCTACTTGCAGCAGACGCTCTCGGGCGGCGTCACGCTCAACGACACGCTGCTCCACGTGGGCCAGCACAGTCTGCCCTTTGGCGGCGTGGGCAACAGCGGCATGGGCCATTACCACGGCCATGAAGGGTTCCTGACCTTCTCCAAGCTGCGCCCGGTGTTCCGCCAGGGCCCGCTGCGCACCGTGGACTTTTTGATGCCACCCTACCGGGGCATGGCGCGCAGGATGCTGGACGTCATGTTCTGGCGCAACCGCTGAAAGTTTGAATAAGAACCGGCTCCAGCGCCCACCCATCAAGCGCCAGCAGCTATGAATCAAGGAGTACCCATGAACGGCGCACAAGCCCTGATCAAGACCCTGGCCGACGCCGGCGTCGAAGTATGTTTTTCCAACCCCGGCACCAGCGAGATGCACTTCGTCGCCGCGCTCGACTCCGAGCCGCGCATGCGCGCCGTGCTCGCGCTGTTCGAGGGCGTGGCCACGGGCGCGGCCGACGGCTACGCACGCATGGCCGGCAAGCCCGCCGCCGTGCTCTTGCACTTGGGCTGCGGCCTGGGCAACGGCCTGGCCAACCTGCACAACGCGCGCAAGGGCAAGGTGCCGGTCGTCAACATCGTGGGCGACCACGCCACCTACCACACCCAGTACGACGCGCAGCTGCAGAGCGACATCGAAACCGTGGCGCGCAACGTCTCGCCGGGCTTTGTGCGCACGTCCAAGAGCACGGCGCAGCTGGGCGAGGATGCCGTGGACGCCATAGTGGCAGCACGCGGCCTGCCGGGCCAGGTGGCCACGCTCATCCTACCGGCGGACGTGTCCTGGGGCGAGGGCGGCCAGCCCTGCGCGCCGCCGCCAGCCCTCAAGCCCCAGGCGGCGGACGACGCCACGGTGCAGACGATCGCCCACGCCATTCGCAGCGGCAAGAAAACCGCCCTGCTGCTCGGCGGCCAGGCGCTGCGCGAGCCCGCCCTGCTGGCCGCCGCGCGCATTGCCGCGCACAGCGGCGTGCAGCTGCTGGCCGAATGCTTCCCCACGCGCATGGAGCGCGGCGCGGGCCTACCTTTCGTCGAGCGCATCGCCTACCTGGCCGAGATGGCGGGCGTGCAGCTCGCTCCCATCGAGCAGCTCATCCTGGTCGACGCCAAGGCGCCCGTATCCTTCTTCGCCTACCCCGGCAAAAGGAGCTACCTGGTGCCCGAGACCTGCCAGGTGCACACCCTGGCCACGCCCGAGCAGAACGCCGCCGCCAGCCTGGAGCAACTCGCCGCCGCGCTGGGCGCGGGCGCTGCCCAGCCACGCCTGCAGGCGCCGCAGCGCCCCAATCGCCCCACGGGCAGGCTCACCGCGCCCAAGGTCTGCAAGGCCGTGGGCGCATTGCTGCCCGAGCGTGCCATCGTCATCGACGAGGCCATCACCAGCGGCCTGATGCTGGGCGTGATGACGGCTGGCTGCCCGCGCCACGACCTCATCACGCTGACCGGCGGCGCCATAGGCCAGGGCCTGCCCAATGCCGTGGGCGCGGCGATTGCCTGCCCGCAGCGCCCGGTGATCGCGCTGATTGGCGACGGCACGGCCATGTACACCATCCAGGCGCTGTGGACCATGGCGCGGGAAAACCTCAACGTCACGGCCATCATCTTCAACAACGCCAGCTACTCGGTGCTCAACGTGGAGCTCGACCGCGTGGGCGCCGACGAGGCCGGCCCCAAGGCCAAGTCGCAGCTCGACCTGCACGGCCCGGTGCTCAGCTTTGCGCAACTGGCCCAAGGCATGGGCGTGCACGCGGCGCGCACCCACACGGCCGAGGATTTTTGCCAGGCGCTGGAATACGCCCTGGGTCAGAGCGGGCCGCACCTGATCGAGGCCATGGTGCCCGAGTCGCTGGGCGGTGCCAAACGCAAGGTACTGCCCTGGCTGCTCAAGTCCCTGCCCAGCCTGCCACAGCCGGTGGCGCAGGCGCTGAAAAAGAAGATCGCGCCCTGACCCGCGCGCGGCGGCCCGCGGCGCCATCGCCGCGTGGACAATCCCGCCCATGCGCACTACCCGAACCGCCCCTGCCGCCATCCCCACCGCCAGCCCCGCCCGACGCCCCAGCCGCTCGGACAAGGAGCTGCCGCTGATCCAGGACATCCGCCTGCTGGGGCGCCTGCTGGGCGATGTGATCCGCGAGCACGAAGGCACCGCCACCTACGAACTGGTGGAACGCATCCGCACCCTGTCGGTGGCGTTCCGGCGCGACGCGGACCAGCGCGCCGGCAACACCCTGCGCCGCCTGCTCAATGGCCTGAGCGGTGAGCAGACGGTGAGCGTGATCCGTGCCTTCACCTGTTTCAGCCTGCTGGCCAACCTGGCCGAGGACCGCCACCACATCCGTCGCCGCGCCGTGCATGAACGCGCCGGCAGTGCGCCGGAAGGTGGCATCGAGGTCGCCCTGCAAAGGCTGCACGCCGCCGGCATCGACGCCGAATCGATCGCCCGCACGCTGTCGGACAGCTACGTCGCCCCGGTGCTCACGGCCCACCCGACCGAGGTGCAGCGCAAGAGCATCCTCGACGCCGAGCGCGAGATCGCCCAGTTGCTGGCCCAGCGCGACGAGTTGCGCGAACGCGCCCTGTGCCAGCCCGGCGGTCGCGACGTGCTGTCGCCACGCCAGCTTGCCGCCAACGAAACCCGCCTGCACGCCCGCGTGGTGCTGCTGTGGCAAACCCGCCTGCTGCGCTACGACCGCCTGAGCGTGGCCGACGAAATCGAAAACGCCCTCTCCTATTACGAGTCCACCTTCCTGCGCGAGATTCCGCGCCTGTACGCCGACCTGGAGCAGGCGCTCGGCGCCGCACGGCCGGTGGCCAGCTTTCTGCGCATGGGGCAGTGGATCGGTGGTGACCGCGACGGCAACCCCAACGTCAGCGCACAGACGCTGCACCTGGCGCTGCGCCGCCAGGCCGAAGCGGCGCTGCTGCACTACCTGGACGAAGTGCACGAGCTGGGTCGCACGCTGTCGCTGTCGTCGCGGCTGACCGCGGTATCGCCCGCCCTGGCGGCGCTGGCGCAGCGCTCGCCGGACACCAGCACGCACCGCAGCGACGAGCCCTACCGGCGCGCACTGACCGGCATCTACGCCCGCCTGTCGGCCACGCTGGAGCGGCTGGCCGGGCGCGGCGCGCCGCGTCCGCCCGCGGTGCAACTGGCCGCTTATGCGCGGGCCGACGAACTGCTGGCCGAGCTGCGCACCATCGAGGGTTCGCTGCGCGCCCACGATGGCCAGGCCCTGGTGGCCGACCGGTTGCAGCCGCTGATGCGTGCGGTCGAGGTGTTCGGCTTTCACCTGGCCACGGTGGATCTGCGCCAGAGCTCCGACCAGCACGAGCGCGTGGTCGCCGAGCTGCTGGCGCGCGCGCAGCTGGCGCCCGACTACGCCAGCCTGGACGAACACGCGCGCTGCGCCCTGCTGCTGCGCCTGCTGAACGATGCACGGCCATTGCGGGTGGTGGGCGGGCAGTACAGCGCGCACACCCAGGGCGAGCTGGCCATCTTCGAGGCCGCGCTGGCGCTGCGCCACAGCCACGGCCACGACGCCATCCGCCACTACATCATCAGCCACACCGAAACCGTCAGCGACCTGCTGGAGGTGCTGTTGCTGCAGAAGGAAGTCGGCCTGATGCGCGGCACCCTGGGGGGCGAGGCCACGGCCGACCTGATCGTGGTGCCGCTGTTCGAAACCATCGCCGACCTGCGCCATGCCGCCCCCATCATGCGCGCCTTCTATGCCATCCCCGGCATCGCCGCGCTGGTGCGTGCCAGTGGTGCCGAGCAGGACATCATGCTGGGCTACAGCGACAGCAACAAGGACGGCGGCATCTTCACCAGCAACTGGGAGCTGTACCGGGCCGAGATCGCCCTGGTGGCGCTGTTCGACGAACTCAATCGCGAGCACGCCGAAGCGCCGATCCGCCTGCGCATGTTCCACGGCCGCGGCGGCACCGTGGGCCGCGGCGGCGGACCCAGCTACCAGGCCATCATGGCGCAGCCCCCCGGCACGGTGCGCGGGCAGATTCGATTGACCGAGCAGGGCGAGGTCATCGCCTCCAAGTACGCCAACCCCGAAATCGGCCGCCGCAACCTGGAAACCCTGGTCGCCGCCACGCTGGAAGCCACGCTGCTGCAACCCACCCAGGCCGCCCCCGACGAATTCCTGCAGGCGGCCGAGCAGCTCTCGCGCGCCAGCATGGCGGCCTACCGCGCCCTGGTGTACGACACGCCCGGCTTTGCCGACTACTTCTTCACCGCCACGCCAATCCGCGAGATCGCCCAGCTCAACATCGGCTCGCGGCCGGCCAGCCGCAAGGCGAGCGATCGCATCGAGGACCTGCGCGCCATCCCCTGGGGCTTCAGCTGGGGCCAGTGTCGCCTGACCCTGCCCGGCTGGTACGGCTTCGGCGCCGCCGTGCAGACCTTCATGGACGATCCCGCCGCCCCGCCGCGCGCGCGTCTGGCGCTGCTGCGGCGCATGCACCGCGAGTGGCCGTTCTTTCGCACCCTGCTGTCGAACCTGGACATGGTGCTGGCCAAGAGCGACCTGGCGCTGGGTTCGCGCTACAGCGAACTGGTGGCCGACCGCCGGCTGCGGCGCCGCGTGTTCGGCGCCATCGAGGCCGAATGGCAGCGCACCAACGACGCGCTGACGCAGATCACCGGCAGCCGCCAGCGCCTGGCCGGCAACGCCGCGCTGGCGCGCTCGATCCGCCACCGCTTTCCCTACATCGACCCGCTGCATCACCTGCAGGTCGAGCTGCTGCGCCGCTGGCGCGCCCAACCCGGCGACGAGCGCGTGCAGACCGGCATTCACCTGTGCATCAACGGCATTGCCGCCGGGCTGCGCAACACCGGCTGATGCCACGACCCGGCCGGTGCGGGCCCGGCGCGCACCAGGCGCGTGCGGCGCCGCCTACAGCAACACGATGTCGTACTGGTCGGGCCCGATGCTGGATTCGGCCTGCAGCGAAATCGGCTTGCCGATGAAGTCGGACAGGCCGGCCAGATGCTGGCTTTCCTCGTCCAGCAGCATCTCGACCACGGCCGGGGCGGCGACGATGCGGAACTCCTTGGGGTTGAACTGGCGCGCCTCGCGCAGGATTTCGCGCAGGATGTCGTAGGCGACGGTGCGGGCGGTGCGCACGCGGCCGCTGCCCTGGCACTGCGTGCACGGCTCGCTCAGCAGCTGCGCCAGCGATTCGCGCGTGCGCTTGCGCGTCATCTCCACCAGACCGAGCGGCGAAAAGCCGCCCACCTGGGTCTTGACGCGGTCGCGCCCCAGCTGCTTGCGCAGCTCGGCCAGCACCGCCTGCTGGTGCTCGGGCTGCGTCATGTCGATGAAGTCGATGATGATGATGCCACCCAGGTTGCGCAGTCGCAGCTGGCGGGCGATGGCCAGCGCCGCCTCCAGGTTGGTCCTGAACACCGTGTCGTCGAAGTTGCGCGCGCCGACGAAGCCGCCGGTGTTGACGTCGATGGTGGTCAGCGCCTCGGTCTGATCGACGATCAGGTAGCCGCCCGATTTCAGGTCGACGCGCCGACCCAGCGCCTTGGTGATTTCCTCGTCGACGTTGAACAGGTCGAAGATCGGCCGCTCGCCCTTGTAGTGCGACAGGCGCGCCGCGGCGGCCGGCATGAACTCCTGGCCGAAGGCCAGCAGGCCATCGAACTGCTCGCGCGAATCGATGCGGATCGACTGCGTGGCCTCGCTCGTCAGATCGCGCAGCACGCGCTGCAGCAGGCTCAGATCCTCGTGCAGCAGCGTGGCCGGCGGCTGGCGCGTGGCCGACTCGCGGATGCGCGCCCAGGTCTTGCGCAGGTAGGCGATGTCCTCGGCCAGTTCGGCGTCGCTGGCGTCTTCGGCGTTGGTGCGCAGAATGAAGCCGCCGCTGCGGCCGCCCTCGCCACCCGCGGCCACCAGCGCCTGCACGCGCCCGCGCAGTTCGTCGCGCTGGGCTGCCGGGATCTTCTGCGACACGCCGACATGATCGTCCTGCGGCAGAAACACCAGCATGCGCCCGGCCAGACTGACCTGCGTCGACAGGCGCGCGCCCTTGCTGCCGATCGGGTCCTTGATGACCTGCACCATCAGCGTCTGGCCCTCGAACACCTGCTTCTCGATCGGTCGCGTGGGCGCCCCGGTGCGGTGCGCCGGCAGGCCGTCGCCGTTGGCCGGCTTCTGCCACAGGTCGGCCACGTGCAGGAAGGCGGCGCGCTCCAGCCCGATGTCGATGAAGGCCGACTGCATGCCCGGCAGCACGCGCGCCACCTTGCCCAGGTAGATGTTGCCGACCAGGCCGCGCTCGAGCGCGCGCTCGACGTGCAGCTCCTGCACCGCGCCGCTTTCGACCACCGCCACGCGGGTTTCCTGGGGTGACCAGTTGATGAGGATGTCTTGCTGCATTTGGTATAGCTGCTGGCGCTTTCTACAAGCGCGCCAGACGCATGATCTGATGGGTTTCGAACAGGGGCAGGCCCATGATGCCGCTGTAGCTGCCGCTGATGTGGGCGATGAAAGCCGCCGCCCGCCCCTGGATGGCATAGGCGCCGGCCTTGCCCTGCCATTCGCCGCTGGCCAGGTAGTCGGCCAGCTCGGTTTCGCTCACGGGCGCAAAGCGCACCCGTGAATCGCTCAGCGCCTCGTGGCGCCGCTCGCCCGCCTGCAGCGCCAGCGCCGTAATCACGCGATGCGTGCCACCGGCCAGCTGGCGCAGCATGGCCGCCGCCTCGCGCGCGTCGGCCGGCTTGCCGAGGATGTGGCGGCCCAGCGCCACCGTGGTGTCGGCGCACAGCACCGGCGCCGGCGGCAGGCCCTGCTGGTGCAGGCGGCGCAGCGCGGCGTCGAGCTTGAGCCGCGTCACGCGCCGCACGTAGGCGGCCGGCGCCTCGCCCGGGCGCACCGCCTCCAGCGCCTCGGCGGCGGCCGCGTCATCGGGCAGCAACAGGCGATGCGCCACGCCGAGCTGATCGAGCAGCTGGCGCCGGCGCGGACTTTGCGAGGCAAGGTAGATGAAGCTCATGCAACAGGCGAAGCGACGGCCGTCGGTGGCGCGGCCGGGCGCTCATTCTCGGTGATAGGGATGGCCCGCGTTGACCGACCAGGCGCGGTAGAGCTGCTCGACCAGCAGCACCCGCACCAGGGCGTGCGGCAGCGTCAGGTCGGACAGGCGAATGCGTTCATGCGCCGCCTGGCGCAGGGCCGGGTCCAGCCCATCGGGGCCGCCGATCAGCAGCGCCACGTCGCCGCCCTGGCCCTGCCACTGGCGCAGGCGATCCGCCAGGGCCACGGTGGTGAGCGCGCTGCCGCGCTCGTCCAGCACCACCACATGGGCACCACGCGGCAGCGCCGCCTCGATGCGCTGGCGCTCGGCCGCCATGGCCTGTGGCGCGGTCCTGCCACCGGCGCGCGGCTCGGTCTTGACGGCCTTGAGCTGCAGCCGCAGTTCGGGCGGAAAGCGCTTGGCGTAGTCGTCCCAGGCCGTCTGCGCCCAGCCGGGCAGGCGCTGGCCGACGGCAATGACGATCAGCTTCATGGCTGCTCACGACGCATCGCGTTCAACACACCCGACCCGCGACGCCGCTGGCGCTGGTGCAGTGTTTCGCTCTGTCAGGCACTTATGGAAGCCAGAAAGAGGCTTGCGGCCAGGCGCGGCTCGCAGCCCATGCTGGCGGCCTTGGCAAGAGGCGCAACGCCACCGCAAGCGTTTTTCGGGCTTCCCCCTTGGCGACTCGCTGTAGGTACCTGACAGCGCGAAACACTGCACCAGCAAGACGAACAAACCGATGGTCATCGAAGCGCAGCAACGTGGTTGGCCATCGGTCAGGCTGGGCGCGAGTTGGTCGCAGGCCGCTGACCGCAGGCAGGGGGCAAACGGGGATCAGGCCGGCTTTCTGCGCGGGGCGGGCTTGCCGGCGGCAGACTTGACCGCGGCGGTCTTTCCGGCCACGGCCTTCTTGGCAGGTGCCCGCTTGGCAGGCGCCGCCGGCGTGGCGACAGCCTTCTTGGCGGGGGCTTTCCC
>Ga0209200_1004443_pt1 | contig 11375 bp, 9 predicted proteins | sample AD_UKC033_MetaG_FD_184406 | JGI IMG/M metagenome (GOLD analysis project Ga0209200, IMG submission 184406) | Active sludge microbial communities of municipal wastewater-treating anaerobic digesters from USA - AD_UKC033_MetaG (SPAdes) (version 2) | ecosystem: Engineered > Bioreactor > Anaerobic >...
TGATCCTCGCGATGCTGTTGGGCGGGGCGGCGGCGGCAGCCTTCGGCATCCTGTTCGGCATCCCCAGCCTGCGCGTGCGCGGCCTCTACCTCGCGGTGGCGACGCTGGCGGCGCAGTTCCTGTGCGACTGGGCCTTCCTGCGCATCGGCTGGTTCACCAACTACTCGTCGTCGGGTTCGGTGTCGGTGGCCAAGCTCGAGGTGCTGGGCTGGGTGATCGATTCCCCGGTGGAGAAGTACCTGTTCTGCCTCGCCTTCGTGGTGGTGTTCGCGGTGATCGCCAAGAACCTGACCCGCGCCGCCATCGGCCGCCAGTGGATGGCCATCCGCGACATGGACGTGGCCGCCGAGGTGATCGGCATCCGCCCGATGTTCGCCAAGCTGTCGGCATTCGCGGTGAGCTCCTTCTTCGTCGGCGTGGCCGGCGCGTTGTGGGGCTTCGTGTACCTGGGCTCCTGGGAGCCGGCGGCGTTCTCGGTCGATCGCTCCTTCCAGTTGCTGTTCATGGTCATCATCGGTGGCATGGGCTCGGTCATGGGCAGCTTCTTCGGTGCCGCCTTCATCGTGATCCTGCCGATCTTCCTCAACCAGTTCCTGCCCTTCCTCGGCAGCCTGGTCGGGGTCAACGTGTCGACCGCCGGCGTGTCGCACGCCGAGTTCATCATCTTCGGTTCGCTGATCATCTTCTTCCTGATCGTCGAACCCCATGGCCTCGCCCGTCTGTGGTCGATCGCCAAGCAGAAACTGCGTCTGTGGCCGTTCCCGCACTGATGCAGCGCCGTTCCGCAGTGCCCATGATGATTATTACAAGGAGGAGACTCATGAAATTCCGCACCCTGGCCCTCGCGGCCGCCATCGCCTCGGTGGGCCTGTCGTCCGCCACCTTCTCCACTGCCGCCCAGGCCCAGGCGCAGGAGCAGTTCTTCCCGGTGCTGGTGTACCGCACCGGCGCCTACGCCGCCAACGGCAACCCGTGGGCCAACGGCTACGTCGATTACCTCAAGCTGATCAACGCCCAGGGCGGCATCAACGGCGTCAAGCTGAGCTACGAGGAGTGCGAGTTCGGCTACGCCACCGACCGCGGCGTGGAGTGCTACGAGCGCCTCAAGGGCAAGAACGCCACCCTGTTCCAGAGTCTGTCCACCGGGGTGACCTTCGCGCTCACCGACAAGGCCACCGCGGACAAGATCCCGCTGATCACCGCCGGCTACGGCCGCAGCGAGTCGCAGGACGGCTCCGTGTTCACCTGGAACTTCCCGCTGCTGGGCACCTATTGGGTCGGTGCCGACGTCGCCATCCAGCACGTCGCCAAGCAGATGGGCGGGCTGGACAAGCTCAAGGGCAAGAAGATCGCGCTGGTCTATCACGACAGCCCCTTCGGCAAGGAGCCGATCCCGGTGCTGCAGGAGCGCGCGAAGATGCACGGCTTCGACCTGCAACTGCTGCCGGTCGCCCACCCGGGCGTCGAGCAGAAGGCGACCTGGCTGCAGATCCGTCGCGACCGTCCCGATCAGGTCCTGCTGTGGGGCTGGGGGGTGATGAACTCGACCGCGATCAAGGAGGCCCAGGCCACCGGCTATCCGCGCGAGAAGATGCTCGGCATCTGGTGGGCGGGCGCCGAGCCGGACGTCAAGGACGTCGGCGCGGGCGCCAAGGGCTACAGCGCGCTCGCGCTGCAGCACGGCGCCGAGCCGAACAGCAAGGTCGTCAAGGACATGCTGGCGATGGTGCATGACAAGGGCCAGGGCACCGGTCCCAAGGACGAGGTCGGCTCGGTGCTGTACATGCGCGGCCTGATCTCGGCCATGTTGGGCGTGGAAGGCGTGCGCCAGGCGCAGGAGCGCTACGGCAAGGGCAAGGTCATGACCGGCGAGCAGGTGCGCTGGGGCCTGGAGAACCTCAACCTCGACCAGGGCAAGCTCGACGCCATGGGCTTTGCCGGCGTGATGCGCCCGGTCCAGACCTCGTGCACCGACCACATGGGCTCGTCGTGGGTGCGCGTGCATACGTGGGACGGCAGCAAGTGGGCGTTCAGCTCCGACTGGTACCAGGCCGACGACAAGGTCCTGCGCCCGATGGTGCTCGAGGCGGCCTCGAAGTACGCCACCGAGAAGGGCGTCCAGCGCCGTACCGCCGAGCAGTGCGCGCAGTAAGCCGAAACTGAGTTGAAACGTGCCTCCGCGCCGTGCGGCGCGGAGGCCTTTTCCTGGAACCGAACATGAACGCACCCAACCCAGCCTTCCTCAGCGTCAACAACATCGAGGTCATCTACAACCACGTCATCCTGGTGCTCAAGGGCGTGTCACTGTCGGTGCAGGAAGGCAGCATCGTCGCGCTGCTCGGTGGCAACGGCGCCGGCAAGACGACCACGCTGCGGGCGGTCAGCAACCTGCTCAAGGGCGAGCGGGGCGAGGTCACCAAGGGCTCGGTCGAGTACAAGGGCGAACGCGTCGAGGCGCTGACCCCGGCCGACCTCGTCAAGCGCGGCGTGGTGCAGGTCATGGAAGGCCGCCACTGCTTCGGTCACCTGACCATCGAGGAGAACCTGCGCACCGGCGCCTACACCCGCACCGACGGCAAGGCCGCGGTCGAGGAGACGCTGGAGAAGGTCTACAACTATTTCCCGCGCCTCAAGACGCGGCGCAACAGCCAGGCGGCCTACACCTCGGGTGGCGAGCAGCAGATGTGCGCGATCGGCCGCGCGCTGATGGCCAAGCCGCGCGTGGTGCTGCTCGACGAGCCGTCGATGGGCCTGGCGCCGCTGATCGTCGAGGAGGTGTTCGAGATCGTCAAGGACCTGAACGCCAAGGAGAAGGTGAGCTTCCTGCTCGCCGAACAGAACACCATGGTGGCGCTGCGCTACGCCGACTACGGCTACATCATGGAGAACGGCCGCATCGTCATGGAAGGCGCGGCGAGCGAGCTGTCGAACAACGAGGACGTCAAGGAGTTCTACCTCGGCCTGTCGGGCGAGGGGCGCAAGAGCTTCCGCGAGGTCAAGCACTACCGCCGCCGCAAGCGCTGGCTGAGCTGAGCCCCGCTTCAAGTACACCACCCACAACGCATCGAGCAGGGGAGCCGAGATGGATTTCCACGACACGCGCGAGACCCGCGATCCCGAGGCGCGCGAGCGCGAGCTGCTGACCCGCCTGCCGGCGCAGATCGCGCACGCGCGCGCCGCCGCGCCCGCCCTCGGCCGGCTGCTGGCCGATGTCGACCCCGATTCGGTCACCAGCCGCGAGGCGCTGGCCACGCTGCCGGTCACGCGCAAGTCCGAGCTGCTCGAGATGCAGAAGGCGGCGCGCCCCTTCGGCGGCTTCTCGGCGGTGGGCTGGGGCGCGGCGTGCCGGCGGGTGTTCGCCTCGCCCGGCCCGCTCTACGAGCCCGAAGGCGCGCGCCCCGACTACTATCGCCTGGCGCGCGCGCTCTTCGCCGCGGGCTTTCGCGCCGGCGACCTGGTGCACAACACCTTCTCGTACCACTTCACCCCCGCCGGCTCGATGATGGAGACCGCCGCGCACGCGCTCGGCTGCACCGTCTTCCCTGCCGGTGTCGGCCAGACCGAGCAGCAGCTCGCGGCGATCGCCGACCTGCAGCCCAACGCCTACGTCGGCACGCCGTCCTTCCTGCGCATCCTGCTCGACAAGGCGGACGAGCTCGGCGTGAGCGTGTCCTTCACCAAGGCCTTCGTCTCCGGCGAGGCCTTCCCGCCCAGCGTGCGCGAGGCCTTCGGCGCGCGTGGCATCCAAGCTTTTCAGGCCTACGCCACGGCCGACATCGGCCTCATTGCCTACGAGACCCCGGCGCGCGAGGGCATGGTGGTGGATGAGGACATCCTGCTCGAGATCGTCCGCCCCGGCACCGGCGACCCGGTGGCGCCGGGCGAGGTCGGCGAGGTCGTGGTCACCACCTTCAACCCGGACTACCCGCTGATCCGCTTCGGCACCGGCGACCTTTCCGCGGTGCTGCTCGGCGCCTCGCCTTGCGGGCGCACCAACGTGCGCATCAAGGGCTGGATGGGGCGCGCCGACCAGACCACCAAGGTCAAGGGCATGTTCGTGCATCCGGGACAGATCGCCCAGGTCGTGCGCCGCCACCCCGAGATCACGCGTGCGCGCCTGGTGGTCGACAACCCCGAGCTCAACGACCGCATGACGCTGATGTGCGAGGTCGCCGGTGGCGGCAGCGAGGCGCTCGCCGAGGCGATCACGGCGAGCATCCGCGAACTGACCAAGCTGCGCGGCGAGGTCGCCTTCCTGCCCGCGGGCGCGCTTGCCAACGACGGCAAGGTCATCGACGACGTGCGTACCTACGCGTAGCCGCGAGCCCGTCGCCCGCGTGCTCCGGCGGCGGGGGCTGGCATACTGCCGCCTTTCCGCAACACGATGGACGCGCACATGAACCCCGCATCGAAAGCTCCCGCACGCGCGCCGCTCGTCGGCGTGCGCATCCTCGACCTCACGCGGCTCCTCCCCGGTCCGCTCGCCACCCAGCACTTGGCCGACTACGGCGCCGAGGTGATCAAGGTGGAGGACACCGGCGCCGGCGATTACGCGCGCAGCATGGGTGCGATGGGGGGGGAGACGAGCTGGTTCTACCAGCTGGTCAACCGCAACAAGCGCAGCCTGTGCCTGGACCTCAAGCAGGAGGCGGGACGCGAGCTCTTCCTGCGCCTGGTGGAGAGCGCCGACGTCGTGGTCGAGGGCTTCCGCCCCGGCGTGATGGAGCGCCTCGGCCTCGGCTATGCCGCGCTCGCCGCGCGCAATCCGCGCGTTGTGCTATGCAGCATCAGCGGCTACGGGCAGACCGGACCGTACGCCCTGCGCGCCGGCCACGACATCAACTACCTCGGCTACGCCGGCGTGCTCGACCAGATCGGCTGCGCGGGCGGCGCGCCGGCGCTGTCGAACCTGCAGATCGGCGACCTGCTCGGCGGCACCATGGGCGCGGTGATGGGCATCCTGGTGGCCTTGTTCGACGCGCGCCGCAGTGGTCATGGCCGCGAGGTCGACGTGTCGATGACCGACGCTGCGTTCGCACACATGATCTTCCCGCTCGCCGAGGTCCTCGCCCACGACGGCGTGCGGCCGCGCGGCGAGGACCTGCTCACCGGCGGCGTGCCTTGCTATGGGGTGTACGAGACCGCCGACGGCCGCCACATGGCGGTGGGGGCACTCGAGGAGAAGTTCTGGGTCCTGCTGTGCACCACGCTCGGGCGCGCCGACCTGATCCCGGGGCATCTCGCCACCGGGGAGGAGGGCGCACGGGTACGCGCGGAGCTCGCCGCCATCTTCCGTGGCCGCAGCCAGCGCGAGTGGGTGGAGGTATTCGACCCGGTCGATTGCTGCGTGACGCCGGTGCTGCGCCTGGAGGAGAGCCTGCGCGACCCGCAGCTGCTTGCGCGCGGCATGGTGGTGGAGGCCAAGGGCCTGTGCCACGCCGGCCCGGCGGTGCGCCTGGGCGGGATGCCGGAGATGCCTGCCGCGCCGGCCCCGGCTCGTGCGGGGGCGGACACGGACGCGATCCTGGAGGCGCTCGGCGTGGACGCCGGAGAACGTGCGCGGCTGCGCGGCGCGGGGGTGATCTAGGGTAGGGGCCGCCCTGGGCTGCACGATGGGCCGGCGCTTCCCGACCGTCGCCGGGCGAGCGAAAGGCACACGCGCTCATGCCCGCGCGCAGCGGCAGGAAAGCGCGCGCGCGCGATGCGGGCCATGCCGAGCGGGTGCGGTGCGCGGATTACTTGTCGGTGGTCGGCTTGCGGCGCGCGCCGCGCGCGCCGTCCTTGGCTTCGGCCTGCGGTGCGGGTGCCGGCGTGGCAGCGGGCTGCCCGCCCATGAGGTTCCACGGCCACATCGCCGCCGCCGCCGCGAACGGGTTGGCGCCGGCATCGGCCGCGGGGGCGCCTTCGCCCGCCTGCTGGGCCTGCTGGCTCATCGCCTTGACCGCGGCGAGCGCGGCACGCTGCATCTCCAGCCCCTGGATGCTCATCTGCAGCATGTTCAGGTTCATCTTCAGCCAGCCTTCGACCGCGCGCATGTCGGTGATGCGCTTGTCCAGCTCGTCGACGTCGAGCGTGGGCGTGACCATGCCCGGCAGGGAGAATCCCATCTGGTTCCACATGCCGCGCACGAACTCGAGCGGATCCTGGGCGTTCTGGTCATTGGACATCGGGCTGCTCCGGTCGGGGGTGAGTTGATGGAAGGATATTAACCGATGCCGCTGCGCTGTGTGCCATCGCCGTCGTCGGCGCCGAAGAGCCGGTTCAGCAGGGCGCGCAGACGCGAGGGACGGAGCGGGCGGGCGAGAAGATGCGTGTTCGTGGCGCGCGCACTTTCGCGCGATTCGTCGCCGGTGTCGTCGGCCAGCAGCACGGCAGGCACGTCCGCCAGACCGGTACGGGCGCGCAGTCGGGCGAGGCTGTCGAAGCCGCCGGACCGGTCTGCGGACGGCGGCGCGAGGATCAGCAGGTCGGCGTCTGCCGGAGCCGGGTCTGCCGTCGAGGTCGGCGCCGTGGCGACGACTTCGCAGCCCCACTCTGCGAGAAGACCGGCGGTCGCCGCGAGGGTGTCGGGATCCGCGTCGGCGAGCAGCACGCGCACCCCCTCGAGGCTGCCCGGGACCCGCGTCCGCGCGCGCTGTTCGGCATCGGCGGCGGGAACTTCGACCGCGAACACCGAGCCTCGTCCCGGCCGCGAACGCAGCTCGAGCGGCAACTCGAGCAGCTTGCTCAGGCGGCGCACGATCGCCAGCCCCAGCCCCAGCCCCTTGTCCTGGCTGCGCTCCGGATTGTCGAGCTGGACGAACTCGTGAAAGATCAGCTCCTGCGAGTCGGGGGCGATCCCGGGACCGCTGTCCCGCACCTCCACGCGCAGCCGGCCACCGCGCCGCCGACAGGCGACCAGCACGCGGCCACGCGGAGTGTGGCGGATGGCGTTGGAGAGCAGGTTGGCGAGGATGCGGTCGAGGAGGAGCGGGTCGGTGTGGGCGTGGCAGGGCGGGCAGTGCAGGTGCAGGTCGAGGCCGCGTTCGGCGGCGATGGCGGACTGGCCATCGACGATGCGCTCGATGCGCATGCGTAGATCGAAGGCCTCGCGCACCGGGGTGAGCGCGCCGGAGTCGAGGCGCGAGATGTCGAGCAGACTGCCGAGCAGCCCGTCCATGGTCTCGGCGGAGGCGGTGATGCGTTCGACGAGTTGCCGGCTGCGCGCGTCGAGCTTGCGCTGCGAGAGCTCCGACACGAACAGCCCGAGCGCGTGCAGTGGCTGGCGCAGGTCGTGGCTGGCGGCGGCGAGGAAGCGCGATTTTGCGATGCTGGCCCGTTCGGCTTCGTCGCGACGTGCGCGCAGCTCGGCGGTTGCCTCCTCGATCTGGCGCGACATCGAAGCGTGCGCGGCGCTCAGGCGCCCGGCCATCTCGTTCACGCCTTCGGCGAGCACACGCAGGGTGCCGCCGCCGACCACCGGCACGCGGCGGTCGAGCTCGCCGCGACCGATGCGCAACACGGTGTCGGCGATGTTGCGGATGGGGCCGCTGACGCTGTGGCTCATCCGGCGCGCGAGCGCGAGGCTGCCGATGGCGACCATCAGCATCCAGCCGGCAGCGATCCATAGCAGCTCGGCGCGGCGCTGATCGAGACGTGCGAGCGACATTTCCATGACCAGGGTGGCGAGCGCTTGCTCCTCGGGCCAGGCGTCGGGCGAGCTTGCGTCGAGCGGCAGCGGGTGCGGACGGATCGGCTCGACGATGCGCAGCCGTGCCCGCGTCGAGTGCGTGCCTTGCACGGCCGCCTGTACAGGCGCGGACTCGTCGAAGCTGCCTGCCTGGGCGAACAGGCTGCCGTCCGGTGCGACGAGTGCGATCGCGGCCACGTCTTCCTCGAGGAGCAGGCTGTCGAGCAGCTGTTGAAGCGCGATCCGGTCCCCGATGAACAAGGGGTATTCGCTCGCCACCGCGGTCTGGCGGACGTAGGCCTGCGCGCGCGCGCGCAACGCGTTGTCGAGTTCGCCGAGGCGGAGCGTGGTGTGGGTCGCAGTCATCAGCGCGGCCAGCGCCAGCATCGGAATGAAGGCGACCAGGGTGACCCGGGCGCGGATGCCCCATCGGTGGATCAAGGCCTTCTCCTCGGCGCGGCGCGATCGGGCTCGGCAGGGAACGGGCGGGCAGACATGGCGACGACTCCCGGGAGGGTGGGACGGACCGTTGGCAGGAGATTCCCCGGCGCTGGCCGGCGGCACGGCGTCAGCCGTCGGAACGATTTTCCATCGTTTGTCGGTGCCGGCATAGCCGGCCCGCGGGCGGGCGATGTTCCGCCGGCATGCCTCGTGCTATGTTCGGCGGGAAAAAGGGGGAGAGCATGACGAAGATCCTGATCGTCGAAGATCATGCGCTGGTGCGCGAGGCGATGGCGCAGCGCCTCGCGTGCCTGGAGCCGGAGTTGGTCTGTCTGGAGTCGGCGGGGGCGGACGAGGCCCTGGCGCTGCTCGAGCTGCACGGCGACGTCGATCTGGCGATCGTCGACCTGATGCTGCCTGGTGCCAACGGCTTCGCGCTGCTCGGCGTGCTCGCCAAACGGCACCCCGACCTGCCGGCGATCGTGGTGTCGGCGATGGACGACGACGCGTCCGTGCGCCGTGCGCTCGCCGCAGGGGCCTCGGGTTTCGTCTCCAAGGCGAGTTCGGGCGAGGTGCTGGCGCTCGCGGTGCGCGAGGTCCTGGAGGGGGGCATGCCGACCCCGCGTGCGAGCCCTCCCGGCCGAGGCGGCCGCTCGCGTTCGGCGGCCGAGCGCTATGGGCTCACCAGCGCCCAGAACCGTGTGGCGGAGTTGCTCGCCACCGGTGGCAGCAACCGCGAGATCGCAGCCAAGCTCGGCCTCACCGAGGGTACGGTGAAGGTGCACATGACGGCGATCTACCGCGCGCTCGGCGTGAGCAGCCGCAGTCAGGCGCTGGTCCTGCTCTCGCGGCGCAACAGGGGGGTCTGAGCCCGCCCGGGTTCAGTGTGGCCGCCGCACGCCGCCAAGCCGCAGCGGCATCTCCGCGGCGGACAGGCGCTCTTCCTGTCCCTCGCCGATGTGCTCCTCGTCCTGGTCGATGAAATCGATCTCGAGAACCTCGAGCAGTTGGCGGGCGACGGCGCGGCAGGCGTTGGCGAGCGGGGTGGGCAGCTGTTCGGGGAGCTGCTTCTGCAGCAGCAGCTTGGTCGACGAGAGCGCATTGACCGGGCGCAGGATGCGGTGACGGTGGGCGCCCAGCAGGCGCGCCACGCTGCGGTCCGCGGCGTCGCGCTGCCAGGGGTTGGTCGGCCACTGCGTGGGAATTGCGTAGGCGCGCGGGAACATCTCGAGGTCGCGCAGCACGGTTCGGATGTCTTCGTGTGACTCGCGGAAGGGCAGCAGCACGAGGTCGGAGAGCGCATAGAGCTTGCGGTCCATCTCGGTGCGGTTGCCGCCGCCGTCGATCACGCCGATCCAGTTCTCCAGCGTGCGCAGCTTGTCGACCACCTTGGTCAGCGAGTCGCGGGTGCGCGCGTCGGCCAGCACATAGCGCCGACCGGCGGGAATCAGCGGCTCGCGCGAGGTGTCGGTGAGCACGCAGGCGGCACGCTGGCCGAGGAGGCCGAGGCCCTGGCACAGCATGTGCGAGAGGGTCGTCTTGCCGGTACCGCCCTTGTTGCCGATCACGCAGATGATCTCAGCCATGACGCTTCAGTCCTTTGCACGCAGTCCTTGCATGGCACGGATTATCGGCGCCGTGTGCAAGCGCGTGAGCGCGGAAAAGCACCGCTTCGCGGGGTCAATTCAGCCGCTTCGGCCTCGTGAGCGCACGCCCATGCGGTAAAGCAGGAGGCGCGTGCCACGGCGGTCGCCGACTTCGATCACCGCGTCCGCTTCGTGGCCGGGCACTTCGAAGCCGTTGCTGACCAGCATGCTGCCCGGACGCATCTCGGTGCTTGCCTTCGCCCACACCGCGGGCATCGGCACCGGCGACAGGAAGGCGTACACCAGGTCGTAGCCGCTCCAGTCGGGAGAGAAGAGGTCGCCGCGCAGCCATTCGACGTTGGCGTGGCCGCGCAGCAGCAGGCGCCCGATCGCCCAGGTCGCGGGCGCGAGCTCGATGCCGGTGAAGCGGCAGTCGGGGCGTGCTTGCGCGAGCGGGCGCAGCAGCGCGCCGGTGCCTGCGCCGATGTCCAGCATTCGCGCCGGGCCTTCTGGCAGGAGCTCCGCCACCGCCGCTGCAGTCGCGCGGTTGCTGAGGTAGAGCGGAACCTGCGTGCGGAAGCTCGTCCAATACACCAGAACGAGCACGACGAAGCCGCCGAGATACCAGCCCGGGTGGAGGGCTGCGCCATGTGCGATCACGACCAGCGGGAGAAAGCCGAGGTGGATCGGCAGCCACCAGCGCGCGCTGCGCAAGCCGGCCGCCACCCCGGCTGCGACGAGCGCCTGCGTGCCCACCAGCGGCCACAGTCCCGCGAGGGTGCCGCTGCGTGCGAGCGCGACCGCCGCCGCAAGTCCGGCAAGCTGGGCGACGAGGGCCTTGAGGGCAGGGGGCATGAGCGCTCCCGGGAAAGAAGTCCGAAGCGCTCGATCATAACGCCCCAAGTGCTCGATCCGTTCGGTCGAGGCCAAGCCGAGGGGGTGGCGTAAGGAGGCGGCCGAAGGGGAGTCAGCGGCCGGCAGGATCGCGCGTGGCAATTTTTTTACGAAATGCTTTGACTTCTCGTGGGAAGGCCTCTATAGTGCGGGGCTTCCCGGACGGAGGGATACCCAAGCGGTCAACGGGATCAGACTGTAAATCTGACGGCTCAGCCTTCGAAGGTTCGAATCCTTCTCCCTCCACCAAGTTTCAGTCGTGCCGCGCTTGTCGCGGTCGATGTGGCAAATGCAGTGACTGGCTGCGAGTTGTGGTGAGCGCGGAAATCCGCGCAGGTTGGCGAACACAGTTGCAGGCGTGTGCGGGTGTAGCTCAATGGTAGAGCAGAAGCCTTCCAAGCTTATGACGAGGGTTCGATTCCCTTCACCCGCTCCAGCATCGCTGCGCTTTGCTCGAGGTTTCGGGGCCCATGTAGCTCAGTGGTAGAGCACTCCCTTGGTAAGGGAGAGGCCACGTGTTCAATCCACGTCATGGGCACCATCCATTTTCTGCCTGGCCTGGGCGGCGGCCAACGAGTGTGGTCGCCGCGCCGGTTTTTCTGGTTCTGATTTTAAGGATAGCGATATGGCTAAGGGTAAGTTCGAGCGCACCAAGCCTCACGTCAACGTCGGCACCATCGGCCACGTCGACCATGGCAAGACCACGCTGACCGCTGCGATCACCACCATCCTGTCGAAGAAGTTCGGCGGCGAGGCGAAGGCCTACGACCAGATCGACGCGGCGC